>Ga0105048_10000196_pt1 | contig 85350 bp, 80 predicted proteins | sample MAT05_FD_78382 | JGI IMG/M metagenome (GOLD analysis project Ga0105048, IMG submission 78382) | Freshwater microbial communities from Lake Fryxell liftoff mats and glacier meltwater in Antarctica - MAT-05 | ecosystem: Environmental > Aquatic > Freshwater > Ice > Liftoff microbial mat | place...
TACTTCAAAGTAATCTGCCAACTGTTGTTTCGTAAAACGATACTTGCCATTGAACTTAAAGCCAAAAAAACCTACCTGCTGATACACTTCCTTTATTGCATAGTTGTTGTTCAAGATGTTCCTGCGGTCTAAGCCTGATGTTGTTAAATCTTTATTCATTGGGTTAGAGCATTTACTGATAAAATAAATTTAAACGGCTGCATTCTACCACGCCCCAGCCAAGGGCTCGAAGTACCGGGTCTATCAGTTCGGCTTTGGTTTCGGTTTCGGTCATTGTTAGCCAGCTTTTTAAATAAAAATCATCTTATACAGGTTGTCGTCACATAAACATCACATAACAACTGCTTGATAATCAAGATCAATATACGTTTTTATAACACATCTATCACATAGCCGTCACATAAGCTTAGGCCCAAAAAGGAAGGTAACTGGCAAATCTTCTTGATTTACTTTCGGGATCATCTTCTTTTATCACACCATCCTCCAATGCATCTCTCAAAATTCTTGAAGCAATCGAATAAATATGATCCTGAATTTTAAATCTTTCTCGTAACGACTGATTAGTCATTTTTTCATTAGAGACATATTTTAGACAAGCATGCTGGTAACAAGCTCTTATTTTTTCCTTTTTCTCCAATTCGTTCAATGTCTTGTAACTATACATCGTTGCGCTTGTCCGCCTTTCAGCAGCTATTACATTTATCGGAGGCAATTGAAATAATTCATTATAAAATATAACCTTGTCTAAACCACTACCTTTTTCTTCGCAAAAACCCAGTCTCCGCATAAGGTCAGCAAGCTTCTCATTTCGGGATATATAAGCATCTATAAACCTATCAGGGGTAACCAATGGTATACCAGGGTTCGATATGTCTATTCTGTCTTTAAAGACTTCTATCATCGGAAAGCCAATCTCGCTCAAATCCTGGTGAACGAGCGCATTTGCTACAAGTTCTCTGACAGCTATTACAGGATACATGCGTGTCTCTTTTCTTAATGCTTTACCAATCTCTTCATTTGCAGGAAGCTGACTGTTAATCCATTCTACTAATCGTTCAAAACCGATCGCATATCCTTTTGTTCCCATCTGCTCACGTTCCGTTTCTACTTTATTGTTTCCTTTATAAACAATTACCCTGCTGATTTGCGCTCAATGTTTGCAAAGTCCCTCAGCTGCTTGGCAAATAATATGGCCCCTAATTTTGTAATGGCATAACCATTTTCCTTACTTACTAAACCTTCTTCCACGAACTTATCAATCACCGCCTGCTGGCGCGAAGGGTAAGCCAACTTCATTAAATCAAAATAGGTTTCTGTACTAAGGTATTTTATGATGTCAGCAGCAGTTAACCCATCCCTTGCAATTTCTTTTTCGAAAGGCACTGTTTCTTTCTTCCAGATTTTAGCTTGCTTTTCAGGAAACTCGTTAAGCTTTCTGGTAATTGTATTTATTCGTATGTATGACTGGTGAAAAAACTCCACCGGCTGATTTTTTGTGGCAGGTATAATGTAGGCTGATATATGACGGGAGCTATCATATTCAAATTCGTACACGGCAAAATCTATCCGCGGATTGAGGCGGGTTGCCAGCCAATGCTCCAAATCCTCATTTCCTTTTTTGTGCGATTTGGCTTTAAAGGTTGTACCCTTAACCATGTGGGTTTTGTCTTCGATATTAAAAATTAAATAGCCATAATGTTGATTGTGAATACAAGCCCCATTTGACAATGCAGAAAGGCGTTCTCCAATTTCTTCTGGTGAGTGAAAGTTTAACTTGAATTCAACCCACTCACTTTCGTTTGGTTGTTTTACCAATTCGTTTACTAATGCTATCAGTTGGGTCTCATTCATATGGCTTGTTCTTTTTCTGGAACCAGCTCCCCACTTGGTTCGGCAAGCTCACCAGCCATCGCCTTTTGCAAAATGCTTTTTTTTAACTCCTCCAGGTTAGCCAGCTTTTGCCGGTAAATGGCTTCCAGTTTTTGCGTTTCGGCTCGCAGCGCATCGAGGCGGCGGACTATGGTTTGTTGTTTTTGGAGAGATGGAAATGAAAAGATAAATGTAAGCACCTCGTTCATATTTGCTCGGGGCATCCTTGCACCAGACCAAGTAGCATCAATCTTTTTCACTGTGCTTCCTACAATCAACCAATAAAATAAAAAGTCTCTTGAAATTTTGTTACCATCCTGAATCGGAAATATTTCAGTAGAACAATGTCCTTCAAAATCAGGAAGCAACATTTTATTTAAATAAGGTCGCAATCTTCCATACAAAACATGTTTCTCAGTAAAGTGAAAAGTTGAACTTTTTACATCAAAAGGTTCGAGGTTTCCGAGAAAATTTCCGGTCTTTAATTCAATATTTTCAAGGCCAACATAAGGCAATCCTTTATGTATCTTTTGTAGCTTGTCATATTCAACAACATCTCCCAACTTCTTCTCCTCCCAACCTTCTCCTTTATTGTCAAAGATTGCTTGCAGTTCACTCTCAAAAAGAGCTTTGGTGTTTTGGAGATTTTGTTCGGAGTTGGCTTTGGCTTTAGCGTCAAAGGCTTTGTCTAAAATGGCTATTATGCGTTGCTGCTCCGGGAGGGACTTTGGAAAAGAAATTGAAACATTCGCAAAACTGTAATTATTAATTTGAGGTATTGACGTTCCGTTGCTTAATCTCGCTAGATTAACTTGTTGAAACCAATGAAAGAGAAGGTCACTTTTAATTGTTGAATTGGGAACTAATGCCCTAGTATTCAAATCATGAATTGTTGGTATTAGATTTTTTCTTTTCTTATTCGTAGCAATTGCACCCCCTCGTTTGGGAAAAATAATTGAACCCTCAGGAATGATTTGTTTCGGATTAACATCTTTTAAATTAACATACCGAAAAGAGCATGTAATGATTTCTTCATTTCCTTAAAGGTTCATGTCTCCAACTTTGGCATAGATAACGTCACCCTTACTTTTTTCTAGCTTAGCATCAATTGTTGTCCCACTTTTAAATTCACAAACCTCCCCCAACTTCTTCACTTCCCATCCCTTCGGCAGGCTCAGGGCACCGCCTTTCGGTAAATGAATTTGTCTAATGTTCATAGTTCAAATGTTTTAGGCAGCATTAGTAAAAATGGCAGGGCTTTGCTGTAATCCAACTGTTCGTAAAATAATCCTAGCCGGTTTAGGTTTTGGTAGTAATGGTTTACGTTTTGATAATAGTTAAGCTCACTTTGCAGGTACCATGCTTTTTCGCCCAGCTTTTGGGCTATGAACCATTTTTCAAGCAGGCGGCCTGCCCTGCCGTTTCCATCTTCAATCGGATGTATGTTTACAAAAGCCAGGTGAATAAACGAAGCAAAATAAAATACTTCTTCGTGGCTTAATGCTTTGCTCAATAATAAAGTAACATCTTTCCAAAGTTTCTTCATTAGGCCATTCACCTCTTCCCACAAGGCTGCCTCAAATTGTATGCGGTAGGTTTTGTGTTCCATCACAAACATGTTTACCCTACGGTATTTTGCTTGTTTGGCTTTAGCTAATAAGTGCTTTGTAATGAGCTGATGGGTGTATAAAAAATTTTTTTCCGTTAATGTATTTTTTTGCGCAAACAAATAGGCATTGTACAGGTCGTTCGGCTTTTGCACCAAATCATTTTTATATTCAATCTGCAACATTTTGTGTTTTACATAGCTGTCTATTTCCAAAGGTTCGCCTTCTATTTTGCTGCTGGCCATTGCCGACACAGAGGTGTAAAAGCTAAAAGTTTCCGTGCTGATGTCTGTATCTTTTAGTACCTCAAATTTTTGCTGTAAGCCCTCCACTTCCTGTAGATAGGCTGGCAATAAAGTGTCGGTTATTATTTGCAGCCTATCCATTTATTAATGCATTTATACTATACAATACGGTTGCGGTTTCTTCATCCAGTGCTTTCATTTCTTCCAAAATTGTCTGTGTGCTGCGTAGGGCATCTTCTGCGGGTTTGTTGGGGTTTTTTACGCTAAGGTCGTAGTTGCGTGTCTGCACATCGGCTATATCTGTACTCCAGCTTCGTTTAGTTTCGCCCTTCGACCGGCTCAGGGTGACAGCTTTTTGCAAGGCAACAAACTCCTGCAAATCGGCATCGTTCAGGAGGTTGCCTTTGCCCATGTTGCGGCCGGGTTGCAACTGGTAGTACCAAATGGTTTTAGTGGGTTTGCCTTTTGTAAAAAACCTTACTACTGTTTTTACACCGGCCCCTAAAAACGCACCACCGGGCATATCCAGTACGGTATGCAGGTTGCAGCCCTCCAGTAAATGTTTGCCCCGGCTAACCGATGCATTGTCGGCATTGCTTAAAAACGTGTTTTTAATAACAATGGCTGCCCGTCCGCCGGCCTTCAGGCTTTTAATAAAATGCTGCAAAAACAGCGAAGCCGTTTCGCTGGTTTTTACGTCAAAGTTTTGCTGCACTTCAGGCCTTTCCTTTTCACCAAAAGGCGGGTTGGCAAGTATAACCTGGTAACGGTTTTTCTCCTGTATATCTCGGATGTTTTCGTTAAGTGTATTGGTATGGATGATGTTGGGAGCTTCTATGCCATGCAGTATCATGTTCATGGTGCCAATAATGTAGGCAAGGTTCTTTTTCGCCTTACCAAACAACGTGTTTTCCATCAGGGTTTTTAAGTTGCTGGTGGTTTTGTCCATGCGGTTGTAGGTGTAGTCGTATGCTTCGCATAAAAAACCAGCACTACCACAGGCTGCATCATAAATCCTTTCGCCAATTTTTGGGTCTGTTACGTGTATCATAGCACGGATCAACGGCCGCGGCGTGTAATACTGCCCGCCATTGCGCCCGGCATTACCCATGTTTTTAATTTTGGTTTCGTATAGGTGGCTTAGTTCGTGTTTGTCGTTGGCGCTGCGAAATTCCAGGCTATCCGCCATGTCTATTATCTCACGAAGGTTGTAACCGTTTTTGATCTTATTATTCAGTTCACTGAATATCTCACCTATTTTATATTCAATGGTCTTGGGGTTATCAATGGATTTTGCTTTAAAGCCTGCCAAATAGGGAAATAATTTGTAGTCAACAAACTTCACCAGGTCAGGGCCGGTTACGGCTTTATGATGGTCCGGTTCCACTTCGCTCAATGATTTATACTTTAATTTTTTAGGCATTGCCCAGTTACTCCAGCGGTAGTCGTCTTCTAAAATAAAGTTGTACGGTTTGCCTTCGAGTGCCGCTTCGTCGGCTTTTTCTTTTTCCAGTTCATTCAAATAACGCAGAAATAAAATCCATGAGGTTTGTTCTATATAATCAAGTTCACTATCTGCACCGGCATCTTTGTAAAGTATGTCGTCAATATTTTTAAAAGTTTGTTCAAACATAGTTTCGGTTATCTAACGATTGTGAGAGCCAGATTTAAGTTATGCTGTTCAGAATGTTAACGGGTTGATAAGATAGGTTCCGTAAGCCGGGTCGTGCGCTGGAATTTTAAGCGGTTTGTCACGATAGTTATCGGGATTGGCGTCAACTTAAGGGCTTTTTTTGGGGACGAGCATTTGATTTTCAAGCCACATTCTTGTGTCACACCCTTGTACGCCATCTTTTTATGGCAGCTTTTACCGGATAATTTCCCGTATATAATTTTATATTTAATCTAATGCCTTTTCTACCACTCATTCGCTTCAAACCATAGCCTGGTAAAGGTTTTAGCGAAATTTTTACAATCTTAAGTTGACGCTTATGCGATAGTTATCGGGCTTGGCTTTGTTTGGGGATTCTGTGTGCCGTGCAATGTGTTGAAAATAGCGTGGGGTGGTGTCAGCAAGGCTTGTTCCGCATCTACTTTCATTGCCTCCCACCTTTCAGCCTAATTTAACCGCGATGGTTTTGCCACTCGGTTTATATTTGATGTTTAGTTTTAACTGCCGCTATACTTATGTTTAAAAATACCTTGGTTGTTTTGTTGCTGGTGGCTGGTGTTGCCTGCGTTAAAAGCCGTACTGACGAATGCAAAAATGTACCGCAATACCAGGTGCTAACCACATCGGCCAAGTTGTGGTTGCCTTATAGCAATAACAAAAGCCTTTCGTTTGAAAATATAGCTCAGCAACGCGATACGCTGGATGTGCTGAAACTGTTTATTGGCGACGATAGCGTTTTTGTGGGCGATAAATGCCCCATTACCCGCGGGCAGTTTGTGCGTGCCGATTTTTTTGATAAGAAGTCGAAAGATACCGTACGTACGCAACTGGGTTTTCAGGACGAACTGAGGATTTTTACCAAATCGACCAACCTGTTGTATTACGATACCCGGACCGTACTAATTGACCCGACACCTTTCCGCAAGTTTGATTTCAGCGTAACCCTATGATCGCAAAACATTTAACTACCTATTGCACCTTGAGTATGCCCCGGCCAACAATTGCGCGGTGGTGGGTATCACCAAATTGTATTTAAGTAAATACAAGGGTTTGTTGCGCTTGTACGCGATAAGATACTTTAACCCGTTACATAAGGCCACTTTGTAATTATAACGGCAGTTTATGCAGGCCTCCTTGCTATAATATAGCACTTATAATTTTTGTGTTATTTAAAAGCGTTTGTGTATAAAAGCATCATTAAAAAACCATAGCTAAAAATATACACCCGATTGAAGCGGACTTGAGCACAGCAGATGCACGAGTACCAAAAATCATTATATTGTTTATAAAGCCCACAGCCCGCCAGGGCCAAGACTTGCAGCGCAAAGCGGGGCCGCTGCCACATAGCCGCATTGCGGCTGGTGTACAAACTATAACAATATATGCGGCGGGCAGGGTTATTCAGTACATTCGCCGCAGGCACAAACGCCTGTAGCAATGTTATATGGCCGATAAATTAACTACCCAAATTTGTATTGTTGGCGCCGGCCCTGCGGGTGCAACGGCCAGTATTTTTTTGTGCAAGGCTGGTATTAAACATGTAATTGTTGATGCATCGGCTTTTCCACGCGATAAGATTTGTGGCGACGGACTTGACCTGAACGTGGTGCGGGTATTAAACCATATTGACCCCGCTATTGTAACCAACGAGTTAAGCCATGGCAATGGGTTTACTGCATCGGCCGGTATGCGGTTTATACTACCCGGCGGCCGTAATGTTGACCTTGCCCGCCGCCCTAACGGCAACCCCGGCGAACTTGAAAAAAAACCTATATTTTTTGTTAGTAAACGAAGCCATTTTGATAACCTGCTGGTGACTAAAATTGATAACCAAGTTGCTACGCTAAGGCTGAGTACCCGCATTGAAAAAATTGAGCGCCACGGCAAAAAATGGTTGCTTACCGGTAAAGGCCCCAACGGTCCGGTGCAGATTGAAACCGACTTTTTGGTGGGGGCCGACGGCGACCACTCGGTGGTGCTTCGCCACCTGGGCGAACGCAAAATTGACCGTAATAATTATGCCGGTGCTGTGCGCCAATACTGGAAGGGCATTGGCGGCCTGCACAACGATAACCTGATTGAAGTGTACTTTCCCAAAAGTTTGCCGTTGTCGTATTTCTGGATATTTCCGCTACCCAATGGCGAGGCAAATGTGGGGTATGGTATGGCCAGTAACTATATTGCCAAAAAAAATATTAATGTGCGCAAGGCCTTTGAAGAGCTGATAAAAACTGATCCACTGTTGAAGGAGCGTTTTAAAAACGCACAGCCCCTTGAAACGGTTAAGGGTTGGGGCATACCTATGAGCGGCCTTAAACGAAAGGCCCATGGCGATGGTTGGTTGCTGCTGGGCGATGCAGCATCCATAGTGTGCCCTACCAGCGGCGAGGGCATAGGAAGCGGTATGCTTAGCGGCTTTACCGCGGCAAAATTTTTAGAAAGGGCGGTACAACAAAACAACTTTGACGACAGCATGTTTGCCAGCTACGACCGCGAAATTCATAAGCGCCTTAACCGCGAAGCCAAACTGTATCGTTTTGTAAATAACATACCCGGATGGATGTTTTCGCTGGGCATAAATACAGTATTAAGTAACGGCCTGTTTCAACGCTGGATGGCCAAAACCGAAATGAAAAAATGGGTGGAAACGGCATATACCAAACCCATAGAGGTTAATATGCAGTAGTTACCTATAGTGGCCTTTACACACAATGTATTACAAACCTTCATAAGCTGTAAGAAGGCATAGTCCACCTGCATAATTTTTTTTTGGGTCCGGGCCACCTTTTTTATAGCAACATTGTTGCGTCGCACTCTTGTACTTTTTTTATTTTATTGAGCAAAATAACAAAGCTCCTTGCCTATCGCAAATTGTCGTGTATGCATAACGCGTTATGCAGGGGTTTTAAACTCAGGCCGTGTGGTACTTATGGCTATAGGCATTATTGCTCCCTGTCGCAATTGGTACTTTTTTTAGAAACCGCTTCGCGGGTTTCTGTTCCAACTTTTGCAACTTTTGCAACGCTTTGCCAGGCACCAAACAGGCTGGTATGCTGCTGTAATAATTGTTATCATGTGCACGTAACAATAAAGAAGTTGGAGTACATCACAACATGTGTAGCTGTACGCAACAGCTTTTTGCAGCTATTTCATTTTGCTACTTCTGCATTACTACATTATACAAATAACATAAAAATAGCAGGCTTATGCGCTACCCGTTTAAGTGTGCACCCAGCCCGCCGTACCTATACGTTGGTTTGTAGCAGCCCCTGTTGCAGGGCCGCATAATCGGCCTGTGTATCAATATCAAATTTTCCGGCTTCAAATGGCAGCGTGGCTACATCATGCATGTGCTGTACGATGATTTTTTTGGCACCTTCTTCGCCCTTTAGTGCCAGTAGTTCGGTAAAGTAATAATTGGTAAAAATTACGGGCGGCCCCACTGTATTGTTGTAGGCACTGGCAACAATTGGTTTACCCGATGTGTGTTGAAGCTGCACCAATTGCGTTAACAGTTGGGAGGTTACAAAAGGTTGATCGCACAGGGTTATTACAATATTGTTGAGGGTGGGTTGTTGCAGCAATGCTTCTCTTAAACCCGCCTGCATGCTACTGGCCATGCCCTGCTGCCAGCCGGTATGCTGCACCACAGTAACACCTGCTTTTTGCAGGCCATTGTTTATATTATTGTAGCCTGCACCTAACACTACAATAACGGGTTGTGCAGCGGTTGCTACGGCCACCTCTATTGCATGCTGCAACAGGCTTTTACCGTTGTATTGCAGTTGTTGCTTTGGCTGCCCCAACCTGGTAGAAGCGCCTGCCGCCAAAATAATTATACCGGTCATAAAAGTGGGTTACTAAAAAATGCTTGCATACAATTTGTGACTTAGAGCGCCTCCATATCTTCTTTAAAAAAATAGTGAACAACCGGTTTACTATTTAATGGGCAAAGGTGCTTCCCGTAACTGTTCTTCGTGGTGAATGGCCGCTTGTTTATCGCGAAGAAAGGTACCGTTGCGTTTACTTGTTACGGCTTTTATTTCGGCAATAATAGCCAATGCAATTTCCTCGGGTGTTTCGCTGCCTATATCAATACCAGCCGGGCCATAAATTAATTGCTGCTGTTGTGGCAACAGTATCACGCCTTCCCGGGCCAACTGGTCTGCCATCATTTGTTGTTTCTTTTTTGGTCCCAACAGCCCAATATAACTTACCGGCGTACTAACTATTTTACGCAGTATCTCAAAGTCGTAATGGTAATTGTGTGTCATAAGCAAAGCCACCGTGCGGTTGTCAATTGTAAGCTGGTTAAATGCATCGCCGGGTTTTGCCAACACAATATTGGTGGCCGCAGCAAAACGTTGGCGGTTGGCATAATTAGGTCGCCCGTCAACAACAGTGGTTTCCCAGCCAAGCAGGTTGGCCATTTTTACCAATGGTATACAATCGTTGCCTGCACCAAATACCAGTACCGAAAGCGGCGGTGCCAGCCATTCTGCAAAAACCATCAGGCCACCCGTGCCTTCAACGGGTTCGATAGTTGATTGTTGCTGAGTTAATACCTGCCCGGCAATGTTTCGTAAGCTGTGCAACAGGTAGGGCGGTACTGCATTGGTGGCCATTACCAGGCCAGGCTGTACCAGCAGGCAACTACCGGGTTGTGTAGCCCGTTTATTTAGCGAAAACAGGGTGACCATACAACTTGGTTGCCTTTCATTTTGCGACCGCTGCAATAACTGTATGGCGTTGTTATCGGTTAGTGCATCAATAGGTTCAATTACAATAGAAATGATACCGTTGCAACCCAGCCCAACACCCAACACATTGTCGTCGTCGTCGGTAGTATCGTAGGTTACCAGCATAGGTTGTTGTTGCGCCATAGCCAGTTGGGCTTTACGTAGTGCATCGCCTTCAAGGCAGCCACCACTTATGGCGCCGGTAAGTTGGCCACTGTCGGTAACCAGCATACGGCCACCAGGCCTTCGGTAGGCGGAGCCTTGCAGGTGCACTATTGTGGCCAGCGCGGTTTGTTTGCCCTGGCTTAAAGCGGCATGGTAGGCCTCAATAATATCTTTAATTTCCTTCACGTGGTAAATGTAAGTTGCTACGCACACAACGCAAACAATTGTAGTGTGGTATTAACCTACGATTTAACTACGGAGTTTACAGGCTTACTATTTAGAAGGTTATCTAAAATAAGCATCAACAAATATTTTTGTGTTATAGCGTTGCAACCCATTAAAGGTTTTTCTGATAACTTTTGTTTATCATGTGCGCTTTTGTTTTTTTGTTTGAACCTGAAGGCATTAACTGCTGTTCAAATTTGCAACAACCAATATTTAATACTGAGAAGAAAAGGCTTTCAAATTGATTTAAAAAAGGCAAGATAGTAAGATCGAATTTTTCCCATCACAGCGGCAGATTGGAAAACAACTATTGACCTACCTTGATTAACCATATCATAGGTTGCTCCCGTTATAAACGTTAAAACAGGTTGGAAGTTTTAGCATCAAACTAAGATTGTTGAGGTTTAGGACCATCCCGGGGTAGCCGGTAATCGTTTTGCCTGACGAAATAAATTGTCCGCTGGCATAATATATAATTGCATGTACGTTTTCCGGGTTTTGGGGCCCTTAGGGCTGCAATACCATAGCCGCGGGTGCAGCCTGCGGAGCCAGTCATCATTTTGCTTACAAAAATAAATGGTCGTTTACAATGGCAAATGATTATTAATATCTCCCCGGGGTTTTAGGGCCCTCAGGGCCGCAATACCAAAGCCGCCGGTGCAGCCCGCGGAGCCAGTGAACGTTTTGCTTGAAAAAATAAATGGTCGTCTACAACGGCAAATGATTATTAATACCTCCCCGGGGTTTTAGGCCTTCAGGGCCGCAATACCAAATTCGTGGGTGCAGCCCGCGGAGCCAGTGATCGTTTTGCTTAAAAAAATAAATGGTCGTCTACAATAGCAAATGATTATTAATACCTACCGGGGTTTTAGGGCCTTCAGGGCCGCAATACCAAATTCGTGGGTGCAGCCCGCGGAGCCAGTGATCGTTTTGCTTACAAAAATAAATAGTCGTCTACAATGGCAAATGATTATTAATACCTCACCGGTTCCGTTGGTGCCACCTGTAATTGAGTATTTAGGAAGCACCTGCATAGCCTGGATAATAGATCGTACATAATTGCTATAAACAGGGTAGCCTTACAAAGGAAAATAAAAGATGAAGAAAGCACTAAAAGTAAAAGTGTGCGATCTCTACGGTCGTAAAGACAAGCTGCAAGGATGACGCTCAAAGCTCAACTGCCCGGCCCATAAAAAACTAACCCTGCAACAACTCCCTAATAATTTCGGCGTGCCGGGGTTGCAAAAGATAGTGGGATTCGTTTACTACTCTTACGGAGGCGAAGTCTTCTATGCCGCGGCGGAATCTGCGGCCGGATGATGATAAAATAATTTTATCCTGCAGGCCAAACAACATGCGTATGGGTAGCCGATCTTTTACAATCATTCGTTTCAACTTGTGTTTGTGCAGCCTGAACTTGCGCAGGGTGGTCCAGCGGTTGTATAGTACCTGCCGTTGCGCTTCATCCTGCACATAATAAAATACAAAATCGGCCACGGTTGGGTTTACCACCCTTGTGCGCTCGGCCAGTTTTAGCATGCGCAATACCAATCCGCCGTTGTTTACAATGTATCCCAAAAATTTATTACCCAGCCAGGTGTGGGTGCAGAACCAATGCCAGAAGTTAATTTTTAACCCGTCGGGCGCCACCAGTACCACGCGGTCAATATGCTTATGCAAAATTTCGGTCAGGTGCAGGGTTATTCGTCCACCCATACTAAAGCCTAGTATGCTAAATTTTTGCTGCTCCTTTTTAAGGCGCTTTCTAATAGTTTGTATTATTTGTATTAGGTATTGCGGGTGAAAGGTCAGTTTTGAAGTCCATTTGGTTAGTCCGTGAAAAGGCATATCGATGGCCACAATGGTGTACAGGTGCCCCAGCGATGATTGTAAAAAGCTAAACGAACTACCCTCGCGGCCATACCCGTGAAAACAGAAAAGCACCTTCTCGCCCGATCCATAGGTGTAGTAATGAAAGGTGGCATTTCCAAGAGTGATATAATTACTTTCTGATGTATCCATATTTGGTAAGGACGGGCTGCGCTTTTTACTTGTTGAATTGTATAACGCGCTGCAAAGCTAATTGTAATGCCAATAGGCCCGAATTAGAAAAATTGATTTCACAAATGGTTGAAACACCTGCTCAAAAAAATTTAACCCTGCGGAGGTTGACATTTATAAAAATCTCCCTATCTTTAATTAGTTGCTTAACTAACTATATGTCAAACAACCAATTTAAGAGGGGAGAATTATACAGCTTTATAACGGGGATGGCAAGTACAGCATTAGCACGGAGATTACAGAAGAACTTTAAACAGGCAGGCATAGATGTAACCATAGAACAATGGAGTGTTATGTACCACTTATGGAAAGAAGACGGGTTGAGCCAGCAGGAGCTCTGCAACCGAAGTTTTAGAGACAAACCCAGTATAACACGGCTGGTAGATAACCTTGAAAAACAACAAATGGTAAAGCGGGTGCCCAGCAAAAACGACCGGCGCATTAATCTTATTTATCTTACCGAAACTGCCCGGCAACTACAGGATACTACCATGGACATGGCCAACCAAACGCTAAACGAAGCCCTGGCCGGTGTTAGTACCGACGACGTGGAAATGTGTAAGCAGGTGCTGGCTAAAGTGTATGAAAACCTTAAGTAAACTATTAATCAAACATAATTTTTACAACTAAAACGCAATCATATGAACCCAACCACACAAACAACCACTACGCACAAAGGCGGCGAGTGGCTTATTAAAGAAAGCTCGCCTTTTGAAACGTTTATACCCGAAGACTATAACGAAGAACAGCAGATGGTGAAGGACATGTGCGCTTCGTTTTTAGACACCGAGGTAATGCCAGTGATAGACCGTGTAGATAAACTGGAGCCGGGCCTTATGCCGCTGCTAATGACAAAAGCAGGCGAGCAGGGTTTGCTGGGCGTAAGCATGCCCGAAGACCTTGGTGGACTGGGTAAAGACTTTATAACTTCTACCCTGGTGAACGAGGGGCTGGGTGGCGGATTTTCGTTTTCGGTGGCTGTGTCGGCACATACCGGTATTGGCACGTTGCCCATTTTATACTTCGGAACCGAAGAACAAAAAACAAAGTACGTACCTAAACTGGCCAGCGGCGAGTGGAAGGGCGCCTACGGCCTTACCGAACCTAACAGCGGCAGCGACGCGTTGGGCGCAAAAACAAGCGCTACACTTAGCGACGATGGCAAACACTACCTGCTAAACGGCCAAAAGTGCTGGATAACCAACGGTGGTTTTGCTGATGTGTTTACCGTATTTGCCAAAATTGATGGCGATAAGTTTACCGGCTTTATAATTGAAAGGGGATTTGAAGGTTTTACACAAGGGCCCGAAGAACATAAGATGGGCATTAAAGGGTCGTCTACCGTGCAGTTATACTTTCAGGATTGTAAGGTACCGGTGGAGAACCTGTTAGGCGATATTGGCAAGGGCCACATTATTGCCTTCAACATTTTAAATATTGGCCGCCTAAAGTTATGCGCTGCTGCCCTCGGTGGTTCAAAAAGGGCGCTCAATACATCCATTGAATATGCCATTAACCGCGAACAGTTTAAGCGGTCCATAAGCACGTTTGGCGCCATACAATACAAGCTGGCCGAAATGGCCATTAGGGTGTGGGTGTGCGAAAGCGCTACCTACCGCGCCGCTAAATGGATTGACCAAATGGAGGAAGAACTGCAAGCCAGCGGCAAACCTTTTAACGAAGCCCTGCTGGGTGCCGCCGAGGAGTTTGCCATTGAGTGTGCCATGCTAAAAGTATATGGCAGCGAGGTGTTGGATTACGTTGTAGACGAAGGCGTGCAGATACATGGTGGCAATGGGTATAGCGATGAGTATGTGATATCCAAAGCATACCGCGACAGCCGTATTAACCGCATATACGAAGGTACTAACGAAATTAATCGTTTGCTGACGGTAGACATGGTGTTAAAACGGGCCATGAAAGGCCGCCTGAACATTATGGGTGCTGCCATGAGCGTACAAAAAGAGCTAATGAGCATTCCTGATTTTGGTGCCAGCGATGATGGTGCTTTTGCCAGGGAACTGAAACTGATTGCCAACTTTAAAAAGTCGATTTTAATGGTAGCCGGTGCCGCTGTACAAAAGCTGATGACCAAACTGGAAAGCGAGCAGGAAATTATTATGAACATAGCCGATATGGCCATTGATACTTATAATGCCGAAAGTGCCCTGCTGCGGGTAATGAAACTAACCGAAAGAAAGGGAAAGGATGCCGTACAGTTTGAAACGGACATTATGGGCACCTTTATAACCGATGCCGCCGACCGCATAAACAAGGCTGGTAAAGATGCCATTAACAGCTTTGCCGAAGGCGATGAGCAGCGCATGATGCTGTTGGGCCTAAAGCGCTTTACTAAAGCCGAACCTTTTAATGTAAAAGATGCCCGCCGCCGCATAGCCGCTAAGTTATTGGCCGATGGTAAGTATGCGTTGTAGAAGAATACGTTTTTTTGAATTGAAAAAGGCTGCCCGGTTGGGTGGCCTTTTTTTATTGGGTTTTTTTTGGGGGGCAGGCTTTTGTGGTGCTATTAAACATCCTTGCAGCTTGTCTCTACAACCGTAGAGATCGCACACTTGTACTGAAGTGTCTTTAGGCGACTTTATTATTTTAAATTTTGAATGCTAAATTTTGAATAGTGAGAACAGAAAAGGAAAAAGGTTATTACTTCATTACTCTCCCTTACAAAAGGTTATCACAAACAACTTAAAACTGATCTAATATCTACCGAACACAGTAGTGAGTTTTATTTAAATTTAAAGGTGCTTAGTTTTAAACAAGCGAGGATTTCGGAAACATCGAAATAATAAAAGAAATATTAAAAGTCAATTAATTTCCTGCCGGGTTCTCCTTCAAAGCCTTTAAGCGCCAGCCAAGGGAACCCGGCATGAGCCACGCAATCACCAACCCTAAAACGAAATTTCAGAATGATTGTGCACTTCACTCAATTTTCACTACTTAATTTTAAATCATTCAATTAACCGTTAATTAATGTACACTATAAAGCTGGCCAATTGATATAAAGTATATTTAAAAAATGAAACTGCACCGTATTTTCCACTTTATTATATTAATTGTTCTTGTAGCTGGATGCAAAAAACCAAAACCAGTAACTTTTTCCGGGCAGCTACTATTAACTAAAAAATACCCTATAGCATTATCCAATACTCCTATCGAAATTTATCAGGCGGGCTCAGCCTCAGCTATAGGTATCGCTTCGGGTTCTTCCTCATCAAAGGCTACCACTTCAACCGATGCTAACGGCTTTTTTAAAGTCAATTTTACGCCCGGCACCTCTACCTTTATTCTTTTTTCAGGGGCAAGTACAAAACCGTTAACGCTTAGCAGCGCATTAGGCGACACTTCCCGTTACCGGTTTGCCCGGCGCAACTTTCCCGATAGTTTGTACGATAATACAAAACCAATATTTGTAGCCAAAAACATTGAAACAGCCATTATAAAAACGTACCTGTTATCAAACTTAACTACTACTGACACTATTGGTTTGCGGGCAGGTACGCTTAATGGAAATATAGACAAAGAATACACAGGGCTTACCGGGGCAGCGGGTTCAATTATAGTATTAGACACCATAACCAATTTACTGTTTACCGAATACGATTGCATACAAAAAATATTTGCCAATAATTTATATGTCGGCCGAAAATTTGCCACTGGTCAGGGGTATACTTTTATCTCAAGCTATGGAGTAGTTTTGCCTACTCAACTTTCGGCAGAAGATGAGGTAAGCCGGGAATTGTTATTTTATTTTAAGAAATAGTGATAAGGTTAAATGTTTAAAATAATTCCAAAACTTGTAAGCAAGCATCCAAACTCAAATTTAAAAATGGCCACAAAAAGTAGGAAGTAAGTTTGCCTAAACTTCAATAGCAAAAAGCACCAACGGCCCCTTCAAACCCATTATTTGAAGGAGCCGTTAACACCAGTTTTCTATCTATTCAACCACTTAGGGTTACTATAAACCCAACTTCCTATTTATCAAAATTATAAGCCACCAGTTTTCTATTTCCGTTTTTATAAAAAATTATATTATCAATTTCATCAAAAAGATAATCGGGTTTTTTATCGTCTAGTACTACTTTACCATCTACTTTGCCCGTTTGCTTATTTACCCGTACCAACCCCACCCCGCTATCGTCGGTAGTTTTAACCTTGGTAAGTATCAACTTATAATTTTTTGCATTGGCGCTTGCACTAAAGCGCTTCTTCATATCGCTCATGGCTGCACTGGCCACGTTGCCCCATCTGTCGCTCCGCTCCATACCACTTTTATAACTGCTGGTTCCGTACCCTGACGCACCAGCCTGGTACCCCTCGGATGCACTTGCGGCCATACTTATACCTATTGCGGCAATGTTCATTATTTTACCAAAGGTGCTTATGCCTGGCGCCGGGTGGTAGGTATGGTATTTTAATTTGCCGGTATAGTCAAACATAGCTGTATTTTGATCGGAGGTAACTACAATACCAGCAGGCATCAATTCCAACGTTTTAAAATCTTCCTCTTTACCAAACTTTTTACTGGCAAACTCTCTATGGTCTCCGTTGGTAATGTTTACCTCGTACACCTTATTATCTGCAATAAAATAGGTGAAATTGTCTTTATCCAAACCCAAACCACCTGTTGAATATTTTATTGATTTTGGCCATTGCTCTTTACCGGTGTTAAGGTCTAGAATATTACACTCCCCGGTGGTTCGATATAGCAAACCAAGGTTGTCTATTATTCTCAAGTCCATTATAAAACCATCTACTTTTAAGGCCGATTGTGTTAACGATTTGCCAGAAAGTATATCCACCACACTCACCATATTTCTGCCGTTTTGTTTGGCCGAACCAACGGCCAGTTTGGTACCGGTAAGTTTTATGCTGCTAATGCGGCCCGACAATTTTAAAGGATCAGCCCATTTCATTTTTCCGGTAGCATAGTCAAACAAACTCAATTCCGACTTTTTATCGTCGGTGGCTACGAGTATACCATTTTCATCAAACAAAACATTTGATATGGGGTCGGCTAACTTTGTTTTTGGCCAGGTAACACTGCCCGAGGCAATATCAATGGCCGTAATGGATTGCGTATTGTAGTAGTAAACAACTTTATCGTTTAGGGTTACAAACTTTCCAAAAACGGTTGATGTTGCTGCAGCCACGCTTTCCTTCATTGATAATTTTTTCTTGTCATCATTTGCCTGTGTACTTTCCTTATCGTCGCTGGCAATGCTTTGACCAGCCAGCGGTACTTCAACTTTTGTATCAAAATCAATTTTCCATTGCAATGCACCTGTGGCAGCATCTAACTTATACAACCTTCTGTTGGTGGCAATAATAATTGAATTGTTAGTGTATAAAGGATCGGCCACCATTTGCTCGGTAATTTTTTCAAATATGCTACTGATTGTCCAGGTGGCTTTACCGTCCATTAAATTTACCAGCATTAATGCCGTGCCTTTGTTATTCTGCCCACTAAACAACAACGCTCCCAAATTTGGTATGGGCAATCTTTTAGTAACATAATTAAGCCCTAACTCTTTGGTATTACAAATTACTTTTCCCTGGCTAACATCCACAATATTTTGCTTCATATTAAAAGCACTACCTTCTAAAATAGCTATGTATGGCGAGCCTTTAATACCGGTATAATTGGCTTTACTAACTTTTGCAAATTGATCCAGTTTCCAGTTTTCTTTGCCGGTAACCGGGTTTAAGCTGTGCAGCCCATCATCGGTAGATATAATAACGGTTCCCAAATTGGTAAGGTTAAACCAATTGATTTCCCTGTCAAAAGCAATATTCCACGATTCCTTTTTTGCCGGCGAATTATCAACAACCTCATCACTAACTACATCTTCTTTGGCTTTGTCATCACCTTTATCAGTAGTTTTTGAAGTATTTTCAACGCGCTCGTTAGTTGTCTTTTTCTTTTTTAAAAGATTACTTAATTGGGCATGGCTTGTACAGATTGTACCAAGCATAAGTGTTAAAGCAAATAGTTTATGTATCATTTGTATGTTATTTAGTATTGTAAATGTGGAGTTTGTAAAACCTTACACAATACCCTCCATACGGTATATTTTATGGTTTTAAATGTTTGTTTTGATGAGCCAATTTTATTAGCAACATAGCAGCAGAAGTATTTAACCTTGCGCCAGCCGGTACAAAAAATGATTGGGTAATTTATATCGATGTTATTTGAAGGATGGTCGTATGTTATAGCATTAATTCTTGTTACAATATATAAAGAATGTCAACTTTTTAAAGGAGCCGCCCCAACAATTGGTTCCGGACGTTAATACACTAACAAAATTGCAAAGCATCGTGGATTAACAATTCCACACGCTTTTTTAATTACCTGTATTGCACACCATTTTTATTTTTAAATAACAATGACTGCCAGTTATTTAAAAGTAATAATGTTTGTGATGTTTAAGGCCAACTGTAATTTAAAGAATAGTGGAAAAAGGGTACACCAGTGCGCAACGGCAGCTTCATTAAACCACCATTGTTTGGCCTATAAATATTGTTTAAATAGCCGATAGCCATTATATAAAAAATAATATGCAGGTATGGTTTTTTAGATGGTGTCAAAATGATAAAGAATCTTAAACATTCATTTTCACTTTAAAAAACCATCTATGGCAAAAAAGAAAAGCAGTTTAGCAATTGCAAGGGACGTAGCAACCGTTAGTGATAAAATAAAAGACCTGGCGATTAATTTAGAAAGTGCCGGGGGTCAATTTATGACTACTAACCAGGGCGTACGTATAAACGACGATCAAAATAGTTTAAAGGCGGGGGAACGTGGACCGTCGCTGCTGGAAGATTTTATTTTCAGGGAGAAAATGACACACTTTGATCATGAGCGCATTCCTGAAAGAATAGTACATGCAAGGGGTGTGGCGGCTCACGGTATTTTTAAGGTGTACGAAGAAATGAGCAAGTACACAACCGCCGGCTTTTTAAACGATCCCTCTATAGAAACGCCTGTGTTTGCGCGGTTTTCAACCGTGGCAGGGTCGCGGGGTTCAAGCGACCTTGCAAGAGACGTTAGGGGCTTTGCAGTAAAATTTTATACTCAGCAAGGGATTTTTGACCTGGTGGGAAATAATATTCCCGTATTTTTTATTCAGGATGCTATTAAGTTTCCCGATCTGGTTCATGCGGTAAAACCAGAACCAAATAACGAAATACCACAGGCTGCATCGGCCCACGATACCTTTTGGGATTTTGTATCGTTGAATACCGAAGCCACGCACATGATTATGTGGACAATGAGCGATCGCGCAATACCCCGCAGTTTAAGAATGATGGAGGGATTTGGCGTTCATACCTTCAGATTTATTAATGCGAAAGGTGAAGCCAATTTTGTTAAGTTTCACTGGAAGCCGTTGATGGGTATACACGCTGTAACGTGGGATGAGGCGCAAATTATTTCGGGCAAAGACGCCGACTTTCATAGACGGGACCTGTTTGATGCAATAGAAAACGGCGATTTTCCGGAGTGGGAATTTGGTGTGCAAATAATACCCGAAGCCGATGAGCATAAGTTTGATTTTGATCTGCTTGACTCTACCAAACTGATACCCGAAGAACTGGTGCCGGTAATACGTATTGGTAAAATGACCCTAAACCGCAACACCGATAATTATTTTGCAGAAACGGAGCAGGTAGCCTTTCACTTAGGCCACCTGGTGCCTGGTATAGATTTTACCAACGATCCGCTACTGCAGGGCAGGCTATTTTCGTACACTGATACACAACTGTCGCGATTGGGTGGTCCTAACTTTCACGAAATACCCATTAATCGTTCAATAGCGCCGGTACATAATAATCAGCGGGATGGCATCCATCGCACCACAATCAATAAAGGCTATACCAGCTACAATCCAAATAGTACCGGCGGCGGATGTCCGTTTCAGGCAGGCAAAATGGATGGTGGCTTTGTAAGCTATGCTGAACGTATTGACGCAAATAAAATAAGACAGCGCAGCCCCAGCTTTATGGACCATTTTAGCCAGGCCACCCTGTTTTATAACAGCCAAAGCGAGCCCGAAAAAATGCACATGGTTAATGCCTTGCGTTTTGAACTGGGTAAGGTTAATACAATAGCAATTAAGGAAAGAATGCTAATGGTACTTAACCACGTTGACCAAAATTTAGCCGCGCAGGTAGCATATGGGCTTGGGCTGGAAATTCCATCAACACCCCCGGTTATCAACCATGGATTTCCTGCTGATGCTGACCCGGCTTCCTATCAACCGGTAAAGAAAAAGCAGTCGATTAAAAAGTCAAAAGCACTGAGCATGGCTAACCCTATAACAGATTCCATTCGCACCCGAAAAATTGCAATACTAGTTGCTGACGGCGCAAACGAAAACGATATTACCACCATAAAGGAAGCGTTGACGCGTAAAGGTGCAATGGCAGAAGTTATAGCTCCCCGCGGGGTTTTTATTACTGCTGGCAACGGTACCATCAAGGCCGATAAAACGCTTATTACCGTGTCATCAGTTTTATACGATGCTGTATTTGTGCCCGGCGGAACCGATAGTGCGGCTACATTGCAAGCCGAGGCCGATGCTATTTATTTTTTAAACCAGGCATATAAACATTGTAAAGCTATCGCTGCTTCGGCAGAGGGTTTACAGGTATTACAAGCTACTGACTTCTCAAAAAAACTACCTGAAAACATGGGTAAGACATCTGTAAATGAAGGTGTGGTAATTGGAAACAACGCGGCTTCTATTTCCGAACAATTTATTGCTTCAATAGCACAGCACCGTTTTTGGGCTAGAGAAAAGCCTGCAAAAATACCCGCTTAATATTATTACAATAAACAAAGTAGCCATGGTAAAACAGGGCTATTTTTTTGTGCTGGATTGGCTTTGACAGCTTTTAATTGTTGAACGAACAAACCCTGTGTGGAATATACAATCACCAAATAATAGCGAAATTTACAATATTGGCACAGGTTAACCGGCACGACCTCCCTGCACAGCTAATGGTAAGGATGGGGAGGCTGGCTATGCATTTTAAAAATTAAATAAATTGCGCGGCCAAAGGTAACGTAGTGAGCGGGATGGACGGTTTTACACCAATGCCTTATAAGTAAACGAACTGAAAATTGCCGGGAAATAAAACGGTGTTTGTGATTACAACGGTAATGACTTTCCGCAATTTGATGCTGATATTTTGGAACCGTAGTTTATAGCAGTTTTCATCAGTCGTTGCAGCCTGCCTCTATGACCATAGAGGTCGCACTCTTTGTATTGTTGGTAATTTTATTCAGCGTTTTTTATCATGATTTTATATTCAGCATTTAGTATATTAAATAGCGGATAAGCATTAAAAAATATATATGGCAGACCACAAATGGACGAAACACCATACAACCCTTGAGCACGTTATAGTCTATCGTTTATATCCAGACTACCAAATTTGGGCAACTATACCTCACATTTAATTTATGGGAAGAAATACATCAGTATCCTTAGGGCGGTATTTTGAAAACTTTGTTGACAAGGCGGTGTACTTGGGCAGATTTAAAAATGCAAGTGAAGTTATCAGGGCAGGGCTGCGTTTATTGCACTTTAAAGAAAGTAAAATTATTGCCTTGAAAGCGGCAATTACGACTGGGATTGAAAGCGGAATGGCTATCGATTTTAATGCCACCACTCATTTGGAAAAACTACAATCTGCCAAAAGTAAAAATGGCCACCTATATTCTAGCCAATAAAGCAATTGTTGAAGTATCCACCATTTGGGAATAGACAAATGACGTTTGGTGAGAGAAACAAGCCGATAAATATTATTGGTTGCTGCTTTATTTTTGCCGGAATCTAGTCAACAATCAGCTTTAAGGAAACGGTATCCTTAAATGGACCCCAAAATTTTAGGCATTAACGGATGAAAACATATCATTTTTTACAGAAGAATAAAAAATGAGCACATGGAAGTTGTAAGAACATAACATAGCAGAATGGACTTAAAAAATCGCCTGACCGAATTAAGCGCTTACTTGCTAACCCAGCCGGGTTTCCCCACGTATATGTCGTGTACCAGCCACAATGCACCATTGACTATTGATTATTAACTACCCAACATTGACTATTGACGCTTCTCACCAGTCACTCTTAACTATTCACTCACTATTTACTCCTCACCATGCACCAGTAACCTTTTCACTCACTCACCACTCGCTACCCCACACACTCACCACTCACAACTCACAACCCACTACTCACTACTCACAACTAACCACTCACAACCCACTACTCACAATGCACTACACACTATTCACAACTTACTACTCACGCTTAAATGCCCTAAAGAAACTAAAATCATCATCCTCCTCAATTTCTTGTAGGAATTTATAGTCTTTAATCATTTTTTTTACATGAGCAAGACCCTTTTCCCTCGCCTGCTTTATACCATTAAAATTAAAAAGAGCGAAGTTCAACTTATCCGAAATTTCTGACTGAACGTTTTTAATAGAAAGGCTCCTAACGTAAAAAGGTTCTTCTACCAGTTTATGCAACGCATAATATTTTGGATGCTCATAAACAGCTTCTATTTCATGCGTTAGCTTATAAACCTGCTCACGCAAAACCTCGTTATAGATCTTCAATTTTTCGTCGGTCAAAGAATCGCGGTTTTTTTCTTCTTTATGAATAAAAGCCAGTTCAAGGCTTAGCAAAGTATGCAGGTCATTTTTATTATAAGCCGATGTTAACTGTTTCATCAATTCCTCCTTTTCCTGTTTTAAATCGGGGTTTTGCTCCAAATCGGGATGAAAAATTTTAGCCAGTTGTTTATAAATACTGCTGATATTTTTAGTGCGCGCCTCCTTAAGTTGCTTCTCTTTCGCTTCCTGTGCCAGTTCCTTTTTACTCTTTTTTCTATGCTTATCCTTATGCGCTCTTTCCTCTTCTTCCCTATTAAACTTCTCCCTCATTTCGGCTGTCTTTTTTATCACCTCTTCTTCTGTCATATCAACCTTTAAATCATCAAGGTCAATATCAAAGCCACTCATTTTAAAAAGATCGCTAAAGTTCTCCTTCATTTCATCAAACGAATCCCGTTTAAATTCATCGTACGACTGACCTTCTACCGCTTCAAATATTTCCTTCAGTTCTGCAGTTGGCTCTGCGCTGTTTAAATCAAAAATATCATCCAATAACTTGGAAATCAAGCCTTCTAATAAACTGCGTTGGTTTTTGGTTAAGGTTTTTTGATTGTTATAATGCCAATAAAGCACTCGAACCGTTTCTGTAGTACATTGTAAAAAACTGGCTTCCAACGGAATAATATCCCTTACATAACCAGCCAATTTCCGATCCATTTTTACATTCGTCTGCAATAGCTTAGCCTGTAATTTGCCAATGGTTGTAATCAGTGTATTAAAAGCCTGTTGCTGTTTTCCAATTATTGCATGCTCCCCAGCCTGTATAATCAGCGCCGAACCGTTTAATGGATTGCTGTTTTTATTATTTTTCGTATTAGCCATAAATTAAATTTGAACGGGTACAGGTGTTTAGGTTGCAGGATTGCTTTTGGTAACACAAAATTAAAAAGCCCACTATTATCATTACGCAAAGCATTTACTATAAATTTTGTAAAATGTTGTAATGCTCCACCTTCCTTAAACGACCTGCGAGCCCATACTTAGCGTTAAAAATTTCATGCAAGTATATAGTAACCTCACGATATTTTTTAATGAAAAGCCAGGAATTTATTAACCAATAATTCAGACCTGCCTTTTCATACAACAGATCCTTTTGCTATAGCAACAAAAAACATTTGTTTAAAATTTGTTTTGTAAACCTACCATTCCGGCATATTGATATACTGGTGGCAGGCAATAAATCGGGAACTTTTTCCGCAATACCGCAAACCATTCGTAGCGGATGCAAAACCGAAGTCGACAAATGTGGTATTATTCCAACACGGATTAGTCGGTCAAAAATTAACCTTCTAAACGCCGGCTATATTAATTAAGTTTCAAATTGTTATCCCCTTCACCTTGCACGTTTCACACTTTTCATCATTCATCATTAACCTTTTACGTTATTTCACAAAATTCACAATCTACCTTTCACGTTTATTACCGTTTACCATTGGCTTTGGCTTCGCTAAGCCTCCAATGCGTCTCTCCGCCTACTACAAACACCTCACAGCTCACCATTAACCTTATACGTTTCACGCATTTACTTCTAACCATTCACCTTTCACGTTTCACGTCTGTCAATTAATCTTTCCCCACTCACTACCAACAACTCACTGCTCACCATTAATCTTTCACGTTTCACGCATTTACTTTTGGCCATTCACCTTTCACGTTTCACGTCCATCAATTGATCTTTCCCCACTCACTACCAACAACTCACTACTCACCATTGACATTTCACGTTTCACGCATTTACTATTGACCAATAACCTTTCACGTTTCACGTGTATCAATTGGGCTACCCCCACTCATTACCAACAACTCATTACTCACCATTCACCTTTCACGTTTCACGCATCTACTATTGACAATTCACCTTTCACGTTTCCACGCTTTTTTAATTTTTACTTTTTAATTTTTACTTTTTACTTAACTACTATGATCCACCACTACCACCCATATGCCATTTATCTTTTTAAATAGCAGCGTAAAATATCCCTCGGCATTGCCAATAGTACGCTCCAGGTAAAACTTGCCTATCACAAAATAATACTGGTTTGATAGTCGGTTTAGTTTTAATTCGCTAAAACTTAATATGCCCATGGCCGCATTGGTAGGGTAGTTTTTCTTATAATTGTTTAGCGTTGTTTGGTAGCCATATTTGGGACCCGATGAGCCAATAAACAACAGGCTGTCGTTGTTCCAGTAACCCACCATAAAATTGTCTATATCGCCTTTGTTCCAAAAAGTTACCTGCTTAGCAAGTACATTGCGTATGCTATCCTGATCGGTATTTTGTGCTTTAACAACGCCACTTAAACAAATTATTATTAAGAGCGGAAGAATAATTTTTATTGTCATAAATAGTATTTTTTGTACAATGTACGGTTAGCAACACTTGCGTCAAACTTTTATCTTAGTGTTATGGAATACATGGCCCACCTCACAAAAGATAAAAAGCTGGCTACCATCATTACCCAACCTGTGGACCCGGTAAAGCTGCAAAAAAACATAGCCCTGCGCCTGATGGCGGCCATTATGAGCCAGCAGTTAAACACTAAGGTGGCACTGGTCATTTACAAACGATTTTTACTGGTGTATAATGGCAACAATCCAACACCGGCGCAGGTATTGGCTACACCGCCGCATGTGTTGCGGGCCATCGGCCTGTCAAACGCCAAAGTAGGCTATGTGCAAAATGTTGCCCGCTTTTGTATCAAACAAAAAATTACCGACAAAAATCTGCTGAAAATGTCTAATTCCGAAATCATTGAACAGCTCACTGCCATAAAGGGCGTTGGCCGGTGGACGGTGGAAATACTGCTGATGTTTAGCCTTGGCAGGGAAGATGTTTTTGCGGTAGATGACCTTGGTATTCAACAGGGAATAATTAAGTTGTATAACCTCCAAACCCTGTCCAGGAAACAATTACAGGCAAAAATGCTTACCGTTTCGCAAAAATGGAGCCCTTACCGCATCTACGCCTGTATACACCTTTGGCGGTGGAAGGATTTGAAATAGTAGCTGGTTAATTAAACTGGTCATACCTTATTTTATTGGCAGCCCCAGCCTACTTACTGCCATCATTATTACTTAATGTATAAAATTATCATTTTCAACATTGAGGCAATATTTTTGTTTCTTTATGTAAAACATATTTATTCAAACACTAAAAAAATTCATACTATGGCATTTACACTTCCCGCATTACCTTATGCACACGAGGCACTGGAACCGTATATCGATACTCAAACCATGCAAATACACCATGGCAAACATCACCAGGCTTATGTTGATAATTTAAACAAGGCCGTGGCTGGTACCGATAACGAAAATAAAAGTATTGAAGAGCTGGTAGCCGCAGCAGGCAGCATTAGCCCCGCAGTGCGCAATAACGGTGGTGGCCATTGGAACCACACTTTCTTTTTTGAAAGCCTTACGCCCGATGCTGGTAGTGAACCAATTGACGACCTTGCCAAAGCCATTGACGATACTTTTGGTTCATTAAATGAGTTGAAAGAAAAAATGAACGCTGCTGGCGCAGGTCGCTTTGGCAGTGGATGGGCCTGGCTGATAATAAATGACGGTAAACTGGAAGTTACCAGCACGCCCAACCAGGACAATCCTTTAATGGATGTGGCCGATGTAAAGGGCACCCCTTTGTTTGGTATTGATGTTTGGGAGCACGCCTATTATCTTAAATATCAAAACAAACGCCCCGATTACCTAAAAGCTATTTGGAGCGTAGTAAACTGGAGTAAGGTTGGTGAGCGTTTTGCTGCCTCCAAATAATTTGTTGTTACAACATAACTTTATAAATTACAACCCTGGTAATAATGCCAGGGTTTTTTTAATTTTAATATATGAAGCATTTAACTATTGTAATTGCCGCTTTAATACTGTTGGCATCGTGTACCAGCGAAGTACAAAAAAAAGTACTAATAATGGGTAAAGGCGATATAGTGGTAGCGGAAAAAAATGTAACCATGGTTAAGGGTTCGGGTTATGCCGAAAAAGAGTTGATTTTTACCGATAAGGAAGCTATAGTACTAAATGTGGAGACCGAAGATGGCAAAAAGGAATTTACCATACCGGCCGAAATAGGCTATTATATTTTAAACTTAAAGAAAGATACGGTAGCAGGCAGTATACAAATATTTGGAAAAGACGTGTCCAATAACGCCGTTATAACCCAGGAAGACCTGAAGTTGAAAATTGATAGTCTGGTTCAGATGGTGGCTGGAAAAAATATAAATAGTAAAACCAATTTTATGGTACTGCCCGGCCAACCCGGTAAAATAAGCAACAATATAAACGCTAAAGTTTTTGGTCCTTTTAGAAAAATACCTGCTACGCTTGAGGTAGCCGAAGACAGTAAGGAACCCGAAATTTATAAGTTTTATACTAATGCTGAACTGGTGGATTTAATAGCCAAATTAAAGAAGCTGACTATATAAACGTTGCAATTTTAATCTATATAAAAAAACGTAGGAAGTCTGCTTGTTGCAGGCTTCTTTTTGTTTGTGACTGCTGGCAAATAATTGCTCATGGTACCGGATCGTGTCCATGACCACCCCATGGATTGCAACGTGCTATACGTTTGGCGGCCAGCCAAAAGCCTTTAAATACCCCGTACTTTCTAAAGGCCTCTGCAGCGTAGGCGGAGCAGGTTGGGGTGTACCTGCACTGGGGTCCCAATATTGGCGATATAAAATGCTGATACAACTTTATCAACAATAAAAATGGGTAGCTTAATATTTTTGCAATTGTTTTCAATAGTTATTTATTGGGGCTGCCAAACCTGTTTAACTAATTTATTAAGCACGGCCGCCATAGCATTTTTTACAAGTTCGTAATTTGGTAACTCTTTTCCGGTATAAATAAAAAACAACACCATTTGGCGGTTGCCCATTAAAAGTTTATCAAGCAACGGTTGTTTTTGTAAACGGTACGCTTCCCTCAATAATCGTTTTACCCTGTTACGATCTACCGCCTTTTTAAAACTGCGTTTACTAACCGACACAGTAGCCTGCAATGGCACTATGGGGGAACCCGATAATCTGTACAACACTTTAACGGGAAACACATGCAACGCCTTTCCATCAACAAAAAGCTGGTCTATCAACTTTGTGCTTTTAAGCTTTTGTGGCTTATTAAAGGTGTTGGGCGAAGAAGTACTCAACTCATAATTTTAAAATGCGTTCAATGAACTAAAATTATGCCTTTACCAGCTTCCAGGTTTTGATAGCCAATAAAGCAACAGGTAAAATGCTTGCAACCTCTGCCCGGCTGGCCTTAAAAAACCATTTCGTTTGCCAGGCCTGCCATAATGAGGTTGGGGAACTGACATTTAAACCGGTAAGGATGTTTAATAATGTTACCTGCCTGCTGTCACAATAATATATACTTTCCATAAAAAAGCCCCGCCAATTAATGACGGGGCTAAATATGATAATCGAGATAAGTGCGGTAAGATTACTTTAGTCTTTTTTCGTCTGAAACAGTCAGTTTCACACGACCTTTCTTACGACGACTTGCCAATACCTTGCGGCCATTTGCGCTTTCCATACGTTTACGAAATCCGTGAACGGTTTTGCGGCGCTTGGTGTGTGGTTGGAATGTACGTTTCATTGTGATGTTTTTTTACTAGCCCAAAAATATTGTTTCAGTCTTCGGCCGTATGTACCATTCATACTGCCTTGGTGAAAGGACGGCAAAATTAAGAGAAACCAACCAAACAGGCAGTATTTTTTTTGATTTTTTAAACAATATTAATAAGATAGATCAGTGTGCTGCGATTTAATAGGTTGACCATAAAAAACACTGGCATGATTATCAAAATCGACCGGTTGATCGGTTGTGTAAAACGAAACATTTGCACCCCGGCTACAGTTATTGTCAATATTTACGTGGCGAAGCAGGTAGTCCTGCAACCGTTCTGCCACAATATTACCCTGTGATACTATGGTGATATCTTTTTTTGCAAAGGCTCTGATTTTTTTTTCCAATAATGGATAGTGGGTGCATGCAAGCATTAGCGTATCAATTTCGCCGCTTTGATTATGAAGCTCCGCAAGATATTTTTTTACAAAAAAATCGGCACCGTCGGTTTCATATTCGTTATTTTCTACCAAGGGTACCCACATAGGGCAAGCCTGCTGGTATACCTGCACTTCGGGAAAAAATTTACCAATTTCTATGGGGTAGGAATTGGAAGCTACTGTACCCTGTGTTCCTAAAATTCCTATTTTTTTTGATTGAGAAAAGTTGCCAATTGCCTCCGTAGTGGGGCGTATTACACCAAGTACTCTCTTATTGGCAAACCCGTTGGGTAGGTTTTGTTGCTGTATCGATTGCAGTGCTTTGGCAGAAGCAGTATTGCAGGCAAGTATTACCATGGGGCATCCTTTACTAAAAAACCATTGTACGCATTGCCAGGTGTACTGGTAAACAGTCTCAAACGACCGCGGCCCGTAGGGTGCCCGTGCATTATCGCCCAGGTACAAGTAATCGTATTGCGGGCTCAACTTCACAATTTCTTTTAAAACCGTAAGCCCCCCATACCCACTGTCAAACACGCCAATGGGCGAATAGCTGTTGCTCATACTGTAAAAATAAAAGAACCATACGTAGTGCATGGTTCTTTTATAAATAAATAATATATGGTAAAATTAAGGCTTCTTAGGGGCGGGTTTTGCAGGAGCCGAAGTGGTTTTTTTAGGTTCTGGCTCTGCCATAGCCTCTTCCTGGCCCTGGCTTCTTAACTGCTCAGGCAGTGGTATTTTTAGTTCCCTGGCCACCTTTTCAAAAACATTCTCCACTTTACTACCCATTTCGTAAGCGCCGGGCTTTAATACCACCAGGTAATTATTTGTTTGTAATACTTTACTATAGGCACCTAATACTTTTTCAAATAATGGACCGGCTAGTTCCTGGCGTTTTCTGTCGGTTTTTTGTTGCGAAATTTGCTGCCAATAAACCAAAGTGGTTGCAACTTCATTACGCTGTTTGGTTATATAACCTAATACACTGGCCGACACTTTATCAGCCGAATCCTTTTTGAAAGTACTGTCCAGCCTGCTATATTCACGCATCGAAAAATCATATTCGCCTTTTAGGGAGTCCTGCTCATAAATTTGCAACATGCTATCTACCACCCGGTAACCGGGCATGGCCTGCACCATAATGTCAACGTCAAATACGCCAATTTTTGCGGCCTGGGCGTGGGCACTTGTTCCCGCAAATACCAATCCGGCTACTGCCAATACCACAAATAAAACTTTTTTCATTGCTTGCTTTTTGTAATTTTTCTTTTTGCTCGAAACTGTCGTTAAATTTTTAATTTGCAAATAAACTAACAGGTTTCGGGTGGTTGTTATTGTTTGTTGATAAAAAATTTGATTGCGTTTAATTGATACCTAATTCTTTTAATACTTCGCCGCTCTTATCTAATTTAGGGTCGGCAAATATAACAGTAATTCCTTCACTTTTATCCAGCACAAAATCGTATCCCCGGTTAACTGCCATTTTTTGAATTGCGTTGTAAACCTTGTCCTGTATGGGTTTTACCAATTTCTGCCGCTCTTTAAACAAATCCCCTTCAAAACCAAAACGCTGTTTTTGTAAGTCGCGAACATCCTTTTCTAAATTAAACAACTGGTCTTCCCTTTTCTTTTTCAAATCATCGCTTAACATAAACTGCTCGGCATCGTAGTTTCTGTACATAATAGACAACTGAGCTTGCTTATCGTCAATTTCCTTTTGCCAGGTAGTACCAATTTGGGTAAGTTGAGCATCCGCATTTTTATACTCGGGCAGTTTGTCTAAAATGTACCTGGTATCAATTACCGCATAGCGCTGTGCACCAGCAGCAATAGCCACGAAACTAAAAACTACAAATAGAAATTTTTTCATATTGTTTAATTGGGGATTTTGCTGTTATTCAGGCTCAAAACCTAGCATAAAAGTAAATTTGGCAGCATCCTTCATTTTTGAATTTGGCGAGAACCTATCCAATCCTATGCCATAATCGAAACCTAATAAGCCAAACATTGGTAAATAGAACCTCATACCAATACCAACCGACCGCCTTAGTTGAAACGGATTATATTCCTTAGTTGAATACCAACCATTTGCAGCTTCAAAAAATCCTAAAGCAAAAATTGTACTGCTTGGATTTAAGCTAAGCGGGTACCGCATTTCCACTGTGTACTTATTAAATATGGTAAAAAAGCGTTGCGTTCCCTGCTGATCGGGATTTATGCGCGGGTTGCTGTTATTGTAAACGGGGTAACCCCTATGTGCAATAATATCGTATCCTAGTAAGGCAAAGTTGTTACTTAAACCAGCATCGCCCACCTGAAAACGTTCAAAAGGCGATACTTGCAATTCTTTATTATACCTCCCTATGTACCCGTATTTCACTGCTGCTTTTAATACAAATTGCTTATTACGCTCGGCACCATGGGGTTTACCTAATGGTACATACCACTCCCCATTGAAACGCCATTTGTGGTATTCAACAAGTTCGTATGGGTTGAGCGATTTAACCCGTCCCGGATCCAGTTTTGACCATGGAGGTGTTATTTGAGTACTTAATAAAAACGACGACCCACTGCTTGGAAAAATTGGTTGGTTAACCGATGAGCGCTGCAACGCAAACTTTAAGTTAAAGTTGTTGGAGAATCCATTACTAAAACCTTCAAAAATGGCATAATCCTTAATTTGGTAACGCGTGTAGTTTACTGACGTAATAAGGTTAAAAAAGTCGTCGGGCCATTTTAATTGTTTACCAAGGCTAACACTTACACCGCTCGTTTGTATAAAAGCATCGTTGTTCGTAAACGTTTGTCTACCAGTTCTAAAATCAAAACCGCCGGTACGATACTTTGTATCGTACACACTAACGGTAAAGGAGTTGCGTTTTTTGCCTCCTAACCAAGGTTCAGTAAACGAAAAGTTGTACGACCTGAAGGCCTTGCCATTACTCTGCAACCTTAGGCTTAGCTTTTGGCCATCGCCTGTTGGCAACGGGTCCCATGCCTGCTTTTTCCAAATATTTTTAATTGAAAAATTGTTGAAGGTAACCCCTACAGTACCAGTTAAACCAATACCACCACCCCAGCCAGCACTTAACTCCAACTGGTCGCTCGACTTTTCTTCTACCGTGTAGTTAATATCCACTGTACCATCGTCAGGGTTCGGTACGGGGTTAATTCCAATTTTTTCCTGGTTAAAGTAGTTAAGACTGGATATTTCTCTTTGCGAACGAATAAGGTCTGTCCGGCTAAATTTTTCGCCTGGTATAGTCCTAAGTTCCCGCCTTATAACGTGTTCCTTAGTTTTGTCGTTACCTGCTATTCTTACGTTTTTAATGGTAGCCTGCGGCCCTTCTATCACCCTTATTTCGTAATCGATTGTATCGTTATAAACCGCAGTTTCAACTGCTTCAGTCCTAAAAAACAAATATCCATCGTCCATGTACAGCCCGCTTATATCGCCACCTTCAGGACTTAATTCTTTACCCAGGCGCTTATTCAATGTTTCAAGATTGTAAATGTCGCCCTTTTTAATACCCAACAACATAGCAAGTGTACTATCGGTATACTTTGTGTTTCCACGCCAGGCTATATCGCCAAAATAATATTGACGGCCTTCATTTACTTTAATATCAATATTTAAATTTCCTTGTTTATTGTAGTACAACGTATCGTCTTCAATTATAGCATCGCGGTGGCCAAGGCTGTTGTAGTAGGCCAATATCTTTTCTTTGTCTTCGGCAAACTTTTTTTCGCTGAATTTGGCCGACGATAATTTTATCCTCACAAAAGGATCAAGCAATTCTTTAGTTTTTGAAAAAGATAAAAATCCGTTATGAGCGAGATAATCGTTAAATGTTAGGCGACGTGGTACATCAAAACCACCTACAACGGCAGGAGGGTACAGGGTTAAACGCGACATTTCCTTAGTACCTTTCAGCTGCTTTTTTAGCTTGGCGTCGCTGATTTCGTTGCTTACAAAATTAATTTCGTTTATTTTAACTTTATTGCCTTTGTCAATCAAAAAGGTAAGGTCCAGCGAGTTTTCTATCTTAGTATCCTTTTCTTCTTCAACCTTAATCTTTACACCTCTATACCCTTTTTCGCTAAAATATTTGTCAATTGCTTCAATTGCCGACCTACGGTTGTTTTCAGTTACAATACGGCCCTTTACCAGGCCCACCTTAGCCTTTAAGTCATCGGCCTGGGATTTTGTGATACCCTTAAAAACAAAATTGGCTAGCCTTGGCCGTTCAACCACTGAAATTTCAAGGTAAATAGTTAGCTCCTCCAGCCGGGTTACGTACACTTCTACATCGCTAAAATAGTTTTGTTTCCAAAGGTTGGTAATGGCTCTTGCAAACTGGTCGCCTCCGGGAATTACAATTTCATCGCCCACATTTATGCCGGCTACCGACGCCAGCAATGCTGTGTCAAAGTACTTATTGCCAGAAATTTGGATTGCGGCAACTTTGTATTTTTTGGGAATTTTTTGCGTAAAAAGATTTTCCAGGGTTACGTCAATAGAAGTAGCTGGCTCTTCAGAGGTTTCCTGTGAAAACGCCTTTGGGATCAGGATCCAGCAAGCAGCCAACAGCAATAAGGTTGTTTTGTATATGTTCCGCATTAATAGCCAGTTATATTTTTTTTTGCACAAAAGGGCCATCATCCCCAGCCTTTAAACACATTATCGGGGCAATTTAACAGGATTAATTGAAAGTGTTTGTTAAATAGCTATTAGTAATGCATAAAATATATGCGGCCGTAAAACATTGTGTTAGCCTGCGTTTACCTGTTCGCTTATCTTACCAAACCGCCTTTCGCGTCCCTGGAAGTCAAGGATAGCTTCATAAAGATTATTTTTTCTAAAGTCGGGCCAGCGGGTATGGGTAAAGTACAATTCGGTATAGGCAGATTGATACAGTAAAAAATTACTTATCCTAAAATCTCCACTTGTCCTTATCATTAATTCGGGGTCGGGAATATTTTTGGTACACAGGTATTGCTCAAAAGTATCGCTGTTTACACCGGCTGATGTTAATTTACCTGTCTCCACATCGGCCGCTATGTTTTTTACCGCGTTTATCAGCTCCCACCTGCTGCTATAACTTAGGGCCATTACCAGGTTTAGCCCGGTATTTTGGCTGGTCATTTCCAGCGCTTCCATCATTTCTGTATAAGCAAATTTTGGTAACATTTGCATATTACCTATTACGTGTAGCCTGATATTGTTTTTATTAAGTGTTTCTACTTCTTTTCTTATGGTGTCAACCAGTAAGTCCATAAGGCCCATTACTTCATTTTGTGGCCGCTCCCAGTTTTCGGTACTAAAAGCATATAAGGTTAAATAATTCACTCCAAGCTCAGCGCAGCCTTCAACAATATTGCGTACACTTTCCACTCCATGGTAATGACCATATAGTCTATCCTGCCCCTGCTCCTTTGCCCAGCGGCCGTTACCATCCATAATAATGGCTATGTGTTTAGGCAATCGGTTTAGGTCTATTTTATGTTTCAGATCCAGCATGTTTTCAAACCGTTTAACGGTTGCCAAAGGTAGTAATTTAAGGTAGCTCCCTTATAAATGTTTTAGTTCAATTTTTGACTATCGTATGGGTTAAAGTTATTTTAATTTAAATAAGCCGATGCTTCAAATTTGGGCTAATTGAGTGGTCCTTTACTGGTTTGGTTACCGGTTGTTTACTTATTTGCCGTAAAAAGTTTTATAAATAAAAAATACCCGACAACCACTCCGCCAACATATGGTAGGCAAAAGCATGGTTTCAGCGAGTTTTATGGGTTGGCACAGAAAAATAAATTAAAAGAAATAAACCATTAACCCATTACAGGCTAATTAATATGTCTACGGCTGGCATAAATAGTAAATTTTTAACTTTACTACGCCTATAAAACGCCTTACCTGTCATTTATTATTTTTTGAGAATAACCACCTGTAAATTAGTTAAGGTGCAGGGCATTTGTACGACGACAAATTGAACGAAATTCCTACCAGTGCTATGGCGTATCCATCTTTTTGGCTACTATTGCCACGCTGGCGGCCCTTAATGCCTATAGGCAACCCTGTTTCATAGCTTCTGTCGGCCAATAACTGGGCTACTGATGGCTGGCCGTTTGGTAACGCTGTAAATGCATCGGGGGTGTAGGTTAAACTTACGTCGTCTAAATAATCGGTATTAGTGAACCTGTAACCAGCCTCTATAAAAATATTGGTTGAAGGGTTTATGTTATATTTAAAGCCAAAAGATATGGGGAAGCTAATGGCCATAGAGCCATAAGGTTTGCGGTCAGGATAAAATGAACTTCCCTGGCCTTCGGTGCCAAGTGGCCGTAAAAAATATTTTTGTTTGGCCAAATATGCATACGGATCGTATGAAAAAACACCAACACCTAACGATACATATGGAGTGTATGTATACCCTTCAATACCAGGGTAAAATTTAAAGAAATTAAAATCGCCGCTCAGCGAGAGTTCCCAAATATTTGAATTAAAGCTAAGGTTTCGGCGTTTTTGGGTTTCGTTAGTGCTGTAAGTATCGGAATAACCCAATTGCGCGTAATTAGCTGCTACTTTAATACCTATATAATTGCCAAACTGCTTACGAAAAAATGCACCAGCACTAATTTTTGGCCTGTTAAGCGCAGCCCGCGTATTAAGGTCGCCAAAATAGTGGGCGGCGCCAATGCCAATTCCAAACTCGCCTTCCTGCACGTAACTATCCATTATTTGCGCATTGGCTACTATTGTAGCAGCGACTAAGGTAATTACGGCCAAAAATTTTTTTACTATCATGATTGCAAAATAACGAATGATACTATAACGCATTACTGGCAAAATTCTTTTAACAAGCAGTTAATTTCTTTTATCTACTCCCCAGGTAAGTTTTTCGCGCAGGGTGTTTAAAAAGCTGTTTTCGTTTAACCTAAGGAGGTTAATGGTAAACTTTTCTTTTTTAACCGCCAGTTGAATATCCATATCAACAATTTCGCGCCGGGCATCCATGGCGCAAATAAACTGGCTGGCCCGTCCTTCTACTTCAAAGCTTATTATATTATCGTCGGGTATAATAATTGACCGGGTGGTGAGGCTATGGGGCGCTATGGGGGTAATAACAAAACTGCCACTTTCGGGAAAAACAATGGGTCCATTGCAACTCATATTATACCCGGTTGAGCCGGTTGGTGTGCTTACCAGCAAACCATCGGCCCAATAACTGTTTAAAAACTCGCCGTTTAGGTAGGTATGAATGCGTATCATGGGCGATATATCCCGTTTATGAATGGCAAATTCATTTAGCGCAAACGGACTGTCGCCAAACAGGGGTATACTTGCATTTAGGTGCATAAGGGTACGGTGGTCTACCACAAACGACTGATTTACCAAAGCTTCTACTGCGCTTGCAATATTTTCCTTACCAAGGCTGGCTAAAAAGCCCAGCCGCCCAAAGTTTATTCCTAGTATGGGTATGCCCTTATCGCGTACAAGTACAGCCGTATCAAGCATGGTTCCATCGCCACCAAGGCTAATAATGCAGTCAATGTTTTCATCAAGCTCCTTATACGACGAAAATAAGGTAAACTCAATAGGCAGCATTTTTAACACCGAGTGTGGTGATACAAGGCTTTTATAGAGGCAAATTTTTACTTTATACCTCGTTAATTCTTCTAACAACGACAACAGGTGTCCCTCCTGCTCCACTTCAATTCCGCGGGAATAAATTGCAACTTTCATTAATTACATTTTGCTATTAAAGCCTGAAAGAATAAAAATTAGTAAAATATAATGGAATGTATTTATGTGGTATCAACCGTATAACGTATTTCAAAAGTATTAAAATTTAATTACCAGCACCGAAAGGTAATGGTTTAATTATTGGTGTTTTAAGTGGTGGCTGAAAAAGAAAGTAAGTTTAAGACCGGCTATCCGGCGTCAGGAGGTTAAAAATCACTCTTGCTATGAATATAAAGATCGCGCTGGCCAATTTGGTTGTAACTATATTCAAGCTTTAAAACAATATCGTAAATAGTGATGATATCAATACCCACACCCCAGGTACGTAACAGTTTGTTGTTAAAGGTATTATTACCCGGGCTGGGGTTGTACGAATACCCTGCATCGCCATAGGCTTTCAAATAAAGCTTGATGGGTATACGTTCAACATTTTTTACGGGTAGGGGGTTTTTAAAATTAAGATTAAGCACCTGTTTTATAAAGGTGGCCCTTGCAACACCGCCCGCTACACCATCTACTACAAAGTACTCCATTCCTCTCATGTACAGGTCGCTGCCACCCATTACCCGCTTATTGTAATAGGGTTGTTTAAATGGCACCTTTAAAATGCCGCTTGCCTGAAACTGCATATAAGTACCAGGTAATATCTTTTTAGTATAAGTACCCCTTGCTGCCAACTCAGTAAGGTTGTTTTTTGTACCAAAACGTTGGTATAACCTTGCTGTACCTGAAAAGCCTTTTAACGGGTAGGGTATATAGTCAACATCATAGTATTCAATATTATAGCTAATGTCAGGAAACCTTACACGGCTTGTTGCACAGTCAAAAAATTGTGGATTTATTTTTAAAACGGTGTCGCCCAGTTGAATATCGGTATAGGCTAACCTAAAGGTGTGCCGTGTTTTTATGGCAGGCCTGTAAGTGTAGGCGAGGTCAACGTGAAATTGGCGTATAGAAAATGTTTCCTCGTTTTTAAAAAAGAACTGTTTATCGTTTACCGTAGCCAAATTTAACTCACGGTTTCGGCTGTACGATACACCCACATTAATTCCATGAACAAGTTTTTTATCTAAAAAAGGATTTTCGTACCGTAAGGTAGCCTGCTGAGTATACCCGCTAATAAGCCAAAAATTCAGTTTATCGTTTCTGCCACTAAAGTTATTATGAAAAAATTTTAACCCGTAGTTAATCCTTTCCAGGCTCTTATTATGCTCAACCCACCAGCTGTTAAAGTTGCGGTCAATCATTTTAAAATAAGGAACGGGAAAAACGTACCAACGCTCTTTCACGTTTACATGAATGGTTGCCACATTGTCCGAAAAATATACCGGATTAACTTCAACATCAACAAATAAACTGGTGTTCATTAGTTGTTGGCGGGTAAGCGTAACTAATTTTGCCAATTGTTCGCGGCTAACCAAATCGCCTTTTTTCAAGGCAATTTCCCGCTGTATGATGTACGATTTTGTTTGCTTAAATCCGGTAATTAGTATGTTATTTATCTCAACTTTTGCCTGTTCCAGCGAGTCCACAGTAATATTACCCAACATTCCGCCAGAGGCAACATTTGCCGGCAGCCGTACTTCAGAAAATAAACTGAACAAGGTGGCAGGCAATCCAAAAAATAAAATAAGCCTCAGCTTAGCCAAATTTAACATTACTATGCATAACGGTTAAAACACGGAAATAAATATATTTCCTAAAAAAGTACTAAAAAATTGGAATGGAGATCGTTTAGTTGGGCTGATAAGTAGTTTACAAAACCAATACTACTTGTAAAATTACATTTTAAGGTACGACATTAAATGGTCGAAATTATGTTTAAGTTCATTCTCGTACTCTTCCTCTCCAATAAAAGATTTCACTACATATTCATAACGTTGAAAAGTGGCTATTATATCAGAAACCTCAAGTTTATTTATTTTGATAGTTACCTCAATCAGGCCGGTATCGTTGTCAAAACTGGTATTTAGTTGTGTAATATAAGCGTCGTTTGTTTCCACCAACCTGCTCAACTCGCCAAACGAGTAATTTTTTCTTTCCATCTCCAGTACTATTACCGCACCGGGCTCATCTACTCCAATAAACCGGGCAGCATACTCAACCAAACCGGCTTCCGAAATTGAGCCTATTAGTTCGCCTACCTCATCAACCACCGGCACTATTGACAAATTAGATGCTACCGATAATTTTAGAACTGAAAAAAAATAATCGTCAGCCCTAACCGACTTTTTAATAAGGATGTCTATTAATTCGCCCAGCGTAGCTTCTTCATCGCTATCCTGCAAATCTTCCTTGCTTACCAGTCCCAAAAATTTTGCATCAGCCAACACAGGCAAATGCCGCACATCAAACTCATCCATATATTGCAGTGCCAGCGAAGCTTTGTCGGTAAGGCCAAGTGTTGGATAACTGTTGTTTAATAATTGGCTTGCTAGCATTAAAAAATGTTGTAAAAATTAGGGGGTACTGCTCTAAAAAATGGACAATAATGACTATACTAATGTTGCAGCAGGCTGTTTATGCTTTGCAAGAAAGTTTTCCAATATCGAGTTAAATTCAAAGGGTACTTCCATCATTGGCGCATGCCCACATTTATCAATAAAATGTAATTCGCTATTGGGCAATAAGGTATTAAACTCCCTGGCAACAAACGGTGGAGTAATTGTGTCGTTATTTCCCCAAATCAGGCAGGTAGGCTGCTTTATCTGGATCAGCTCTTCGTTAAGATTATTTCGAATAGCGCTTTTAGCAAGGGCTATGATTTTAATAACTTTTATACGGTTGTTAGTAATTTCAAATACCTCATTTACCAATGCCTCGGTAGCCATAGTGGGATTGTAAAATGTTAATTCGGTTTTTTTGCGGATATAATCACGGTCGCCACGCTTTGGATAGCTGTCGCCCATTCCGTTTTCAAACAACCCCGAGCTACCTGTAAGCGTTAATGTTTTTATACGTTCAGGGTGCTTTAGCATGTGTACCAGGGCCACATGGCCACCCAGCGAATTACCCAGTAAATGAATATCATGATAGTCTCCGTACTCAATAAACTTTTGAACATGCTTTGCAAGGCCGCCAACGGTCGTATGAAAAATATCAAGCTCAAACAGTGGCAAAATAGGAACTACCACTTTATAATGTTGACTAAAATGGTCAATCAGGTCTTTAAAATTGCTAAGGGCACCAAATAATCCGTGCAACAATATCAAAGGTTCGCCGTGGCCAACCTCAATAAATTTAAACTTATCCTTATTTTCTATCTCGTAATTCATGCAAAGTGGTTCAAATACAATACAATTGATTTATACAAATAAACAGCTAGAACAGTAACTTGATTAAAATAACTATGTATTAGTCGCTTTTTGTAAAGGGCGGTTTGGCAAAATGCAGGTTTACCTTTTAAAGGTAACTACTTAACTGCTCTATTTGGCTTTATTGGCCATTGTGTCAAAAAAACCGGTCAGGTCGCTAAACAAATTGCTAAATACAGGTAGCAGTTTCCCCATACCATTTAATACCGTTGGCCCCCACGGTACCACAAAGCCATAGGCCTTTGAATCCCCGGCAAGCACAGGCGTAATTACTTGAAGCTTAGTGGCATAATACAATACTACACTATAAACTATGGTATATATTATTGCATACAGCAAAATGCCACCAACCGCATCGACCCAACCAAGCATTGCTATTTTGGCCGTTTGTTTTAGTAAACCGGCCAACCATTTAATTAATAACGCTACCCCTACAAAAACAATTAAGAACGATACAAATGGCAACCATTTGCCTGCCATATGCAACGAATTTTGACAATAATCACTTACCCACCACGATAACTTTAGTGCCGCCGCTAAACCAACAACAAATGCGGCAAGCGAAAAAACAGCTACAATCAGCCCCTTATTGTAGCCTTTAAAAAGCGCCATTGCCAACAACACCAAATAAATAACATCAATAATCATACAAGGCAGCGATATTAGCTATCGGGCTAATAAATCTTTTACAGTTGCCGAAATTGTTTTTCCATTTGCCTTGCCGGCCAGTTCCTTTGTTGCGGCTCCCATTACTTTTCCCATATCGGCAGCAGTGGTTGCGCCCACATTAGCAATAATAGTTTGCAACACAGCTTTTAATTCACTGGCTGTCATTTGAGCGGGCAAAAACTTTTCAATTACTGTTATCTCTTCCTCTTCTTTTACGGCAAGGTCGGCGCGGCTTTGCTTATTAAAAATTTCAAGGCTATCCTTCCGCTGTTTCACCAGCTTTTGAAGCATTTTCACTTCTTCATCTTCGGTAATTGCTCCATTGGCTCCTTCGGCTGTTTTAGCAATAATAATAGCGGCTTTAATGGCCCTTAATCCGCGAAGTGCAGCCTCATTCCTCGCTTTCATGGCATCTTTCAAGTCTGCCATTACACGTTGTTCCAAACTCATATATGTGTTTCAATTGTTAACTGATTATTCTTTATCACTATTTATTGCTTAATCATAATACGGCAAAAAACCCGCAGCATTACAATACATTACTTTAACTTATTCGTTTTCATTTGCGATTCTCTAAATTTTGCATAAAACGTTTTGGCAAAACTTTTTAAATCATCCACCAGTTCCGTTTGCCGGGTTGCACGGTTAAACGTATCAGCCATGGTCATCATTGTCTGATAGTAAAAATCAGCCATCTCATCAACCATCATTTCTTTTGTCCACAAGTCAATACGCAGGGCCGATTTGTCAGCACCATCCCAAAACGATACCATCATAGCTTTTGCCTTTTGTGCCTGGTCATCTGCCTTATCACTGGCCTTCCATGAAATTTGCTGTGGTACCTTATCCGGATCCAAAAGCACATCAATTGTAATGGTGGATGTTTGCATCGTTGAGTATTTTTTTCGTTAATAATATTCAAATAAAAGATAGTAAAAATACGCCACTTATTTGTAAACAGCTTGTTGTATAGCCTCCCACAACAATTCGCTGGTTTTTTGCCAACTGTAAATCGCTGCGTTTTGCAGCCCCTGTGCCACCAGTTTTTGCCTCAGTCCTTCATCTTTATAAATGGTTTTCATCTTATCGGCTATATCTACGGGGTCATCCGCATTTACCAATAAAGCTGCCCCACCAGCTACCTCCGGCATACTGCTGGCGTTACCTGTTATTACCGGAACCCCGCATTGCATTGCCTCTATTATCGGCACTCCAAACCCCTCAAAGTAACTTGGGTATACCAGCGCATATGCAGCGCCTATCAATTCCGGCAATGTATTGGCTGGTATGTAGCCCATCAGCAAAACATCGGCCTTAAACTTATAGGTTTTTAGTTTTTCAATTACCATATCAGGGTCGGGCTGTAGCCTGCCTGCCACTAATAATTTCATGTTGGATTGCTGGCGCTTTTTAAACTGGCTAAAGGCTTTTAAAACATTCATAAAATTTTTTCGCAGTTGTAATCCACCAACAAAAACAAAATATTCGCACCCGCCAGCATATTTTTCCTTTGCTTCCTCCCTTTGTTGCCAATCAAGCGGCTTAAACGCCTGTTTGGCAGCGCTGTGCACAACCAACACCTTTTTTTCATTCACCCCGTATTTTTCAATAATGTTTTGTTTTGAAAAAAAAGAAACCGTTGCCACCACTTTTGCCTTTTTCAAAAACATAGGGGTATAGCGCCGGTAAAAAAGCAGGTGCAGCTTATGTATAAAGCGGGGAAAGTATAAAAAAGCAAGGTCATGCACCACCACCACCTGTGGCACGCTGGTTGTAAGGCTGCAAAATCCATCGGAACTTATAAATACATCAATTTTAAGTCTTCGCAGGGCAAGTGGCAATTTTACATCGAACCACCATTTAAACAACACATAATGCCTTGCACGGGGGCCAATTACTACCGGTTTTACATTACTAAAAACCGGAAGGCCGGGGTCGTAAGGCCGGTCAAATAAAAAGAAAAACGTGTGCTCAGGATGATCGGTGGCAAGCCTTGTAAATATTTCGTACACAAAATTGCCATAGCCTTCCATTTGGCCCGGAAGCAAAAACCTTGTATTTACACCTATGCGCATATTACCCGCAAATGTAATTACAGAACCCGCTACGCCAACCCAAGGCCACTGTTGTGTAAAGTTTATATCCTTATAATGGGAAAAATCGCCAACTGGGTCCATTTTCACTTTTACCAACCAAACGAAAATAACTACCTTCCAAAAAATGTACCAGTCACTAATAACGAAATATTGCTGACTACGTTTTACGTTACCAGTAATTATAGCTGCGAACGCAAATCCACTTTTTTACAAAAAAACACGGCCTGTACAAAAAATGCAAATTAAATAACACGCAGGTATAATATTAGCCCTTAAAGCAAAAGCTTTACTACATTTGCCACTTACATAATTTAATACATGGAATACAACACAGACCGCAACCATTTAACTATGAAGGAATATGGAAGGCATATTCAACGAATGGTAGAACATGTGCTTACTATAGAAGAGAGGGACAGGCGCCAACAACAGGCACAGGTGGTGATAGAATTAATGGGCTTCTTAAACCCTCACCTTAAAAACGTAGAAGACTTTAAACACCTTTTATGGGATCATTTATTTTTTGTGAGCGATTTTAAGCTTGATGTTGATTGCCCCTACCCCATCCCCACCCGCGAAACTTATAAGGTTAGACCCGACCCGTTACCTTACCCCAAGCGTAAACCAAAATATAGCCACCTGGGCAAAAACCTTGAGCTGGTTATAGATAAAGCATTAAAAGAAGAAAACCCTGAGAAAAAAGTAGGTTTTGCAAATGCCATAGCCTATTACATGAAGCTATCGTATAGCAACTGGCATAAGGAGTTGGTACATGACGACGGCATAAGGCAGGAATTAAATATTATTACCAATGGCCAGTTGGAATTTGATAGTACTCCATTTGTAAAACACTATCGCAGCGCCGAAGGCCGCGAAACCCGCGGTGGAAACTTTAGCGAAAACCGGTTTAAACGCAATGGTAATGTGGGTGGTGCCGGTTCATTTCAGCGCAACAACCGCGATGGTGGTGGTGGTAGTGGTGGCCTTGGCCGTAATGCAAGCCCGGGAGGCCTGGGTGGCCGAAACGAACCAAGAGACAACCGCAATAATGGAAACAACAGCAGCGGCGGTAATCGTAACAATAAATTTGGTGGTAAGAAAAACAGATTTTTGTGAGCAGTTTTGAAGTATCCGGTGGAAATAGGTTACATGGAGAAATAACACCTCAGGGGGCGAAAAATGAAGCGCTGCAAATTATTTCGGCCGTACTGCTAACATCCAAAAAGGTTACTATTACCAACATCCCCGATATTATAGATGTTAACCTTCAAATAGAATTATTGGCCGAGTTGGGTGTTAAAGTTGATCGCGTTGACCGACACACCTGCATTTTTCAGGCCGACGATGTAAACGTTGATCATTTAAGCTCCGACGAATTCAGGCTTAAAAGTGGCCGGTTGCGCGGCTCGGTTATGCTGGCCGGCCCTATGCTGGCCAGGTTTAAAAAAGCCTACATTCCCAAACCTGGTGGCGATAAAATTGGCCGCCGTAAGTTGGATACCCACATTATCGGTTTTCAAAAACTGGGTGGCACCTTTCAGTTTAACGACGAAAAGCATTATTATGAGTTAATTGGCAATGAACTAACCGGCACTTACCTGCTGTTAGATGAGCCCTCAGTTACCGGAACAGCCAACATAGTATTGGCCGCAGTAATGGCCAACGGTAACACCACCATTTACAATGCAGCCTGCGAGCCTTATATACAACAGCTATGTGGCATGCTAAACCGCATGGGAGCAAAAATTAGCGGCATTGCCAGTAATTTATTAACCATTGAAGGCGTAACCGAACTAAACGGTACCGAACACCGCATGCTGCCCGACATGATTGAAGTAGGCAGTTTTATTGGATTGGCAGCCATGACCCAAAGCGAGCTGACCATTAAAAATGTAGGATTGGTACACCTTGGTATCATACCCGAAAAGTTTGCGCAACTGGGCATTAAAATAGAATTCAGAGGCGATGATATTTACATTCCCCAACAAGACAAATACGAGATACAAACCTTTATGGACGGCTCGGTACTTACTATACAGGACCACCCCTGGCCGGGCTTTACCCCCGACCTGCTGAGTATTGTTTTAGTGGTAGCCACGCAAGCCGTTGGCAGTGTACTTATACACCAAAAAATGTTTGAAAGCCGCTTGTTTTTTGTAGATAAAATTATGGAAATGGGAGCTCAGATTATTTTATGCGATCCCCACCGGGCCACCGTAATTGGGCTTGGCCGCAAACAAATGTTACGTGGCATAAACATGAGCAGCCCCGACATTAGGGCCGGCGTTGCGTTGCTAATAGCGGCCCTTAGTGCCAAGGGCAAAAGCACCATCCAAAACATTGAGCAAATTGACCGCGGCTATCAATACATTGATACACGGTTAAACGCACTTGGCGCTTCTATTATAAGAAAAGCCTGAGTAATATTTTTTTTGTGGAACCAGCTTTGGTACTACTATGTTGCCCCGGTTGTGTCACTCACTTTTACGGCAACAATTCTATTAAACAAACAAAAAAAAAAAAATTTTCGCCTGGTGCACCTGCATCAGGCGTTTCTTTTTTCTACCAACTCATAATGCACCGCGTGGTCGGCAGGCTCAATAGGCATGTTAACCAGTATGCCATAAACCTTAGTAAAACAAGCCCCATAGTATAAAATAAACGACGAGTAAAATACAAACAACAACTGTATAACTATAGAGGCAGACGGGCCAAATACAGATTGTATATCACCCAGCGTAAGCAACTTTTTAATAATTACTTTACCAATGCTAAACAAAATACCGGTAAAAAACCCACCGGCAATAACCACCTTCCATTGCGGCCTTGCATCGGGCAACACCTTAAATAAAATACTAAACCACGTAGTTACCACCGCTGTTGATATTAACAGGCTAATAATTGCATATAAACTATTACCTGCCCATGGTAATAAATCGGTAAGGTAACGGCCCAGCAACGCCTGCATGCCCTCGCTTACCATGCCCGCCACAAATAATAAACCAGCCAATACAATTACCACCATCGATACAAGCCTTTTTTCCATACTTACCCGCAATTTTTTACGGGTATCCAGCTTAATGTTCCATAACTGGTTAAGCGAGTCCTTAATAATTTTAAATAAAGTGGTAGCCACAAACATTAAAAAAATAACGCCGCTAACGGTAATAAACCGGTTGCGGGCCTGTGCCTTAAACCCCTTATAAGTTTGCCGCACCTGCTCCGTACTTTCCTGCCCAAGCGAGTCGCCCAGTTGCAAAAAAAACCGGTCGTTAAAGTTGTCAATCGAAAATACCGACCCAAAAAGCTGAATAAGTATTATTAAAATAGGGGGAAGTGCAAACGCGGTAAAAAACGCAGTAGCAGCAGCCAACCTAAGTGGATCGTTCCTTTTAAGTTCTTTATAGGCATCAACCAAAAGCCTTAAAAAAGTGCGTACCTGTTTAATCATTTTATTGAAATAATTATGTTATTGGTTTTGGCCAAAAATACAACGGTCAAAATAACCTCGGCTTAAATTAGGTGGAAACGGCCCACCGGCGGTTTATAAAGACAAACAGATCTTTCAAAAAAAATAAATTAAAAATTACATGTACCTACATACATTTGTGTGGTGAAGTTAGAAGAAGCTATAAAAAGTGAAAAATTTGAGTCACCCACCCATAAGGCAATGCTAAATGTATTGTATTGCGCATGGTGGCTTAAAACCATCATAAGCAGTCAGTTAAAACCCTTTGGTATAACTCACGAGCAGTACAATGTGCTTCGCATTTTAAAAGGAAAACACCCCCTGCAGATGTGCGTACGCGATATTGGCTGCCGAATGATAGAAAAAAGCTCGAATGTGCCACGCATAATAGACAGGTTAGAGGCAAAAAAATTGGCTGCAAGGTCGGTATCGTTGGTAGATAAAAGGGAAACCAATATTACCATTACCAACGCCGGGCTGGGTCTTTTGCTGGAAGTAGCTGGCAAAATAAATGTTTTAGAAGGTGATGCACCATTTAATAACGACGATGCATTGGCCCTAAATCATCTTTTAGAAAAAATGAGGCGTTGACTTTTTTTACGCTAATTGAAGTAAATACAGATATTAAACTCACTACTTATTCTATACTTTAATCATTAATTTATTTTAAAACTACCACAATGGCAAATTACAAAATCGATTTATCGCATTCTGACATCAACTTCAAGGTAAAACACCTGATGATTTCTACCGTAACCGGCAAATTTAGAAAATTTGATGCATCGATGGAAGCAACGGCTGACGACCTAAGCGATGCAACCATTTCCTTTGAAGCAGAAACCGCAACTGTAAACACCGGCAGTGAGCAAAGAGATGGCCACTTAAAATCGGAGGAGTTTTTTGCTTCAGAAAAATATCCGAAAATGAGCTTTGTATCGTCGTCGTTTATTAAAGTAAGCACCGATGAGTATGTAATTGCAGGCAACCTTACCATTAAAGACGTAACTAAACCAATTGAACTAAAGGTTGACTTTAATGGCGAAATGGTTGACTTTTACGGACAGCACAAACTGGGTTTTGAACTAAACGGAAAAATAAACCGGAAAGATTTTGGACTAACCTGGAGTGCTGTTACCGAAGCCGGTGGAATTGTTTTAGGCGACGATGTAAAACTGAACCTTAATATTCAAATGATAAAACAGGGGTAGCAGGGCCTTGTAATTTATAACTTTTGTGCAATGACTATCAATTAATTAAAAGTAATATTTTTTGTAACCGTTAATGCCACCTGCACTTTGCTCAATAGTAAACAAAACGTATGGGAGTGCAACCTCCGGGGTCATAATGGCAAGTTGCCACTAAAGGTTTATTTAAGCAACCCTGGTAGGCCAATAAAAAATTTTTTAAATAACGGATAGTCACTTTTTTTATTTTGTACAAGGCGGCAGGTAATACCTGCCGTTTTTTATGTCGTTAATATACCTGGCTTATAAATTTGTTGTTGCTTAAACAATAGTTACCAGTTGCTGTTTAACAAGGGTCGCTAACAGCAATTTGCAAAAGGCCACGCAAAAATTAATTTATTACTCAATAACAAACCTTAGCACCAAAATCACCAATTCCAAATGAATATAGAAATTGTAGCCAGCAGTCCACGAAAGGAAAGCGTAACGTTTAGAGAAGCGTTGTTTTTAAAAAATTACCTGGCTACCAAAAGCACCCACAAAACAAATATTATTGATGTAAGGGACTGGAATTTTCCTGCCTTGCAGCAGTCAGTATTTTCAAGTGTAGAAAAAACGCCTGACGATCTAAAACCATTGACCGAACGAATTTTTTCGGCCGATGCTTTTATTATTGTAACCCCCGAATATAATGGCAGTTACACACCGGCCATGAAAAATATGTTTGACCATTACCCAAAACAAATGCACAAGGCGTTTGGTATAGTAACTGCATCGCCAGGGGCATTGGGCGGTATCAGGGCAAGTCAGCAATTACAATTAATGATCAACGCTTTGTTTGGTATTGCATCGCCGGTAATGCTGGTAACGCCCCACATCGAAAAAAAATTTACTGCCGAAGGTGAGTTACTGGATGGTGCTTTTGAAAACCAGGTACACAATTTTGTTACCGAATTTTTATGGCTGGCCGAGCGGCTAAAGCACAATTAACCAGGTATTAAATGGCGGAGGTTGTACCTTCGCCATTCTTTTTTACCACTATGAGCGACGACATAAAGCATGAATGCGGCCTGGCATTTGTTAGGCTAAGAAAGCCTTTTTCGTACTACCTGCAACAACATACAACTGTTATGTATGGCCTTAACAAGCTATACCTGCTAATGGAAAAACAGCACAACCGCGGCCAGGATGGCGCCGGTATTGCGGCTGTAAAGCTGGATGTTGCCCCCGGAAACCCGTTTTTACACCGCGTACGCAGCAATGCCCCCCAGCCAATTGCCAATTTGTTTTTAAATATTGGGGAGGCAGTAAACGAATTGGTAAAGTTTCAGCCCGAAATTATGCAGCACCCTGGCCTTATGAAAGGGCATTTGCCCTTTTTGGGCGAGTTATTGCTTGGCCACCTCCGCTACGGAACGCAAGGTAAAAACAAGGTAGAATTTTGCCATCCGTTTGTAAAACGCGACAATGCCCCTGCCCGCAACATAGCCCTTGCAGGCAATTTTAACCTCGTAAATACCGATGAGCTTTTTGACCTGATACAGTTTAACAAAGGCGAATTTTCGAAGCAAAGCGACCTGGCAGCTATGTTAGAAGTGGTGCATCACTTTTTGGCCCGGGAAGATGAAAAAAACCCGGTTGAGTTGGATTTGGTAAGCGTTTTAAAAAAATCGACTGTTTTGTTTGATGGCGGTTTTACCATTGGAGGTTTAATAGGCAATGGCGATAGCTTTGTAATGCGGGACAAGCATGGCATACGGCCAGCCTACTATTTTATTGATGACGAGGTAGTAGTAGCAGCCAGCGAAAGAGCAGCCATTCGTACCGCTTTTAACGTAGGCGAAAACGAAGTACACGAGCTAATGCCCGGTTGCGCACTAATAGTTAAAAGTGATGGCACCTATAGTATAGAGCAAATTTTAGAGCCGGCCGAAAGAAGGGCCTGCAGTTTTGAACGTATTTATTTTAGCCGCGGAAGCGACGAAAAAATTTACCGCGAACGCATTGCCCTTGGCCACCACCTGAGCGAACCCGTACTAAACGCTATTGAGTACGACCTTAAGAATACTATTTTTAGTTACATACCCAACACTGCCGAGGTTGCCTATATTGGCCTTTGTAAGGGCATGGAAGATTATTTGAACAAGACCAAAGTTCAGCGCATATTGAGTTGGGGTGGCGATATGGACCAGGAAAAGCTTTCGGCCGTTATAAATCGCAAAATCAGGCAGGAAAAAATAGCCATAAAGGATGTGAAACTTCGCACTTTTATTACCGAAGACAGCAACCGAAACGAAATGGTGCAGCACGTATACGACATTACCTACGGCACCGTACGCAATGGCAAGGATACGCTGGTGGTAATTGATGATAGCATAGTAAGGGGTACCACATTAAAGGAAAGTATTGTTAGAATGTTGGCCCGGCTATCGCCTAAAAAAATACTGGTAATATCGTCGGCACCGCAAATACGCTACCCCGACTGTTATGGTATTGATATGAGTAAGATGGGCGATTTTATTGCGTTTAAGGCCGCCATTGAACTGCTAAAAGAAAGAAATATGCTTTGTACACTTGATGAGGTGTACGAAAAATGCAAGGAAATGCAGCGGATCAACCAATTGCATTGCGAAAATGCAGTAAGGCTGATATACAAACCATTTAGCCCGCAGCAAATTTCGGACAAAATAGCGCAGTTAATAACACCGGCTGATGTTGACATACCGGTACAGGTAATTTATCAAACCATAGAAGACCTGCATGAAAGTTGCCCAACCAATACCGGCGACTGGTATTTTACCGGCAACTATCCCACCCCTGGTGGTAACCGCGTAGTAAACAAGGCTTTTATGAATTATATGGAAGGAAAAGACGTGAGGGGCTACTAAGCGCAGGTATTTTATGTAGTTTTCATTTTAAACCTACCATCTTTTAAACTTCTGCTTATGAAACAGCTACTATTGATAAGGCATGCAAAAAGCAGTTGGGATTTTATAGATACGAACGATTTTGACCGGCCATTAAATAACCGGGGGCTGAGAGATGCCCCCATGATGGCCAAACGGCTGGTTGAAAAAAAGATTGCGCCCGACGCTTTAATAAGTAGCCCGGCCAAAAGGGCCATTTCTACTGCGCGGATATTTGCCGATATATTGAACATAAAAAATAGTCGGCTTATAGAAATCCCCACGCTGTACGAAGCCACGGTGGAAATTTTTTACCAGCAAATAAACCAGTTAAGCGATGATCATAATACCATATTGGTGTTTTCGCATAATACTGGTATCACCGATTTCTGTAATTCGCTTACTACGGCCAGGGTTGACAATGTACCTACCTGCGGCATTTTTGCAGTAAAAATAGCCATTCAACATTGGGCTGATTTTGAAAATACCAGGAAAGATTTTTGGTTTTTTGATTATCCTAAAATCGTTTAACCGGGAGGTTTACTTCGTTTTTCGTTTTTGGGCAAACATCCAGCTAAACAAATCAGGCTCGGCAAATGCGGGGTCCCAACTGTTATGATTGGCATTGGGGTATAGGGTTAGTTGCACTTTTGCGCCCGCCTGCTTTAATGCCAAAGCTATGGTTTGGCTAAAGGCGGGAGGTACTACATCGTCTTTCAAGCCATGAAATAGCCACCATGCGGTGTTTTTAATAACAGCTGCTGACGCAGGGTTAGCACCGCCACAAATAGCTACAGCCGCCGCAAATGTATTGGGCTTTCGGTACACCAACTCAAAAGTGCCCATGCCACCCATTGAAAGGCCGGCCACATATACCTGTTGGCGGTTTACTGGCAGGCGTTGCAAAATATTATCTACCAAAAAAGTAAGTAACTGCATGGGTTGCGACGGAGGGCCGCCTTCTATAAAATAAAAAGTTCGCTGTAGCGTTGGTTCATTTTGCAGTATGGTGGGTACATTGCTCCAGTAATTGTTGGCCGGGCATTGCGGAAAAACCACAAAGGCAGGGTAGTTATCGCGAATACTATCCAGCAAAAACATTTTACTGCCGTGCGTTAATTGCCTTTGGTTGTCAGTGCCACTTTCGCCCCGGCCATGCAAAAAGAACACTACCGGGTAGGTCTTTTTTTCCTCGTAATTTTTAGGAAACAATAACCTGTAGGGCAGCGTATCGCCGCCCATAATGAAAAGCTCTTTTTGATACAGTGACAGGTCTTGCGCAACAGCGGATGCTACACCACCAAAGCATACCATCACCCAAAAAATACCAACCGTTATTTTACCCATGTCTACTTTTTAATCTTTTCCTAAAGGCATTTGCATCGGGCTTTATTTCTGTAGTTCAAGGGTAACCTCCTTTACATCCTGCGAGTTTCCGCCAATCATAATTTTAAACTCGCCTGGCTCGTATATTGGTTTTAGATTGCCACCAATAAAGGTTAGGTCATTTACAGTAATCGGGAACTTTACGGTTTTGGTTTCGCCCGCCTTTAGCATTATTTTTTGAAAGCCTTTTAATTTTTTGACAGCCGGAGTAATGGAGGCATACACATCTCTTATGTAAAGCTGCACAGTTTCCTCGCCACTGTATTTACCGGTGTTGGTAATATTTACCGATGCGGTAATTTCATCGGCAGGCTTCATTAGGTTACTGCTTAGGGTAACATTGCCGTAAGCAAAGCTGGTATAGCTTAGCCCATAACCAAAAGGAAACAAAGGCTCGTTAGAAACATCGAGGTAATTTGATTTGAACTTTTGGGTGGGACTACCCTGGGTTTGCGGCCTGCCGGTGTTTTTATGATTGTAATAGATAGGTATTTGCCCCACATTTTGCGGAAAGGTCATGGTTAGTTTACCCGACGGGTTATAATTACCAAACAATACATCGGCAATAGCATTACCCGCCTCGTGGCCCTGGAACCAGGCAAATAAGATGGCGGAGGCTACCTCATTTTCCATGTTTAATACTAAAGGCCTGCCACTCATTATTACCAATACCAATGGTTTACCGGTGTTGGCCAGTGCCTTTATTAATTTTTGCTGGCTTTCGGGTATAGTAATATCCGACCGGCTTGCAGCTTCACCAGTCATTTCGCTGGCCTCGCCTACTACTGCCACAATTACATTGGCGCGACTGGCTACCGCCACGGCTTCGCTTATTAACTGGTTGGCATTGCGGTTACTGTCTATGCTTGCGCGGGTGCCAAAAACGTTTACGTGTTTTGCCAACAAAGTATCGTCGGTAATATTGGCGCCTTTTGCGTACACTATGTTTACACCTGCGCCTGCCACATTTTTTAAACCTTCTAATACGGTTACCGAAGTACTTGCATCGCCACTAACGGCCCAGGTACCCAGCATATTACTTTTGTCGTTGGCCAGTGGGCCTATCAATGCAATAGTTCCCGATTTTTGTAGTGGCAACAAATTATTATTGTTTTTTAGCAGCACCGATGCATGGGTGCCAAATTCGCGGGCAGCCTGGCGGTTGGCAGGGCTTAACACTTCGGCTTTGGTCCTTTCGCTATTGGTAAACCTGTAGGGATTTTTAAAAAGACCGAGCTTATATTTTGCTTCCAACACTCTTCTGCATGCTGCGTCAAGCTGGCTTTTTTTAACTTTCCCCTCATCAAGTGATTTTTTCAGGGTCTTTAAAAACCCCTCGCCTACCATATCCATATCGGTGCCTGAGGTTAAAGCCATGGCTGAAACTGCCTGCAGGTCACCCATACCATGGTCAATCATTTCGTTAATGGAAGTATAGTCGGTAACTACAAAGCCGTTAAAGCCCCACTGTTTGCGTAACAGGTCAGTTAGTAGCCACTCATTACCGGTAGCAGGAATTCCATCTACATCGTTAAAGGAGGTCATAATGCTTCCAACGCCAGCATCCACCGCTGCTTTGTACGGCGGCAGATAATATTCATACATTTTAGTACGGCTCATGTCAACAGAATTGTAATCGCGGCCGCCCTCTACGGCTCCATACAGTGCAAAGTGCTTTACGCAGGCCATTACCGAAGTACTATCGGTATTTATGTTGTTGCCCTGGTAGCCCTGCACCATAGCCTTTGCTATTTGCGATCCCAAAAAAGGATCTTCGCCACTGCCCTCGGCTACACGGCCCCAGCGGGGGTCACGTGCAATATCTACCATTGGCGAAAAAACCCAGTTAAGCCCATCAGCAGAGGCTTCCCTGCCAGCCAACATGGCGCTTTGCTTTATAAGTGCTGTGTCCCAACTACAAGCCAGGCCCAAGGGTATGGGAAAGCTTGTTTTATACCCATGTATAACATCGGAACCAAATATTAAAGGAATTTTTAGCCTGCTGTTGTTAACGGCCAACTCCTGCGCCAGCCTAATTTTATCTACCCCAATAACACCAAACAAACCTCCTACTTCGCCTGCTTTAATTTTTGCTTCCACATCGCTGCTTACCACCGAACCTGTAAGCACTCCACCGCCGGGCGTTACCAAATTTAATTGCCCTATTTTTTCTTCAAGGGTCATTTTTGCCATCAGGTTGCCTACAAAGGAATCCATATTGTTATCGGCAATCATGGCCGTTTTGCAGGCGTTGAAAACAAAACTTCCTACTAATAAAACTATAAGGGTGATACTTCTTTTCATTTTAGCGGTATTTATGATTTTAACAAATAGGGCTTGATCGCATTTTGCCAAATGGCATATCCTTTTTGGTTCATATGCAGGTTATCGCTTAAAAAAATGGAAGGGTCGGCCTTGCGATTTGGCAGCAGCATTTTATTAAACACATCTACATACCCAGCTTTTACCTGCTTTTTTATAAAGTTTTTGATTAAGGCATTAGCGGCCATCATTTTTGGCATCAGCATTTCGCGTCTGGGGCTTGGTTTTATGGAAACAAATAAAATATGGGTTTGCGGCAGGTTTTTACGAATAATGTTGAAAAGTTGCACAAAGCGGTTTCTTACCTCAACCGCCAATACGGTATCGGACGAGGCAAGGTCGTTATCGCCACAGTAAATCACAATTTGTTTTGGTTTGTAAGGAAGTATAACCTCGTTAGCAAAATAAATAAGGTCGGTAATACAAGATCCGCCAAAGGCTCTGTTAAGGATGGTGTGTTCGGGAAAATCGTTTTGAACATTATTCCATTTTGTAAAAGATGAACTGCCGGTAAACAGGATACTGCCTGTAGGTGGCTGCTCCTTTTTATCCAACTCTTTAAATACGAATACCTCCCGGTCAAAAGCATGTTGCGCCCACAAACAATTTACCATAGAAACCAGGCAAATGATTGCCAAAAACTTTTTTATATAGGCAGGCATAGTCGTTATTTAAAATGGCAAATATAATTGCTAAGCTACTACGTGCAGGCCTTAGCGGGAATCAAATAAATTACCATAAAACCATAATAGCCGCAATAGCTGCGTTTACTGTATGCAATTTACCGGCCGTAAAACGTTGGCGGCGGTTATAAGGCCGGGCTGGTAAAGCCAAGTTTTGTTAACCCCTGTTTTACTTCGGGGCAGCTCATAAAAAGTTTCCACAACAGGCCGGAGCGATAGTTTTCCATCATTACCACAATGGGGCCCTGATCAATAGCCAGGTACCTTTGCGGGTACCAGCTATCGGTTTCGCTAAAGGCATCGTAAAAACCATAGGCTCCAAACAGGCCGCTCATGGTGCTGTACCAATAGTTCATGGCTTGTAAACTGTATTGTGGAGTATACGGCATTGATGACAAAGCAGCAGTGGGCGAAATTACGCCAAGGTCGGTGGTGGGTCCGGGCATGTGAGCGTTGTAACCTTTTACCGAATAGCTGGCGGTAAGGCCCCAGCTATTGTTACTATACCCTTTAAAATTATTAGGATTATCCACACACCAGTCGTGGTTAATAAGGGTTTGATTGATGTTGTTTTGACCATAATCGGCATACTTGTCTTTTAACCCCCGGGGATCGAGGCCGAGGTAGGAATAATGCGCCCAGAACAAAGGCCCGCCATATTTTTGTGCGCCATTGTGCGACAACGTTAAGGTATGACCGTATTGTGTGGAGGTATCCCTTATTTTTCCGTATTGTGCCCAGCCTTGATTGTATACCTCAACAGGTATACTGTGCGTGGGCGATGATGCTGCCAGCACATACATAATTAAACACTCATTATACCCTGTAACCGGAAAGTTCATTTCCCATGCATATTGCGGCGACCAATGCCAGTACAGTACATTTTTACCATTTCTGTACCATGTAAAATCCACCTCTTTCCAAAGTTTATCTATTTTACCCGCAAGCGCTTTTTCGCTGTTGTTTCCGTTTGCAAAATATTGGCGTACAGTTAAAAGCCCCTGTAGCAAAAACGACGACTCAACCAGGTCGCCCCCATTGTCTTTTTGGCCAAATGGTTTTACCCCGCCCGTTTCGCCATTTATCCAATGTGGCCATGCGCCATGAAAACGGTCGGCCTTTTCTAAAAAGTTTATTATTCGTTCAAATCGCTTAAAGCCTTGTTGGCGGGTTATAAACCCTCGCTCTATGCCTACCAAAATGGCCATAACCCCAAAGCCACTACCACCGGTGGTGACTATATTTTTATCGTTTTGCGGGTAAACATCATCCATATGTATACGTTCGCGGGCAAGGCCGCTGTTGGGTTCGGCGCCCTGCCAAAAATATTGAAACGTATTGTACTGTACCCGGTAAAAAACACTGTCGGTACTTTGCACAGCGGCTGAGACTGTAACACTTTTGGCCTTACGGCCGGTACTACAGCAAACCACAGTGGCCAGGGTTACGATACTTAGCGAAAGCTGGTGTAATTTTTTCATAACAGCAGTTATTATAATTTACAAACAAGCCAGCGTTATAAACGGGCGCACGGTTTTTACTTTTGTAGGCGGCCCCCAAACACATACTGGTCGGCGCTTGCCGCGCCAGGGCCACAAAATATAAAAACCAGGGCAAGCAACACAAATAAAAAAGGATGCTGATCGCCATACCAAATTTGGCCCTTGCCAATAAAAAATATGATGAATAACATGGTACCCGCCAGCAACACCGCAGCTAAACGGGTAAACAAGCCAAGGGTAAGTAAAATACCTATAAGCAGTTCGGTGGCCTTACCAAGGTATGTTATGGTTAGTGGCGACGAATATTGTTTGAAACTATCCCAGGCGGCGTAGCTTTTAATTAGCGCACTATCAAAAACCTCCCAACCATGGTACACCATTAACAAACCCACTATTACTCTAACAAAAGCCATTCCCCTGTTTTGCCACAGGGGCAATGGCGACAAAAATGTATGCATACTTAGGTATTATTTTTATGTTGTGTCGTCACTACTTCATCCTTTTTGTTCAATAAAAAATCAGCGGTTTATTTTAAGTTGTGATTTGCAGGTAAGCAATGGCTGATTGTGTTACCAAAATTAGAGGTAACCTGCATTTTTTGTTGGGTGGCTGATCCTGTTTTTTGGCGGCCCCGTTAAAACAAAATAATATACCATTGCCCGGATAGCGAAAAGGTTTACGGCCAGTGGTGGCCTTTATTTTCAACAGTAATATCAGCGTTTGATTTCGTTACCGTTTAATTGCAGCATTCATTACGGCTAACCTTGTTTATTATGACCTTATTTGTTACGCACATCGCTAAAGGTAGGGAGCAGTAAAACCAAGCTTAATTAATCCATCTTTTACTTCGGGGCAACTCGTAAACAGGTTCCATAATAAATTACTTCGATGGTTTTCGATCATAATGATAATGGGGCCCTGGTCTATAGCAAGAAACGAGTTTGCAAACCAGGGATCGCTTAATTTAAATGCATCCACAAAACCATACTCTTTAAAAATTTTATCGCCCAACTTGTAATAAAAAAACCTGAGTGCATCCATGGACTCTTTGGGCGTGTAAGGCATAGACGATAATGCAGCCGTGGGCGCAATCACGCCCACATCGTTTGTGGGCGAGCTGGCAGTGTAGCCGTTAGGAATATCGCTTGCGGTAAGCCCCCACACCTGGCTGCTGTAACCAAAATGCTGTAAGGGATTGACCACTACATAGGCGTAATTTATTTTGGTATGATTTACTGCCTGTGTTTTGTAATTGGCATATTGGTCGGTTAAACCGGTGGGGTTAATGCCCAAAAACGAGTAATGCTCAAAAAATAACGGCCCACCCAGCACTGGCCCCATGGGTAAAGAAATACCATAATAAATATTGTTGTTTTTTAAAGTGCCATTGCTGGCCCACCCGGCATCGTACACCGTTTTGGGTATGGTATGGGTGGTAGATGCGGCGGCCAACACATAGGTTATGAGCGCTTCATTCCAGCCCTGTACTTTTAAATTTATTTCCCAGCTAAAAGTTGGGCTCCAGTGCCAGTACAATACCTGTTGGTTGCCCTGTCTAAACCAGTCCCACTCCACACCTTTCCAAAGTTGGTTAATATCATTTCTCAAAGTTGTTTCGGCGGCATCTGCACTATTAAAGTATTGCCTGGCCGTTAGCAACCCCTGCATTAAAAACGACGTTTCAACCAGGTCGGCACCATTGTCCTTTGCGCTAAATGGTACCACCACGCCAGTAGCACCATTAAGCCAATGAGGGAAAGCACCATGAAATTTTTGTGCATTGTTTTTTAAGAAACCGGTTATTTTTTGCATGCGGGCAAGGCCCTCGGCACGGGTAATAAAATTGCGGTTTATGGCAGTTACAATAGCCATTATACCAAAGCCCGAACCGCCCGATGTTACTATATCGCCCGATGAATTTCGTTCGCGGGCAAGGCCTGACACGGGGTGGCCAAAATCCCAAAAATATTTAAAGGTTTGTTGCTGCACTTTATCCATCAGTGCATCATCGCTGATGCGTGGAAATTTATCGGTTGAGTCAATACCTGTATTGAAAGATACTGTGAGCGGGTTTTGTAAATTTTTATTATTAACAGATTGAAGGGAAGTAGATACAATAAGGTTATAAGCAGTAAGCCCTTTTAGTGATGAAGTGGGCCGCAGTACAATGCTGCTATCGCGGTTTTCGTACGTTATATTAAATTGAACAGTTGATCCATTTGCTTCGTTATACAAAACACCTGCACTAAGTGTAGATTGCTTTAATGCATTATTGAACGATACTTTTATAACCGGGTTTATAGTATTTGTATTTAAAACAGTGCCGTTGTAGCTACTACCATTAACCTGCACCAAACTATTAATAAAATTGGGTTCAATTTGGGGAGTGGTTGTATCGCCTGTTTTTTTTGAACACGACAATAGTAAAAACGTTGAAAGAAGTATAACAAAATGTAGTGCTTTCATAAGTATATGGTTATTGCCAACTATAGTTTAAATAGGACAGCGAAATAATTATTAATTAACCATTGTACTTAACTATTTAAATAAAAATTAAGCTAAAAAAAGGCTGCCTGTTTAGGCACCCTTTTTTTAGTTTGCTGCCTGGTTTTACCTGGCTTGTCTTTCCAATACAGAAATTGCATTTATCTCCTGTGCATTTAATGCCTTATTGTAAAAGCGCAATTCATCCAGTTTGCCTGTATAGGGCAACATCCACGGCTCGGGACTATTAAAAGGAGTACCTAATTGATTTTGAAAAGCGCCGATAACAAATTTGGACGCATTTTTAAAGTTTAAAGCTCCCAATAATGTACCGGTACCATCGGCTTTGCGGTCTTCGGCACCCGGAGGTAAATTTAATTTTTGACCGCTTACATAAAAGCTGGCTTTAGAGGTTGCAGCATCGTATGTCCATGCTACATGTCTCCAGGCATTATACATATCGTTAGGTCTGAAATCGCCAAATGGCTCAAGCCAATGCTCAACAAAAGGTGCTGTGTTTTTTTGAAAATGAAGCTTCATAAACATTTTGTTTTCCGGACCATTGTTTCCTTCAATCATCATAAAAAAATTGCCCCAAAACGATCCGTCTTGTTTGGCAAGGCCAAAAACCCCCTGCGCACCACCATCGTGCTTGCCAGTATTAATCCACATACTAACGGTAAAACTTGTTAAGGTTGCCAACGGACCAGGTGTTGAGTATCCAATAAATCCGGTGGTAGAGCCCTGGTAGGCTTGTCCTTTTCTACCAGTAACAAAACTGGTATTGCCAGTCGCTACCCCACCAGTTACAGCACCTTTTGCATCGGCAATGCTACCGTCAAAAGGAAAGTGGGCTACAAGGTTGGCAGCAGCAATTTCGTTGGTATTAACAAACCCGCCCGCAACAGGTGGCGGATCGCCTGCCGGAAATTGGTCATCAAGTTCGGCTTTTGTACAGCCTGTTAAAACAGCACCAATGGCCAGCGCCATGCACCATACAGAAATCCTTTTTTTATCGTTATACATCTTATTATTTTTTAAGAATTTAAATTTAATACCCGTTGTTTTGTGTTAATCTGCCAGCACTTAAATCAATCTGCGCCTGTGGTATGGGAAAAACCTCATGCTTTCCATCAACAAAAGCTTTGCCATGTGCCCTTAATACCTGCCCTGCCCGGCCCTGCCTAACCAGGTCAAAAAACCTGTCCTGCTCCATAGCCAGTTCTACCCTTCTTTCAAACCAAATATTAGCAATAGTGCCTGTACTACCTGCAAGGTTGGCCCTGCCACGAACCAAATTTAATTTGGCGGTTGCTTCGCCTGCATTGCCCAGCATTGCGGATGCCTCAGCATAAATTAACAGCACTTCTGCATACCGCATTAACCTGATGTTTTTTGGCTTGGTGTCTTTATTATTACTCACCTGTGGAGACTCTGTTAAGGCACTGTGATATGGCTTGTAACTGTATCGTTCGTTTTCTACACTATCCTTACTGGGTATGCGAAAGCCGTCGAACAATACCGTACCGGCACTATTACCGGCAGCGGTAGGATTAATAAAAATAATCGTAGCATCTCTGCGGGTATCGCCAGCCTGGTAAGCATTTGCCAGGTCAGCGGTGGGCGTATTAAATCCAAATCCAATATCGTTCCATCCACCCCTGCCGCGGGGGCCCTGCCCATTGCTAAATAAGGGGCTAACCGCATTCTCGCCCAGGTTAATACCTGTTTGTACTTCAAAAATAGATTCGCTGTTGTTAATGCCACCCTGCCCATTTACCGGTCTTTCGCGAAATACTGTAGCATAATTTTGAACCAACGAGTACTTGTTGGAACTAATAACTGCCAACGAATTATCAAACGCTTTTTGCCAGTTTTTCTGGTACATATACAATTTGGCCAGGTAAGCTTGTGCAGCTCCTTTTGTAGCACGGCCAACCTGTGCATTTGCCTCACCTTTAATGGGAAGATTAGCAGCAGCATATTCAAGATCGGCTACAATGATACCATATATCTGGTCTTTAGTAGCCCTTGTTTGTGCTTCAACACTATTGCCTTCGCTGGGTAGCAACACGCGGGTAATATTGGGGACTCCGCCAAAAAAACGAACAAGGTTAAAATAATACAGTCCTCTTAAAAATCTTGCTTCGCCCACCAACCTGTTTTTGGTGCTCGCTTCAAGGGTGCTTTTATCTAAAACATCTATGGCTTTATTAGCACTTACAATAGCATTGTAGTGTCCGCTCCAAATATTATTAAAAATAAAGTTGTTGGATGTAGCTGTAAAATTGTCAATCTGCCCTGCATCACCAAAATCGCCCGGTGTACTGCCCTTATCGGCATCATCGCTGGCAATATCGTTTGCAAGTACCCATAAAAAACCAATGGTAGTATTGCCAAAACCGCCAAAGTATAGTGTATTGTATACCCCACCAACTAATTTAGTGGCAGCTTCGGGGTCGGTTAATGCCAGTACCTCGGTGGTTTCGCCCTGCGGGTTAACCTCCAGAAAACTTTTTTTGCAACCTATCATTAATAGTGAAGGCAGTAATGCCAATGCCCCTAATTTTATTATTATATTTTTCATATTAAATAGTAATTTCTTTTATTAAAAACCAACGTTAATACCAAAAGCAAATGTTCGGGTGGTTGGATAAATAGATGATTCAATACCCCCATTAAGGGTTCCGCCGTTGCTAATTTCAGGGGTAAAACCGCTGTAATTAGTAAAGGTTGCCAGGTTTTGAGCTGTGGCAAATACTCTCAGGCTTTGCATTTTTAAACCCGCTAATTTGTTAGCCGAAATGGTATAACCGAGGGCTAAATTATTAATTCTAAAAAAATCGCCTTTCTCCAAAAAGTAAGTGGAAGCCGGTAATTCATTAACATTTGCGCGTGGCACATTGGTATTGGTATTGTTTGGCGTCCAACGGTTAATAGCAACCGACGTTTCTATATTGTCTCTAAAGTCGCCACGGGCTGCTTTTTTACCGTTGTAAATTTTACCTCCGCCGGTGCCATAGCCCCCAACTGATAAATCAAAATTTTTGATGCTTATACCGCCATTTACTCCATAGGTAAATTTGGGTTGATAGGAGCCCTGAAAAACCCTGTCGGCTGCGTTAATTAATTTATCGCCATTAACGTCCCGGTATCTTAAATCGCCTGGTTTTGAATTGGGTTGCGCAGAACCTGCTATCTCAGCTGCGTTTTGAAAAATGCCGGCTACTTCCCACAAAAAAAAGCTTCCTATTGGTTGCACGTTGTCTGACAGCGTTGTGGTGCCCTGTCCGCCAACACCACCATCGGGTATTGCCTGACCACCATTTAATTTTTCAATCTGGTTTTTGTTAAAGGCAATGTTTGCACCTATATTAAATTTAACATCGCGGCTAATATCATCAGCATAATTCAACGCCATTTCTATACCCTTGTTGGTAAAGGTGGCGGCATTGGTTATGTATTCATTATTAGGATCGCCCAATATGCCCGGTACCCTAATCCGCACCAAAGCATCTTCGGTTCTTCTGTTGTAAACATCCACTGTACCCGATAATTTATTTTTCATCAGGCTAAAATCAATACCGAAATTACTTTCGGTGGTTACTTCCCATCGTAACGCGGGATCGGCTAAATCAGCTATCCGGATATTTAAAATTTCTGCTCCATTAAAAAAGTAAGGCAAATTTTGCGTAGCCAGTGGCACAAACAAACTGCTGGGTATACCATCATTACCCACTTTACCATAGCTGGCCCGCAACTTTAGGTTATTAAACAACTTTTGATCGCTCATAAAGCCTTCGTTGCTAATAACCCAACCGGCACCTACTGATGGAAAAAAGCCCCATCGGTTGCCACTTGGTAGCCGCGAAGTAGCATCATATCTACCTGTAGCAGTTAAAAAATATTTGTCGTTCAAATTGTAGTTTAACCTGCCCAGGTACGAATTCCTGGTTGATTTATCGCCTAAACTAAAATTTGTAGCCCCAATAGATGAACCTGCGTTCAAATACCATTGATCTTTAGATTCGGGCACATTAATACGACGACCGCCTAAACTATTCGATTTAATTTCTTCGGCAGTGGTACCTACCAATAAGGTAAAGTTGTGTGCGCCAAACGATTTAGCAATGGTTGCAGTATTATCCCAAACCCAACGGTTGCCCTGGCTTTCTTCTAAAGTTAGCTGGCTGTTATTTCTTAATTGGTTGCTACCTGCAGTAAGAAAAACATTGTCTGGACCAACATTTTCATATTTGTAACCATAATTTAAACTTCTAAAATTGTTTTTATCCACCCCAAAACTGGTACGTAATGTTAACCACCGTATTGGTTTGTATTCGCCAATTATGCTTCCCTGAAAACGATCTCCCTTGCCGGAATTATCATTTTTATCCTGGTCGAGCAAGGGATTACCAACGTTGTTAGAAAGAGAGGTATTGCCATATTTTCCGTTTTGCATCCCTATAACATAAGGCGCTGCACGGTAGGCAACATTAAATGCACCAAGGTCAACATTTCTAATATCGCTGCGGCTATAAGATAGTATTGTTGAAATTTTAAAATTATTGGTAATCTTATAGTCGTTATTGTTTCTTAGTGTAAAACGTTTAAAATCGTTTGTTCTAATAATACCTTCATCGGTTAAATAACCAGCGCTTAAAAAGTAATTAATCTTTTCACTTCCACCAGCTAATGATATGTTGTGGTTTTGAAAAAAACCTTTTTTTAGAACTTCATCGTACCAATCGGTATTTCCACCGTTTTGCAACTGCGATTGGGTTACAATACTATCGCCGCTACCATAATAAACGCTTGCTTCATTTATATAACCGGCATATTGGTTGGCACCTGCCATGTTTACCAAATTGGAAGCTTCTTTTATACCTACTGTTCCATCATAACTTACCACCATTTTGCCTGGTTTGCCTCTTTTGGTAGTAATAATAATTACTCCATTGGCGGCACGCATACCATAAATAGCTGTAGCCGAAGCATCTTTTAAAATTTCAAGGCTTACAATATCCGCACTATTAATATTTCTGATGTCATCGTTAATAACACCATCTACCACATATAAGGGATTGGCCCCGGCAAGCATAGTACCAGTGCCTCTAATACGAATAACCGGTAATGCATTAGGGTCGCCGCTTGCAATAACCTGCACGCCGGCAACTTTGCCTTGCACTGCCTGTGTTGCCGTAAGCACAGGTTGTTTGGCCAGTTCTGCGCCTGAAACGGAAGCTACCGAACCTGTTACGTCCCGTTTACGACTGGTTCCGTAACCAACTACTACCACCTGGTCTAACTCCTTGTTAGCAGATGCCAACGATATAGCAATCGTTGTTCTACCATCCACACTTACTCGCTGTTGGGTATAGCCTATTGATGTTAATACCAGTGTATCGCTGGCACTTGCTACAATTGAAAAACTACCGGTATTGTTGGTAAATGTTCCCCTTGAAGTACCCTTTACTGAAATAGACACACCCGATAACGCGTTACCATTTGACCCAGTAACCGTACCGGTAACAGTATCACTTTGCGCATAAAGAACAGCACTAAACAGCAGTACTAGCACCGAAGCAAATAGTGGCTTAAACAGAACAGTACAATTTCTGCAAAAACGCTTTTGTTTTGTTTTTCTACATTTCATACATATTGGTTTTAAATAAAATTGATAGGGATAAAAAAACGCCGTTTGGTGGCTATACAGGAGTGGAAGGTTGGCAAGTTGTAATTTAAAAAATGTAATAATCGTTAGGCCTTTTTAGACAATCTATGTAGATTTTAAGCTGCATAAATTAAAATTTATTTTAATATTTCTTGTTGAAAGAATGATTGTGGGCAGATCAAAGTGAACAAGAACACTTTCGAATTTTTTACCACTGATTTCAATTGCGGCAAATCTAACAGAATAAATAAAACTAACTAACGTTAGTTTAAAATCTAAATTATTATCTTCGCCTTTCAAACCGGATGATATGGTCAACAAATCACCAGCAGAAATTTTTCAGGATAAAATAAATAACGAAATAAAAATTGAGCCAAGAGATTGGATGCCCGATCAATACAGGCAAAATCTTATCAGGCAGATAAGCCAGCATGCACACAGCGAAATTGTAGGTATGCTACCCGAAGCAAACTGGATTACCCGTGCCCCATCGTTACGGCGCAAAGCTACCTTACTGGCCAAAGTGCAGGACGAAGCCGGACATGGCCTTTATTTATACAGTGCAGCCGAAACCTTAGGCATTGCCCGCATAGAAATGATTGACCAGTTATTGAACGGTAAGGCAAAATACTCTTCAATTTTTAATTACCCCACCTTATCGTGGGCCGATATTGGTGCCATAGGCTGGTTGGTTGACGGTGCTGCTATAATGAACCAAATACCGCTTTGCCGCAGTAGTTACGGACCCTATGCAAGGGCAATGGTGCGTATATGTAAAGAAGAAAGTTTTCACCAGCGCCAGGGTTTCGAAATTTTATTAACCCTTAGTAAAGGCACTGAGGCTCAACAAAAAATGGCTCAGGACGCCCTAAACCGTTGGTGGTGGCCAGGTATTATGATGTTTGGGCCAACTGACGACGAAAGCCCTAACACCATTCAAAGCATGCAATGGAAAATAAAACGTTTTACTAACGACGAATTGCGTCAAAAATTTGTTGACGTATGTGCTGAGCAGGTAAAGTTTTTAGGCCTTACCATACCTGATAAAGACCTTAAGTGGAATAAGGAAAGAGGCCATTATGATTTTGGGCCAATTGATTGGAAAGAATTTTGGCAGGTAGTAAAAGGAAACGGCCCCTGCAATAAACAACGGCTTAACGACCGCAACAAGGCACACGACGATGGTGCATGGGTTAGGGAAGCCGCCTATGCATACGCACAAAAGAAAAAACATTCAAAGGCTGCGGCCTGATAACATAATAACAGGGTGGAAGGAAGCCAAAACGGACCTTTAACGATTGCTTGTATTATTTTTTACCGGCTTTTCTTCCACCCGTTTTTTTACCTTATTTATGGATTGGCCACTATGGGAAGTTTTTATTAGAAGCAAACAGGGGCTTGACCACAAACATGTGGGAAGCCTGCATGCAAGCGATGCGCAAATGGCAATTGAAAATGCCCGCGATGTGTACACAAGGCGGATGGAAGGGGTAAGCATTTGGGTGGTTGAAAGCATATGTGTACACGCCAGCAACCCCGACGAAGCCAATAGCTTATATGACCCCGCCAGCGATAAGCCCTATCGACATCCCACCTTTTACAACCTGCCCGACGAATTAAAACATATGTAGGGATGCATGAAAATGTATTGTGGAAATAATGACACATTTTTTAATTCGTTGTAATTGATATACGCTTATTACATTTTATTTATCGCTTCGTAACTTCTTATTTACAAATTGTAAAGTAGTTGTATAATTTTTATGTGTAGTGGAAACGGGAGGGGCCAGTCGTTCTTTAAAACATAGGGAGGAATGGAGCACCTTGTAAGCATCTAAAAGTAATAAGAATTTGTCCTAACCTGGTAGGTAGTTGAACCTAGATTAAACATGACCAATACCCAGGTTCCATATTATCAAAACGATTTATTTGCATCTATGGCCCATATTGAACAGTTAATAGATTATATACTTCACCTGGCTGATACAACCCTGGTTTTGGGACACCGTAACAGTGAATGGACAGGCCACGGACCCGCATTGGAACAGGACATTGCCATTAGCAACATTGCACTTGACCTTATAGGGCAAGCCCGCAATTTTTACCAATTGGCCGCCGAACTTATAAACGAACAACCCAAGGCACACCCATTTACTATGCCCTACAAAAGGCTGGTAACTGAAGATGATTTAGCCTACCTGCGCGATGCATTTGATTTTAAAAACTACCTGATAACAGAGCTACCAAAGGGCGATTGGGCATTTACTATACTCCGCCAATTTTACTTTAGTAACTGGCAATATTATTTTTACCTGGCACTTAAAAACAGCAGCAATACCTTACTGGCAGCTATTGCCGAAAAAAGCCTGAAAGAAACTACCTATCATCTTAAATGGAGCAGCGAATGGGTAATACGGCTTGGCGATGGAACCCATGAAAGCCAGCAAAGAATGTTAAATGCCGTAAACGACCTGCAATACTTTTTTGGTGAGCTATTTGAACCGGCAGCGTACGAAACAACTTTACTTGCCTACCATATTTGTGTTGACCTTACTACCATAAAACCGTTGTGGTTAGAAAAAACTGCCACTATATTAGATGAAGCGACCTTACCTTTTGTTGAACCGACGTGGTGGCAAAGTGGCGGTAAAAAAGGGTTACACACGGAGCACCTTGGCTTTCTTTTGGCCGAGATGCAATTTCTGCAACGAGCCTACCCAAACAGTATTTGGTAACTTACTATTTGCCCCATATGACCGATAATAATTACGATACTTTACAAGATAAACACCCTTTGCCAACCATTAACGAGCAAAAAGTGTGGGACTTGATAGCCGGGGTTAATGACCCGGAAGTACCGGTACTGTCGGTTGTTGACCTTGGTATTGTGCGAAAAGTGGAATGCAGCAATGCTACCGGCAACAGCCTTGGCCAACAACTGGTAACCATTACCATTACACCTACTTACAGCGGCTGCCCTGCAATGGACGTTATAGCCATGACCATTAGGTTTACACTGCTACAGGCAGGTTATAAAAATATTGAAATTAAAACGGTTTTATCGCCAGCATGGACCACCGACTGGATGAGTTACGCTGGTAAACAAAAGTTGAAGGCCTATGGTATCGCGCCACCTAACAGCGCCGCTTCTATAAACGATCCATCACCTTTTTCACAACAACAACCGGTGCAGTGCCCAAGGTGTAATTCGCTCAATACGCAACAGGTAAGCCAATTTGGTAGCACCGCATGTAAAGCATTATACCAATGCCAGGATTGCCAAGAACCCTTTGATTATTTTAAGTGCCATTGATAGATTACTAACGCCTGAAACAGGAAACTTTTTGCTACTGCAATTGTCATAATAATAAATCAGCCAAAACTGTAAATCTGTTATTATGAAACTATTTTACCTTTTAATTATTGGAATACTTATATACCTACCGGGTTTTGCCCAAACCACGATAACCATTACTGCCGACCGCGATAACACTTTGTACCAGGAAAACGGAAGCAACAGTAACGGCCTGGGCGATCACTTTTTTGCAGGGTCTACTAACAGGGGTGACCGGCGCAGGGCGCTTTTACATTTTGACCTTGCCCAGGTGCCGGCCGGCGCTACCATTACGGCTGTTACACTTACTTTAACCTGTAACAGAAAAGCCTCAGGCAGTACTGGTATAAACATTTATAAACTAACGTCCAATTGGGGCGAAGGCACCTCAAATTCAACAGGGCAGGAAGGTGGCGGAGCGCCGGCGACAGTTAACGACGCTACCTGGACTAACCGCTTTGCACCCTCTACCCTATGGACTACCGCGGGCGGAGATTTCGTAAATACCTTGTCTTTTACCTCGCCTGGCAATATTGAGTTAGGCACGGTAACAATACCCGGCGGTCCATTAAATAACCTGGTTCAGGATGTACAAAGCTTTGTAACTAATGGCGCTACCAATTTTGGATGGATTTTAACCGGAAGCAATGAAACAACGCAGGGCAGTGCCATTCGGTTTGCATCAACCAATAGCACAACACCAGCCCACAGGCCCACTTTAAGCGTAACATATACCAGTAGCTTACCAGTAACCTTGTCAAAGTTTACCGCCAGCGTAAACAGGGGTAAAGCGCTGTTGCAATGGCAAACCCAAACCGAAGTAAATAACCAATACTTTGAGGTTAAGCACAGCCGCAACGGGGTAACCTTTAGCCCCTTGGGAAGGGTTGCAGGAAGGGGGAATACTACCACCCTGGAACGCTACGAATATATCCATCAAAATATAGCACCTGGCAAAAACTACTACCGGTTGGCGCAGTACGATATTAACGGAACCAAAAAATATTCGCAGGTAATATTACTTGCGGCTTCCGGAAAACCGGCGTTTAGTTTATATCCTAACCCTGCCAATAATTTTTTAAATATTGATGCTGCGTTTTTAACTTCCAATACAAGCTATCGTATCATAAACATGATGGGGCAGGTTGCGCAGACGGGTGCACTTTTCAGCCAACAAATAAACATCAGTAAGCTTTCACCAGGTCAATATTCAATTGTTCTTCAACCGGTTGATGGCCAGCGTTTACAAAGCACTTTTGTAAAAACTCCATAGCAAAGCAGTCGAAAGTACTACTAGGCGGTTATTAGTTAAGAAGCTCATGGAAGCAACATCACTTGCTGGCATCCATGGGCTTTTGCTATGGTGCCATAATTGTCTTTATCTTGTTAAAAAAAATATGGCCGACAGCATTTTATTCAATATTGAAAACGGGCTTGCCATCATTACCCTTAACCGGCCTGCAAAACTAAACTCGTTTAACCGCGAGATGGCGTTATTGCTTCAAAAAAAACTGGCATTGTGCAACGGCGATAATGTACGGGCCGTGTATTTAACCGGTAACGGAAATGCGTTTTGTGCAGGACAGGACCTTGAAGAAGTGCTTGATAAAGAAGGCCCGGGAATGCAGCGCATTTTGAAAGAACATTTTAACCCGGTTGTAGAACTAATGCGCAACCTGCCCAAGCCTGTTGTTGCGGCAGTAAATGGTGTGGCCGCAGGTGCAGGCGCCAATCTTGCCCTGTGTGCCGATATTGTAGTGGCATCTGACAAAGCAAGTTTTATACAGGCTTTTAGTAAAATTGGCCTGATACCCGACAGCGGTGGCACCTTTATGCTGCCCCGCTTAATTGGCTGGCAAAAAGCTTCGGCTTTAATGTTGTTGGGCGATAAAGTTTCTGCAGCCGAAGCTGTTCAAATGGGCATGATTTATAAAATGTTTGCACACGACGACTTTGCCAACCAAGCCATGCAGTTAACCAAAAAGCTGGTAGCAATGCCAACTACCGGCCTTGCCCTTACTAAAAAAGCGTTGAATATCTCTTTTCAAAATAACCTTACCGGCCAACTACAACTGGAAGACCATTTGCAGCAACTGGCCGCAGCCACCAGCGATTTTACTGAGGGTGTAAACGCCTTTGTTGAAAAAAGAGTGCCCATTTTTACAGGAAAATAACCCCTATCTAATAATGACTATTGATGCACCAGCCATTGTAAACATGCTACTTAAGTACGATAGATTTAGCCAGTGGCTTACTATTAAAATTATAAACATACAACCCGGTAGCTGCACCATTGCCACGACGGTACAAACCGAAATTTTCAATAGTTTTGGTATTGCTAATGGTGGCATTAGTTTTTTGTATGCCCACAATGCTTTGGCCTTTGCCTTTTACAGCCGCAACAAAAAGGTAGAATCAATTGAAACCAGAATATCGCACACTCAGCAATTGCAAACGAGTACTGTCCGTTTGCTGAGTATCACTTGAAACCAGTATGTCGCACACCCGTACAATTGCCATTGGCGACAGGCCTACTGCCGTAATCACCAAAAAAAACCTTACCAATGCAACAGGTTTATACCAGGTGAAAGTAACCAACCAGCATAACCAACTGGTGGCCTCATTTAAAGGAACCTTTTACCGCAAAGTTAACTGAACAGAGAGCGACTTTGCTTAGACCATTTTTAAATTGATCATTTAGCTACACTATATGTTCTATTCATTCAATCAATTTATTCCGGTAGTTCACCCGTCGTCGTTTGTACACCCGCAGGCTACCGTTACGGGCAATGTTATTATTGGTAAAGATGTGTACATAGGGCCCGGTGCAGCATTGCGGGGCGACTGGGGCGGCATTACCATTGGGGATGGCTGCAATGTGCAGGAAAACTGCACCATACATATGTTTCCGGGCATAATGGTAGTGTTGAATGAAAGTGCGCACATTGGTCATGGGGCCATTATACACGGTGCCACCATTGGGCGCAATTGCCTGGTAGGTATGAATGCCGTTATTATGGACAACGTGGTTTTGGGCGACGAATGTATTGTTGGTGCGCTAAGTTTTATAAAGGCTGGCGAAAACATACCGACACGCAGCCTTGTGGGCGGCAATCCGGCCCGTATTATAAAACAGGTAAGTGACGAAATGCTTTTCTGGAAAACCAGGGGCACTGGTTTGTACCAGCAACTGCCCTTACAAATGCAAAAGGAGTGGGGGCCCTGCAAACCCCTTACCGAGGTAGAAACGAACCGCCCAATGCAGGATAAAATTTACCAAAACTGGCAACAACAAAACAATGGCTTGTAAGCGGGTGGCTACAGGTTAAAGTCCGACCGAAGGTTTTTAAAATGGCCATTTAACTTTATCCGGTCTTTCAATAACTCCATTTCGGTTACCACGGGCAACACCTTTTGCAAATGCCTTTTTAAGTACTCCAGTCGCTGGGCTTCACTAAACAATGCCAGCACTTCGTATTCTTCCTCCACCGACAAGGCTGCGTGGTGCGCCACATCGTACGAAAGCAATTCGCCATCGGGCTTTACAAAATCTTTGGTAAGTTTTAGCAGGTTATGTAAGGTCCTGATATTTTTTACAACCCATGTAAGCAACACCCCTTTTTGGTCGTACACATTTTCGGGGTAGTTTACAATGGCTCCACTATACAATCTATCAGGCACTTCTTTCATTAACTCCAAAATCCTGAACACCTCAAGGCCTTTTGTTTTTACATCAAGCTTCCCATCCCCGTACACATTTACAATATCAATCACCTCCACCAATGTGCCAACTTCGCCAATGCCGTTTTTCAACACCGGTGTAATTCCAAACGGTTTTCCTTCGCTGTAACACTCGGTAATCAGTTGTTTGTATCGGGGTTCAAAAATGTGCAGGTTAACATTTTCGCCTGGGTAAACCACAATTGCCAAGGGAAAAATCGGAATAAAATTGGTCATGGATGAAACTCTTTTTTAAAATGCGATAAAGGTAAAATGGAAAAAGCCAAAAAAGTGATACCACACAGCTAACCTGTGCTGTTATGGTGCAACTCGTACAACCGCTGATACTTTAAAAAAGTGTAAAATGCTGTCATTTTTGCAATAAGGTATCCTTCCTTACCATCTAAAAACCCCCGTTTTAAAATATAGTTTGAAAAAAATGCAAATCCCGGCGATATTCTTCTTTTTATAAATCCTGCTTTTTTACCGCGGTGGTAATAAAGGCTTGCGCCAAGCATTGCATACCGGGTAGTTTTTTGGGCATAGTCGGCAAGGTCTTTTATTGTATAATGTAAAAGGCTGCCGCCTATTTTTTCAACCTTTGAACCGGGCGGCAGTTTAAGTTGCTCATGTACAGCATCGTGGTTCCACTGCACCGTTTTTTTATTAAAAAGCCTTATTGGTGCATCGCTGGCCCACTCGCCGTAGCGTATTTGCTTATTGCCCAAAAAATTTTTACGGGCAATGCGGTACACGGTGTATTCGTTAGGCGGCACCAGCCTGCTTATTGCTTTTACCATTTCAGCGTCGGCATGTTCGTCGGCATCTATGCTTAAAATCCATGGGTGCTTTGCCAGGGCTATCCCTTTGTTTTTATTTTGGCCGTAACCGTCCCAGCTGGTTTGTAGCAAAGTAGCTTTTAAGTCGATAATTATTTGTGGGCTGTCATCGGTACTACCACTATCCACCACAATAACATCGTTGGTAATGGTTTGGGCACGCCGTATGGTTTCGCCAATAATATGGGCTTCGTTTTTACCAATAATTACCACCGAAATATCCAACATATCATTAGTCAGGCTGTGGTTTTTGATGCTGCAACCACAACATACAAACGAAGATAAAGATTAGCACTCCAAACTGTCGCTCAAGGGTGTCGTCGGTTAACAAAGGCACTAACAATACCATGCCGGATATGCGGCTGAGTATATTGCCGCGAAGGGTAGTTTTTAGCAACAACCATATACCTGCGGTAAACAACAATATTCCGGGCCAACCGCTGGCGGCCCCGTACAATATCCATTGGTTAAGAGGCAAAAAACGCTCGTATGCCGGTGTTGATGGTTGAAAGGTTTGGTGCCACGCATCTAAAGAGGCCTGTAAATCGCCAAAGCCAACCCCGCTTATTGGATTTTTTTGTAGCAGGTACCAGCCAGCTTTTAACGACAGCACGCGGGCACCATCGCTTGAGCCGGGTTCAAAATTGCCTCTGCTGTAATTGCCAAAATCATACATTACATATTGCACCCTGTTTTGCAGGCTTGGCATGGTTACGTAGCATAAAAAAGGCACCACTGTAACTGCCAACAACAGCAGTAGCCCAATGCTCGTTTTCTTCTTTTTAAAAATAAGATACGTAATACCATACCCCGCCGCCAGGTATAAACAAAGGAGACCAGTTTTGGCCGCCAGTAAATGCAGATACACTACCAACCACACCAATGCAACTATTATAATGCTTTTATGAAACCGCCCTGTTACCTGTGTAAGCCATTGGCAACACAACAAAATTACCAGCACCACCAGCCAGCTAAAACGTATATGGTCATCGTCTAACGGTGTTGGCATTACCCTGGCCTGCAGGTAACCGTTTAATATTTGTTGTTGATTGCCCACAAACTTGAGTATCGTGTACAGGCTGCCTGCAAGGGTAGCTGCCAACAGTATAGCCACCAACAATACCCATGTTTTTTTGCTAATAGTAATGCCACCCAAACCCAGCCCAATGGTTAGTAGCGGCACCCTAACTTCAAGGGCCCTAAACCAAAGGCCTGTTTGCTGGCTCCATAAACCACTTATTAATACCGGTACAATTACCAGTGCAGCTCCGGCAATGGTGCTAACAGGCCACTGCCGGTTTTTATTTTGTAACAAAAACAAGCCAACCGCCGCCACCGAAGCAATTGAAGCCATAGCCCTGCTAACAAACATGCCTGAAATTATTAGCGTACAAACGAATACAACCGACACATTTTTTTTAGGTATAGATAGTAATAAGGGCATTGGGTAGGCAGCGGTAATTTTTGATGGTTTACAGCAAACTTAGCGTTCAACTGCCGATATTCGTTGGGCAATGTGGCAGCAACTACTAAACAACTTTAAGCAGGGCGATATAAAGGCGCTGGCACGTACTATATCGCTGGTAGAAAATGAACACGAGGGCTATTTTGAATTTTTGCAACAATTGCCCGCCAGCCCAACGCCTTTAATTGGTATTACCGGGCCGCCTGGTGCTGGCAAAAGCACCCTGGTGGATGCTTTGGTGGGCCAAATGGTAGCACAACAAAAAAAAGTAGCCGTCGTTTGCGTGGATCCATCGTCGCCATTTAACCTTGGGGCCCTGTTGGGCGACCGTATACGTATGAGCCAGTGGTACAACAACCCAAATGTGTACATTCGTTCGCTTGCTACACGGGGAAGCCTTGGTGGCCTGCATCCAAAAATTATTGAGATATGTGACGTAGTAAGGACGGCACTGTTTGATTATGTAATTGTGGAAACCGTAGGGGTTGGCCAAAGCGAAGTTGAAATTGCAGGGCTGGCCGATTGCACTATGGTAGTAGTAGTGCCCGAGGCTGGCGACGAGGTACAAACCATGAAGGCAGGGCTTATGGAGATTGCCGATATTTTTGTGGTAAACAAGGCCGACCGACCGGGTGCAGCCAAATTTGTGCATAATCTAAGGCAAATAGCCACAACCACCGGTGCCCATAATACTACCCCTGTTTTAAAAACCGTTGCCACCACCAACACAGGCATAGCACAATTATTTAATAGTATTGTTGAGCAACTTGCGGTAACAAACCGCCAAAACCGGCGCACCTTGTTGCTGGTACAACGTGCCTATTTTTTAATAGCACAATACCGTATGCACAATGTAAAAAAAGAAGATTTAAAACAAGCAATTAACAAACAGGTAAACAGTGGTATGCCTTTTAACCTGTATAAATTTGTAAACCAATACCTGGGTGGGTAGTAAATTATTGCTGCGGTGTAGCGGGCAAATCGCCCTGGGCTTCGTACTCTTTTTCGCTTTTGTACCAGCGGTAACTAATGTAACCCACCACTGCAAACGGTGCAATCATTAAATAAACAATGCCCGAGTTAAGACCTGTAGCTGCCTTATCGCCCAATTGCATGGCCGTTTTTGTACAAATGGAACATTGCGCCAAAGCGGACTGAGCAGATAAAAAAACCATCTCTAATGCTAAAACCAATAATAAGCTCCCCTTTGTCATAACTGTAAAATTATTAGGCAAAGGTAACCTGTAAAAAGTAATAACTTTCTTTACCTAATCATAAAAAAATGAGCAATACACGACGAATTTTTTTTAAAAATGCCGGCTTGTTGGCGGGTGCGTTTTCAACCAATAGTTTGTTTAATCAATTGTATGCGAAAGACTTTTTACAAGCATCAAAAAACATTGCGCACCAAACACCGCAGCAGGCCTCCGGTAACGAAGATTACTGGAGTTTTATACAACAGGCCTACACGGTAAACCCCAGCATCATAAACCTAAATAACGGCGGGGTAAGCCCCGCACCAAAGGTGGTACAGGATGCCCTTGACCGCTACAACAAACTGGCCAACGAAGCCCCATCGTACTACATGTGGCGCATTATTGACATGGGCCGCGAACCACTTCGAGAAAAATTGGCTGAACTGGCAGGTTGTCTTGCGCAGGAGATTGCCATAAACCGCAATGCCACCGAGGCCTTAAATACCATTATTTACGGATTGGATTTTAAACGGGGCGACGAAGTAATTGGCACCAAACAAGATTACCCCAATATGATACAGGCCTGGCGGCAGCGGGCCTTACGCGAAGGCATTATTTACAAACAACTAAGTTTCGATTTTCCCGTAGAGGATGATGAGGCGATAGTAAAAGCATTTGAACGGGCTATTACCCCGGCCACCAAATTGCTGCATATAACCCACATTATAAATTGGGTAGGGCAAATAATGCCGGTAAAAAAAATTGCCCAAATGGCTCATAAAAAAGGCATTGAAGTATTGGTTGATGGCGCACACTCATTTGGGTTACTCAACTTTACAATACCGGAGCTGGAGTGCGATTATTTTGGCACCAGCCTGCACAAATTTTTAAGCGCCCCCATTGGCAGCGGCATGCTTTGGATTAAACAGGTGCATATTGAAAAAATATGGCCTCTGTTGTGTAACGATAAGCCACACAGCAACGACATTACCAAGTTTGAAACACTGGGCACCCGAAGCTTTTGTATTGAACAAGCCATAGGCGAAGCCATCAATTTTCACAATGGTATTGGCAGCCAGCGAAAGCAGGAGCGCATACACTATTTAAAAAATTACTGGGCCCAACAGGTAAAAGCCATAAAGGGTGTTACGCTTTATACATCGTTATTACCTGCTTATGGGTGTGGCATTTGCGGCATATCCGTTAAGGGCATTACCCCAGCCGATTTTGGCAACCAGCTTTTTAATAAATATAAAATACACACCACCAGTATTGTGTGGGAAAACATTAGTTGCGTGCGCATTACGCCACATGTATACACCACGCTTAAAGACCTTGACCGGTTGGTGATTGCCATTACCGCCATTGCCAAAACCGTTAGTGCGTAACAGTTACACATGGTAAAAATAAAAGGCCGCCTTTTTATGAGCGGCCTTTTTATTATTTTATTTCGTGGTAAATAATTGTTTAAATGAGGCTTTTTTTTGTAACCAGCTGTTAAAATACTATTTAGCCCCGGTTGTGTCACTCACTTGTACTATAACAATACTATTGAGCAACCAACTGCAGCACAACTGTATTGTGCTATGTCATATTACTTAACAAAGGTTTCGTTTAGCACAGTATTATTAACACGTACCAAAAGCTTATAAGTTCCCCTGCTAAAACTGCTAACATCAATACTATTGTTAGCCATTGCCGAAATTGTATTACCGTACATTAAGCGACCAGTAATATCAATAATGCTTACATCGGCCTTTGCTGCATTGGCTAACCCTGTAATAGTAAACCTGACTGTACCATTGGTAACCGGGTTAGATAGCAGGTTTAGTACTGCGCCACCCCTGGCAAAGTTTAGCCTAATGGTATTGGAGTAGCTAACGCTTCCGTTTTTGTCAACCATTTTTAAACGGTAAATAACGTAGTTGGCTTTGCCGCTAAGTGGCTGGTCGTTTATACGGTACGAGGTTGCATTGGCCAAATTTTTAGCTGGCACAGTAGCTTTTTTGGTCCACACCCTTGTTGCAATATCCTGTTGTTCAACTTCGTATTGTTTAAGTTCAAGCTCCTGCGCAGTTTCCCAAACCAATACTACTGCATTTCTGTCCTTGTACCCGTTAAAAGAGGTAAGCCGCACCGGCAGTACTACGTTGCCCAGTTGTGCCCTTAACTCGCCGCCCGGAAAAGCTGTGCTATGTAAGTTAACATAGGTAAACCCTCGTATCATTGAGTCGGCAAATGATTGAGATACAATGGCATTACCTGTCATGGTACCACCGATGGCTTGTGTTGCTGTAAGTCCAACCACTACAGGGCCGTCAACACCGGTAGGGCCTCGGTGTATATGGTTTACTGTTGCGTTGCCCTGCAACCCCTGAAAACCACCGGTCACAAATACCTCGCGGGTAACCTTATCCAATAATACGTTTACTAAACCAACGCCAGCCGAACCCGAAGGGATAGGCTCCTGGGCGCCTTGCATTAACCCGGTAAAAAATTGTGTTTCGCCCGGCGTTTGCATTTTAAGTTGACCGCGAATTTCGCCTCCACCATATACTGTACTATGTATATTAACATAAAATAATCCGGCAAATAAATTGGCCTCCTGTTGGGCTGTTAAGGTAACATCGGCGCTAATTATACTGGAAGTTAGCGGCGAAAAAGTAATATCAAAAACGGGCGGGGCATTAACGCCAATTGCTGCCGGCCCATGTACATGCGCCATAGTAGCGATACCTGATAAATTTTGAAAATCGCCAAACAGTTGTAACCGTTTTGTTTGCATATTGTAATTTACAATTACGGTACCCCTGGCGGTTGATGGGTTGGTTGGAACCTCCTGGGCAGCATTTAATACTGCCGAAAATAAATTACCCTGGTACAGGTTGTTGATTTGGCCGCGAAGTTCACCGCCACCAAATACAGCGCTGTGGAGGTTAACATATAGCCCAAAATCTTCCAACAAAATAACATCTGCCGGATTAATAGCACTGATACCATGGATGGTACCACTGGTTTCGAGGGTAGGCGATAAAGTGATGATTACCGGACCATTAGTATTTACGATGGCCCTGTGAATATGGCTAACAGTAGCGTTACCAGACAAACCCATAAAGCTGCCCGTTACATACACCATGTTACTGGTTTTATCTAACAACAAATTAAAACTTCCACTACCGGCGCTTCCGTTAGGAGGCACCTGGCTGGCACCCTGCAACCTGCCATTGTATAATACAGCATTTGTTGTACTGGCTGCCAACACCTGGCCCCTGATTTCGCCACCAGCAAAAGTTTTGCTATGTACGTTTACATACATAGTACCTGCATACAAATAGCCTTCAAGGGTAGCAGTTAATGTAGCAGTGGCCGAAAGTGTACCCGATTTACCTTTTGTGTTAATTAAGTTAATTAATACGCCGGCATTTATACCCACAGCAGCAGGGCCATGTATATGCGAAACAGTAACCGTATCGGTTAAATTTTGATAATCGCCCGTTACCTGTAAAACTTTGTTTACGGTGTTGTAAGTTAGTATTACTACGCCAGTGGCAGTTGAGGAGTTGGTAGGCACTTCCTGAACGCTATTTACATCGGCATAAAAATAACGTAGCTGCGCATGGGTTATTCCAGTTAATAAAAGCAATAAAAAAGAGAGAATAAATGTAAATTTCATGGCAAAATTTTGAGTTAATTAATAATGTGTAAAATGAATGTTATGATAGTACGCATTTATGTATAAAATGGTTGTCGCATAACAACTTTATTTATTAAAGAAAGATAAAAATGATACGCCTTTGGCCATTTTTTTCTTGCATTTGTTGCCTTTGGCTGTAGAAATTTTTCTGCGTGTAGTGGTAGTAAACCACCTGCTGCCAATTAAAAACACACATTAAACTGCTGCCCGCATTTTTTTTCCAGGTTCTAAAGCTTTACTTCCATACAAAATGCCGGAAACATAAAAACGCCTAAACTACCTTTACTTATGAGCCAACAAACAGGAAAGTATTTAATTGCAGGCGGCCTGGTGCTGGTAGCAATTGGGATGGTAATATATTTTTTTGGCAACAAGCTGCATTGGTTTGGCCGCTTGCCAGGCGATATAAAAATTGAGAACACAACTACAAAGTTTTATTTTCCGCTGGTGAGTATGCTATTGGTAAGCCTGTTGCTAACATTGGTTATTAATATTTTTAAACGTTGGTAGTAGTTGCCGCACAATACTTAGCCATAATTAAAAAACCCGGACAACTTACATTAACCGGGCTTTTAACAAATAAGTCTATAACACCTTATTGCCCTAAAATGTAGGCAAATATTAAGGGAGCCACAATGGTAGCATCGCTTTCCACTATAAACTTGGGCGTTTTAATATCTAATTTACCCCAGGTAATTTTTTCGTTTGGTACCGCCCCGCTATAGCTACCGTAACTGGTGGTACTATCGCTAATCTGGCAAAAGTAACTCCAAAACGGTATATCGTGCATTTCCATATCCTGGTATAACATTGGTACCACGCAAATAGGAAAATCGCCTGCAATACCGCCGCCTATCTGAAAAAAGCCAATGCCCTTGCCTGCGCTATTGTTTTTGTACCACTCGCTCAACCATACCATATAATCAATACCATTTTTCATGGTAGTACTTTTTAATTCGCCCTTAATGCAATAGCTGGCAAAAATGTTACCCATGGTACTATCTTCCCAACCTGGTACTATAATCGGCAGGTTTTTTTCGGCTGCAGCAATCATCCAGCTATTCTCTACAGGTATTTCGTAATGCTCTCTCATTACATCGCTTAGCAGCAGTTTGTACATAAACTCGTGGGGAAAATACCGTTCTCCGCCAGCCTCAGCATCTTTCCAAATTTTTACAATATGCTTTTGAATGCGCCTAAAAGCTTCCTCTTCGGGTATGCAGGTATCGGTAACACGGTTAAACCCCTTTTCCAGTAAATCCCACTCATCTTGCGGGCTCAGATCACGGTAGTTGGGTACGCGTTTGTAATGGGTATGCGCTACCAGGTTCATCACATCTTCTTCCAGGTTGGCACCAGTACAACTAATAATCTGCACTTTATCCTGCCTTATCATTTCGGCCAGCGAAATACCAAGCTCGGCCGTACTCATGGCACCTGCCAGCGTTATCATCATTTTGCCACCCTCCAACAGGTGCGTTTCGTAACCTTTGGCTGCATCTACCAACGCTGCCGCGTTAAAGTGTCGGTAATGGTGCTGAATAAACTGAGAGATAGGTCCTTTAGTCATGCGATTTTAATTTTTGATGGCGCAAAATTACCGCTTAAATTTTTTAATCGTTTTTTAAATGGGCAGAGCCTTCATTTAAGGTAAACTGATCTTTTTTGTCAATAATTTGCAAATTATTATTACCGATTAATTTTTCAATTTCACCGATTGAACGTTCAGCAAATCAGGGCCGAAAAAACGGCCGGCTATAAGCCAAAACCAATTGCGCCGCCTCAAAAATTATTAGTACTCTTGGCCGGCATTTTGCTGGCAGCACTGGTTGCCTATCAGCAATATTACCTTGGCAAATACAATAATTTCTCCATTTTTTCTACTTCGTTCGGGCATTTATTAAACAACAAAAATTTATACCTGGAGTATCCGCAACAGTATTACGACCTGTTTTTGTATAACCCTACTTTTTCGGTATTATTTGCGCCATTTACCTTATTACCTACCTGGCCGGGCATGGCCTGCTGGCTGGTATTAAGTATGTTGTTGTACATGGTGGCCGTAAATGCAATGCCCATAACCCGCCGTGCCAAATACTTTTTACTGGCCCTTTGCCTTGCCGACTGCATTAATGCCTTGCAGCACATGCAGGTAAACCACCTTAACCTTGCCCTGGTGCTATTCGCTTTTATTAACATGCAAAACAACCGGCAGGTGATGGCAGCATTTTTAACTGTGTTGCTGCTGTTTGTAAAAGTGTACCCGGCTGCGGTGGGGCTTTGCTTTGTCTTCTTTCCCAACAAAATAAAATTTTTACTTGCTTGTGCAGTATGGGCAGTAGTATTTTTTTCGGTACCCCTTTTGTTTGTTTCGCTGCCGCAACTATTGCAACAATATCAACACTGGTTTACCTCGCTAAGTGGCGACAAAAGTATGGAGGAGTGCAAAACAGCATTATCGCTCATAAGCTTTGAATACCAGGTACTAAAAACACCTATTGACGCCGCTTACCTGCAATTTGGTGGGCTAATTGTTATGCTTGTTCCTTTGGTTTTAAAGCAAACATCGTTTAGCAGCAAAAGCTGGCAACTTACTTACCTGGCTGGGCTGTTACTTTTTATTATTGTTTTTAACCATGCCGCAGAGTCGGCCACTTACCTGCTGGCGGTAGCAGGGGTAGCCCTTTGGTACACGCAAACGCCCACCTCGCTTATCAATAAAATTTTATTGGCGCTTGTGCTGGTGTTTACCGTGCTAAGTATTACCGATATTTTTCCGCGTCAGCTAAAAAATTCTTTTATACAACCCTACAGTATACGAGCCTTGCCATGCCTGTTAGTGTGGATAAAGCTTATGTACGATTTGCTTACTAAACCCAAACCTAATGCATCTTCAACCCCCTTATCAACTGGCCATAGTGCTGCCTATGTGCAAACCCCGGCGTAACTGGCAGGCCACCCTTATAAACAATATTATAGAAGTTGAAAAAGCACTGCCGGATGTTTCCATTCAATTTATTGTGGTGAACGACGGTTTTGAAAACCCCGAATTGCTTATACGGTTTGCGTTGCTAAATGAGGCATACACAAACCTGCAATGCACATCGTACGGGCAAAACAAAGGCAAGGGCTTTGCGCTTAGAACAGGTGTTTTGGCAGCATTAGCCCCTTACGTTATTACTACCGATATTGATTTTCCTTACCTGACAAAAAACCTGGTAAATATGTACCAGCAACTGCTTAAGGGCTACCAAATTGTGGCCGGCAAACGTACCACACACTATTATCAAAGGGTACCCTTAAAACGTAAAGTAATTTCAATGGCCTGTGTTTTGGGAAACAGGATATTGCTTAATCTTCCTGATTGTGATGCGCAATCGGGTTTAAAAGGATTTAATGCACCTGGTAGAAAAGTGTTTCTATCTACTACCATTAACCGCTTTATGGTTGATACTGAATTTTTGACCAGTTGTTACAGGCAACAAATGATCGTAAAGATTATTCCGCTGGAACTGAAGCCTTTTATAGAATTTAGCGGAATGGGCGTTAAAGTGCTGCTAACCGAAACAAAAAATTTACTGCTGATAGTAAAACGCCTGAAACTGAACCGTGAAAAAATTGCGCCGAACACAAATGAAGAAGCCGCCTATTTACCTGACCTTCGATTTAGAAGAATTTGATATTGCCCTTGAATATGGCCAGAATGTATTGCTAAACGAACAAATAAAAGTGTCGGTAGAAGGTTTACAAAATTTATTGCCTGTACTTGAAAAGTACCATGTAACGGCTACCTTTTTTACAACCGCCGCCTTTGCTGTTAAGCAACCCGATATTGTAAAAAAACTGGCAAGTCAATATGAAATAGCCAGTCATGGTTATTATCATTCGTCGTTTAAAAAGGAAGACCTGTTGCTTTCCCGGCAAACATTACAACAAATATCGGGCATGGTGGTAACCGGCCTGCGAATGCCCCGCATGCGGCAGGTACCTATTTACCTTATAAAACAGGCGGGCTATCATTACGACTCCTCCATTAACCCAATAAGGCTACCCGGTCGTTATAACTTTAGCCATTTGCCCGTAAACGCTTTTATAGATCAAGGACTTTTGCGTATACCTACCTCTGTTGCCACCCGGTTTAGACTTCCTTTATTTTGGCTTGGATTTAAAAATATGCCCTTTGCACTTTACCTCTATTTATGCAAACACGCATTGGCACAATATGGTTATTTAAACCTCTATTTTCACCCGTGGGAGTTTGCTGATATAAGCGGCTATCAACTTCCATTTTATGTAAAAAACCCTTGCGGGCAGCCGTTATTGCAAAAGTTTGACAGGTTACTTTCACACTTAACTAGCCTTGGTACATTTGACAGGCTAGGCAACCACGAAATAAAAAAAGCCTTTGATAACCTTACCAGTTACTAAAGGCCTTACCCCGGTAAAACAGCAGCTACGTTAGTTGCCGCGTTTCCTGATTTTTTTAAATACCGATACAGTACTGCGATCAAGCACTTTGAGCACAATGGTTTTATCGCCGTCCTGTACACTAACATAATAAGCATTTTCCTCTCCGTTGTCAAACTTAATCGTTTCGGTAATTTGTCCATCGGGGTAATCTTTAAAAATAGATTCTACTGCGCTGCCTGGCAACTCGGCAACCGACACGCTGTAGCTTAAGGCAAAACGTTTGCCCGTTAGGTCGTAGTATGCATCGGTCAATACCCCATCGCGGTTAAACGACGCTTTTACATAATCGTCTTTAGCATTCCATATTACATTTTGCACCCCCCGAAACTCGTTTTGAAAGTTGTTTCGAATGGTTAGGCTTATTTTACTTTCGTCGGTAGCAAAAGCAGTAGCGGCAAGGCCAATAGCCAATAAGGTGGTGAATAATAACTTTTTCATAATAACTGATTTTTAATGATGATTTGTTTGTTTGCATAGTAAAAATACCGGCCTTAAAAAAGCATCAAAGGCAATTGTGATGAGCATATTGCACTAACAATAATCAATGTACGACCGGTACTGTATAACAACATAATTGCTTTGGCAAAACAGCTACAACTTAATACTGGCAAGCATTGGAGGCCATTTCTTAAAAAAAGTATAAATAAGGTTTTATTAATATTAAATAGTAGTAACGGCGGGCGAACGGTAACCCAAGGCACAAAACACAATGTAGCGGCGGGCATTTATATGACTATTATTGTTTAGGTTGTTGTACTAAATAGCCCAATAATAATATGAACTACCTGGCCCATGCATACCTGTCGTTTAACCTGCCACAAATATTAGTGGGTAACATGATAAGTGATTATGTAAAGGGCAGGCAAAAATTTGCTTACCCGGCTGCAGTGCAACTGGGTATTCAACTGCACCGCGATATAGATTTGTTTACCGATTTGCACCAGGCAACAAAGGAGGCAAGTGTGTTTTTTAAACCCGCAGTAGGCCGCTATGCCGGCGCCTTTGTTGATGTAGTGTACGACCATTTTTTAGCCCTGGAACTTGAGCAAATGCAAGGCCAGGTATTACAGCAACTAGCCAGCCAAACCTATAATACCCTACAAAATTTTGAGGGCGATTTACCTGTTGTTTTTAAACAAATGTTACCCTACATGGTTTCTCAAAACTGGTTGGGTAACTATGGCTCTTTATGGGGCATTCAACAAAGTTTTATTGGTGTAGCAAGGCGTGCCAGGTATCTTACCGCCAGCAATGCTGTATTTGAGTTATTCCAAGCCCACTACCAGTCGCTACATGAATGTTATAAACAGTTTTTTCCGGCTGTTAAAACATTTACTTTACAACAGTTACAAAACCCATTGTTTAAACTGTGATTTATATTTACCAAAAAAAATACGAATGCAGACCCGATTAATACTACTGGCTACTATAATGTTTACCGTTCAATTTGTTGTGGCACAACAAAAACCTACCGAGTTGGATAAAAGCCCTATGGACGTTGTGTATTACCCACCCAACTACCCTGTTGCCAAAATGAGTGGAAAAATAAACGGTACACCAGTAGCCCGCATACTATACAGCAGGCCTCAAAAAAAAGACCGGAATATTTTTGGAGGCGAAGTAAAATTTAATGAAGTTTGGCGCATTGGGGCTAATGAAACTACCGAGATAGAGTTTTTTAAACCCGTAATAATGGGTGGCAAAAAAGTGGCCAAAGGCCGCTACTCCATGTTTTGTATACCTACACAAAATAAGTGGACATTTATACTAAATAACGACAACTTCACCTGGGGCAGCTATACCTACAAAGAAGCCAATGATGTAGTGCGATTTGACGTGCCGGTACAAAAATCAAACGAAACAACAGAAGCCCTAACCATGTATTTTGATA
>Ga0105048_10000197_pt1 | contig 85048 bp, 74 predicted proteins | sample MAT05_FD_78382 | JGI IMG/M metagenome (GOLD analysis project Ga0105048, IMG submission 78382) | Freshwater microbial communities from Lake Fryxell liftoff mats and glacier meltwater in Antarctica - MAT-05 | ecosystem: Environmental > Aquatic > Freshwater > Ice > Liftoff microbial mat | place...
ATGCCACGCACCAAAAACGGCGCCAGCCGCTTCCATTCATTATCTTTCAGGTCACTGGGGTATGCTTTTCGTTCGTCCATTCCTCCATTCTACTGCTGCTTTTCTACTTTACAAACAGTCTCTAAGCGCGGACGAATTATTGAGAGTATGCACGTGAGTCTTTTTCGGACAGAAACTCAGCAAAACTTCAATATTTGGGTGTATGGCAACGAGAAATTGGCACGTGGGAGTGGACTTTTCGTTGGAGAGAATGGTATTGCTGCAAATCACCATTTTCTCACGCCAGAAGACGCGAAGGCATTTCGCTTCTCGGAAGGCGAATATACACTCAAAGTTTTTACTCATCTACTAGGAAATAGTAATGATGACCTTATCTTTACTGTAAAACTGCATGTCGCGTCAGATATTGCGGCACGTTTACAAGTGCCTAATACTGGCTTATACTTTGACTGGGCACCAAGTTCAAAATCATATTTGTCACATGTAGAAGAGCGGATAATGTCACCATCACCTGAAGAACTCCTCAAGTGGATGATGCCAGAACGTGTCAATGATGCAGGGTCGTAGGACGAACAATCCTAAATTTAGTGAATCACGAAAGTCCCTGTTCACGGCGAATGGACGTCTTTTTGACTAAACCTCACCCCAAAAATCTGACGATGATTTGCTCCTCTCCGCTTGGAGAGGGGTGGTTAAGCGGAGCGAAATAGGGCGACGCAGGCACTTTCGTGATTCACTGAAATTGCTTTCGAAATCGAGAGCGAAGGCAAGTGAAGATAGGTAAGCAATAGGCGTACAACCCGCCGCTGCTGACAAGCGTCTGACATTAAGCGAGTGGATACCCGGCAAAAGCGCGGGCGCAAGGCAACAAAAAACGCCGGGGATACTTTTCCCGGCGTTTCCCCTGAGCAATGTTCGAGTCACGCCCAATCAGTCTCCACAGCCTGGACTCGAACCAGGAACCATTCGATTAACAGTCGAATGCTCTGCCATTGAGCTACTGTGGAATGTTGTTCAGAAAAGATACCATTCCCCGTGCCGCTGGTCAAGGGGAGGTTGTGCCCGCCGCAGATTTTCACAACCTGCGTTACACTAGGGGCTGTCTCCCTGAATCATCAAGGTGGTGCGGCAATGCGGCGACTCCCGCTCGGTTATATTCTCCTCACGGCACTCGTCACACTGGCAGTCACGGTCGGCGTATTGTCGATCTTCAACGCCGGGCAAGGCGACCGCCAGCCGGAGCAAATTGTCATCACGGTGCCAATCGTCATCACCACCACGCCCAATCCGAATTCCCCGCCGCAGGTGATCATCGTCACCGCCACGCCTGGAATCGGCACACCGGCGATCGTCGCGCTGCCCACCGGATTACTCGAAGCCGCTGGCGCCAATGCCGCCACGCGCGCCGCCGCCCCGACGCTCGACCCTACCATTCTCAGCATCGGCGGTGACCTGCTCACCACCGTGACCGCGCTCCCGCCCGATTGCATCCTGTATACCGTCGCCGAAGGAGATACGGTGTTCGGCATTGCCGACCAACTGGGATCGAGCGGTTTTGACATGCTCACGGTCAACGGTTTGAGCGACGACACACTGCTCGACATTGGGCAGGTATTGATCGTGCCACTGGCGGGCTGCACCCTGGTTGCCCAGGCACAGCAGGCGACCGAAGCCGTCGCCCTCACGCCGACCCTGACCCCGTCGCGCACAGGCACCCCCCCCACCGCGACTTTTACGCCCAGCACCTCCCCGACGCCAAGTGTGATCCCGTCCGCCACACTGACTCCCTCCGCGACTCTGCCGCCGACGGCGCTCAATGCACAGGTGCGCATCACCAATGTCACCAGTCCCGGCGTGATCACCAGCGAGGAGATCAGTATTTTGAATGAAGGCGCTCTGATCGATCTGAGCGGATGGACGCTGCAGGTCGATGCCGATACCGTCTTCACCTTCCCAGAACAACGTTTGTTTCAGGGTGGGCTGGTGCGGATTTTCACGCGCACCGGTGACAATACGCCTGTAGCGCTGTTCTGGGATCGGGACTCAGCCGCCCTCAGCACGGGCAAGGTGGTCGCCTTAATCGACTCGGACGGGCGCGTACAATCGTCCTATCGCGTCCCATGAGGCGTCGCACGGACGCATAACGATGCATCCGCATGATGACGATTCGCAGCGACGCATAAAAATGCGTTCGCCTATAACGCAGGTCGCAGGGAGGATAACACCATGTCGTCGTTGATCGACGAGATCATCAGAGAGGCGCAATCGCGCGGCGAATTCGACAATCTGCCCGGCAGCGGCAAAAAGCTGGCGCTTGACGCCGATGTACACACGCCCGACGATCTGAAACTGGCGTACAGAGTGATGAAAGAAAACGACCTGCTCCCGGATTGGATCGCCCAGGGCAAGGCATTGGAGAAGACGCGCGCGGCATTGATAGCGCGCATAACACGATCCAGTCCGATCGATGATGCGCTCGCAGCGGTAGTCGCGCGTTACAACAGCGAGGTGCTGACCTTCAACCTGAAACTGCCGTCAGGAATTCCTCATCGTCCGTTGTTAAATGTAGAGCGGGTGCGACGGGTATGAACGATCGAGGATTCAGTTACAGCAAACCCTGAGTCAAGGTAAATGCAGGAATGCAGGGACACAAAAAGATGCGTCGGCGCGATTTGGGGCTTGGCACGCCAAACCCCTGCACCGCGTTCGCCATGCTTACAGCTTGGGGGTGGTCACGTCGGCGTCTGGTGTCTTCTTGTCGTTGGCAGTGCTGAGACCTTCACGGAAATTACGGACGGCGCTGCCAAGCTCACCGCCGATGCGTCCAATACGTCCGACGCCGAAAAGCAGCAGGGCGATCACCAGGATGATGATCAGTTCGGTAGGTCCGAAGTTCATGATAAGCAGCCTTTAACTCGTGCAAAACTTCGCTGAAGTATAACATAGAATGATACGCTGAAACGGGGCGCGCGGGATGAGTCTGGGTCGGAAGCCCGCATCAAGTGTCTGCTTCAACCAGACACCTGATGCGCATGGTGAGCTTTCAACCCGCGATCAGGACGCGCATGGTCGCCAAATCCTGCTGCAATAGTTCCCCGGTTTTTTTAGCCTGTCTGCCAATAATGGTCACAATTTTCATGATATTTCATGATAATTGAGTCGAGGTCGAGGAACCAGAGGCATAGGCAGGCACGCCAGCACAGCGCTCTCAGGAATTAACGTCACTGTGCGATTGCGCCGACCGCTCATTTTTGCTAAAATGAGCTAAATTCAGCACATCCGCGATACCAAGGATCGCTGTGCCTCAACAAGCCCTCTATCTCAAATGGCGCCCCGCTCGCTTCGATGAAGTGGTCGGACAGGAACACATCGTGCGCACCCTGCGCAACGCCCTCAAACAGGGGCGCGTGCGTCATGCTTATCTGTTCAGCGGACCGCGCGGCACCGGCAAGACCACCTCCGCGCGCCTGCTGGCAAAGGCGCTCAACTGCACTCACCCCGACCCCGATCAGCGCCCGTGCAACGAATGTCACGCCTGTATCGCCGTCAATGAAGGGCGCTATCTCGACCTGATCGAGATCGACGCTGCGACTCACACTGGCGTCGATGATGTGCGCGATCTGCGCGACAAGATCGCCTTTTCACCGGGCGAGGGACAGTTCAAGGTGTATATCATCGACGAGGTGCATCGCTTTTCCGGCAGCGCCTTCGACGCCCTGCTCAAAACGCTGGAAGAGCCGCCGGAACACGCCATTTTTGTGCTGGCGACCACCGAGATCGACAAAGTGCCGCAGACGATCAAGAGCCGCTGCCTGCAATTCGAGTTTCGCCGCCTGACGGTGCATGAAGTCGCGGATCGGCTGGCGCTAATCTGCGACTCGGAAAGTCTGCGTTACGAGCGCGGCGCGCTGGAGATGGTCGCACGTCAGGGGACGGGCAGCGTCCGCGACAGCATCAGCCTGCTCGATCAAATCGTCACCGACCCCAATGAAGCGATCACCGTCGAGCTGGTCGAGCGCGTGCTGGGTACGGCGTCATCGAGCGCGGTGCGCGCGTTGGTCGAGGCGCTGACCGTCAACGACACCGGCGAAGGACTGCGCGTCATCAACGCTGCTATCGACAACGGCGCCGATCCACGCCAGTTTGGGACGCAGACCGTCGAGTATCTGCGTTCGCTGTTGATCGCCGCCACCGCCGGGATCGAGTCGATCGCCGCGTCTGAACAGGAGCGCGCGGTTTACGAGCGCCAGGCGGGACAGACCGAACTCAGCACCATAACCCGCGCCATCCGCGCCTTCAACGAAGCGGTGATCAGCGGACGCGGCGGCTGGCATCCGCAGCTGGCGCTGGAGCTGGCGCTGGTCGAGTCGCTGCAGGCGCCGGAAGTGGTCTACGCGGTGGCAGGTGCCCCGGTCAGCGCGATCGCATCGGCGCCGACCGAGCCGCTCACCCAGGCATCGCGCGATCAGTCCGCTGTCGTCTCGGCAGCCGAGATCAATCAGAAGTGGCAGCAGGTACTGCAGCGCATGTATAAATACAGCAAGACGGCGCCCGAAGTGATGCGCTACTTCCGCGCCTATCGTGTCGAAGGCAACATCGTCGCGCTCGGCACCGACAACGACATGTACTACAACCGTATCCAGCCCCACCCGGACAAGCGCCGGGTGATCGAGCAGGCGTTGGCGGACATCTTCAAGACCCGCCTGAGTGTGCAGATCATCAAGGTCAGCACACAAGACCTGGCGTCGATCGGCGCGCCGATCAGCGTCGAAGAGGCGCGCGATCCGCTGTTGGCGGTCGGCATCGAGCTTGGGGCACAGATCGAACGTATCGAGCCAACTCAATCCTACGAGGAGCAGTGAATTATGTCGAAACGACGCGGTGGACTTCCGAGCGGCGGCGGTGGTATGGGTGGGGGCGGTGGTGCCAACCCCGCGCTGATGCGTCAGCTGCAGAAGATGCAGGAAGATATGGTGGCGGCACAGGAAGCGCTGGAAAAAGCGACCTTCGAGGTCACCAAGAATGGCGTCACCATCGTGATCACCGGACATCAGCGCGTACAGGCGGTCACCATCGACACCACAAAGATCGACACGACCGATGCTGAGTGGGCGATCGATCTGCAAGACCTGCTGGTGATCGCCATCAACGAGGCGATCGAGGTCAGCCAGACCGAAGCCGCTAAACGGATGGAGTCGATCTCCGGCGGACTGAGCGGGATGCCCGGCATGGGCGGTCTGTTCGGCTAATTCTACTTTGTGCGGATCAGGGTTGACACGCCACGCCCTGATCCGCCAGTGAAAGCAAACTCATGTCCCAAGCGATTCCCGCTCCCGTCACCCGCCTGATCGAAGCGCTCTCCCGCCTGCCCAGCATCGGACCGAAGACCGCCTCGCGTCTGACCTATTTCCTGCTGCGATCGCCCGACGCGCTGGCGACCGAGCTTGCCGAGGCGGTCGGACAGTTGAAATCACTGACCACGCTGTGTTCGGTGTGCTACAACATCACTGTCGATGATCCGTGTCCAGTGTGCGCCGACCCCCGCCGCGAACAGGCGATGATCGCCGTCGTCGAGGAACCGCTCGATGTGCTGGCGATCGAGCGCACCAATGCCTATCATGGCGTGTATCATGTGCTGCACGGCGCTATTTCCTACGTCAACGGCGTAGGACCTGATGATATCCGCATCCGCGAACTGGTGCAGCGCGTCGAGCGCGGCGGCATCACCGAGGTGATAATCGCCACCAATCCCGGATTGGAAGGCGACGCGACCGCCATGCACATTCAGCGCGATCTGGTCGGCAAGCCAGTATCGCTCACCCGTCTGGCGCGTGGGCTGCCTGTCGGCGGCGATATCGAGTATGCTGATGCGGTGACGCTGATGCGCGCGCTGCAGGGTCGCAGCACCTTGTGATTTTCATCTTGATACTTTCCTGATACCTTCCCCGTCGATTCTGATCGTTTCCTGACACGATCGCGCTTATCGCGCACTACACTAATCGCCGTCTCTAGTCAGAAGGAATTTTATGGCAATCCGCGACGTTCAGGAACGTTTCGCTCGTCTCGTCTTTGGAAAACCTCTCCCTACCACCGATATCAGTCATCAGACCTCCTCCAATCCTGTCGCGCTGGCGGTGTTGGCGTCCGACGCCATGTCGTCGGTAGCCTATGCTACCGAAGAAATTCTGATCGTGCTGAACATGGCAGCACTGAGTACCGTCGGACTGTTTGGCTTTATGGGCAATGCGGCGTCAATCCCACTGGCGATCGCTATTGCGCTGTTGATCACCATCGTGACGATCTCGTACCGTCAGACGATCTTCTCCAATCCGGCTGGCGGCGGCGGCTATCGTGTGGCGAAAGAAAATCTCGGTGAAGAGCTGGCACAGGTCACCGCGGCGGCGCTGCTGCTCGACTACATCCTGACAGTTGCGGTCAGTATCAGCGCGGGCGTTGCCAATCTGATCAGCGTGGCGCCCGGTTTGCAGCCCTACCGCGTCGTGCTGATCATCCTCATCATTCTGATCATGGCGGTCATCAATCTGCGCGGCACCAAAGAGAGCGCGCGCCTGTTCGCTATCCCGACGTACTTTTTCCTCGTCACGATGGGACTCACCCTGCTGATCGGCTTCTTCAAACTGGCGACCGGCACACTGGGCACGGTGACCGGTCTCGAACCGCTCGAAGCCGATTTGCTCCAGCCGTTCACGTTGCTGCTGCTGCTGCGCGCGTTTTCGTCCGGCTGCACAGCGCTCACCGGCATCGAGGCGATCAGCAACGACACCCAGCTATTTCGCCAGCCGCGCGCCAAAAATGCCGCCAATACGCTGGTAGCGATGGCGGTCATCCTGATCACCCTGTTCATCAGCATCACCGTGCTGGCGAACGCGGTACAGGCGCAGCCCATTCACGGTGGTGAGACGATCATCAGCCAGATGGCGCGCACCATTCATGGCAGCGAGGGCATTGGCTACATCGGTTACGTGATCACAATGGCGGGCGCATTCGCGGTGCTGTTCATGGCAGCCAACACCCCGTTCGCGGACTTTCCACAGCTCGCCGCCCTCAGCAGCAGCGATGGCTTTCTGCCGCGTCAACTGACCTATCGTGGTCGTCGCCTGGTCTTTAGCTGGGGCGTGTATACGTTGGTGGTAGGCTCGATCTTCTTCGTCCTGATCACCGGCGGCATCGTCACCAATTTGATCCCGCTCTACGCGATCGGCGTCTTTTTGGGCTTCACCATCAGCCAGAGTGGGATGGTGCGCCGTTTCTGGCGCGCGGGACACCTCAAGCCGGGTGAACATGCCTGGGGGCTGGAGACCAAGATTGTCTACGATCCGGGCTGGATTCTGAAGATCGTTATTTCAGGAATCGGCGCCTTGGTCACTTTTGTCGTGATGATCGTGTTCATCATCACCAAATTTGCCGATGGCGCCTGGGCGATCGTGATCATGATCCCGGTACTGGTCTGGATTTTCTTCCGCATTCATCGGCACTACAAAGAGACGGCGGCGCGGCTGCGTCTGGACGAGGTGCCGATCTTCGCGCACAAGCCGGTCATACTCGACCCGACAACGCACAAAGTCATGGCGATCTATTTCTGCGACACCTGGTCAAAGCTGGCTGTCAACGTAGTCAACGCCATCCTCAAACGGGGACTGCCGATCCAGATCATTCATGTGGACGTAGACCCCAAGCGCACCGCCGCGTTCAACCGTCGCAATGCCGAGATCATCGAGGCGAACGGCTGGTCGCCGGATGTATTCCGCGTCATCGATGAACCGTACCGCGACCTCTACAGCAGCGTCGCGGGCGTACTCAAGACGCTGCGCGTGCAGTACCCGGACGTGTATTTCGAGGTCTACATCGGCGCGCTGCGCACGCGCTTCCCGTTCACGCTGCTGCACATGAGTACTGACCGCTTCCTCCGCGATGCGATGGTCGAGGTCGAGGACGTGGCGCTGAACATCAAGCAGGTGAATATCGACTCGATCCCGCTGCCGCCCGGCTTCAAGGTGACATTCGAACACGCCACCGATCATCACCAGGAAGCGCACGAAGAACACTCCGCCGCACCCCCGGTGCCCCCCGCCGGATCGTAAGACGCATCGCACAGGGGCATGGCACCACGCCATGCCCCTCGTTGGCGCGTCAGCGCACCGCCGCGTACAGCATGTCGATCACCCGCATCTGCGCGATCGCATCGTCGATCGTGTATGCCGGGGCGCGATTTTCACGGATGGCGTCCCCAAAATCCTCGACCATCAACTGATACTGATTCGGCTTTTCGACCATGATTTCCTCGTAGGCGGACTGCTCGACCCCTGGCGTGCTGCGCCATACCCGGATGACCACATCGTCGGCAGCACTGGGACGAAAGGGCACAAACGCCTTTTCCAGCACGATCCGCCCGTGCGTCCCACGCGCCTCGACCACCTGGGTGAAATGCGTGCGCATCCCGCAGTCGAAATGGGTGAGCGCACCGCCGGGAAAACGCATGATCCCGACCAGGCGCTCGTCCACACCCGACTGCGCGCCGATGTCGGCAAAGGCGCGCACCTCGACCGGTTCTTCACCCACCAGGAAGCGCGTGACGTTGACACAGTAGCAGCCCACGTCCATTAGGGCGCCGCCGACCAATTCCGCATTGAGGCGCACATTGCTCTCGTCGGTGAGCGCAAAACTGAAGGAGGCGTTGACGGTGTGCAGAGTGCCGATCGCGCCCTCGACGATCAATCGTTTGGCGGTCTGAATCTGAGGATGATAACGGTACATGAAAGCTTCCATCAGGATCAGCCCACGATCGGCAAAGACGCCCGCCATGCGTTCGGCTTCGGGGGCGTCGTTGGAGAGCGGCTTTTCGCACAGCACATGCTTGCCGCCCTCGGCAGCGCGGATGCTCCACACGCCGTGCAGTCCGTTGGGCAGGGGATTGTAGATGGCGTCGATGTTCGGATCAGCAATCAGCGCCTCGTAGCTGTCATACGCGGTCGGAATGTTGTTCTTGTCGGCAAAGGCGCGTCCGCGCACGGCGTCGCGGCTGGCGACGGCTGCCACCACGCCGTTGCGCGATGCGTGAATCGCCGGGATGACCGCTGTTTCACCGATGCGCGCCGTGCTGATAATGCCCCACCGAATTTTGTCTGCCATTGTCGTTTGCTTTCGTATGCTGTCGCTCCAAGACGCCAGATTATGACGAGGGCGGCGGAAAAAAGAAAATCGGAATCAAAAACGCCCCCATCCATGCTTTGGACGGGGGCGTCGTGCGGGTTGGATGCGTCGTGCTGTTACTCTGCGTTGCCGGAAGAGGCGTTTGCGCCTGTCGTGACGGTGGACAGGTCGATGCGGACGCCAGGACTCATGGTGCTGCACAACACCACTTTTTTCATGTAAATGCCTTTGACGCCAGCAGGCTTGATACGGTTGAGCGCGTCGAAGATCGCCTGGGCGTTTTCCTGGATGCGGGTCACGTCAAAGCTGGCTTTGCCGACGGCGACATGGACGTTACCGGTCTTGTCGTTACGAAATTCAAGACGACCCGCCTTGAGTTCGCGCACGGCACGCGCCAGATCGGAGGCATCGACGACCGTGCCCGCCTTCGGGTTCGGCATCAAGCCGCGCGGTCCGAGGATACGACCGATACGGCTGACCTTCGCCATAATCGCGGGGACGGCGAGCGCGGCGTCGAATTCCATCCAGTTTTCTTTCTGGATACGGGTGATCGTCTCTTCACCGGCGACATAATCGGCGCCCGACGTTTCCGCCGCACGCGCTTCGTCGCCTTCAGCGAACACCAGCACGCGCACCGTCTTGCCCAAGCCGTGCGGGAGCAGCACGGTGCTGCGCACCTGCTGATCGCTGTGGCGCGGGTCGATGCCGAGGCGGAAGTGCAGCTCGATCGTCTCATCGAATTTAGCGGTCGCCATCGTCTTGACGAGCGCCACCGCATCGGAGAGCGCATAAATCTTGTCGTACTCGACTTGTTTTTCCAGCGCTGAGTAGCGCTTGCCAACGGTTGCCATTTGTCTGTATCTCCTGTGGTCTGCGGGCGCGATGCGCCCTCCCACGCACTAGAAAGGTCAATTGGTACAGCAGTTTGCCGTGCAGCACGGTGATTTGCCATGCGGACACATTGTTCATGCGTCTCTGCGCTATGCGGCGCATCGGTGATGACGCCCCATACGAATTAATCGATGACAAGAACGCCCATGTTGAGGCAGGTGCCCTCGATCTGTTTCATGATCGCGGCGAGGTCCTGCGTGTTCATATCGACACGCTTGGCTTCCGCGATCTCCGCCACCTGCTTGCGGGTGATTTTGCCGACTTTTTCGAGATTGGCGCGCGGCGACCCTTTGGTGATGCCAGCAGCGCGCATGATCAGGAAGGTGGTCGGCGGGCTTTTCAGCTCGAATTTGAACGAGCCGTCGGTGAAGATGGTGATCTCCGCCGGGACGATCTCACCGATACGGGTGGAGGTGCGGGCATTGTATTCTTTCACAAAGCCCATGATGTTGATACCGTGCTGCGCCAGCGCGGGACCGACCGGGGGAGCCGGGGTCGCTTTGCCCGCGTTCAATTGCAGCGTGACGATTGCCTTGAGTTTCTTTGCCATGATCTCTTGTCTTCCTGTATTGCGCAGAGGCGCGCCCGACGCAGGACGCGCTGATGCTCGATTGGATGTTTACTTGCTAAGTGCGCTCGACTTCGACGAAATCGAGTTCGACGGGCGTATCACGCCCGAAGAAATTGACCATCACGCGGACTTTCGACTTATCCACGTCGATCGCCGCGATTGTGCCCGGAAAATCGTTGAAGGGTCCGCTGGTGATGCGGACTTTTTGCCCGATCTTGAAGTCGTGTTTGATGACCGGGGCGTCGGCTGCCATGCGTTCGAGGATTTTGGTCACCTCGTCCGGCTCCAGCGGCGACGGATCGTTGCCCATGCCGACAAACCCGGTTACGCCCGGCGTATTGCGCACGACGTACCACGAGTCCTCGTCCATCTTCATCTCGACCAGGATGTACCCCGGAAAGACGCGGCGCTCGACCGTGCGGCGCTTGCCATCTTTGACCTCGATCTCCTCGACTGTCGGCACCAGCACGTCGAAAATGCGATCGCGCATTCCCATGGTAGCGATACGCTGCTCAATCGACTGGCAGACCTTCTTTTCCTGACCCGAATAGCAGTGGACGACGTACCAGTGTTTTTCCACAACGACGGCAGCTTTGATCGCGCCGGGGTCGGTCAGAAAATCGCCGAGCGCGCCGTCATCGTCGGCATCGCTGCCCAAGTCGTGGGGGATGGGATCGTAATCGGTCTTCACCGTGCGCACGATGTCATCCTTGGTCAGGTCGATATCGCGGTTACGGCGAAAATCTTCCTCGTTGATATTTCTCAGGTCGTCGTCGTATGCCATCTCGGTTCTCACATCCTGCTCTTGTTCAAAACCCGCATTACAGCCCGGAACGGCGCGCATTGAGCCGTGCGATGAACAGCCCGCCGCCCACAGCGACCACCATGAACACGATCAGAATGATCGGGTTGCTGAGTCCGAGACGGAACATCTCGGTGAAGACAGCGGCGATCGCGCCCAGGACCAGCGCGGTGGCGATCAGTGTCAGCACCACGATGATGCTGAGGCGCTGCGTGTCCTCGCGCGAGGGCCAGCTCACCTTTTGAATTTCCGAGCCGACGCCCTGAAAGTATTCACGCATCCCGTAAATGAAGCGCGCGACGGCATTGCCGCCCTTTGCCTTTTCTTCTTCTTCTTCAGTATTGCGGCGGCTGGGTGTAGCACGCCCCTTACCGACCACCAATGCGGCTTCTTCCGCCTCTTTCTGTGCCGCGCGTCCACGACGGAACCGTCCGCCGCGTGGCTTGGTGTCGGGCACGGTGGCAATATTGGTGGTGCGGCGGCGCGGGCGAGACCCTGCTGCGTTTTTATTCTTATCGGCTTCGGACGCCATCGTGTCCATCTCTCCTGTACCGGGCTGCCGGGTGAGGGTATCCTGTAGTGGCAAGTAATCGAATGAGCGGGATGTTCAAAAAAACACCGCCTCGCAGGGCGGTGTCTTTTGGCTTTAGCAGGGGTACCAGGACTCGAACCTAGAATAACGCTTTTGGAGAGCGTTGTGTTGCCATTACACCATACCCCTATGATCGCCGCTTAGTGTGTATTTTACACCCATGAGCGCGGCGGGGTCAACGCACAGTTACGCGCGTTTTACTTGGTCTCGCGGTAGACCACATGCTTACGCACGATCGGATCGTACTTCTTGATCTCCAGCCGTGCCTGATCGTTGCGCTTGTTCTTTTGCGTGTAGTACATGTGTCCGCTCTCGGTGCTGCGGAGCTTGACCATCACGCGGGCGCCTTTTTTCGCCATGTTGTTTCATCCTGACTGCCATAAAGGGCGCCAGAGGGCGCCGCCGTTTTACAAAGATGTCGGCAATGTGAACCGTGCAAAGCCTTCAACGAGATTCGAACTCGTGACCTCACCCTTACCAAGGGTGTGCTCTACCGACTGAGCTATGAAGGCGTACCATTGGGCCGAGCAGGACTCGAACCTGCGAAGGCTTCTGCCAGCGAATTTACAGTCCGCCCCCTTTGCCGCTCGGGACATCGACCCTGGTTGAAAAAAAGTTTATCACAATTTGCCCGGTGTGCGAGGGTCAAATTGTGAAAGCCACCGAAGGGAATTGAACCCTTAACCATCCGCTTACAAGGCGGGCGCTCTGCCGTTGAGCTACGGTGGCGAGTGTTGACTATTTTAGCACGACCGCTTGACGCATCACAATGTCCGTTTCCGCTATAATCAGGCTATCGACTGCATGAGGACAGCACTCATGACCCTGGCGCCTCCAGCTCTGCCCATTGAAACGACCGATGAAACGACCGATTCTCCGCTCGGCACTGCCTCGGCGCGTGTCACCTACGCTGCATTCGAGGCGTTTATCGCCCTACCCGAACACGACGAGCGCCGCTTTGAACTGATCGACGGGGAGATCATCGAAAAAGCCATGCCAACGCAGCTTCACGGACTCATCGCTGCCCGGTTTTCACAACAACTGCTCAATTACACAGACGCGCAATCAACCTTGATTGTCCGCGTCTTTGTCGAGGCACGTCACCGCCCGACCGGAGACGATGGCAACGACCGGCTGCCCGATATTTCGGTCTCGATCGGCGATCACCCGATCGTCGAGCAGGGCGTGGCGGATTACATCTCCACAATTTGCATCGAGATACAGTCCCCCGACGACCGCCTCACGACGATGCGCGCCAAAGCCGCGTTTTACCTGACGCATGGTGCCAGAACCGCGCTGGTGGTCATGCCAAAGCAGCGCTTGATCGAGGTCTACAGCGGCGACGATGTGGTCATCCTGACCGCTGAAGACGATCTGACCTTCCCTGATCTGCTGCCCGGCTTCAGCGTGCCGGTCGGAAGGCTGTTTCCATGAGACGCCGTGACTGGCTGCAAGACACCCGTTGACGAGGGAGGATTCACCGACGATGATCACGACCATCCGCACTGCCCAGATCACCTCGGCGCAGTTCGAGGCGTTTATCGCCCTACCCGAACACGACGAGCGCCGCTTTGAACTGATCGACGGGGAGATCATCGAAAAAGCCATGCCGACGCAGCTTCACGGACTCATCGCCGGACGAATCGTCACCTATCTCAATATCTACCTATTCGAAAATCCCGCGCTGTCGCCGGGGGCTGCGGTCGAGGCACGCCACCGCCCGACCGGAGACGATGGCAACGACCGACTGCCCGATATTTCGGTCTCGATCGGCGATCATCCGATCGTCGAGCAGGGCGTGGCGGATTACATCCCCACAATCTGCGTCGAGATACAGTCCCCCGACGACCGTCTCACGACGATGCGCGCCAAAGCCGCGTTTTATCTGACGCATGGTGCCAGAACCGCGCTGGTCGTCATGCCAAAGCAGCGCTTGATCGAGGTCTACAGCGGCGACGATGTGGTCATCCTGACCGCTGAAGACTATCTGACCTTCCCTGATCTGCTGCCCGGCTTCAGCGTCGTGGTCGGGAAGTTGTTTCCAGGCTAAAATATCAGTTGGCTGTTATAATAATTTCCACATACCGACGATCATAAACCCAGGAACAGCAATTATGCGACGCACCCTCCAACTCGTTTGCTGCGCTCTCTGCCTGATGTTGTGCTGTCTCCCTGTGTACGCCCAGGCGGATGCCAGCGTGACCGTAGAAGTCCTGGTGGACACCGAGAGCCTGACGATCTTCATCCCGATCACGCCCGCAAATACCGGGACACTGGTCTCGCTGGATGGCTTTGGCTTCGAGGTCGGCGCCCTGACCAATCGCACACGCCATACGCTGCAAAGCTATTTTCCAGATGTCCCACTCGCATTCGTCACCCCTGGTACATGTTTTCGCTTACAGGCGACTGGCAGTATCGCGCCCACATCCAAGACCTGTACGGCAGATCGCACCTTCCTGGAGCCACTGGCACAGGCAGACCTGTTCTGGTACAACGCCGCGACGAATCGGTTCCGCACGCTGTCGCTGCTGCGTGGCGATCGCCCGTTCGATGTGTGCCCCGCCGGACTCGCGCAGTGCGTGCGGGTGTATCTGGCGTCGAGCGGCGAACCTGAGCTGTCTCCATCCTCCTCGACAGCGACCTTGTTCCCCACAGCGACCCTATTGCCCACGTCGGAATCATCTCCCCCAGGTAATGCCACTCCGACGATCGACCTGACCCAGATTGGCATCCAGGTCGCGGCGACCCTGACACAGCGCGCCGCAAACGCCACCCCCAACGCGCCCTTATTATCCGCGTCCCCGACGATCGACCTGACTCAGGTTCGTCTGCAGGTGGCGGCGACGCTGACGCAGCGCGCCTCAGGCGGTGGACTCACGCCAAACGCCGTCCTCGCGTCGCCGACACCTACCCTGATCGAGCAGCGGCGCGCCTTCATCAATACGCCGAGCCGCAATGCCAACGTGCGCAGCGCGCCGACGACGACCGCCACATCGGTCGGCACCCTGCCCAATGGCGCGCAGATTGTGGTGTTGGCAGATGAAACAGGCGATCCGATCGCGGGCAGCGGTAACAATATCTGGTTTCGGATCGAGTATGCTGGCGCGGAGGCGGCATACGTCCACAGCAGCATTGTCTCGTTCGCCGCACCCGCGCGCGTCACGACGGCGGCAGTCGCACAGCCGACGCCGGGCGCGCCGGGTACGACTACCTGTGTCGGCGGGGCATTGACAGGGGTCGCGGGTGACTTTTTCCTGCGCGCGGGCAGGCACAGCCAAACGCTCACGCTGGGCGCGGGAGCATCTCTCAATCTGACCCTGACGGTGACGGATGCCGTCGCGCCCTACGGCGTCGGATTGCAGGTGGTCGATGCCAGCGGCGCCGATCGCATCCCCGGACGGTTCGAGGTGACGCCAGCCACGCCAGGTGGATCGGTCTCGACTCGCTTCACCGCGCCCACAGCAGGCAGCTACCGCATCGAGGCGCGCGGGGATGCCAGTCAGAGCTACAGCTACCGCGCATCATGGACGTGCGGATAGCGGGCGCGTCCGATCGCGCCGCTATGAGACGACCGCGCGGCGTCCGATCTGTCCGACGCCGCGCATCCAGCCGCTCACGCGATCGGCGCTGATCGTGATCAGGAACACCGACAGCAGGATGATCGCGCCCGCCAGCAGCGAGCGCAGGGTGAGGGCTTCGTTCGCCAGCAGCGCGCCCAGGATGACTGCCACGATCGGATTGACGTAGGCGTAGGTCGCCACTTTCGCCGGGCTGACCACGCGCATCAGCCAGACAAAGGCGCTGAAGCCGATGAACGAGTTGAAGAAGCCCAGGTACGCCATCGCCGCCAGCGAGGTCAGTGTGACGCCAGCCGGGTCGAACGCCGCCAGCTCGCCGCTGAACACGCTCACCAGCAGTAAGCCCGCGCCGCCCGTCATCAACTGCAATCCGGTCGAGATCGGTGCTGACGCGGGCATATCGACTCGCCGCAGCACGATCGACCCGAACGCCCACGCGACCGCCGCCAGCAGGATCACGGTCACGCCGAGCGGATTGAGCGCGTCGGCGCCATTTTCCGGGGCGCTCAACAGCACGATCCCGGCAAAGCCGACGACCAGCCCGATCACCACCAGCGGAGTCGGCGCTTTGCCGCCCGGCAGCAGCCAGTTGACCAGCACCATCCACAGCGGTACGGTCGCCAGCAGCACCGCCACCATGCCGCTCGGTATATCGAGGTGGGCTTCTGCCAGCGCGATCCCGCCCGCATTGATCACGAACATCGGCGATGCGATCAACAGCAGGTTGCGCGCCTGCCTGCGAGTCGGCAGCGGCGCACCGCTGCGCCATGAGAGCAGTGTGAGCGCCACGCCCGCCGCGAACAGCCGTCCGCCCATCATCAGGAAGGGTGGGATCGTCTCGACAGCGAAATGAATGGCGACGTAGCTGGAACCCCAGATCAGATAAATCGCGGCAAAGGCGGCGAAAATCAGCCAGCGCGCGGGGGCTGGAGGAATGGGTTGCTGCATGTGAAAGAGTCCGTTTGGTTTGATTTGATAAACTTTAGTGTAAACGATTTGTGACAGGCGTGGATCGAGGTTGGTCACATATGGACTGATGCGTTATGCTTCAATCGATATTCTTCGCACCCCCACGCCATCGCCTGCACGCTCGTTTTATCTGCTCGTTCGAATCTGCTCAAGGAGTCACAACCTATGGCACGCTCCCCACTCAGCGCCGACGCGATCGCGGCACAGCTCGTCTCTCTCCCCGGCTGGACGCACAGCGAGGGTGCCATCGCCAAGACCTACACGCTGCCCACTTACACAGGCGGACTGGTGTTCGCGTCGGCGGTCGGTGCACTCTGCGAGGGCATGGATCACCACCCGGAAATGATCGTCGGCTACAAAAAAGTGACCGTCACCTTCATGACCCACGATGAAGGCAATGTCGTCACCGACAACGACATCGCCGCCGCGCGCGCGGTCGAGTCGTTGGGCTATCCAAAAGCGCAGCCCGCCTGATCATGCCCCCCTGGTTGGTGCGTTTCTTCGGCGGGTTACACGAGGCGCTGCACGTACTGGCGCTGCGTCTGATCGGACGGCGCCCGATCGATGTCGGCGCGACGCATGTCGATATTCCCGACGACCTCAGCGACGGGGCATACATCTTCGTCACGGCGGCGCCGACAGTCGTCTTTCTGGCGCTGTGGGTGACCGGGATCATCTTCATTCTGAGCGTGGGATCGCTGGTGCTGATCGCGCTCGGACTGGCGTTGGCGCTGTTCGGCGGGATGGGCGCGGCGGGCGGGATGGGCGACATTCAGTTGATTCTGATTCGGTGGCAGGCGCGCAGGCGCCGTGACGGTTAGCGACACATCACGATGCGTCCGCCTGGGACAATGGCAGAAGAGAGGAATTGGCATGACGACATGGTGGCAGCGCGGAATCGTCTATCAGGTGTACCCGCGCAGCTTCAAGGACTCCGACGGCGATGGCGTCGGTGATCTGCCCGGCATTACCGAGAAGCTCGATTATCTGGCGTGGTTGGGGATCGATGCGGTCTGGATCAGCCCGATCTTTCAATCGCCGATGGCAGATTTTGGCTACGACGTATCCGACTACCGCGACATTCATCCGCTGTTCGGCACGCTGGCGGACTTTGACGCACTGCTGGCAAAGGCACACGCGCTCGGTCTGCGCGTGATCCTCGATCTGGTGCCGAACCACACCTCGGATCAGCATCCCTGGTTCATCGAGTCGGCTTCCTCGCCTGACAACCCTAAACGCGACTGGTACATCTGGCGCGACCGCGCACCGGACGGCGCTCCGCCCAACAACTGGCTGGCGTACTTTGGTGGGATCTCATGGACGGTCGAGGAACAGACCGGACAGGTCTACCTGCACAACTTTTTACCCGGTCAGCCCGACCTCAACTACCGCAATCCTGAGGTGGTCGAGGCGATGCTGGACAACATCCGCTTCTGGCTCGATCGCGGCGTGGACGGCTTTCGAGTCGATGTGATCGATCGCATGATGAAAGACCCGGATTTGCGTGATAATCCGGTCGATCCCGGCTGGAAGCCTGGCGACAACCCCGCCTACCGCGTCAAGCGCGTGTACAGCGAAAATGGCGCCGGTATTCACGATCTGATCCGCCAGTTTCGGGAGGCATTCGACGCCTACGACGAGCGGGTGATCGTCGGGGAGATCGCCTACAGCACCGACCCGGTGTACATTACCGACTTTTACGGCACCGATGCCAAGCCCTATGGCGACGAGATTCATCTGCCCTTCAACTTTGCACTGCTGATGCTGCCCTGGCGCGCCGAGGTGCTGCGCGGCTTCATCGACGCCTACGACGCGGCGATTCCGTCCTACGGATGGGGCAATTACGTCCTGGGCAATCATGATCAGTCGCGTATCGCCACCAAAATCGGCACGGCTCAGGCGCGCGTCGCCGCCATGCTGCTGCTGACCTTGCGCGGTGCGCCGACGATCTACTACGGCGATGAACTGGGCATGGCGGATGTACCGCTCACCCCGTCGCAGTACCAGGACCCGCAGGGGATCAACCTGGGAATCAGCCGCGACCCAGAGCGCACACCGATGCAGTGGGACGGCAGCGCCAACGCCGGGTTCACGACCGGGACGCCCTGGCTGCCCGTCAGTGCCGATTATCAGACGCACAATGTCGAGGCTGAACGCGAACACTCGCTCTCGATGCTGACGCTGTACCGACGCCTGATCGCCGTGCGCCGATCCGACGACGCTTTCATCAGTGGAGATTATCGATCGATCGATGCGCCCGACGGCTGCCTGCTGTACACGCGCGGCGGCACCTACGCGGTCGCACTCAACCTGACCGATCAGCCTGTGACGGTATCGCTGCCGCATGGCGGGTCGATCATGCTTTCGACGCGGCTCGACCGCGAGGGCACGAGCGACGCCGCGCTCGATCTCGCTGCCGCCGAAGGCGTGATCGTGCGCCTGGCTGTCGTGGATGGAGGAGCTTTGTGACGGCGCGCCGCGTCCGGCGGGCGCTGCTGTTCGTCCCTGGAGACAGCCGCCGCAAGATCGAGAAAGCGGCGGCGTCGGGAGTCGATTCGGTCATCCTCGATCTGGAGGACGGAGTCGCGCTCAACGCCAAAGCCGCCGCGCGCGAGTCGATCGCGGCTGCCTTACGCGATCTTGACTTTGGACGCAGCGAGCGGCTGATCCGCATCAACCCGTATGCCACGCCATTCTATGCCGACGATCTGGTGTGCGCGCTGGATTTACGCCCCGACGGGATCGTGCTGCCCAAAGTCGAGTCGGTCGAGTCGCTCGTCGCGCTCGACGCGGCGATCAGCGCCTTTGAGCGCGCACGAGGGTGGACACCAGACTCGATCGCGCTGATTGTGATGATCGAAACGGCACTGGCGGTGGCGAATGCCAACGTGATCGCCTCACGCGCACGGGCGCTGGAGCGCGTCCAGGCATTGATGTTCGGCGCGGAAGACCTCGCCGGGGATATGGGGGCGGTGCGCACGCCGGGCGGCGCCGAGATCGCCTACGCGCGCGGCGCGGTGGTGCTGCACGCCGCAGCCTATGGACTGGACGCGATCGATATGGTGTACACATCCTACAGAGACGCCGACGGGCTGGCGTCCGAGGCGCGCACCGCCATGACGATGGGGTATACAGGCAAACAGGCGATCCATCCCGATCAGGTGGCGATTATTCAGGAGGCTTTCACGCCTGATGCCGCATCGGTCGCGCGGGCACAGGCGATCGTCGAGGCACACCAGGCTAATCAGGCAGCCGGGACGGGCGCGTTCGCCGTCGATGGGCGCATGGTCGATATGCCGGTGGTGCTGGCTGCCGAGGCGGTGCTGGCGCGCGCGCGCGCGGCGCAGCGGTAGACCGCACTTTTTCGGTAAAGTGAGAAATACGCGGGGCACGATTCGATCGTGCCCCGTCGATCACGCCGACGCGGTGACGGATGGTGATGCCTGCCTACTTCAGGATCGCCTCGATGCGCGCGATTACGTCGTCGCTCAGGGTCACATCCGCCGCTTTCACGTTCTCGATCACCTGTTCCGCGCGGGTGGCGCCGATGATCGCGCTGCTCACGCCGGGATTGCGCAGCACCCACGCCAGCGCCAGATCAGCGCGAGAGATTCCGAGCTCGTCGGCGATCGGTTTGAGCGCCTTGACGCGGGCGATATTCTTTTCGTTGACGAAGCGGTCTTTCGCCCATTCTTCGCGGGCAAAGCGCGAACCTTCCGGCACGCCGTCGTCGTACTTTCCGGTCAGCATCCCCTGTGCCAGCGGCGACCACACCACCAGACCGATACCGCGCTTTTCGGCGGTGGGCAGCACGTCGCTCTCGACCTGTTCGCGGTGCAGCATAGAATACTGTGGCTGCTCGGTCTTGGGCATATGCCAGCCATAACGGTCGCACAGATCGTAGGCTTCGGTCAGCTGCGCGCCCGTCCACACCGACGTGCCCCAGTAATGTACCATGCCCGACTCGATCAGCGTGTGCATCGCCTGCACGGTTTCGCGCAGCGGTGTGTTTGGATCGGGGCGGTGGCAGAAATAGATGTCCAGGTAATCGGTGTCCAGGCGTTCCAGAGTCTTATCGATGCTCTCCAGGATGTGCTTGCGCGACAAGCCACGATCGTTGATGTCGTCGCTCATGGGCCAGTAGACTTTGCTGGAGATCACCAGGGTATGGCGCGGAAACTGACCCAGCACCTCGCCCATCTGTTTTTCGGCTTCACCCTTACCGTAGATGTCCGCCAGGTCGAAAAAGTTAATTCCCTGTTCGTAGGCGGTCTCGACGACTTTACGGGCGGCGTCGGCTTCGACTTTGCCTTCGCCATAATTGATCCAGCCTCCCAGTGAGATGGCGCTGACCTTCATGCCGGCATTACCGAGATTGCGATATTGCATGGTTCGAGTCTCCTTGTTTGGATTTACGGGCACATGGTTATGCGTCCCTGCGTCGTGTGTACGGCGGGCACATGGTTATGCGTTCTTGATTGTTTTATGCCGACGGCACCAGATAACCGTCGTGATACCACCCCTCGACCTGATCCCGCGCCGTGCCCGCCGCCTGCGCCTGTGCGAATGTGAATCCCATCGGGTGGCGATCGACCAGATCGAGCAGCGCTGGATCGCGGCGGTAGTCGGCACGAAAATCATGATACACGCCCCGCGTCGGAGAGCGATAGCACCAGACGGGCAGACGGAACTGAGCATCCTCCAGCGGCAGCGCGCGAAATGCCAGCGCAAAGGCAGCCCGTGCCCCGGTGATGGTATCAGCATAGGCATCGAGCTGACGGCGCACATCGAAGCGATCGCGCAGCGCGGCAAGCGTGTTATCAGAGGTGCGTCGTCCCGTGCGCACGATGTCGGCGGCGATGGCTGCGGCACCGTCGTTGTCGCTGTAATCCACCTTGTCGATCAGCGTATCGGGCAGCAGATCGCGGTCGCTCGACACACGCGATCGGATCGCCGGGGTGCCACACGCCAGCGATTCATAAGAGACATTGCCAAATGACTCGACAAAGTGACCGAGCGCCAGGGTCATGGCGCCCAGGCTGTAATACTCCGGCACCAGATCGACCGGCACCCAGGGGTGAAACAGCACATGTTCGGTCAGCCCGCGCGCAGCGATCTCACTCTCGGCTTGCTCGTAAAAGGCGCGCACGCCCGGATCGCCGTCGGCGTTGAGCCAGCGCGGGACGAGCAGCCTGGCATTGTTGCAGCCGTAGCGATGCACCAGGCGTTCGAGAACGGCGAGCGACTCGGCTAACCCTTTGCTCGGTTCCGGGCGGTGCGGATGCAGCAGCAGGGTGTGCCGCGCCGGATCGAAACTGGGATCGCTCTGGCGAATCAGGTCGAGAATGCGCCCCGGCGCGGTCGGCTTGTAATGCGCCAGCTCGAAACTGTTGCCGATCACGCGCACCCGATCGGGCAGCTCAGGATAGAATCGTCCAGCGGTACACAGCACCAACTGGCGGGTGTATTCCGAGACGACGATCAGCCGATCGGCGCTGAAGTGGAACATGCCCTGCATCGTCTCCGGGTACACATTGTCGCGCAGCCCGATCACGGTCGGCTTGTGCTGATACACGAACGGGAATAAAAATTCACCATCGTGCATGTAAAACACATCGGCGCGCCCCAGATGCTCGCTGACATCCTGAATGATCGACGCCAGATTGTGCGCGCCCGTATCGTAGGGGGCGGGGAAGGGCTGCTTGAAGCGCAGGATCGGCAGCACCTCAGCGTTGGGGTGCCAGCGAAAGGACGCCCGTGTGTCGTCGCGGCGGGTGCAGATGAGCGTGACCGTGTGCCCGCTTTCCGCCATGTGCAGGGCGATGCGACGCAGATGTTTTTGCGCCCCACCCATGTCAAAATCCGGGAACAGCGGTGTGATCGAGAACATCAGAATGCGCATAGGCTGATTTACCCCACAGTTGTGATGCGGATTAGAATTGCTTCGAGCGGCAGCGCCGCTTCGATCAGTTTTTCACGGGTGGCTGTCATCGAGTGTCTTTCAACGCGATCACGTGGATGTAGGTCTTAAACTGCTTGAAATCATCTTCATTGTGGGTCAACAAACGCGGGATGTTGTAGATTGATCATCGTTGCAACAATGTTCACATCGTGGATTTGCTTCCCATGCAGCGGACTCACTGCCGCCAGTTCCAGCATTTTATCGAGGACGGCAGTGGTTTCTTCTGCGACCTTAAATGCGACACGAAACCGCTTGATCTGTTCCAGTACCTGTGGCATCGGGATCGGTTGGCTGTAACTTTGTTCACGGGTCGTATTGACCATGTACTCGCGGATAATCTGAGCACTAATCCACAGTTCCACCCCTGACTCGGTCAAGGCGTCCAACGCCTTCTGTGCTTCTCGATGAAGGGACGCGCTGGCAATCGTCGCACGGGTCAGCACGTTCGTATCGACAAAGATAGCACTAGCGTCCGTCGTCACCATATTCATCCTCTCGACGCAGAGTCATGCCTTCGGGCCACGCGCCCACCTTAAAAACGAGCAGTTGCTCCGACGACCGCTTCGGTTGATCTTTGTGCAACACGCGCTCGATTAATGTCGAGCGCTGATCGGGCGGAAGCTGCTTGACGAGTTCAACGAGTGTCTCGAATGGAATCGTTAATTGCACAGCCATATTTAAGCCTCTTCGCTTATTAGACGCTCATCATACCAATCTTCGCGTCGGTCGGCGGGTAAGGGGCAAGTCGTGTTCATCATCCTGGCGTACTACTGCTACGAGCGCGTCCCGGTCACACGGTACATGACTGTGAAGTCGGCGCGGTCGTTGGTCTTGATCGGCGCCAGCGGCTCGACCACGTAATACGGACGCACGCGCTCCGCTGTCTCGGTACTCAGCATCACGTCGCCTGGTTCGCCGTTTTCTTGCAGCAGCTTCGCCAGATCGACCGCATCTCCGATCGCGGCGAATTCGCGCCGTTCCTGGCTGCCGACGTTGCCCAGCACCGCCATGCCCGTATGCACACCGATGCGGAAAAACAGATGTTCGTCGCCGTGCATATTGGCATGGAGCGCCTCGACCGCGCGATGAATCGCCAGCGCCGCCCCGACCGCACGCAAAGCGTGATCGCCCTGCGGATTCAACTGCGTGTTGAACAGCCCGGTCACGGCGTCCCCGATGTACTTATCGACCACGCCCGCATAGCTGTTGATCGAGTCACTGCCCGCGCCCAGGTAGCGGTTGATGATCTCCATCAGCTTTTCCGGCTCCAGTCGCTCGCTGAAGCTGGTGAAGCCGCGCACGTCGGCAAAGACGACGCTGATCTCCCGACTCTGCCCGCCCAACCCGGCAAAGACGGCGCTGTCCAGATTTTCCACCAGTGCCAGCGGCACATAACGCCGCGCTTCTGTCAGCTTGGCTTCGCGTCCGCGCTGCTCGGTCAGATCGTCCAGCACCAGCACCACCCCGCCGCCGCTGCCGTCGCCGCCGCGTAACGGGCTGGCGTTGACCTGCCAGATTCGCCGTCCGTGCCGAGGCAGCAGCACCTCGAATTCGATCACCGACTGCGACTCGCCCGCGCGAATGTGCGCCAGACGCTCGGCGAGCGGCGCGTGCAGATAGGGCAGCACCGCGAACAGCGGCGCGCCGATCACATCGGCGGCGGCGCTGAAGGTGATGTGTTCGGCGGCGCGGTTGAAGGCGCTGATACTATCGCGTCCGTCCAGCGTGATCAAGCCGCTCACGACTGAGCCGAAAATACTGTCCACCAGATCGCGCATCTCGCTGATGGCGACGAGCTGTGCCCGCGCCGCCTCGAACAGGCGCGCGTTTTCGATGGCGACGGCGGCTTGATTGGCGAACGCGGTCAGCAAGTTGAGCTCGCTCTCTTTGAAGACGGCGGTCAGCGCTTTGTTGTCGCAGTAGACCGCGCCGATCGTCTCGCCACGCACGATCAACGGCACGGCGAGGATGCTGCGCAGCTGGTAGCCGACGATGCTCTCCATACTCTGATAGCGCGGATCGGCACGGGCGTTATCGGTCAGGACAGGTCTGCCCGTCGCAAAGACTTCGTTGATGATGGTGTTACTGACCGTGAAATCCTCGCGCGCCAGTTGTTCGCGGTCGATATTGCGCGCGACGCGAAATTCCAGCGCCCTGGTGACCGTGTTGACCAGCATGATGTAGCCGCGTTCGGCGCCCGCGAGCTGGATCACGGTGTCGATGACCTGGTTCAGCACGACCGAGGGATCGAGCGTGGAGTTGATCAGCGCGGTCGTCTGTGCCAGCGCGCGCAGCTGGCGCAGCTCGACCTGACGACTGAGCAGTCCGTATGCCAGCGTGTCCAGGCGGGCATGGCTCTGTCGCAGTCGTTCCAGCGTGCCCTGAGGCAGATTGACCGCCAGACGCCGCAGCAGCGCGCGTTCGACGCGCAGCATTTCCTCCAGGGCGGCGATGTCGCTCATGATCTGGCGCACCTGTTCCTGCGCGGAACCGACCCCACGTCTGGCGATGCGCGATGTCTGATCGTTGGGGGGCTGATTCATGCTGACTCATCACTCCTGAAGGCTTCATAAATGCGCGTGGACTGCTGGCGTCCCTTTACCTGCACCGGATCGCGCTCGTCGAAACGCAGATCGAGCAGCTCGTCGCGGGTGGCGTGGCGCAGGATGTGATTGAGGGTGGCTTCGCTCAGGAGCACCTGACCAGGGCGCGCGTTCTCTTGCAGCCGCTTGCACAGGTTGATCGAGTCGCCCAGGGCGGTGAAGCTGCGCCGCTCCGCGCTGCCGACATTGCCGAGCGTGGCGACCCCGGTATGGATGCCGATGCGATAGGCATTGCGATCTTCGCCGACGCCGAGCCGATCGGTTAGCACACGGTAGGCGCTGCGCAGATCGAGCGCGATCTGCACGGCGCGATAGGCGTGGTCGGGCATCGGGTTCAACTGGCTGTTGACCAGAACCATGACCTCGTTGCCCATGTACTTGTCGATGATACCGCGCGCCGCGTGTACGATCTCGGTCGTCACCTCGAAATACTGATTGAGCAGCGCCATCATCGCTTCAGGCTGATCGCTCTCACGCGCTCCGTAAGGGCGCACATAGACGAACATCGCTGTCACTTCGCGCTTTTCACCCCCTAGATCGAGTCGGGCGATCTGTTCGATATTGTCGATCATCCCCGGCGGCAGATAGCGGCGTAAGGTCTCGATCGTCTTTTCGCGCGATCGCGCCTCGGTCAGGTCGTCCATCACCATCGCCGCGCCCTGAGTCACCTGAGAGGCGCTGCGCAGCGGGCTGATCTTCAGGCTCAGGATGACATCGCCGCGCCCGACGATCTGCGCCTGGGTCTCCATCATCTGCGGCTCGTTGGTCTCCAGCACCAGACGCAGCGCCGCGTCAAAATCGCCCAGGTGCGGATAGAGCGTCTGCACGGGCAGCCCGATGGCGCGCTCGCCGGGCAGCGCCAGGATTTGCGCGGCGGCGCGGTTGAAGGTCAGGATGTGATCGTCGGCGCCGGTGGTGATCACACCGCTGACGATCGACGCAAAGACGTTTTCCAGCAGTTCCTTCACCCGCGTGATCTCCGCCAGCGTCGCCCCTACATCCGCAAACAGGCGGGCATTTTCGATGGCGACGGCTGTCTGGTTGGCGAATGCCAGCAGCAGGTTCATCTCGTTTTCGGTGAAGACGGCTTCTTTCATGCGGTTATCGACGTAGACGGCGCCCGTCACCTGATCCTTGTACAGCAGCGGCACGCAGATAATCGAGCGCAGCGTGAAGCGGGCGACCGTGTTCGAGCCGATCATGCGCGGGTCGCTGGAGGCATTGTCGGTGACCAGCGGCGTCCCGGTGCGCAGCACGCGCTCGATGATGGTAGTACTCACGTCGTCGTTGGCGGTGCGCGCCGACGCCTCGCGGGCGATCCGAAATTCGACGGCGCCTGTCTCGGCGCTTTTAAGCAGGATATAGCCCCGCTCGGCGCCCGTGAGCCTGACGATCACATCCATCGACTCGCTCAGGATATGATCCAGGTCGAACGAGGTGGCGATCAACGCCGACGTTTCGATCAGCACCCGCAGCTGCGCCAGCTCGACATAGCTGCCTTCCAGAAATGTGTCCAGTGCGCCAAGCTGGTCGTCGATACCGTCGAGCATGTCGAACACTGCAAGAGGTAAGGCGTGGTCGCGGATCGCCAGCACCGCCTTTTGAGCGTTGAGTGCCGCCGCCGTTGCATTGTGCAGGTCGCGGATCGCACGCAGTTCATCGACGATCGTCGATTCGGTGGACGTATGAGGGGGAGGGGACTGCATACAGGGGGCGCCTTTCATTGAAAAATCGCGAAAAACCGCGAAAAACCGCGAAAGACTGCGTACTGCCGCGTGCGGCTGAAGACTCCCCGATTATACACCCGCCGCGCCGATCGGATGTACAGTGACAATATGCTGACAGCATCGTGTCAGGAATCGAAAAAGGTGCCTGCATGAGGCACCTTTTTCGTCATCGCTATCCTGAAATTGCCGCTTAGATGTTGACGCGGCGTCCGAACACCAGCGAGGCGATGAACAGGATCAGGAAGACCACGAATAGGAGCTGCGCAATGCCCGCCGCAGTCCCCGCGATACCGCCAAAGCCGAACACCGCAGCCAGCAGTGCGATCACCAAGAACAAAATCGCCCAACTCAACATGGCACATGCTCCTTGATACACCGGGCGTGGGCGGTTTGAGCCGCACACCGCGTCGATCGCTGAATATGCACTCAGTGTATGCGGTCGCGCTGCCAAATCCATGAGCCACACGGCGCGACTTGCATTAGGAACAGTGAGCGCACCCCACCTTGTAAGGCGAACCCCATAAAATCAGCCAACTGGGGGGGCTGTAACCCGTCTGATCGGTCACCTAGCCACCTGCGAACCTCGGTATCATCATCGACAATCGCATACTAGGGAAGACAATGACGACGCATCTTCGCATCCATCACGATAATCTGACTGGTTTTTCGCAGCCCGTCGCTCTGATCAACACGCCTGAAAAAGCAGTCGAAACACTCACCCCGTCCGGTCAGGATGACTACGGCGTCTATTTCGACCTGCCTCATGCCGACCATGCACGCTTTTTCAGGCTCGCCGATGCGCGCGTCCCGGCGCCCCCGTCTGATGCCCCCGCCGCCGCGCCGCCCCCGACGCCAGCCAGCGAACCCGACTCGCTGTGGCGCGCGCTGCCCTTCATCCCAGCACCAGAGCAGCCCCCGGCGCCCGGCGCTGGAAAAAAAGCCAAACCAAAGTCGTCCGCCGTGAAACAGCCATCCGCCCCAGAGCCAATCGCTGAAGTGTGGACGCGCACCTGGCACCCGCTGATCCTCACCACCGCGCCGCTGTCGATCGACCCGCGTCCGGCTGCCGAGGTCGCCCACGCGACAGACTTCCGTCCCGGCACGTATATCAGCCTGACGGGTGGACGGTTCGCCCTGGGTGCCAACCTGTTGTCAGGCGATAACGGTGCGCTGTTCAGCTTGTTTCATCCACACGCGACAGCGGTCTACGTGGTCGGGACGTTCAACGACTGGCAGTACCCCCATCATGAAACACCAGACCCGGCGAAATTCATCCCGATGACGCTGCATCGCGGTTATTTCGATCAGCCCAACATCTGGCTGGCTCAGGTGCCCGGCATCCAGGCAGGCGCGGAGTATCAGTTTTGTGTCTGCACCGACGCGCTGATCGAGGGTCAGGTCTGGACACACCGTCTGACCACCGATCCCTATGCGCGCCGCTTCGGGAATGACTACAGCGCCAATAACAGTGTGGTCGTCGATCCGAGCGGGTTCGCCTGGGACGAGGGCGACTACAATACGCCCGCAATCCACGATCTGATCCTGTACGAGCTGCACGTACACGGCTTCACCTGGGGACATGCCGACGTGCCGGAAGGTTTACGCGGCACTTTCGCTGGGGTACGTCACCGCATCGAGGCGGGCTATTTCGGAAAGGTCGGCGTGACCGCGCTGTCGATCCTGCCGCTGGCAGAATCGCCCACGCCCCAGGGCGAACACAGCATGGGCTACAACTCATCGACCTTCATGGCGCTGGAGCGCGACTTTGGCACGCCCGACGAGTTGCGCGCCTTTGTCGCCCACGCTCACCGCGCGGGATTGGCGGTGATCGCCGATCAGGTCTTCAATCACAGCGCCAATGAGTTCAATCCACTCTGGAAACTGATCCTCGATCACCCGGATGAACTCGGTCGCGGCGAAGAAGGCGGCTTGTATTACAGTGGCGCCTCGCCCTGGGGCAACCGCATCGCTACCGAGCGCGAAGAAGTCCAGAATATGCTGATCGACGCCTGCAAGCAGTGGATGGTCGAATATCATGTCGATGGGTTCCGCTTTGACTACACCCACAGCTCGACCATGCACCATGATTTTCTCAATCGGCTGGCGAACGAATTGCAGGCATTCAAGCCCGACGTGATCCTGATCGCGGAGAACATGCCCAACGAGCAGGATTTGAATCGCCAGGGGTTCGACGGCTTTGGACAGTGGTGCAATGCCTTTCACGACCGCATCAAGGCGCTCCTGCGCGAAGGTGAGTTCGAGGGCGAACATTCCAAACCGGAAATTCTGGGCGACATGTTTTATTTCTCCAAGAGCGATTTCGCCGCCCATACCAACAATGTCGTCAACTACTGCGAGAGCCACGATGAACACAGCGTCGCCCATGAGGTCTCGTCCAATCCCGCGCTCAATCATCCAGCCGGCAAGGAACGCAAGGCACGCCTGGGCTTATTCGCCACCATGGTCGCGCTCGGTCAGCCGATGATGTGGATGGGGCAGGAATTTGGCGTCGATCGGGAGCGCAACACAGTGACATTCGCGTTTCCCGAAAAACCCGATGAACACGGCTTTTTCGCCTGGGCGTCCCGACTGATCCGGCTGCGTCGGCGCTATCCAGGGCTAAGGCTGCACGGCTATGATCCGATCGCCGATGGCTTGTTCAAGTGGATCGTCGGGGAATGGATGGACGAGAAACACGGCAAGGACAAGCGCGTCGTCGGCTGGCTGGCGTGCGCCGATAAAGACCCTAAGAACATGATCCTGGTACTGATGAATTTCGAGAATCACCCGGTCACGGTCGATGTCGATGCCGGGATACCGGGTGTATGGGTGCGTCTCGCCAGCATCGACGCGGTGAACGATCTGGCACCCGAAGGCACCAACACGCCCGATCATGTGCATTCGCTGCGCATGGAAGGCACAACCATGCACAACTTCGTCATCCCGGATTCGTCGGGCTTCATGTACAAATACGTCGGCTGACGGCGATCGTAGCGCGGGGAGGCAAGAGGGTGCGTTCCCGCGTCATTATGGAATCAAGAGTCTTTGGCGCCCCACACCCCTACAGCGCCATTCGTCAGACAGGCGGCACCATAGCGCCGCCTGCCTGATCCGTCTACGCTTTACGGCGCGACTTTTGTAAACCTCAGCATCCCGCTTTCATAGGTCAGCGTCAGCATATTTTCCATTACCGCGTATGCAGTCACTGTCTGGAGCGCCGCGCGATAGGCGTCTGCCAGCTCCATGATCGACGGCGGACACGCCATCAACGTCGAGACGAGCGGCGCGAAGATCAGTGTGCTTTCTTCATAGATGAATGCACCGCTGTAATTGTTGCAGCCGTCGGTGCCCGCGAGTCCGGATTCGCCGCTGAATTCGATCGTGATCGGGACGCCGTCGATCGGCAGCATCAGCGGTTCCGCCGCGCCGAAATCGACCAGCGTCCATGCGCCGACCAGTCCGCCCAACGACGGGTCGTTGTTCACGATCACGTCGGGGGCAGGCTCGGCGGTCGGGGGGGGAGACGACACCTGGGGCGGAGTCAAGCCAGGCATGATCGCGCTCATATTGATCGAGCGTACCACGCGCGTCAGCGCGTCCAGCGACGGACTGAAGTCGGACGGCGAGGCGGCATTGAGCGTCTCGATCACGCTGTTGAACTCGGTGACCATGTTGGCGCCAAAGAGTGCGTCATCGAAATCGGCGGGGATGACATCGGAGACGAGCGCGGTGGTCAGCGGCGCCACCAGCGAGACATAGGTCGCGCCATCGCTGCTGATCCCCTGAAAGATGAAGCGCAGCTCGCTCGCCAGGATCGGAGACACGTCGAAGCCGATGCTGGTGATGTACGCCACACCGGAAAAATTGCCAAAATCGACATATTCGGCGCGCGCGCGTATTTCCTGCACGCCAGGGCTGATCGGCAGCAGCGGCAGCGACACACCGCCAATATCGTCCGGCACGTTCAAACGCATCATCGGCGCCAGGTCAGGACGCCCCGCCAGCAAGCTCATCAGCGCGTCCGCCTGAGACTGCGACGCGGGATAGGCGGCGAGGTCGGCGCGGTTGAAGACCGTGATCGTCAGCGCGGGGGGTTGTCCGTCGCTCATGCCGTCGGCGGGTGCTGCGGTCGAGACCGCGTAGCGCGTTTGCACGGGCTGCGGTCCACCGGGGTATTCCACGAGCGTGTCTTCGGCGGGCAGCGAGGTAATGGTCAGTTGGGTGCCGATCTGCGACTCGTAGCTGAAGCTGAAGCCGTTGAACGAGACCATGTTGGGCACGTCCTGGGCGGCAGCGGGCAGTGCCAGCAGCGCGCACAGGGCGAACAGGGTCATGATCAGACTGAAACGACGCATATCGTTTGTCTCCTTAGAGTAGCAAAATATCAAGCCTGTCGATCATCCAGCACCAGACGCATCGGCGCAAGAGACGATCGGCGCATGTTCACAGGCGACTCACCTACGCCCTTCGGCGCGTGTCAGATCGTGCAGCACCGCCGCCGCCGCGCTGCGCCCGGACGCGCCCATGATGCCGCCGCCCGGATGGGTACTCGCGCCTGTCAGATACAGCCCTGGCACAGGCGCGCGGTACTGACTGAATCCCATTGCAGGACGGAACAGGAACATCTGATCGACCGACATTTCCAGGTGCATGACGTTGCCCCGGTGCAGACCAAGCTCGCGCTCCAGATACAGCGGCGTCTCGATCAGCCAGTCGATGATCTTGTCGCGCGTCATGTTCGGCGCATAGCGCTGCAAAATCCCCAGAATGCGTTCAGCTTCGCGTTCCGCGATCGCGTCCCAGTTTTCGCCGTTCGCCAGTTCATACGGGAAATACTGCGCCCACAAAAACAGCACATGCTTGCCCTCTGGCGCCAGCGAGGGATCGGCAGCGCTCCAGGTCATGGCGATGATCGCGGGTTCGCTCGATGGACGCCCGGCTAAATAGTCCCCGTAGGCGCGATCGAGATAATTGAGGTCGGGGCACATGAACTGCATGGCGATGTGCTGCGGCGCGGCATCGTATGCCGGGGCGCGTCCACTGAGCGCGGTCGGGGCGGCGCTGTAGTCGGGCAGCTCGGTCACGGCGCAGCGCAGGATCATGCCAAAGCCGTTGCCGATGCGCGCCTTGTCGATCGCTGCGCGCATCGACGGTGGTGCGGCATCACCGAGCATGGCGAGCGTGGTGGCGATATGCGCTCCGCTGACGACGGCTCGCCGTGCCGTGACGATCTCCCCGCCGACGGTTTCTGCACCCGCGACCCGTCCGCGCTCGACGATCAGCCGTTTCACCGGGGCATTGGTGACGACCGACCCGCCGTGCGCCTCGATCATTTTTTGCAATGCCTGGGTCAACATGCCCGATCCGCCGCGTGGACGTTTGACCCCGCTGACATGGTACATCGGGTGCCACAGCGCGAACGGCGCGGTCAAGCCTTCCATCGGTGGCGGACCCGACTGTGCCGCCATCCAGCCGATCAGCGCGGGCAGATAGGGCTGGGTGAAGGTCTCGCGCAGCACCTGCCCGTAGCTGCGGGCGATGTCGCGCAGATTTTCCGCGCCTTTTGGGTTCATCCCCTGCCCGAACACCAGATAGCGTGTCAGGTTGAGCGGGGTGGGCGCGTTCAGAAAGGCGCCGACCATGCCCTCGCTGACGGGACGCCAGCGCTGGATGAACTGGTGATACAGGTCGGCGTCTTTCGGTGAAAATGCCGCGATACTCTGGCAGGTGCGCTCGACATCGCGCCAGATGGTGAGCGCAGTGTGGTCAGGAAAGGGCGCGAAAAAGAGCGGATCGAGATCGAGATAATCCAGCCCGTAGGAAGCCAGATCGAGGTCGCGCACGATCGGGGTGTGATGGATCAGGATGTGCGCCGATCCACCCAGGTCGAATTTAAAACCAGGCACAATCTCCTCGGTCACGACCGCGCCACCGACCTTGTGTCGTCGTTCCAGTACCATCACTTTGTAGCCCGCCTGCGCCAGGTAGCCCGCGCAGATCAGCGCGTTGTGTCCGGCGCCGACGACCAGAATGTCACAATCCGACATGAGATTCGTTCCTCTATGAGTCGCCCGTTGATACCACACTCATCGCGCCTGCGCAAACCACGCTCGGACACATGACCATGCGTCCCTACGCCCAGGGGGTTGGCGTACCACACCCGTCGCGCCTGCGCAAACCACGCTCGGACTCGTGGTTATGGGTTCCCTGCGCCCCTACTTTAGTCCGCCTCTCTCTCACAACCGACCTCGATAGCCTGAATGTCCTGTGCGCGTGCGCTCAGGTGTCCCCTATGCTGATGAGCATCATCTACCACGCAGCCTATCGATAAGGGAAGCCATGTATCGCGCACTCTCCGTCCTCATCTCCGCGACGCGCGTCATTATCGTCATGCTGTTAGGCTGCACCCTGTGGATCAACGCAGCGCCTGGCTACGCCCAGACCAGCACGCGATCGCTGTCGGCAGACGAGACCGCGCTGCTGGCACGCCTGCAGCGGGAAGCGCGCGTGCGCGTGATCGTACATCTGGAGGCACCCTTTGCCGCTGACGCCGACTCCGCCACTGCCGCCGCGAGCCAGACGGTGATCGACTCGGTGCGCAGCCAGGTCATCGATGCGGTCGCGGGCACGGGCAATGCGCGCCTGCTCTCTACGTCCGACGAGTGGGTCATTCCCTATGTCGCGCTGGAAGTGGACTCGGCTGCCTATCAGGAACTGTTGGCACAGCCTGGCGTGATCGCGGTGGTGCCGGACGTGCGCCTGCACATGCAGACCGGGACACAGACGGCATCTACCGGGGCGGATTCGCTGTGGGCGGCGGGACACACCGGTGCCGGACAGACGATCGCGGTGCTGGACAACGGCGTCGCCGCCGCGCACAGCGCGTTTGGCGGGCGCGTGGTCGAGGAGGCGTGTTTCTCTTCGGCAAGCAGCGTCTCGACCTCGCTGTGTCCGAGCGGTGAAGACTGGCAGTTCGGTGCGGGGTCGGCGTCACCGGCGCGCTGTCTGGCGCTGTATGGCACGAGTGCGCTCTGCGAACACGGGACGCATGTCGCCAGTATCGCCGCTGGCGGCGACAGCACCATGCAGGGCATGGCGTCGGGGGCGCGCATCGTGGCAATCCAGGTATTCGCCTATTTCGGCGGCACGACCCAGCCGGAAACCTGGATCGCCGATGTAATCGCGGGACTGAATCATGTCTATGGCGTGCGGTCACGCTATGCGATCGCGGCTGTCAATCTGAGTATCGGCGGGGCACTCTACAGCGGCACCTGCAATAGCGCCGAGTCATCGATGACCGCCATTTTCGGGATGCTGCGCACGGCGGGGATCGTCCCCGTCGTCGCGGCGGGCAATAACGGTTCCAGCAGCGCGCTCACCTTTCCGGCGTGTATCTCGCACGCGGTCAGTGTCGGCGCGGCGACCAGCGATGGCGGTCGCGCCGGTTTCAGCAACAGTCTCCCGTCGCAGCTGACGCTGTTCGCGCCAGGCGTCAACATCTACGCCGCCTATCCGACGGGTTACAGCACCCTGAGCGGCACCTCGATGGCGGCGCCGCATGTCGCCGGGGCGATCGCGCTGCTGCGCGCTGCCACACCCGGCGCCTCGTCTGAACAGATTATCGCGGCGCTGCGCTCGACCGGGGCACCGGTCGCGGTGCCGAACGGCTCGACACCGCGCATCAATGTCGCAGCCGCGCATGGCGCGCTGGCGGGATCGACTCTGACCGTCAGCCTCACCCTGCCCGGACGACCCGCCGCCCCGCACGCGCGCCTGATCGTCCCTTTGACTGTGCGCGTGACGCGCACGAGCGATAACGGGCTGATCGTCGATCGGGCGATCTCCACCGATTCATATGGACGCTTCACGCTGGCTGGGCTGGCGGTGGGGAGCTATCGCGTGCATGTCAAGAGCGCCAATTCGCTGGCGCTCGCCGGAATTGTCACGGTCAGCGCGACGCCAGCGACGCTCAATCTCGGCGGGCTGCCGACGGGCGACTCGAACAACGATAACGCGGTCAGCATTATCGATTTTTCACAACTGGCGAGCGCCTTTGGCACCAGTACAGGCATCTCAGCGCATGACTACAATGCCGACGGCACGGTCAATATCAGCGATTTTTCGCTGCTGGCGGCATCGTTTGGTACGGTCGGCGCGGCGCGATAAGTCCGTTGGGTCGTTTGGGCTGATCTGTTATAGGATATATGGAGAAAAATGGCTTCATCAGATTGGAAATTTCGATATGACCCTGCTAAGAACAAGACCGATTCGTTTAGGACTGGCGCTGATTGCAGTGTCGGTTGTTGGGTTGCTGGCGATCGCAGGCGCGACCGCGCAGCGCGCACCGCTGATGACCGCCGAGGCAAGCGCCGAGATCGAGGCACAGCTCGCCGCTGAAGGGCAGGTCGGCGTGATCGTCGGCGTCGATGCGCCCTTCGCGCCGCAGGTCGGCGTCGATGATGCCAAAGCACAGGACCAGCAGCAGGCAGTGATCGATGCCGCGCGTGCGGCATTGATCGCCTCGCTCGATCTGACCGGGACGGTCACGGTCGAGTCGAATTCGACCGCATGGGTGATCCCATTCGTCGCGCTCAATGTCGATGCCGCCGCCTATGCCGCGCTGCTGGCGTCGCCGCTGGTGACCAGCATCGAGTACAACCGCGCCTATCCGGTCGATCTGGCGAGCACGATCCCGATCGTGGAGGCGGATGACCTGTGGGCGCTGGGCTTTCAGGGCACTGGACAGACTGTCGCGGTGCTGGATACAGGCACGGCTGCCACCCATTCCTCGCTGACCGGGCGCGTGGTCGCGGAGGCGTGCTATTCCGGCGCCAGCGGCTCGACCACGCTGTGTCCCAATCTGACGACCACCCAGACCGGGGCGGGCGCGTCACATCCGTCGCGCTGCCTGACCCTGTTCGGCGGCGCGACCGATTGCAGTCACGGGACGCACGTCTCCAGCACGGTGGCGGGGAATGACGCCACCATTCAGGGAGTGGCGCGCGGCGCCAACGTGATCGGCGTGCAGGTCTTCAGCCAGCTTTCTGGGGAGTCGCGCCCGCTCAGTTATTCGAGCGATCAGGTGTCGGGGCTGAACTTCGTCTATGGACTGCGCAACACCTACTCGATCACCTCGGTCAATATGAGCCTGGGCGGTGGGCTGTATACCAGCACCTGCGACAGCCTTTCTCCCTCGACGACGGCGATCTTCAGCACCCTGCGCACAGCGGGGATCATGCCTGTGATCGCGGCGGGCAACGACGGATCGACCGTCTCGATCAGCTTTCCAGCCTGTATCTCGACCGCCGTCTCGGTCGGCTCGACCGACGACAACGACGCGCGCTCCAGCTTCTCGAACAGCCTGCCGTCGATGCTCGATCTGTTTGCGCCCGGCTCAAACGTGACCGCCGCCTTTGCCACTGGCTACGGCACCATGAGCGGCACCTCGATGGCGACTCCGCATGTCGCCGGGGCGTTTGCGCTGCTCAAGAGCGCGGTACCGAGCGCGACGACCGAGCAAATCCTGACGGCGATGCAGGGTAGCGGCGTCCCGATCACCGTACCCGGCGGCAGCACTCGGCGTATCAAGCTCGGTGCTGCCTACACGCTGCTGACGGGTGGCACCCTGCCGACCCCGTCGCCGACTCGCACCCCGCCGCTTCCCCCCGCCAACGATCTCTCGTCGGGCGCGGTCGTGATCAGCGCGCTGCCCTACACCGTGACGCAGAACGACGTTGCCAGCGCCGGGATCACGGGCGATCCGATCGGATGGTGCCTCGCGGGCAGCAACATCGTCTGGTATCGCTTCACGCAGCCGTCTGGCAGCACGCAGACCGTGACCGTCAGCACGCTGGGCAGCAATTACGATACCGTCGTCGGCGTATTCACCGACCCGGCGGTCAATGTCACGGTCGTGTGCAACGACGACAGCGACGGCACGACGCAATCGCGCGCGTCGTTCTCCGCCGCCAGCGGCGTCACCTACTACATCGGCATTGGCAAGTATGGCTCCGACGCGCTGGTCAGCGGCGCGTCGCTGAGTCTGAGCGTGACGGGCAGCGGCAGCGGCAGCAGCAATACCGCGACGCCGAGCAACACCCCGACGCCGAGCAATACGCTCGCCGCCACCAACACCCCGACGCCGACGCCGACGCGGACTGCCTCGCCGACGTTCTCGCCGACCCCGACAGCGGTACCGATCGTGTATGTCTATATGACGCTGCAAGGGCGTCCGGCGGCGCCGCACGCTTCCTGGGCGATCCCGGTGTCGGTGCGGATGACGCGCCTGAGCGACAACGTGGTCGTGCATGACGCCAGGCACACCACAGATAACTATGGCACGCTGGCTATCAACATGCCATTGCTGGTACCTGGCAGCTATCGTGTGCGCGTGAAGCACTCGCACACGCTGGCGAGCAGCGTCGATGTCACGATGTCGGCGGGAGGATCGCAGTTCGTGAATGTCCCGGTGCTGCGTGAAGGCGACATGAACGGCGACAACGTCGTCAATATCACCGACTTCTCGATCCTGGCTGCGAGTTTCGGTCAGACCGGCGCGCCGTAAGACCGTGTAAGCGAGCAGCATCCCGACAAAACAGGGGTTTGGCATACGCCAAACCCCTGTTTTTTGCGCGGACGCATGACGACGCGCCCCTGCCTCGATTGACCGTTAATTCAGGTTCTCGAAAATTCCCGCTGCGCCCATGCCGCCGCCGATGCACATCGTCACCATGCCGTAGCGCGATCCGCGCCGCTTCATCTCGTGGATCAGACTGACGGTCAGCTTGCTGCCGGTGCAGCCGAGCGGATGACCGAGCGCGATCGCCCCGCCGTTGACGTTGACGCGAGCCGGGTTCATCTCCAGATGACGAATCACGGCGAGAGCCTGCGCCGCGAACGCCTCGTTCAGCTCGATCAGGTCGATGTCGTCCAGGCGCATCCCGGCGCGCGCCAGGGCACGCGGCACGGCGTTGATCGGACCGACGCCCATGATCTCCGGGCGCACGCCCGCGACGTTGAAGCCGACGAAACGCGCCAGCGGCTTCAGACCCAACCGGGCGGCACGCCCCGCCTCCATCACGATCACGGCGGCTGCGCCGTCGCTGAGCGGGCTGCTGTTGCCCGCCGTCACTCGTCCGCCATTTTGCCGAAACACGGGTTTGAGCTTGTTCAGCCCCTCGACGGTGGTCTCACGGCGCAGATGCTCGTCCTGATCGAGGATGACCGTCTCGGTGATCGACTCGCCTTCCGATCCATAGCGCGTCTCCTCGACCGCGAAAGGGGTGATCTCTCCAGCGAAAATCCCGGCGTCGGTGGCGCGGGCGGCTTTCATGTGGCTCTCGTAGGCAAAGCGATCCATATCCTCGCGTGAGATATTCCACTCGTCCGCGACATGCTCGGCGGTGTGTCCCATGCTCATGTAGACTTCCGGCTCGTTCGCCGCCATGTAGGGATTGGGGCTGATCTTGAAGCCGCTCATCGGCACCAGCGACATGGTTTCGGCGCCGCCCGCGATGATCACATCGGCGCCGTCGGCGATGATACGCTCGGCGGCGATGGCGATGCTTTGCAGTCCGCTGGCGCAAAACCGATTGATCGTCTGTCCGGCGATCTCGACCGGCAGCCCGGCGCGCAAGGCGATCACGCGCGCGAAATTGAGTCCCTGCGATCCTTCGGGCATGGCACAGCCGATGATCACATCGTCGATGGTGTGCGGGTCGAGCCTGCCGTCGGTCTGCCGGAGGGCAGACTCGATCACCGCCGCCGCCATATCGTCACTGCGCATGGCGCGGGTGACGCCTTTTTTTGCCTTGCCGACGGCGGTACGCGCGGCGGCGACGATCACTGCTTCACGGGTCATGAAAATGCTGCTCCTCGTTTGCCAGGCAGGTCATGGCGTGCCATGACCTGCCTTTACGATGCGAATGTCGGGGTTTGGCGTGCCAAACCCGCAGGTTCATATCAATTGCGCAAGGGTTTGTTGGTCTGGAGCATATGCGCCATGCGCGCCAGCGTCTTTTCGGTCTGCACCAGCTTCATGAAGGCGCGCCGTTCCAGGTCGAGGAAGACCTGCTCGTCCACCCAGCCCGGCTCACTGATCGCGCCGCCTGTCAGGATGAACGCCAGCTCGCGGGCGATCAGCGCGTCATGTTCGCTGGCTTGTCCGGCTTCGATGAACCCCTCGATGCCAATCAGCAGGGCGGCATAGACATCGCGTCCGGCGGCGTAGATTTTGCCCGCGCGGCTTGGCGTGTAGCCATCCGCCATGTGCAGCGCTTCGCGTTTCGCCTCGCCCAGCAGGTGCGCTTTGTTCATGACGATCCGGTCGGACGCGCTCAGGATGCCCATCTCGCGGGCGCCTTTGGCGCTCTCGCTGATCTTCGCCAGCATGATCGTCTCGAACACTTTTTGCAGGTGCGGGATCACATCGGCGTTGGGGTGCGACGCCATGACCGGGTTGACGATGCGACGTACCAGCTCTTTGCAGCCGCCGCTGCCGGGGATCACGCCGACCCCGACTTCGGGCAGCCCGGCGTACAGCTCGCTGTGTGCGACCACCCGCGATCCCGCCATGATCAGCTCACTGCCGCCGCCGAGCGCCAGATTGTACGGCGCCACCACGACCGGCTTGCTGGCATAGCGCAGCCGCTGTGTGCCATCCTGGGCGCTGCGGATCATGGCGTCGAGCGTGTCGAGATCGCCGCTCTGCACCGTCACCGCGATCATGAACAGGTTGGCGCCGATGCAGAAGCGTTCGGCGTCGCTGCCGATCACCAGCGCGTCAAAATCGCGCTCCAGAATATCGACCGCCTGATGGAACATCGCCAGCACATCGGCGTCGAGGGTGCTGGCGGGGCTGTGAATTTCCAGCATGGCGGCGCCATCACCCATATCCAGCACGCTGGCGCCCGCGTTGCGCGCGACTTCGCGTTTATGGGTGTGCAGCGATGCCGCTGTGATCGCCCTGGGGTGCGCGACTCGATCGACGTAGCCGCCTGCCTGCGGACTGTAGTACCCGGTCACGATGCCATTGTCGCGGCGGTAGAAGGTCTCGATGCCGGATGCCAGCATGGTGTGTACCCAGTCCGCCACCGGATAGCCCGCCGCCTCGAAACGCCCCACGCTGGCACGCACGCCGATCGCGTCCCAGATTTCAAAGGGTCCCAGCTCGTGGCTGAAGCCCCATTTTTGCGCGTTGTCGATATTGATCAGCGACTCGGTGATCTCTGGCACCCGCTGGCTGGCATACGCCAGCAGAAAGGCGTGATGGCGGAACAGGAGCTGTCCGGCGCGGTCGTCCTCGTCGATCAACAGGCGGATGCGCTCGCCCGTGTCCTCGACCTTGCGATGCTTGCCGACGCTCTCAAAGCGCGGCTTGCCGGGCGCGGCGTACTCGAAGCTGTTCAGGTCGAGCGACCAGAATTCTTTTTCGCCGCCCACCCCCTTGACCAGCTTATAGAAACCCTGGCTGGTCTTGTTGCCGAGCCACTTGTTTTCCAGTAGTTTGTCGAACAGCGCGGTCGTGCCGGGATGCTCCAGGACGCTACGCGCCGGGTCGTCGGGAATGGCGGGATAGAGGTTGCGCGCCACGCCCGCCGCCACATCGATGCCGACCAGATCGTTGAGGCGAAAGGTGGCGGTCTTGGGGCGTCCGATCAGCGGACCTGTGAGCGAGTCGATCTCGTCCACCGTGAAGCCGTTGTCGAGCGCGTCGTTGATCATCTGCATCCCACTCATGGTCATGAAGCGGTTGCCGATGAAATTCGGCTCGTCCTGTGCCAGCACCACGCCCTTACCCAGCCGCGCGCTCACAAAGGTGCTGATCGTCTCGACCACAGCCGGATCGGTGCCCGCATGCGGGATGACCTCGACGAGGTTCAGATAGCGCGGCGGATTGAAAAAATGGGTGCCCAAAAAGCGGCGCGTGAACGATTCATCCAACCCCTCGGCAATGGCGCGGATCGGGATGCCGGAGGTGTTGCTGCTGACGATGGCGTCGGCTTTGATCACCTCTGCCAGCTTTGCCATCAGGGCGCGTTTCACATCGAGCTTTTCGACGATCACCTCGATCACCCAGTCAGCGTCGTGCAGGGTGTGCAGGTCGTCGTCGATCGTGCCCGTGTGGATCAGCGCCAGGTCGGAGTCGGCGTAGAACTGAGCTGGACGCGATGCGGCGGCGCGCTTGAGTCCCTCAGCGGCGATCGCGGCGCGCTTCGACGGCGGATCGCCGGGCTGAGTATCGCGGGCGGCGATGTCCAGCAGCGTCACCTCGATGCCGACGCCCGCCAGTAATGCGGCAATACCGCCGCCCATCGTACCGCTGCCGATGACGGCGGCTTTGCGGATCACAAAAGTCATAAAAGACGAACCTTTCGATAAGTTGACGGACGCATTGTGATGCGCCCGTTACAGAATCAGCTCAATTCGCGGCTGCTGTAATTCAGGATGCGGCGGGCGACGATCAGGGTGTTGATCTGTCCGGTGCCCTCGTACAGATCGTTGATCTTGGCGTCGCGCATCCATTTTTCCGCCAGCCACTCGCGGCTGTAGCCCGACGCACCGAGGAGCGCGACCGTCTTTTGTCCGATGCGCGTGACGATTTTGCCCGCCTTTGCCTTTGCCATCGACGCTTCCAGGCTGTTCGACTGTCCGTGATCGAGCATCGAAATGGCGCGCAGCGTCAGTAAATAGGTGGCGCGCAGCTCCGCCTCCATCTCGATTACGTCCCGCTGAATGGCGGTCAGGGTGTGATAGGGGGCACCATAGGGAATCTCGATGCCGTTCTCTTTCAACTTGGCGATCAGAAATTCCAGCGAGGCGCGTCCGATGCCGAGCGCACTGGCTGCCACCAGCGGACGGGTGGCGTCGAAGGTCGCCATCGCGCCCTTGAATCCGCCTGATCCCGCGCCGGTCTGCACCTCGGCGCTGCCGAGAATGGCGTCTGCCGGGATGCGCGCATCTTCAAAGACGATCGCGGCGGTATCGCTGGCACGGATGCCGTGCTTGATCTCGGTCTTGGTCACGCGCACACCAGGAGTCCCGGCTTCAACGATGAACGGACGCATCCCGGCGCGTCCGGCGGCGCGGTCGATGCTCGCCCACACCACGACCAGCCCATCGCTCTCATCGAGTGCCAGCTTGCCGTTGGTGCAGAAAATCTTTTCGCCGTTGATCACCCATTCCTGAGTCGCGTCGTCGAAGCGGGCGGTCGTCTGAATGGCGGACGTGTCCGACCTGGCGCCCGGCTCGGTCATCGCCATCGCGCCCCAACTGGGGGTGTCGCCTTCCGCAAAGCGGGTCAGGTACTTCTTCTTCTGATCGACAGTGCCGACCGCCTCGATCGCCGCGCCGCCCAGCCCGCCACCGGGCAGACACAGATACACGCCTGCGTCGCCCCACGACAGCATCTCGATCATCAGCATCAGGCGCAGATTGGTGATGCCGGCGCCATCACGTTTCCTGCCTGTGTCGGGGGCGTCGAGCTTGTCGAGATTGCGTTTTTGCATATCGCGCATGAGACCCCATGTATTCTCGAAAAATGTCGTGGGGCGGGTGTGTTCGTGTTCGTCCAGCTCGCGGCTGACCGGGCGCATCATGTGTTCCGCGACCATTTCGATCATCTGCATCTGCGATCCCAGGTTGTCGGGAATGGTGAAGTCGATAGCCATGAGATGAAATCCTTTTTTTTAAAGTTAAACGATCGCCAGACCGTCGAAGGTGGTGAAGCCGCGCGCGTTGCGCAGCAGCCGCTCGACCGGATATTCGCGGATGAAGCCATAGCCGCCCAACACCTGCACGGCACAGTCGGTCACGAACAGGCTGGCTTTGTCGGCGTATTCGCGCGCCAGATACGCCTGCCTGGTGGCGTCGCGCCCCTGGTCGAGCGTCCAGGCGGCTTCCCATACCAGCAGACGGGCAGCGTCCACCTCGATCGCCATCTCCGCCAGCATGAAGGCGATCGCCTGCTTCTGGGCGATCGGGGAGCCGAACTGCACCCGTCCTTTGGCATAATCGCGCGCGTACTCGAACGCCTGGCGTGCCACGCCGACCGCTAATGCCGCCAGCGCAGTCCGCGAGCGCGCCAGCAGCGCCGGGTAATCGATCCCGACCGCACCGCCGACCTTGCAATCAGCGCCGACACGGACACCGTTCAGCGTCAGGCGGGCGGTGTGCAGCGCGCGAATGCCCATCAGTGCTTCACGAGCACCGACGGTGACTCCGGGCGCGTCGGTCTCGACGATATAGGCGCCAGTGTCACCGGTCGCGCTGTCGCGCGCATAGACCAACAGCGTTTTGGCGCTCGCTGCGAGCGGGACGTAGGCTTTTTCGCCGTCCAGCACGATCGAGTCGCCGTCGGCGCGGGCGGTCGTCCTGAGCGCGCCCGCGTTGAAGGCGATGCCGGGTTCGAGCAGGGCAGCGCTGAAGGGGGGCGCGATCTCGTCGAGAAACAGCGGCAGGTATTGTTCGCGCTGCGCCGCCGTGCCGTAGAGCGTGATCGGCGCCGCGAACAGCGATGGCGACAGGATGTGCAGCGCGGTCGAGAGATCGCCGTATGCCAGTTCTTCATAGGCGAGCGCGTTGGTGACGGCGCTGAGTTCACCGAGTCCGCCCAGTTCTTCGGGAATCAGGGTCGGCACCAGCCCGATCGCCCATCCGGTCTGTGCCAGGTTGGTCGGGACGCGCTCGCCTTCATCGGCGGCGTGGGCGGCGGGCTGCAGGTCATCGACGGCGAAGCGGCGGATCACGTCGATGAGCTGCTGTTGTTCGTCGGTCGGGGTGAATGAGATCACAAAAAGCCTCCTTGTTTGAATAATTGTGACGGACGCATTGTTAACCGTCCCTACGCCAATTCATGACGGACGCATTGTTACACGTCCCTACGACATTAACGCGGACAGAAAAATATCGATATTGTGATCGGCGATGGCGTCGCCGTTCAGCCGCCCGTCGGGGCGATACCATACGCCGACCCAGTTGTTCGCCCCCAGGAGCGCGCGGACGAAGATCGGCACATCGACTGGACGAAACACGCCGTCCTGCACCCCGTCTCCCACCACCTGTCGAAACAACGCCTCGAAGGTGTCACGGCGCCGAAAAAAACCATCGCGGCGCACGATGAAATCAGCATATGCGGCGCGGTCGGCATCATCGGCACTCGCGTTGGGCGGGCGTACCTGCATCAGCGCGCGCAGCTCGTACACCATCGCCGCGCCGACAGCGGGATGCTCCGCCACGCCGACGATGTGCGCGCGGATCATGGCGCGCAGCCGTGTATCCGCCGGGGACGACTCGTCACACGCCACCGCCTCGATCCGGGCGATCGCGGCGTCCAGCCCTGCCTCCAGCACTGACAGCACCAGCGCGTCCTTGCTGCGGAAATGATGATACAGGCTGGCGGCGGTCAGGTTGACCGCTGCCGCGATGTCTTTCATTGTCGTGGTTTCGTAACCGTGCTTGTGCAGCACATCAGCCGCAGCGGCGATGATCGCATCGCGGTTGACCGACTGATTGGCAGGCTTGCGTGCCAAAATGAGGCGTCCTGTCACGTTAATCGAATCTGCATTCGATTATAACGGGCATGAGCGCATACGGCAACAGGTGGCAAAGCGAAAAGCGCTTATAATAAATTACAGGATTTATTGTGTGCAAAGGAAAATAAGATGCGTTTATCGCTTGTTTCACGCTGTGTGATCGCTGCGATCACCGTCTGCATGTTCGCGCTGTCGGTGACTCCGAGCCGCGCTGCCACCCTGACGATCAACGCCACGACCGATTTTTCCGACGCCAATCCGGGCGACCTGAACTGTCAGACGACTCCCGCCAACGGCAGCGTGTGTACGCTGCGCGCCGCGATCGAGACCGCCAACGCCAATGTCGGCACCGACACAATCCAGTTCAGTTTTCAGGGCACCGTCATGCTGACCAGCGCGCTGCCTGCGCTGACAGAATCAGTCATTATCAATGGCGCTGGCGCCGATGCCATGTTCGTCGATGCCAATGCCACTGGACGCATTTTCGATGTGCCGACGGGTATAACTGTGACGATCACACAGCTCGGACTGCGTGAGGGCAGCGCGACCGACGGCGCCGCCATCCGCAATGCCGGGACGCTGACGCTGCGCGAGATGAGCGTGAGCGCGTCGGTCGCCAGCATGTCCGGCGGCGGTGTGTACAACAGCGGGATGCTGGTGATCCGTGACAGCACCATCAGCGGCAACAGCGCGGGCGATGGGGCAGGCGTGTACAACGCGGGCGCACCGGTGGGTGGCAGTCCCAGTCCGATCGCGGCGGGACCCGTCCTCGGCGGCACCGTCACCATCATCAACAGCACCATCAGCGGCAATACTGCCACCGCATCGGGTGACATCACGTCAGGATCGGGCGGCGGCTTGTACCTCGCGCCGGGCAGCGAAGCCACGCTGCGTAACAGCACGATCGCGTTCAACGGCGCCGCTGTCGGCGGTGGAGTGGCAGCGCTCGGTTCGTTCATCCCCGCCAATACCCTGATCGCGCGCAACACAGCCACGACTTCGGCGCCGGACGTGAGCGGGACGATCGACTCGCTCGGTCATAATCTGATCGGGAACAGCACCGGCGCGGTGATCATCGGCACGACCGACGGCAATCTGCTCGATGCGGCGGCGGCGCCTGTCAGCCTGGTGGCGCTGTCGAATAACGGCGGACGCACGCGCACCCACGTAATTGGCGTCAACAGCGTTGCCATCGACGCGGGCGATCAGAGCCTCGCGGTCAGTGAGACCGGGTTCCTGCTGGCGAACGACCAGCGCGGCGCGCCGAACAATCGCGCGCGCGGTGAAGAAGTCGATATTGGCGCCTACGAATCGACGCCGACCACGCTCACCATTCAGACCACTCTCCAGGGACGTTCACAGCCCGCGCCGCATCCGAGCCGGGTGTTCAGCGGGCGCGTGCGCATCACGCGCGGCGGCGACGGGGCGGTGTTTTTTGACGGGATGCTGACCAGCGACAACAGCGGCGTGCTGTCGATGTTCGGGCTGCCTCCTTTCGAGTTTTACCGCTTCTGGGTCAAAGGGTCGCACACGCTGGCGAGCATCAGCAGCACAGTGACCGTGGTCGGGGGCGCGACCACCTTCACGACTGTGGTGCTGCGTGAAGGCGACGCCAACAACGACAATGTGATCAATATCACCGACTTTTCGATCCTGGCGGCGACCTTCGGCAAGGTCAGCACGACCGGTGGATTCGACGGGCGCGCCGACTTCAACGCCGACAATGCGGTGAACATCAACGACTTTTCGCTGCTGGCGGCGAATTTCGGTGTAACGGGTGACGCCATCGTCGGATCATAGCGGCTGTGCATTGAGAAACCACGAGAAACCACGAGAAACCACGAGAAACGACTGAGAAACTGCACGTTCCGCAGGGCGAAACCGGGTTAAAATGCGAGCGGGGATCGATCGATCTGTCCCCGCTCGCCTGGCGACTCCTCACAATCGCTGAACAGCGGAAAGAACCAGCACGATGCGCAGCACGATTGTTCGTTTCATCATTCTGGCGATCGTCATGGGGCTGCTGACCATGCAGCCTTACAACGTGCGCGCCGCCGCATTTCTCATCACGACCAATGGCGACGAAGCCGACGTGCTGCCCGCCGACGGCGTGTGCGCGACAGCGGGTGGTGCCTGTACGCTGCGTGCTGCCATCCAGACGGCGAACGCCGTGCCCGGCACCGACTCGATCGCGTTCAGTGACGCGATTTTCAGCGTCCCGACGACTATCACGCTGACGGCGGATCTGCCCACGATCACCGACTCGGTCGGCATCGCGGGCAGCAGCCCCGCCACCGTGATCATCGACGGGGCGAACAGCTTTCGTGCCGGGTTCAATGTCGCGGCGAGCGTGGCACTGTCGGTAGCCAGGCTGACTCTGACACATGGAGTCGGGACGAATGGAGGGGCGATCCGTAATTCCGGATCGGTCACGGTCTATCAGGTTCGTTTCAGTGCTAACAGCGCTGCCAACTATGGCGGTGCCATTGCCCATCTCAGCGGCGACCTGAGCGTGAGCGACAGCCTGATCGACGGCAACGAGGCGCTGCTTGGGGGCGGGATTTACAGTCAGGCGACCATGACGATCGTCAACAGCACGCTCAGCGCCAACGACGCCACTGGAGGGGGCGCTATCCTTACCAACGACGGCAGCACTACTACCATTCGCCAGAGTACGATCACGCTCAACCGCGCCGCCAACGGCGGTGGAATCGATGTGCGCGGACTCCTGCGCCTGGGCAACAGTATCGTCGCGGGCAACAGCGTGACCGGGTTGTACGCCGATGGGGTCGGGGATATCGAATCGCTCGGTCACAACGCCATCGGTGACGCCGACGGGATTGTCATCACCGGGGTGACGACGGGCAATCTGCTCGACGCAGCAGCATCCCCCCTCAACTTAGGCGTGCTGACGGACAATGGCGGGCTGCTGCCGACGCACGCGCTGACGATCGGCAGCGTGGCGATCGGCGCCGGGAGCGACGCGCTCGCGCTGAACATCGACGGCTTGGCGCTGACGACCGATCAACGTGGGGTGGGGTTTGCACGGGTGCAGGGCGACCGAGTCGATATCGGTGCCCATGAAGCCGATCGCTCGCTGGTGGTGTTCACCACGCTGCAAGGACGCATCCAGCCGACTCCGAATCCGAGCTTCGTGATCGACGCGCATGTACGGGTCAATCGCGCTGGGGACAATGCGCTGATCTGGAGCGGCGATCGGCGCACCGAGGCTGCCGGGGTGTTCAACCTGTTTGGGCTGCCGCCAGACGTGTATCGCATCTGGGTGAAAGGCACGCACACGCTGGCACGTCGCAGCGGCGATGTCGCTGTCGTGACCAACGGCGGCAGCTTTTATATCACGCCTGTCCTGAAAGAGGGCGATGCCAGCGACGACAACGTGATCAACATCACCGACTTTTCTATCCTGGCGGCGACCTTCGGCAAGAGCAGTGGCGTCAGCGGCTACGACGCGCGCGCCGACTTCAACGGGGACAATGCGGTCAATATCACGGATTTTTCGCTGCTGGCGGCGAATTTTGGACAGGTCGGGGAAGGATCGTAGGGTTTGGCGTGCCAGACCCGGCACGCCAAACCCCTGATGCGGACGCATTGTTATGCGTCTCTACGATCCTGCATCGGCGGTGCTTTCGACGGTCGCCTCGATCGTAACTTCCGGCGTCAATTCCGGCGTCAATTCCGGCGTGACTTCCGGGGTCGGGGAGGGCAGCGGCGTCGGAGTCGGCGCGGCGTAGGGCGGGGTGAACAGCCAACCGGACAGCGCCGTGATCACAGTCTGTGGGATGACGGCGATGGTCTTCGTCCCGCTCAGCGTGAAGGTTCCGGTGCGGGTATTCGGCATGGCGAAAAAGGGATCGGGCAAGGTCGGCTCGGATGTGGCTTCTGGAGTCACATCCGCTGCTATCCCGGTCGTGTCGGCGGTCGCCTCGGTGACGACGGTCGGCGCGGCGATACCCGGCTCCACCACCGCGTAATAACGCGGGTTGGTCGGTGTGCGATTGCCAATATAGAGCGTGTACGCCTCCCCTGTCCCGGTCTCGACGAACAGCACATAGGCAGGCGTCGTCAAGCCAAAATCCGCCAGTTGATCGCTCTCGAAGCGGGCGGTGTATTCCAGCCCGGTCAACTGTCCCACATTGGACTCGATCACGATGTTGTCCGGGACGCGCCCCATCGTCGCGCCGGTGCCCTCAATGCTCCAGTTGGTGGCATCCAGCCGCGCCAATTCCACGAACGATCCGCCACTTGGCTCGCGCAGCTCGACACGAGCGACCGTATCGACCGCCAGATCGGGGAACAGCGCGCCGGATGATGGGTCTGGAGTGCTGGTTGGCTCGGTCGGCGCCGTCGCCTGCTGATTACCGATGAACAGCGCCGTCACCAGGACGGCGACGAGCGCGACAAATAATCCAATGGTGCCGCGATTTAAACGCATGAATAGACTCTCCTTGAGACGGTTGTCACCGTGGTTGTCAGCGCGCGCGTTCCCGATTGCTGTACCAGACAAACGCGCCAAGCAGCAAGACCAGGAAGGGCAGCCCGATCACCAGCGCATTGATGGTGGCGAGCTGTCCCTCGGTGGCGACGATCGGCGTGTCCTGTGGACGCTGCTGCTGCAGAATAGTGATGCCCTGAAAATAGTCGGCAAAGTCGGTAGACCAGATCAGGGCATTGGCGAACAGATCGAGATTGGCGATATTGCCGACCGCCAGTTCATCGACGCCCAGCGAGGTGCTGCTCGCCAGGATCAGCCGCGCGCCAGTCTGGGCATTTTCCGCCTGTGCCATGACCACGAACGGACCCGCCGTGTCGGTCTCGGCGCGCACTCCATCGCCGCCCAGCACCGCCGTCAGGTCACTCTTGGCGTAGCTGGAGGCGCTGGTGCGCACCAGCGGCGTGACGGTGACATTCGCCGGGGGCGCGTCCGCCAGGGCGATACTGCTGGCGAGGTCGAATACCGCGATCGCCTGTCCTGGCGTGATCCCGGCGGTGATATACGCCGTCGTGTCAAAGTCGTTGGCGACAGGCGAGAGCGGATTTTGCAATGCCTGCGTCTGGTCGATGATCACGTCGTTGTTGAAGCGGATGCCGAAATTCGTCTCCAGATAGGTCGAGAGATTTTCAGCGGTTGCCAGCGAGACCTGATCGTCGTTGAGATTTGTCCCCGCCAGGATCAGCAGATTGCCGCCGCCCGCCAGAAACGATTCGATGACGCCCAATTCGATGGCGCTCAACGGCGCGCTGCCTCCGGGCAGGATCATGATCTCGCCGTCGATATTGGGATCGTTGAGCGCGATCGGACTCTCCGGGCTGGAGAGCTGTGCCAGTGACACCTCCTGCACATCCCAGGCGAGTTGATCGATCAGGATCGACTTGATCTGAGTCATCTGTGCCGAGGCACCGTCGGTGGTGGTGACGAACAATGCTCTGAATGTGCCCTGTGCCGACACTTTCAGGATGGCGTTGGTCAGCTCTTCCTGACCGAAAAATCCGAGACGTTCGGCATTGTCGAGGTCGGGTTCGCCAGTCGTCGGATCGATCGACGCGACCACGATCTGCGCGTTGGCGGTGGCGCCGTAGCGCTGCACGATGCCGGGTTCGCGGTCGGGGTCGATGAAGGTATAGCTGATCCTGCCATTGCTGGTGCTGGCATAGTCCTGCAGCAGCGGCTCATCCTGGTCACGGCGTCCCGCCTGGGCGATGCCGTAAAAGGCGGTGATCTCGACAGCGGGCAGGGAAGGGTCGGCGCCCAGCGCGGCGATCGCCTGACGCGACTCGGTCGTCAGCGAAAAGTCGCTGCGTTCAGTCAGATCGATGCGGGCGTCCAGATTGCGCACGACGATGTAGACCGCCACCAGCGCCGCCAGCAGCACGATCGTCACCAGCAGGCTGGTGCCGCCGTAGCGCGCAGCGCGCCCGGTCAGCAGTCCGCGCGCCTGATCGGGTGCCAGGATCACCCACAGCACCAGCGCCAGCGCGCCAAAGGCAAAGCCGCCGATGCCGACCGCACCAGGTTCAGGCTGCGTCAGCGTGACGAACAGACCGACGATGAACGCCAGCCCTGCCAGCGCCAACAGCGATCCGGGGGGGATGACTGGCTCGTTCGACTCGACTTGTGTTTTAATCGGATCGGGGGAATTTTGTGCCATGTCATGCCCTCCAGCGGCGAATTTCGACGATGCGCGTGGTGATGAAAAGCGCGCCGACGATTAAAAATACAAAGTACAGCACATCCTCGGCGCGGATGATGCCGCGCGCCAGCGTGACATTGTAATGCGCCTGGAGACCCAGCTCGCGTACAAAGTCCGCCACGCCAGCGACGGAACCCTGTCCGGCGACCCACGACGCGGCGATCTCAGCCAGATACAGCACCAGGATGGTGGCAGCGCTCAAAAATGCCGCGACGACCTGGTCTTCGGTGACGGCGCTCCAGATCATACTGACCGCCAGCACTGCGCCGCCGTAGAGCCAGGCGCCCAGATAGGAGCCAAAAGCGGCGCCCAGGTCGGGCACACCGATCGTCGTCAGCAGCAGGTGAAAGACGACCGTCAGCAGCAGCAGCACGGTGTAGTAGCCCCAGGCAGCCAGAAACTTGCCAAAGATGAACTGTCCCTCGCCCATCGGCAGAGTCATCAGCACTTCGAGCGTGCCCTCGCGCGATTCTTCGGCGATCAGCCGCATCGTCAGCAGCGGTGCGATCAGGAACATCAGGAACACCAGCAGACCCGGTATGGTGGTCGAGTCGGCAGGCTGGTTGCCACTCTGCACAGCAAAGGTGACGTAGCCGTTGAACAGCACGCCCAACAGCAGCAGCACGGCAAAGGCGATGAAATAGGCGACGGGCGAACGAAAATAGGCGCTGAATTCGCGCTTGAAGACCGTCCAGAATGGAAACGCCATGCCGGTCGTCACCACCTGGTCGATGTCTGTCTGGTCTATTTTCGAGGACAGCGAGCGGGTCGAGTCGGTCATGACTCCTCCTCGGATGGTGCAGCTTCGGTCGGGTTCGCTGCGGCTTGCTGGCGGGTCACTTCGAGGAAGATGTCTTCCAGGTTGATCGCCAGCGGACGAATTTCGGTCAGGTTCCAGCCCTTGTCCAGCACGGCGCGGGCGATGCGCGGACGCGGATCGTCCTCAGCGCTGGCAGGCACGGCGATCACGCCGTCCATGCCGACCGTGACTGATCCGACTCCCGGCACCGCCGCGATCACATCGCGCAGCACCGCTGCCGACGCGCCAGCGCGGATCAGGATGCGACCGCCGCGCTCCAGGCTGGCGCGTAATGCCGATGGCGCCCCCTGGGCGATGATCGTCCCGCCGTTGATGATCACGACTTTATCGCACACCTGCTCGGCTTCGCTCAGGATGTGGGTGCTGAACAGGACGGTGTGATCGCGTCCCAGGTCAGCGACCAGCTCGCGCAGCTCCAGCACCTGCAGCGGGTCGAGTCCGATTGTTGGCTCGTCGAGGATCAGCACCGGGGGATTGTGCAGCAGCGCGCTGGCGAGTCCGACACGCTGCCTCATGCCTTTGGAGAGCGTGCGGATGCGGCTGCGCGACCGCGAACCGAGTCCCACGCGCATCAGCACGTCGTCGGCGCGGCGTCCGGCATTGCGCACGCCGCGAATCTCACCCAGGTAGGTCAGATAACCATGTGCGGTCAGATCGCGGTAGAGCGGGACATTTTCCGGCAGATACCCGACACGGCGGCGTACTTCCAGGCTCTTCTCGAATACGTCAAAGCCCGCGACGCGCGCTGATCCGTCGGATGGGGGCATGTAGCCCGTCAGAATACGCATGGTGGTGGTCTTCCCTGCGCCATTGGGGCCCAGGAAGCCGGTCACCTGTCCTGGCTCGGCGGTGAAGCTGATGCCATTGACGGCAGTCACCTCGCCGTAGCGCTTGACCAGATTTTCCACTTCTATCATTGTGCTGTTTCCCTCGTTTCGATGGTGCGGGTGTGGATAGAGAGCGTCGATCATTATAGGGGGGAAGGGGGGGTAAATGCTATGTGGAGGGACAAAAAACCCCGCTCCAGATGGAGCGGGGTTGGCGTAATCTGATCGTGCAGCGCTGTACGTTATCCTGTAATCGGGATCGTCCCGATATTGGCTGTCGGGCTGATGATCGCGAACTGCGCGCTCACCCATCCGACCAGACCGTTGTAATTGATCTGCCACCAGGTGTTGGCAGCGCTGCGACCGATCACCTGTGCCGTCCCGCCGACAGGCAGCAGCCCGACGCGGTTGTTGGCGGTCGAGGCGCCCTGGCGGATGACGACATTGAAGGGTGTAGCGGTGACGACATTGCCACCCGGTGCGACCGAGGTAGAGACGGCACCTCCGCCCACGACCGGGATATTGGCGCCTAGCGGCGCGATATTCACGAAGCGCACGTTGACCCAGCCGAGCGTGCCGTTGATGTTCAATTGTACCCACAGGTTGTTGGCGGTGCGTGCGATGATCGGATACTGCTCGAAGCGGCTGATGCGGGTGATCACCCCGCCTGTGGTGGAATTCGGTGCGTTGCGCACATTGAGGCGGAAGGCAGTCACGGTGGCGGTGACGCCGCCTGGCTGCACGTTCGGCTGCTGTGTCGGGAATACGGGAGACCCGGCGCCCGTCAGGTTGAAGTCGATGAAGGCGTCACCCGTACCCTCGTAATACTCGACCACGAAGGTGTTGGCGCCGCTGGGCAGATTGAGCGCGCGCGAGTAGGTGAGACCGCTGGCTGCGTGCCACTCGTCGATCGTCAGCACGCCGTTGACGTAGACGCGCACGCCATCATCGGCACGCACATTCAGCGAATAGGCGCCGCCGCTCAGGTTTTGCACGCTCGACCAGCGAACGGAGAAATTATCCGGGGCGATGTTCACCAGCGGGGCGGTCGCACCCCAGTTGTGGCTGACCTGTGCTTCGGTGAAAATGGCAGCCGGGTCGCCCTGCAGGCTGTTGTTGCCGTAATACTGTGCTGTCCAGGCACCCCCACCGACCGGCAGTGTCGAGCTTTGGGTAGGCGGCGCGGTAATGGCAAAGCCGGGGAAATTCGGGTTGGTCGCCAGGTTTGCAAAGGTCACGTAGGCGAATCCGACGCTGGTCAGCTCGCGGTAATCGATCTGAATGTGATAGGTGCCATTCGCTGGGACGGTCACATCGCCCGTGACGAGCTGGTTGACTCGATCCGACTGGGCAAAGGTGTCGATCACAGGTTGAAAGCCGAAATTGAAGGTGATCTTGATATTGTCGTCAGCTTGCGCATAGAAACGATAGGTGCCAGCACCGAGCGCCACATCGGTCGCCCAACGCACACTGAAATTATCCGACGGGATGGTGGGATCGGGCGAGCCATTGCCCCAGTTGAAGGCGATCTGATTGTCGTTGCGGACGAACGACGGCGATCCGGTGAAATTGCCGTTGTTGAAATACTCGCCGCGCCAGACTATGCCGCTTTGCGCGGCGGTGGGGGCGATCAGGGCAGCTCCGAGCGTCAATAGTAACGCGAACACTACGATTTTACGCCACATGGCGTTGGCTCCTCTGCTCATACAACATGAGCATCTCTTTTGATTCATACCCTATTATGGTAACGGGTTTTTGTTCAGCGCCAGGGGATAGTAGGTGAACCGTCAGTGAGCCGGGTGTCCCATTAATGGGATGCAACCTACATCAAACGAGGCGCGATCTTATGGGGTTCCCAAAGGAAGTCCAAGAGCGCAGGGACGCATAACAATACGTCCGAAAATGTGTGATTATCTTCCTGATAGACGACTACATAGACGACTACGATACTGGCAGCACCCAGCGCATCGCTCCCCACAACACCGCCGCGATCGGCAGCTCGCCGTCGCCGCGTCCAGTACCGGGAATCGGGGTCATGATCGCGCCATCGAATACTGCCGCCGCGCCCGGCGCCAGCGCGCCGATCACTGCCAGATGCGACCCATCGGGCGCCAGCGCGATCCCGTTCGGTTCGCCGACCGCCGCGCTGTTGCTGTCCGCGATCTCCCAGTAGAAGCCGAGTGAGTCATCGACGCCAAAGCGCAGCCGCCAGCCGACGCCGCTGCTGGTCTCCAGCACCGGCGATGCGCCGTAGGGAACCGCTGCGTTCGCTGCCGGGTCGATCAGCGTCCAGGCGCCGTTCTCGTAGAGCAGCCCGAAATAGGGCAGCCGATCGCCCATCGGATCGACCCAGGTCGTCAGGCGCACCGACGTTCCCGGAATCGCCGCCACGCCGACCGCCCCAAACGGGAGTCCATCGGGCGTGTAGACGATGTGTATCTGATCGCTGGACGCATCCGCCGACAGATCGATGGCGATCCCGCCCGCCCCCCAGCTGACCGGGGGCGCCGAGGTGCGTGTCTCACCACCCGGCACCAGCGCCAGCACGCGCGCCGCCGCCGTGACGACATCGTAGCGCACCAGACGCATAGTGCCGGATGGGTGATCGCGTTCCGCCCATGCCAGCGCTGCCGCGTCGGGTGACCACGACGGCGCCGACCGCTGCACCGCGTTGTCGGGGCGGGCGGGGTCGAACAGCGCGGCGTCGGCGGGCTGTGATGCGATCGTCAGCGTGAGACCACGTTCAAGGTGAGTCAGCACGAGATCGGCGGGCAGGTCAAAGTCAGCGATCTCCCCATCTGCCTGTACGCGGTCGAGCGCGGCGATCCCGATGGGCGCGGCGACTTTATAGGCGATCCAGGCGTCCCCCGGCGAGCGTGCCGCACCAGAAATGGTGCCATCGGTCGTGAGAGCGGTCGGCGGGGTGTCGAGCGCATCGACGCGGTACAGGTCGCCCCGGCTCCACACGATCAGCGGCGATGTAAAGCGATCGGTCTGTGCCCGCACCGCGACCAGACACGGCAGCACGAGACAGGCGATCAGCAGGGCGCGGCGCGTCATCATGATCATTTGCCTAATTCCGCGCGCATGGCACGCAGCCACTCGTTGAAGAACAATGGGCGGGTGTCGATCCCGGCGCGCTCCAGCGACTCGGTGCCGAACACAGGTGGGATCGCCTCACGACGGACGTACTGCTCGAATTCCGGCATCGGCTGCCAGGTGTCTATCCATGCCACACCGGGCAGCGCCATCTGGGGGATCAGCGACAGCGGCGCGGCGGTCTTGGGACGTTTGAGTACGTCGGGTGGCAGCATTCCCTCCATCGCCTGACGCAGCATCAGCTTGCGGCGATTCCAGGGGGCAGGCGGCATGGTCATGGCAAAATGAACCAGCCGCACATCGACGAAAGGCATGGTGAGATAAAGGGCGGTATACGGCTTGGGAAACGAGAACTCGGTGCGGTTCGCCCATTTACCGAGGCGCACGTACAGCGGCACCTCGGGCTGTGTCCGGTGCATGCCATCGAGCGTGTACGACCAGGGCACCTGAAAACGCGCTGGCAGTCCAGCCCGGCGCTCGAATTCGGGGTTGAACCAGGTTGGATAGCCATAGCTCGGCACTTCTGCTGCCGCCCGCCGCCCGAAACGCAGCAGTTCGCGCGCATAGGTGCCAAAGCCATCGAAGCGCGGTCGCTTGCCCGTGAAGCGCCACAGCCAGAGAAACAGCGCTGCCGCCTCTGGCAGCGAATGACGCAGCAGCACCTTGTACAGCGGGGTCACCGTCAGTATCTCATCGCCGCCATTACCTGAAAAGGCGAGCGTGCCCCGCTCCACGAGTGCCCGTTCCAGGTCGAAGATCAGCGGTCCGGTGAAGTCCTGCAGCGGGTCGATGCGCGCGGGCGGCGGCGCGGTCATGGCATAATCGTCCGCCGTGAACAACTCGATCGGCATGTCGAGGAAGCGGGCGGCGCTTTTGGCGAAAGGCGCTTCGGTGTCGGGGACGATCCGGTCGTAGACCATGCTGACCGCGCTCACCTGGGCAGCGACCTCGCCTGCTTGAATCAGCGAGGTGATCATCGCCGCGACGCTGGTCGAGTCCAGACCGCCGCTCATCAGGACGGTGACGCGATCGATGTCCTCCACTCGTTCGCGGATCACCTGACGAAAGAGCGCGCGAAAGGCGGCGACATCATCTTCAGGTTTGGCGGAACGGCGCATCGGCGCGTCCATCGGGAAATCCCAATAGCGCTGGAAGGTGATCTTTTGGCTGTCGGTGTTGGCGCGCAGCCAGTGCGCGGGCAGCAGACGGCGCGCATCCCGAAAAAATGTCACGCTTTTATCATGGCGATCGACCAGCCCGAACATCAGAAAATCGCCCACCGCGCCCTCATCGAGCGCACCCGATACCGACGGGTGTTTCATGATCGCCATCAGCTCGTTGGACACGATCAGCGTGTCGGGCAGCGCCGCGTAAAACAGCTCACGCACGCGCATCGGATCATGGGCGGCGAACAACGTCCGCGCCCGCGCGTCCCATGCGATCAACGCGAATTCGCCTGTGAGACGGCTGAGACAATCGACGCCCCAGGTGAGATAGGCGTGCAGGATGAGTACGCTGTTGGGCACATCGGGCGTGACCGAGCGTCCAGCCTGGCGCAGCGCGGCGATCAGGTCAGGGCGCGCCAGCAGCAGGGCATCCGCGATCAGGGTGACCCCCTCCAGCGTCACCGGCTGCGCCTCGCGGCGATCGGTGCGGGTGACCGCTTGCAGGGACGCGCTCATCATGACGGTGCCGTCGGGCGCTGTCCATGTGTCCTGGTGCTCACGCCCACGATAGGCGATGCGCGCGATCGATGCGTCGAGCGTGCCCTCGGTAATCGGGCGCCCGTCCAGGTTCAGCACTGCCAGGATTCCGCTCATCGTCTTGCGCGCCTCGATTTCACATACGAGATAAAGTCTCTGGAGACAGCCGATCGTGATAGAGGATCGGATATTGTGCCGCGACATCTGGCAGATCGTTGATCACCCGCCCATGATGCTCGACCCAGGCATGTCCGTCGGCACGTCCGTCCGGGGTCAGCCGAAAGGCGAGCCGGACATCGCTCGGCAGCCGCAGCCAGCGCATCAGCCACCACAACACCAGCGAGCGGCGCAGACACGTAACATCGACCACGCGGTGCATACTGGCAGTATCGACGGCGATCGCCAGCAGCCGCGCGCGGGTGTGATCGTCGCGGGCGGGGTCGGGTGGCGGGGAGGTGCGCATCAGCCAACGGCTGGTACGCCGATAGTGCAGGCGGCGCAGCATCAGATCAACGATCTTGAGCAGCAGCAGTGCGCCCAGATAGGCCGCGCGGCGCTTCGCCCGGTAAAACAGGCTGCGTAATGCGCGCAGCTTACGCTGCTCCCTCGTTGACGGTGATCAACTGTGCGCCTTGCAGCGAGGCAACCAGCGCCAGCACATCCTCACGGATCATATCGAGCGGGGCGTCGTATTCTTCTGCGAGTGCGGCACAGGCATCGTCGAGGGTGTGCGCGGACAGCAGCTCCCACATACGGATGGCGGTGTCGTTGAGGCTGAAATAGCTCTCGGTGTCGAGATTGAGCAGGACAGCTTCCTCGCCGTAACGGTGAAAAAGGACGTTGCTATTCGGGACGATACGCATGGGATTGGGCTTTCCTCTTCTCGTATAGGGATGCGGACAGAGCATCGCCCTGTCCTGCGGTGTCATTCGCTGTAATGCTGCGACAAGCCGGCGACAAAGGCGAGTGCAGCGGCATGATCAGGGAGTGCCTGCGCGAACTCCACCAGCAGCGTCGCCGCGACCGCCGACAAAGGATCGCCATGCTGCATCAAGGTCAGCGCCCGTGCGGTCATGCGTCCATACGAGGTGATCTGCGGCACAAAAGCCGCAGCGCGTTTGCGCAGCGCGAACAAGGGCAGCGAGTAAAATGTCGTCTGTTGATACTCGATACGCGGCACCGTCGCGCCGTCGGCATAGACGCGCGTCGTCCAGCGGAAGTTGTAATCGTCGTTGAACGGGCTGATCTTCAGCTCCAGTGTGACGCGCTCGCCCGCTGCGACCTCGATCGGCTGCTTGAGCGGCAGCAGGATACGCTGATAGACCTGGGGCGCGTGGGCACCGGGCGCATTGCTGAAGCCGATCTCGTCGAACAGCAGTGCGTCGAACCAGACGGCGACGAAATGAAGCGGCATCGCCTCAGAGACATCCCAGGTGAACGGCTGATCGTGCCAGGTGGTCTCACCACCCGCGTAATCGAGAGTCGCCCATTTCTGGGCGGTCAGCACGGCGTCGGGGTTTTCGATCGGGTCGGGCATCATGGTGTTGGTGATGATCGGCAGCACCGTATCCATTTTGATCCCCATCGGATTGCTCACCCAGGGACGGGTCACCTCGGCATCATACTTGCCAGCATCGCTGATGAAGGTCGCGTAGATGGTGTCGCGCTCCGGGATCACCCGACCACCTGGATTGAGGAAACGGGCGCGGGCATCTTTGAACACGTTGACCATCACCTCGAATGGGGGCAGGCGTCCGCGAATGTCCCCAATCACCAGATCGGCTTTTTCGGGAAGCTCGATGGTGTGCGACATCGCGCGGATGAAGGTGATTCGGTCGGCATAGCCGTTCGCCGCCGCCATCTCTGGTCCGAGCGTGATCAGCGGGTTCGGCTCGATCGCGTAGACATGACGCGCGCCGTACTGACACGCCATCAGCGCGAATATCCCGGTGCCCGCGCCAATATCTACCACAACGCTCCCAGGCTGCACCGCGCGTTTGAGGGCGGCTTCATAAGCGCTGATACGCACGGTGTCGCGGATCATGTGTCCGAACTGTTGCAGACTGTACATCTTATCTTCCTGTAGCGTAGGTGGGCAAAGCAAGGTGATCGAGAATCGCATCGGCGCATGCATCGACGCGGGTCATGTCGGCGGGGCGCACCAGCGAGTAGACCGGGACGGTCGTCGTCAGGCGCGACAGCCAGCGAAAATCGTCGGCGCGCATGATCGAGTCGAGCATATAGTTGAGATAGGTATTACCCATCAGACTCATCAGGGCGGCAGTGGGCGTGACGGTGACGATGCTGATGGCGCTGCTGAAGCCTTCCAATAGAAAGACCGCGCGCACGGGCAGCGGCGCGGACGCAAAATCATAACGCACATCATCGAGATCGACGTAGCGCTTGTCCCAGTCGGGGGCGATCAGCGGCAGGGCGTCGGCGCTGCCGTGCAGCTCTTCCACCGTCCATGACCACAATCGCAGATGCGGATAGGCTGGCGCGACGCACAACCGACCGTCAGCGGATTCGGTCAGCACGCTGACATCATCGGACAGGATGGTGCTACCCTGCCGTGCGAACTCGTATGCCAGAGTCGATTTACCCGACCCTGACGGCGCGACAAAGAGCAGCGCCTCGCCTGCCACGCCAACCGCGCTGGCGTGCAGACAGGTGCCGCCCCGCAGCCGCACACACAGCGCGAGGACAGGATTGAGCAGATAAGCGCACAGCGACTCGCGCGACATGTTTGCCGGGGGCTGCACGTAGATCGCCCCACCATCGACGCGCACCGTGAAAATGGCGTCATCGGCATAATGCAGTCGGATGTAGGCATTATCAGGGCTGGCGAAGATGCGCAGACCGGGTTGTGTCGGCTCGTCATGGGCACGTCGATTGACGTAGCGCGGGTGCGCCCTCCACCCCGACTCCGACAGGTCGTGCAGCGAGTCTGGCAGCGCTTGTGCAAAGGCGATCGTCACATCGGCTGGCGCGACAGATTCTGGTGCCATAGGGATGCCGGGGATCGGCTCGTCGCTGACGACGCGCAGATGATACAGGGAATAAAAATAGCGCATCACAGTCGCGGCTCGTTCTTCATGGTGTCCAGGAAGCAGTGAAACCAGGGGCATTGTACGTGCTGGGGTGATGAATTAAAACAGTCGATCTCATGACACCATCATCAACAAAATGAAAAAAAATAGCTCGACTTAGTGGGGAAAGCCAGGGAGTGCCGACATAAAAACAGAGCGCCGACGTATGTCGGCGCTCTGTCTGTCAGAGTGCTGATCGATTAGACCGATTTGGTCAGAATGATCAGAACCATATCACCGATGACCGGCGGGGCGCCGTCCGGGGTGAGGGTGTCACGCTGAGTGTTGATAACTTCATTCAGACGACCGATTTCCGCGATCTGCGGCTTGCTGTACGACTTCTTCTGCATGATTTTCTCCCAATGAGGAACACAACCTGACAATCACGAATTATATTCAGTTTCGAGCATGAGTCAAGTTTTTGTGCCCGACAACATAATGAAGAACGTAAAAACTTCTTCATCTGCGCTGAATTCGTGATAATCATAACGTCAGATTTGGCAAATGACAAGCGCAATTCGCGCAAACACGCAATCGGAAATTATGCGTGTTTGCGACTATGGCTGTGGCATCCGTGCGTGGCGCAGCAACCGCCTACTCGGAGACGACCTGCACACCCTTCCAAAAGGCGACGTAATCGGTGATCTGTTTAGCGGCGTCTTTTGGTTGAGGATAGTACCAGGCGGCATCTTTGTTAATCTGCCCGTCTACCGCTACCGAGTAGTAATTGGCGGTGCCTTTCCAGGGACAGACGGTGTGGGCGGGGCTTTCCGCCACATACTGCCGATCGACCGAATCGGCCGGGAAATAATGGTTGCCCTCGACCACGATCGTCTTATCGCTCTGCGCCAGCACCGCGCCGTTCCAGATCGCTTTCATCATCATCGGTTTCGTCCTTTTGACCGCTCACACTATCCTGAGTATGATCGATTAGAGACATCAGCGAGACGATCTCTTACGTCGATTTGGTCGGATGCTGCCAGCGAAACCGACGATCGCTCTGCGTCCCTACGTCGATGTTTTGCGCACGCGGTCGCTGCGCTCCGCGATCGGTCGCACCTGAAATTGCTGCTCGCGGATGATGCGACGCACATAAGGGGTGGTGATCACCGTCATCACCATCGTTTCGCCTTCACGATTCAGCTCGAAATGATAGAGCGTGACCAGGCGTGTGCCCGCGTGCCAGTATTCTTCCAGGTAGCACACCAGGCTGACCTCCCAGTGCGAATCGATGGCGGTCAACAGGGCATCGCCGCCCGCAAATTTCTCTGAGCCGCTGTGCCAGTGACGCTGAAATGCCGGATAGCTGGTGTGCCAGTTTGAACTGTAACTGAGCATGTACGTCACTCCGTAATTATGAGGCGAACGATTCTTCAGGAAATTTTCCACATGAGTATAGTGGCGCATGGGCGGACAACGCAAACATTATTCATCGCCAATATCCTCAAACAACGATCTCATAGGATTAAGCCCGCGCTCATTATCTGTCTATAGAGTCGTGACATTCACAGCAGGGTCGATCGTGCGTCGTAAATGGTGCGACGATATCGACCTTATTTCAATAACAGGGGATCAACACAATGGCGCGGATTATTGTCATCGGCAGCGGCTTTGGTGGTCTCGCGGCTGCGATTCGGTTAGCAGCGCGCGGGCACGAGGTCGATCTGTTCGAAAAGCGCGACAAGCTCGGCGGGCGCGCCTATACCTACGCAATCGATGGCTTCAAATTCGATGGCGGACCGACCGTCATTACAGCGCCATTCCTGTTCGACGACCTGTTCGCGGCGGCGGGACGTGACCGCGAGAAATACATTGAATTCATCCCAATCGATCCCTATTATCGCATCTTCAACCACGAAGGGCGATCCTTCGACTACAACGGCGATGAAGCCTTCATCCTCGAACAGATTCGCCAGTGGAACCCGGCTGACGCCGATGGCTACCGCCGTTTCATCGCCACTACAAAGGACATCTTCAAGACTGGCTTCGCGCTGATCGATAAACCATTCTTGCACATCACCGACATGCTCCGGGTGGCGCCCGATCTGGTGCGGCTCAAGTCGTATCTGAGCGTCTACCAATATGCGTCCGAGTTCATCGAAGACGAATTTCTGCGGCGCTGTTTCTCGTTTCACCCGCTGCTGATCGGCGGCAACCCATTCGACTCGCCGTCGCTGTACGCGCTGATCCACTATCTGGAGCGCAGATGGGGTATTCACTATGCGCGCGGCGGCACCGGGGCGATCGTCGATGGCATGGCACGTCTGTTCGCAGAGGTGGGCGGGCGCGTGCATGTGAACGCCGAGATCGACGAAATCCTGGTCGATGCACGGCGCAAGGATCGCGTGACCGGGATACGTCTCAAGGACGGGACGGTGCATCACGCCGATCATATCGTGAGCAATGCCGATGTCGCCTTCACCTATCGCAACCTGATTCCAGAACAATATCGTCCTCGCAATAGCAACAGGCGCGTCGAGTCGATGAAGTACAGCATGTCGCTGTTCGTGATCTATTTCGGCACGAAACGGCGCTATCTGGACAGCGGTCTGGCGCATCACAACATCATCCTGAGCGAACGCTATCGCGGCTTGCTCAACGATATGTTTCGCAATAAAGTACTGAGCGACGACTTTTCGCTGTACCTGCACATGCCGACGATCACCGACGAGAGCATCGCCCCGCCCGGTCACGAGAATTTTTACGTGCTGTCGCCGGTGCCGCATCTGGCGTCGGGCACCGACTGGACCCGCCAGGCAAAACCGTACCGCGACGCGATCATCAGCTTCCTGGAAGAAAATTATCTGGAAGACCTGAGCGCCAATATCGTCGCGGAACATCATATCGACCCGCTGCATTTCCAGAACACGCTTAACAGCTATCTGGGGTCGGCATTTTCGGTACAACCGATTCTGATGCAGTCGGCATGGTTCCGTCCGCACAATCGCAGCGAAGATTTTGAGAACCTGTATTTCGTCGGCGCGGGCACACACCCCGGCGCGGGGCTGCCCGGCGTGTTGTCGTCGGCGATCATCGTCGATGACCTGATCGGCGGGGGCACACCCGGCTACACACGCCCGCGCTCGACCGCCTCGTTGACACCGGAAGCGCTCGCAGATTTGACTGGATGACAGACTATGAGCCTGAAGATCACCCATTCTGCCTGGGAAGCGATGCTGCTCGATTGGGCGGAGCGTCCGCTGCAAGGACACGTCAGCGCCAGACAGCACGCGGCGGAGTCACCCGCGCTGGCTGCTGCCTACGCCGCCTGTGATGCGATCACACAGCGTCACAGCAAGACGTTTTACATCGCTTCGGGTCTGCTGCCGCCGGAAAAACGGTCGGCGGTGCGCGCGCTCTACGCTTTTTGTCGCATCACCGACGATCTGGTCGATCGCGCCGACGCCGACGCCACACCGGAATCGATCCGCGAGGCGCTGGATGCCTGGCGCGGGCAGGCACTGCACAGCCACCCGCCCGCCGAGCAGATGGTGGCATATGCCTGGGCGGACGCACGGGCGCGCTGCGCGATCCCGGTCGGCTATGCCGAACAGTTAATCGACGGGGTGGCGGGTGATCTGATCAAGAAGCGCTATCAGACCTTCGACGAATTGGCGGCGTATTCGTATGGTGTCGCCTCCACCGTCGGCTTGATGGCGATGCACATCGTCGGCTTCAATCAGGCAGATGCTCAGCGCGCACTGCCCTACGCGGTCAAGCTGGGAGTCGCGCTGCAACTCACCAACATTCTGCGCGACGTGGGCGAAGACTGGCGCGGCGGGCGCCTCTATCTGCCGCTCGATGAACTCGAAGCGCACGGCTTGAGCGAAGCCGATATCGCGGCGGGGCAGGTGAGCGCGCGCTGGCGCGCCTTCATGCGTGACCAGATCGCCCGCAACCACCGTCTGTATGCCGAGGCGATGCCGGGAATCGCGGTGCTGCATCCCGAAGGACGGTTTGCCATCGCCGCCGCCGCCGAGCTGTACCGGGCGATTCTGGGCGACATCGAGCGACACGACTACGATGTCTTCAACCGTCGTGCGAGGCTGGGCAAGTGGGCAAAGGCGCGTCGTCTGCCGGGAATCTGGTGGCGGGCACGTCGTTAGTCTGTCTGTTCATTCGGTCAGCGCGCGGCGCGGCAAATTATGTTATAGTCGCAGTGTGACCATGACTTTCACGATCAGTCAGCCAAGCGCCCCATCATGATCGACCCTGCTGCCCAATCCACCACGCAAAACAACGCTCCTCCTCGGATCATCAACGGGCGCTATCGCCTGAGCGAGCGCATCGGCGCGGGTGGCATGGGCATTGTCTATGCCGCCGATGACCGTCTGACCGGAACGCGCGTCGCGCTGAAGCAGGTCAACGGCGCCTACAACGATGAAGAATTCACGCTGCACCTGGCGCACGAATTTCAACTACTGGCATCGCTGCGTCACCCCAATATCATCAGCGTCCTCGATTTTGGTATCGCTCACGACCAGCATGAGCAAGCGCTCTACTACACCATGGAACTGCTGGCGAATCCGCGCACGCTGATCGCGGCGGCAGAGAATGCACCCATGCCGGAACGGGTGCGGTTGTGGGTGGAGCTGCTGGAAGGGCTGGTCTATCTGCATCGCCGCGGTGTGCTGCACTGTGACCTCAAGCCGGAAAATATCCTGGTCAGCGAGAGCGGACAGGTCAAGGTCGTCGATTTTGGCTTGTCGTCGCTGCGCGTCACCATCGAGGCGGAGCCGGGCGGTCTGATGCAGGGGACGCTGGCATACATGTCGCCGGAACTGCTGCGTGGTGGACGTGCCAGCGAAGCCAGTGATCTGTACGCGGCGGGCTTGATCGGCTACGAGATGCTGACCGACCGCTACCCGTTTCCGATGGGATCGGTCAATCACCTGATCAGTGCGATCCTCGAAGCGCCGCCCAACATGGCGCCTTTGTACGCGCTTGTCCCCGACGCACTGCTGTTGAGCGAGACGCCGACCCTGCCCAGTGTGATCAGACAGATGCTCGAAAAATTCCCGTTCGACCGCCCGACCAGCGCCGCCGCTGTGATCGTCGATCTCGCCGCTGCTGGGCTGCCCGTCCAGCCGCAGAGTGCCGCGGTGCGCGAGAGCTTTTTGCAGGCAGCGTCGTTCGTCGGGCGTGAGACGGAGCTGAGTCAACTGCGCGCGGCGCTGGCACGCACCCGTGAGGGCACAGGGACGGGCTGGCTGATCGGCGGAGAGAGCGGCATCGGCAAGTCGCGGCTGGTGGACGAGCTGCGTACCTATGCGTTGATCGACGGGGTGCAGGTCGTGACCGGGCAAGCGGTCGAGGGGGGTGGTCTGCTTTATCAGGTGTGGCGCGAGCCACTGCGTCGTCTGGCGCTGACTACCCCGCTCACCGACCTGCAAGCGGGTATCCTGAGCGACATCGTGCCAGACCTTGATCGATTGCTCGACCGTCGGATTGTGCCCGCCCCGCAGCTGGACGGCAGCGCGGCGCGCCGTCGTCTGCTGACGACGATCATCGAGGTGTTTCGCGCGCAGGTCACGCCGACGCTGCTGATTCTGGAAGACCTGCATTGGGCACGCGAAAGCCTGGAAGTCCTCAAAGCGGTCTTGCCGCTGACCGGGACGCTGCCGCTGCTGATCGTCGCCACCTATCGCCTGGACGAGAGCGCGACGCTGGCGGCTGACCTGCCCGATATGTTCGACATGCGGCTGCGGCGGCTGACGCGCGACGAGATCGCCGCCTTGAGCGAGTCGATGCTGGGGGCGCATGTGGCGCAGCCGCTGCTGCCGATGCTGGACACCGAGACCGAGGGCAATATCCTGTTCCTGGTCGAGGTCGTGCGCTCGCTGGCGGAGGACGCCGGATCCCTCGACAGGATCGACCTGCACACCGTACCCTTCCGCACTTTTTCCGGTGGTGTGCTGGCGATCCTGCGGCGGCGTTTGAGTCGGCTCCCTGACAGCGCGCGTCCGCTGCTGGAGGTGGCGGCGCTGGTCGGTCGCGTCATCGACCGTCCGATCCTGGAGGCGATCCTCACACTGGCGCCGCATCTGACCCCGATCGAAGGGATCGACTCGTGGCTGCTGGGCTGTCTCAACAACGCCGTGCTGGAGGTATTCGACGGCGGCGCTCGCTTTGCGCACGACAAAATGCGCGAGGTACTGCGCATCGATGTGATCGAGCGCGGCGATTTGCCCGCGCTCAGTCGATCGATCGCGCTGGCGATTGAGCATGCCTATCCCGACATGGCACAGCGGGCGCTGCGCGCGGCGGTGCTGGCGGAATACTGGCATTACGCCGGTGACAGCGACCGCGAAGCCGTCGCGCTGGAACTGGCAGCACAACTGGCGCTGGAAAACGCGCTCTACGATCAGGCGCTGGAGTTCATCGTGCGGGCGCGTCCGCTGGTGGCGGGCGATCGCAATGCCAGCGCGCGGCTCAACGCCCAGGCGACTGAAGCCCATTATAATCTGGGCGCGCTGGAACGGGCGCAAAACGAGGCAATGGACACCCTGACGCTGCTGGGCTTTCGACTCACGGTCGAGGTGGCGGAGCAGGAACGCGCGCTGCCGCGCCTGATCAGCCGCTTTGTGATGGGGCGCGGGCGCCGACGCCTGACACACCTGCCGCGCGTCGCGCGTCGCGCCCCGTCGATGCGCATGGAAGCCAACGAACGCAACCTAATCGCGCTCAAGCTGCTGGAACGGCTGACGATGATCCATTATTTCCGCAATCAGCGTACCGAGGTCGTTTACTTTTCGCTCAATGCCATGACGATCGCGGAGGCGACCGATCCGGGGCGCTATCTGGAACGGGCGCGCGGCTATACCACCGCCGCGATCGCACTGGGGTCATCACGGCAGCGGCTGGCGCGTTTCTTTGTCCGCCGCGCCGACCGCGCCGCGCGCCATGTGGACGATCCCAATACCCTGGTCTGGCACAACCTGGGCACGGGTATCCTGGCAGTGGTTATGACAGATTGGGACGAAGCCGATCGACGACTGCGCCGATCGATCGAGATCGCCAGAGCGACCGCCAACTGGCGCCGCGCTGAAGAAGGCTTGGTCACGCTCGCTGGAGCATATTACTACCAGGGACGCTGGAATGAGACGCGCGCCTTGAACGACGAGCTGCGTGCCGCCGCCGAACGCATCCGCGATCTGCAGGCGAGCGCCTGGGTGCTGGACAACGACGGACGGTTCGCGCTGCGTGCTGGACGCTTCGGCGAGGCGCGCACGATTTTCGAGATGGGGCACGCCATCTATACTCAGGTGTCCGACAACATCAACCGCATCTGGACGCAGGGCGCGATCGCTAAAAGCTATCTCTATGTGGGCGATCTCGACTCCGCACGTCCCTACATCGAGACTGTCAACGCGGCGGTGCGCAGCGCGCCGCAGACCTCATTCGGGATGACCGAGCCGATCAGCGCGTGCGCCGAATATGCGCTGCTATCCTGCGAACGCGGGACCGGCGACCTGCGCGAAGCGGCGGCAGCGATCGCTGTGCTGGGGCGCTTCGCAGCCTATTTTGCACTGGCGCGTCCGCGTCTGCTCGCCTATCTGGGCTGGCTGCGACACCTGGAAGGCAGGCACGACGATGCACGGCGCTATGGTCAACAGGCGATCGCGGTGGCGATCCGTCTCAGGATGCCTTACGACGAGGGAGTCGCCCACGTCGAATGCGCGCGTCTTCTGTCCGCCGACGACCCGCGCCGTGCCGACTCGCTGAGTCGGGCGCGGGCGATCTTCGACGGGTTAGGCGCGGTGGCAGACGCCGATCGCATCCGCGCATTGTAGCGATCGTTGTAGAAGCGATCGTTGTAGAAATTGGATCATGCTGCGTCGGCGCGTTGTCGGGCGGCGCAAAGCGCGCTATGCTCACCGTAACGCCATGCTATCCCCAGGAGTATTCATGACCCGTGTCATCTTCGTCATGCTCGACGGTCTCCGTCCCGACGCGATCACGCCGGAGCGCACGCCCCATCTGACGCGCGCCATTGCACGCGGAGCGCACACGCTGACTGCGCGCTCGGTGGTGCCATCGATCACGCTGCCCTGTCACCTGTCATTGATGATGAGCGTGCCACCGGCGCGTCACGGTATTCTGAGCAACCAGTATGTGCCGATCGCGCGCCCGGTACAGGGGTTGTTCGATCTGGCGCACGACGCCGAAAAGACCTGTGCCATGATTTACAACTGGGAAGAACTGCGTGATCTGAGCGCGCCCGGAGCGCTGGCATACAGCCATATGATCCGCGCCAGCTATGACATGGACGACGGTGACGATCGCATCGTCGCACATGCCGCGCCGATCGTGGCGGCTGGCGTCTACGATTTTACATTCATCTATCTGGGGACGATCGACATCGCCGGACACTGGCATGGCTGGATGAGCGACGGCTATCTGGCACAGGTACAGAAGATCGATGCCCTGGTCGGGACGCTGATCGACGCTGTGACCGACGACGCGGTGATGATCCTGCAGGCGGATCATGGCGGGCACGATCGCTTTCATGGCACCGAAGAACCCGAAGATATGACCATCCCCTGGATCATGCTCGGCGCCGGGGTACGTGCCGGACACACGATCGCCCGTGACGTGAATTTGCTCGATACCGCGCCGACGATCGCGCACCTGCTCGGCTTGAGCGCGCCGCGCGAATGGGAAGGCACGCCCGTCGTCGAGGCGTTGATCGGATAAACCATCGACCGAAAATGACCCAAAGTCGGACGCATGGTTAGGCGTCTCTACGCCCCGCATTCGGAGGTCGAAGCCATCACGGTGTCGGTGTCATCGGCGTCACCATGATCGCTTCCATCGCCTCGCCGATCCCAATCCATACCAGCGCGACCATCATGACCACCATGCCCCACAATCCGATCGATGCCAGATCGCGCACGAGGCGCAGACGTGCCCGGCGCGCGTGCATCTGTATTTCGGGGATGCTGATCCTGTAATATGCCGACGCCGCGTCGCCGTTGTTCGGGTTGATACGCAGCACATTGTCCAGGCAGACGGCGCTTTGATCGAGCGTATCGACCGAGACGCTCATCCACAACCAGGCGTGTTCAAAATCGCTGTCGTCACGGATCAGGTCGCGCAGCAGATGACGCGCCGCGTCGCGCTGATCGGCTTTGACCAGCTCGATCGCGTCGAGCAGCTTGTCGATGCGCGCTGCCTGCGGGTTGGCGCCGTCCGCTGCCGCCTGATCGGTCATGCGCGCGCCTCGACCCCGGCGAACAAGTCGAACTCGTCGATGCCGGCATGGGTCGGCGCCGGATGCACGCGCGTGAATCCCTGTCGAGATGCCATGCGCCGACGCAGCCACAGGGGCAGCCGCTGCGAGCGTCCGCCGAGCTGACTCTGATGGCAGGCGCTGGCTGCCTCCCACGCATCGAAATAGGCGCCGATGTCCACGCGCGTATGGATCGGCTCGACGTGATCGAGGATCGCCACGATGTCGATATCCTGGTTGCGTCCGAGCTTGCGCGGATTTTGTCGGCGCAGCCTGGTCAGCAGGATAGCGAGCTGCATCTGTGCCTTCATGACGTTGGTGTAATACAGTTTTTGCGGCGCGTAGGGCGCCTGACCCGTCTCATAGCCGGGATCGCCTGCCCGCCCGAACGCCTCGGTCGCGGCACGCTGGATGGCGATGTGATCCGGGTGACCATAGCCGCCATACTTGTTGAAAGTGATCATGACCTGCGGCTTGAGGTCGCGCACCACCTCGACCACGCGGCATGTCACCGCGTCAGGAGCGGCGCTCCACAGCGACGTGGGATCATCGTTGTCCGGCGAACCCATCATACCGCTGTCACGGTAGCCTAGTTTGATCACGTTGGTCAGGCACAGCAGCCGCGCCGCCGCATCCAGCTCTGCCAGCCGCACCGCGACCGCCGAGCCATGCTTTTCGATATATTCCGGGGCGATCGTGCCCGCTTCGCCGTTGGTCGCGCAGATCAGATCAACCTGCACCCCTTCTCCCACCAGTTTCGTGATCAGCGCGCCCAAGCCGAAACTTTCGTCGTCCGGGTGCGCATAGACGATCAGCAGCCGACGATTTGCCATTGGTTTCTCTCTGTATTCCCTATTGTGAGACGCGACGGGACGATTATGCCCTGTAATGCGACGCCGCAGCGTCTTATACTCTTACCGTTCGCGTGTCGTGCAGCTCGTGACGCGCGTCATTGTCTCATAAACAACATGGAGTCGCTATGCGTTTACGTTCAGCCCGCGCCGTTGCGATCGTGGCAGTCGCCGTGATCGTGTCGGTCACGATCGCCGCGCCCACCTCTGCACAGCAGATCGATTTTTCGACCAATACCCCCGTCCCACAGGGATTCTTTCCGACCAACACACCGATCCCGTCCCCGACGCTGACGCCTTCTTCGACACGCACCTACACGCCATCGCCGCTGCCGACGCTGACACCATCGCGCACGCCGACCCCCACGCTCACGCCGACGCCGACCGCGACTCAGGTGGGACCATTCGACTATCCCGAAGGCTACAACCCGCTGACCGGGCTGCCTTACACCAGTGACGAAGCCCGCGCCCGCCGCACCTTCATCATGAAGATCAGTAATTTTCCGCCAGTCGTGCGCCCGCAGTATGGCGTCAATCAGGCGGACGTGGTGTACGAGTACGAGGTCGAGGGCGGCGTGACCCGCTTTGCCGCGCTGTTCCGTGAAAACGCGCCCGAACGAGTCGGACCCGTGCGCAGCGGTCGGCTGGTCGATGTCGAGCTGGTGCAGATGTACGACGCACTCTTTGGTTACAGCGGCGCCAGCGATCCGGTGAATGCGCTGCTGCGTTCACAGCCCTGGTTTGGGCGGGTGATCTCGCCAGCACGCGGGGACAACTGCGTCGAGGCGGGCTACTGCCGGATCGAACGCGAAGGCGTCGCCTTTGAGCATACGTTGTTCGTCGATATGCGCCTGGCATGGGAGCGTGCGACCGCGCGCGGCGGCACCGTCAACGAAGGGCGGCGCGGACGCGGCTTCAGCTTCAGCGATTTGCCCGACCTGAATGCGCCCGCCGCCGCGACCATCGATGTCGATTATTATGGCGAAACGACCGCGCGCTGGGAATATAATGCTGCCAGCGGACGCTATCAGCGTTTCACCGACGGCGAAGCGCATTTTGACGCCGCCGAAGACCAGCAGCTCTGGACGGACAACCTGGTGATCATCGAGGTCGAACACGTCGAGCGTCCTGACTTGTTCGAGCCGGAGAGCAGCAGCGCCTCGCACCAGATCAGTCTGTTTGGAGGGGGCAGCGCCTATGTCTTCCGCGATGGACGCTGGGTCGAGGGGTATTGGCGTCGTGAGTGTAAAGGCACCGAACCCGACCCGGAATTTCCAGTCGAGCGCGAAGACCCCTGTTGGTCGCGCGCGGGCGACGCGCTGCAATTGGTCTACGGCGACAACACACCGATCATGCTCAAGCCGGGGCGCACCTGGGTGATGGTGACGCGCTGGCTGAATTACGTGGCTGTCGGCTGATCGCCGCGAGTACTCATTTTATAAATGGGCGCCTCGTGTGGGCGCCTGTTTTTATGCTCGTTTTGATTCGATCGCACCGCTGCTTCGTCCGGGTTTGCCGCCTTTTCGGTGTACACTGGACTCAATGTGAACTCAGCTTTTCGAGGCATGAATCATGATCACGACCGCCCCCGCGCGCGGCATGACTGTCGAAGAATTCGATCGCATCGCCGCGCTGCCTGAAAATGTCGATCGCAAGCTGCGACTCATCGATGGGGAGATGATTGAAAAAATGCCGAAACACGCCCATGCCAGACTTGCGGCGCAATTGATCATCTGGATCGGCAATTTTCTGCAAATGCACGCATTGGGTGATGTGTTTTCCGAGTTTCGTATCGATCTGCCGCACGAAAAAAATAATGCGCATGTGGCTGATGTCTGTGCCGTCACCTTGCGCCGTGACGATGTTGCCCGACTGCCTGATGATGCCGCACTGCCATTTATGCCCGACCTGATTATCGAAATTCAATCGGCGGGGCAGAGTGATGCCCACATGCACACGCTGGCGGCATATTATCTGGCACACGGCGCGCGCATGGTCTGGCTGGCGTACCCCGATCGCAAGTTGGTCGAATGGCTGACTCCGACCGATCGCCGCCTGATCACGATCGATGGCACCATCGACGGTGGCGAGGTGCTGCCCGGCTTTACGCTGTCGATGCGTGAGCTGTTCGGCTGATGCCCCAGTGCCGAGATCGCTGGTAGTGAGGGGGTGCGGTTTGCGGCGGCGTGGTACACTAGCAGGCATATTGATCGATCCATTGCCCGGAGACTCGCATTATGGCGACCGACTCGCGCACCTGGTTTTACACCACCCCTGAAGCGCGCCCGTATTACATCGAAGAGCGCGTCAACCACACGCTCTGGAAGAACCGCCTCGCCAACATTCATATGATCTGCACGCAGCCCGAACCGCCGATCCGTATGGAAGGGCGCTGGCAGGGCGAAATGCCTGTGATCTTCGAGTGGGATCCGGGCAAATACTTCATCCTGCGCACTGGGCAGGAAAGTAAGGAATTCATCGGTGTGATGCGTCAAATCCTGATGATCCGCCCGGCGCTGGCGTACCAGGATGCTGAAGGCATGTTCGTGGTCGAGTGGCACACCGACGGCGGCGATACACGCTGGCGCGAGGTGCAGGGCAAACCACAGTATCAATCGGTGCGCCGTCTGCGTCGCGCGTGATTCGACCGATCAATCAGGAAGTGCAGATCATGACCACACATGCCAAAGTCATCCTCGGCGCAGGCTTGACCACCACCGTGCAGATGCGCGGGTTCACCCTCACCGCCGACGAGCCAATCGAGGATGGTGGCACCAACCTGGGTCCAAAGCCGACAGAACTCCTGCTGGCTGCACTGGGAAGCTGTGCGGCGATCACCGCCAGGCTGTATGCTCAACGCAAAGCCTGGGATCTACAGGGCGTCGAGATCGACCTGACCACCGAGCGGTTCAAAAAAGAAGATTACCCGACCTATACGGGTGATGCGGCGTTTGTGCGCGAATTCGTGCAGCGCATCACTTTCACGGGCAATCTGACCGCCGAACAAAAGCAGCGCCTGACCGAAATCGCGGGGAAATGCCCGGTACATCGCGCCTTTACCGACCCGCAGGTGATGATCGAAACATGGGTCGATCAGACGATCGCGGAAGAGATGGAATGACAGAGAAAACCTTCAACGCTGATCGCGATCTGCGCGAGGCAAAGGCGATGGTCGATGCGCTCGTGCCCTATGTGTACGAGGATGCGCTCTATGGACGCACGGGCGGCGGCTTGTTTGGGGGCAGCGCCATGCCCGCGCTCACGATTGGCAGCCTGCTGCTGCGGCTGCGACGGCTGCGCGAATTGGACGAGCGGCTCTCCCCCGCACAGCGCGATCAACTCGGACAGATCGCCAAAGCACACGATGGCATCATGAGCGAGTGGCGCCAGCACTACGTCGAGAAATTACACCGTGAGGGCGAGTCACGCCTGAAGGCAATGCGGACATTTTTCGACGAATGCGAAGAGAGTCCACGTCAGTGCGCCAACATCTATCTGCCGGAGGTGGTACGCCGCACGATCGTGCAGGAGATCGTCCGCGTCCTCAAAATGCTGGAAGAGCCGCACGACGAACTCGTCAAGGCGATGCGCGGCGTCGATAGCAAGCTGCGCCGCTTCACCGAACCCGCCGCTTTCCTGTGGGAGCCGGACTTGCAAATGGTGTACCCGCAGAGCGAATTCTGGTGGCTGTATGCCGTGCCGCCGCGCGCTGAAACCAGCAAGGACTCCTGACCCGGCGCGCGCCCCGCGTCACGCCGGGTTGTAGTGCCGCCACCAGTGCAGCAATGTCTCGTGTGGGATAGCGTGCAGGGTATTGCCCGCGCGTCCGGTCATGGTCTCGGCGGCGACCAACGCATTCCAGATCGCCTCCTCGACCGTCTCGACCGCCGCCGTAAAACAGGCGTTGATCGATCCCGACTCGGTGAAGCGTTCGACGCTGGCTACCGCGTCCGATGGGCTGTGATCCCAGGGATTGGCAGTCGAAAAGGCGATCGCAAAATCGCCGCTGCCATCATGCCCGACCGTGCCCGTGCGTCCCAGCGCGAACGCCGCGCGCATCGCCAGTCGGGATAACTGGCGACCGTCGAGCGGCGCATCGGTCGCCAGCACCATCATGATCGAGCCAGGTCCCGGTGTCGGCATGTGTGCCTCGATCAGATGACGTCCGATCGGCGCGCCAAAAAAGCGCATCTCGGCGCGGTCGCCGTAGTTGGTCTGGACGAGCGCGCCTACCGTGAAGCGTCCGTCCAGGATACGCCGTGAGGCTGTGCCGATCCCGCCTTTGAACTGGAAACAGTTGGTGCCTGTCCCAGCGCCGACATTGCCCTCGCGCGTCTCATCCTCACGAGCCCCGTCGATCGCCGCCCACACGTCGTCCTGACCGATATGGCGTCCGCGTATATCGCTGAGAAAGCCATCGTTGCACTCGCCCACGATCGGGCAGACCGTCCCGGCGTCGATGCCGATGCGCGGGTGATCGCGCAGCATCCAGGCGATCAGGGCATCGCTGGCGCGCCCGATATTGAGCGTGTTGGTGAGCACGATCGGCGTCTCGATCACGCCGCGCTCGCGGATCTGCTCGAAGCCGGTCGCCTTGCCAAAGCCGTTGATGCTGGCGACTCCGGCGGGGACTTTACGCTCGAACAGGCTGCCACCATGCGCGACGATCGCGGTCACGCCTGTGCGGATCGAGTCGCCGTCGATGCGGGTGACATGTCCGACGCGCACGCCAGGCACATCGATAATGGCGTTGCGGGCGCCAGGCGTCAGCAACCAGCCGGGGTCGATACCAAGATCACGGATACGCATGATGAATGTCCTGACCGTATTGTGAATCGATAAAAATCATGGGCTGTGCGGATGATAGTGATGGGTCGCTACAGCAGGATGCCGTCCACCACCGTGGTCAGGTCGAGCGCGGCGCCTCGTGCCAGCGCACTTTCGACGGTGACTGGATTGGCGCTGGTGCGCAGTGTCTCCAGGATCGGCGCGGCGGTGATGCGCACATCCTCGTTCGACTCAGGATGTGCCAGCGCCAGCCCGATCAGCTCGCCAGCCCCGTCGGGATCGTCGGATGCCAGCCGAATGCGAGCGATTCCCAGCAGCACATCGAGGATGACCGAGACCGCGCCCAACTGCGTGGCGATTATGAGCGCGCGACGAAAATAAGCAGCGGCGGCGCCATAATCCTGTTGATCGAAGGCGATGTAGCCGAGCAGATTGGTCATGTTGGCGGTATACCAATTGGCTTCGTTCGGCTTGTGCATATCGAGCGCCAGTTGGGCGGCTTGTTGAGCTTCATCGAAATAGCCGAGCTGCCAGGCGGCGACGCCCAGATTGGCCCACAGGGAATTGATCGCGGTCACTGAAATGATATTCTGAAAATCCTCGATCAAGGCTTTCAAGGTCTGATACGCTTCCAGCGCCCTGCCCTGAGCGCGCAGCAGCTCTGGTGTGAAGCGGCGCACCAGGTAGCGCGTCTTAGGCGGGCTGTCCGGCGTCAGCAGCGATTCGGCGCGCGCCTGTGCATCGCTGGCGTGATCGATGGCACCGAGTCGATAGTGGAGGGCGGTCAGCCGTGTCCAGAGATCGATCTGCGCATCGATGTCGCCCAGTGCTTCCGCATAAGGCAGCGCACGCCCGACGGCGCTGATGCCGTCGGCATAGCTGCCATAATTACTGTAAATCGTCGCAACGATGCTGTAAATCTCGACCAACGCCGTCGAATCTGTGACATTTTCACTGTTGTACATGATGTCGCTGAGGATCACCTCGACTTCGGTGAAGGGCAATCCATTGAGATGTGTGACATCGACTTTGCGCGCCAGCAGGCGCGCGCGCGCGCCGGGGTCGGTCGGCGGCGTCAGGTCGAGCAGGGCGCCGAGCAGCATATCGGCGGTATCCGGATCGTTGGACACCAGCGCCACCTTGATCGCTTCTTCGGCGTAGATGCGCATTTTGTCGGCGTCACCCGCCTCTTTCCACATGCTGAACAGTCGGAAAGCATATTCGGGATCGTCGGCGTGTCCGATCTCGTAGGCGCTGGCGACCAGCCAGTACAGCTCGACGCGGCGGGCGTCGGGGATGGTCGCCAGCAGCGCCTCGCGCATCTTGTCGTGGGTAAAGCGCACCCGACTGCCGACCGATACCTCCAGGATGCCGCCGTTGACATTGGTCGCCAGCCAGCGGTTGTAATCGAAGGTCGGGTCGATGCTGTGCAGCGCCTCGAAATCGATGTCGCGTCCGATGATGGCGGCGTAGCGCAGGTACAGGAAGTCTTCCGCCGGGATGCGGTTGAGGCGGCGCAGCAGCAACGCGCGGATGCCCTCAGTCATCCAGCCGCTTTCGGGCGGTTCATCGCCGATCGCATCCAGCCCACCCGCCATCTCCGCGAGCAGTCGCATGAATTCGACCAGATAAAAGGCGTTGCCCTCGGTCTGCTCGACCAGCGCATCGACCAGATGGGCGGCGCGTTCTTCACTGCCCAAAATGGCGGCGGTCAGACGGTGAATCTCGTCGCGTCCAAAGCGATCCAGCATAATCACCTGACTGCCTGGGAGCTGCTTGGGCAGCGAACCAAATTCGTCGCTGCGATAGATGCCGACGATCAGCAGCGACAGCCGCGCGCACGACTCGATCAGCGCTGCCAGCGGCACCAGGCTTTCGCGCGCCCACTGCAGGTCTTCCAGCACCAGCAGCGCGGGCTGCGTCTGCGCGGCAAAGAGCGCGCGGATCGCCTCGATCAACGCCTCCTGACGGCGCGAGTCGTCGGGGTGGAGCGCACGGGTAGGCTCTCCGGTCAGCATTTCCACGTCGGGGATCACCATTGTCAGGGGTGAGGCGTCGATGCTGTAGGGGGGCGCCTGTAGCACCAGCTGACGCAGCGGCAGCCGCCAGAATTGATAGGGCGCGCCGCTGTCCTCAATGCCTTGTCCGTTCAGCACCTGTACCCCGCGCGTCAGAGCGATCGCCTTGAGTTCGTCCGCCAGCCGCGACTTGCCGACCCCACTTTCGCCGCCGATCAGCCAGGCGGAACCGTGCCCGGCGATCGCGGCGTCCAGCGCCTCTGTGAGCTGTGCCACCGGCTGTTCGCGTCCGACGAAGGGCGGGCGCAGGTGGCTCTCGCGGATGACCGGCGCTTCACGCGGTGGTGTCTCATTGAAGGCGCGATACAGTGCGGTCAGTGCGGTGCGGGCATTGGCATAGCGGTCTTCGGGATGCTTGGCGAGCAGACGTGCGATCACCAGCGCCAGCGGCGCCGATCCGGTCGCGGCGATCAGCGTCGGCAGGTCGATCGGCTGATGCAGCACGCTTTCGAGGTCTAGCTTGCCATCGCCGCTGACGAACGGGATCGCGCGGGCGAATACCTCGTGCAGCATCACGCCGACGGTATAGAGGTCGGTCGCGGGCGTACCCAGCTGCCCCCGCAGCACCTCCGGCGCCATATAAGTCGGAGTCCCGGCAAACACGTTGTAGCGCGCCAATTTCGCCGCCAAGCCAAAATCCATCAGCCGCACCTGATCGTTGAGATCGACCAGGACGTTGCTGGGCTTGAGATCATAATGCACGATGCCGCGCCGATGCAGATATTCCAGCGCCTCGAACGTCTGACGAAACAGATCGAGCCTGGACAGCAGATCGACGGGCTGCGCCGCCTGAATCAGCGTGCGATGATGCTCGACCCACTGCATGGTGTAAAAAGGCTGACGGTCGGCGTCGAAGCCGTAATCGAGGACGCCGATCACATTGGGATGCCACAGCGACGCCAGCAGGTGAAATTCCTGTGCCAGCAGCACGCGCAGTTCTTCTACCTGGCGGTGCGCGGCGACCGCGTGAAAATTGACCTGCTTTAAGGCAACGACTCGATCGAATAGGCGATCGTAAGCGCGATGAACGACGCCCATGCCGCCGCGACCGAGTTCGTCGAGGAGGCGATAGCGTCCATTGATGGTGATCTTTGCCTGGACGACCACGATTGCTTATTCCGCCGTGATGTGAAATTCATTTGATGATTGTAGCGCACAAACCGACCCGCCCCAACGTAATAGATAGCTGGTTAAGCATAAATCCATGAATTTTTCATGATTACCCGACTGCCCTGGATCGACGCAGCCTGGCAATCGCGTCAGCGGACAACCCCAGGCGATCGCGCAGCACCGCGTCGGTGTGCTCGCCCAACCCCGGCGGCGCCAGACGGATCGTCGGCGGGGTGGTGCTGAAGCCGACCGGGTGACCGATCAGCGCTACGTCGTCGATGCTCTGGATCAGCCCGCGTGCGGACACATGCGGATCGTCGAGCGCCTCCAGCACGCTGTTGATCCGTCCGGCGGGGATGCCCGCGTCGAGGCAGCGCGCGATCCAGCCGTCGGCACTGTCGGTCGCAAATGCAGATTCCAGCAGCGGGATCAGCGTCGCGCGCTGCTGTACGCGCGCCGGGTTGGTGCTGAAACGCGCATCGGTCGCCCATTCCGCATGACCGACCGCGCCGCACAGCGCCGCGAACTGACGATCGTTGCCCACCGCCAGCGCGAACATGCCGTCCGACGCATGAAAGGGCTGATAGGGCACAATGTTGGGGTGCGCGCTGCCATAACGTCGAGGGGTGCCGCCGCTCACCAGCGCATTCGACGCGACGTTGACCAGCGCGGCGATCTGCGAGTCGAGCAGGCTGATGTCGAGATGCTGACCGGTTCCGGTGCGTTCGGCGTGGCGTAAGGCTGCCAGGATCGAGGTGCAGGCGAACATGCCCGCGAACACGTCGCTGACGGCAACGCCCACTTTGGTCGGCTCGCCGTCCGGGGTGCCCGTGATCGACATGAGTCCGCTCATCGCCTGGACGACAAAATCGTAGCCAGGGCGATCGGCGTAGGGCCCGGTCTGACCAAATCCGGTGATGCTGGCGTACACCAGCGCTGGATTGACGGCGTGCAGCGTCGGCGCGTCGAGACCGAATGCCGCCATGCCGCCGACGCGGAAATTCTCGACCAGGATGTGCGACTGGGCGGCGAGGTCGCGTGCGAGCGCGCGTCCGTCGGGGTGCTTGAGATCGAGGACGATGCCGCGTTTGTTGCGGTTGACGCTCAGATAGTAGGCGCTGCGTCCGCGCGCGTCGAAGGGCGGTCCCCAGGCGCGCGTCTCGTCGCCGTCGAAGGACTCGATCTTGATCACGTCGGCGCCGAGGTCGGCTAACAGCATGGTGCAGAAGGGACCCGCCAGCACGCGCGTGAAGTCGATCACGCGCACGCCGTCAAGCGGAAGGGGGGAGGTCACGACGGGATAATATCTTTGGGTGCCAGAAGCAGAATGCGCGGCACAAATCGCTTGAAATCGTCGATATTCAGTGTAATAAGCTGAGTGATATCGAGCGATTGCATGGTAGCGACAATGTTGGCATCGTGGACTTGCTTTCCTGCAATTGGAACGTTTTCAAGCAGCGTAAGCAGACCTAAAGATACCGCTCGTGTTTCGTCTGCGATGTTTATCCACATGATCAGTTTTCGTAAACGAGCTACAGCCTGCGGCATTGTATAAGGAGTTGGAAAGGTAGGATAGGTCAACGTGCGGCAATACTCACGCATCACCTGTGGACTAATCCAAAATACGGCTTGCTGATCGATAAGCGAGGTAATCGCCTGATATATCAGCGGACTTTCGGGTAAATCGTTAATATCGTAGCGTACAAGGATATTGGTATCGAGAAAATATCGATTGTCATTCATCGTCGAGATAAAAATCCGATCGCTTGATAAATTCAGGAGCGCCGGGTTTCAATCCGCCCAGGCTGCCCGGTGCAATATCTTGCAGACCTTTCGACGAAAGTATCGGACGCGGATTGCTGACTTCGCGGCGCACGATCTCGCTAATCAAGAGTTCAAATTCCTCGATCGTCAGATCGCCCACCTTGCGCGCCGCGCTTTCGGACTGTACTTCGCTCGATGCCGCTGCTGCCACAGACTCAGGCGTAGACATGACATACTTCTCCTCGATCGACATCATGAGATTATAGTGCACGCGGCGCGCGGCGCGCATGTCCGTCCTCCTCAAACATGCACAAACGCCCCCGCCTGTTTTTGTCACGCTTCACCCATTGGCGTGTTCGTGTGCAAAACGTTACAATGCCCTTCACTGAATTTAACGTCCGTTTATTTTTGTGAGCGTCGCAAATCTCCATGACCGCTGCCACCCGCCCCGCTCTCGATTCTGGACTGCCCACCGTGCGTCCCGCGCGCCTCTCGACCGGGACGCGCACCGTCCTCACGGCTGTGTTGATCGTGGTGTGCCTGTGTATGCTGTGGGAAGGGCTGAAGGCGTTTAGCGAGTCGGTCGGCTACGCGCTCGACGTTGGCGGCACGACGGTCGATCTGACACTGTTCAACGATGCACAGCTTCCCCATCTAAGCGCGATCGTCGGCGCGTTTGGCGAGCCGAGTCAGCGGGGCGGCGCGCCGCTGTACGCGATGCTGTTCGAGAACGCACTCTACACGTTCTGGGCGGCGCTGCGCGGCTTTGCCATCGGTGGAGTGGTCGGCTTTGCGCTGGCGGTGCTGTTCGCCCATTCGCGGCTGCTCCAGCGCGGACTGCTGCCCTACGTGGTGGCGTCGCAGACGGTGCCGATCCTGGCGATCGCGCCCATGGTGGTGATCTGGATGGGGCGGGCGGGGGCGCTGGAATGGTCGGTGCCGATCATTGCCGCGTACCTGACCTTCTTCCCGGTGACGATCTACACCTTGCGCGGACTGACCAGCGTCCCGGCGACCGCACTGGAACTGATGCACAGCTATGCGGCGGGCTGGTGGGCGATCCTGATCAGGCTGCGCATCCCCAACGCCATGCCGCAGATTTTCACCGCGCTCAAGATCAGCGCGACCGCCAGCGTGGTTGGGGCGATCATCGGGGAGCTGCCATCCGGGATACAGAACGGACTCGGCATCGCCATCCTTAATTTTTCACGCTACTACAACCAATCGCCGCCGCGCCTGTTCGCCACGATCCTGGCGGCGGGCGCGCTGGGGATTTTCTTTTTCGTGATCGTCGCGCTGGCGGAGCGGGCGATCGTCCGCTGGCGCGTACAGGAGTCGTTATGACGCCGAGCAGCATCGTGACCGCCGCACCGATCATTGCGATCAAAAATCTGTCGAAAACCTTTCGCACCGCCGATGGCGCCGACGTACACGCGCTCGACAGCATCAACCTGGACATCGCCGACGGCGAATTCATCGCGCTGATCGGTCCGTCAGGGTGCGGCAAGAGTACGCTCCTGCGCATGGTCGCCGACTTGATCCCGCCCTCGACCGGGACGATCACCGTCAGCGGCAAGACGGCGGAAAAGGCGCGCAAAGACCGTGATTACGGCTTTGTCTTTCAGAGCGCCACGTTGTACGAATGGCGCACAGTGATCAAGAACGTCGAGCTGCCGCTGGAGATCATGGGCTACAGCAAAGACGAGCGCCGCGCCCGTGCCCGCGCCATGTTGAGCCTGGTCGAGCTGAGCGAATTTGAGGACAAATACCCCTGGCAGTTGTCAGGTGGGATGCAGCAGCGCGTCAGCATCGCGCGGGCGCTGGCGTTCGAGCCGCGTATCCTGTTGATGGATGAGCCGTTCGGCGCGCTCGACGAGATGACCCGCGAGCGCATGAACAACGAACTCTTGCGCATCTGGGGCGCGATGCAGGGCATGACCGTCATTTTTGTCACGCACTCGATCGCGGAGGCGGTCTACCTGTCGTCGCGGGTAGTGGTGATGTCGCCGCGACCGGGGCGGATCGCGGAGATCATCGACATCGATCTGCCGCGTCCGCGTGGGACGGAGACGCGCGATCTGGAGCGCTTCTTTCACCTCACCAGCCGCGTCCGCCACGCGCTGCGTGGTGGAGTCAGCGGGGGGGGGATGAACGAATGACGGGGCAACCGATCTCTTTCACTGCACCGACCGCACCGACCCCACCGGCGGCGCCGACCGTGACCCTCGCGCGCGCCGTCGATGCCGTCGTGCAATACGACGGGCGCACGCTGGCGTTCGACCTGATCGCGCTGGCGGCGCTGTTCTTCGCCGTTGTCTGCTGGCACCTGACCAATCCGCTTTTGACCTTCGAGACGCAGTTTGGCAGCGCCTTTCGCAATGTCACGCTTCAGCCCGTCATGGCGATCGGTCTGCTCGTGTGCGCGGGCGCGCTGATCGCGGCGCGGCGCCCGATCCGTCATCCAGTCATCGGCGCGGCGGCGATCGCCCTGGGGTTGGTGTGCGTCTACATGGTGCTGGCGATCGTACTGGGTGTCAACTTGAGCGGACTCGCCCTCGGAGTCGAGCCAGCGCTCTTTCGGGAACGCCTGACGGATGCGACGCCGCGCGATGGACTCGGTGCGGCGCTCACGCTCTCAGCGCCGCTGGTTTGGATCGCGGTCGCGGCGATCATCATTTTGTGGCAGCCCTGGACACGCCTGTCGGTCTACACGCGGGCGGCGCGCAGGCAGTGGGCGGCGCTGCTGATCGGCGTGCTGGTGCTGCTGTTGTGGGAAGGGGCGATCGCGCTCTTTCAGATACAGGAATTCCTGCTCCCCCGTCCGAGTGTGATCGCGGCGGCTTTTGGGGAGGTGTATCCGCGCCTGGTATCCGCCGGGTGGAATACCTTTCAGAATGCCTTCTGGGGCTTCGTCGTCGGCTGTGGCGCGGGCATCGTGACGGGGATGGTGGCGGCGCGCTTCGTCGGCTTCAGCCGGGCGCTGCTGCCGATCGCCATCGGCATCAACGCGATCCCGATCATCGCCATCGCGCCGCTGATGAACAACTGGTTCGGCGCGCTCAACCCGGCATCGAAGATCGGGATTGTCGCGCTGCTGACCTTCTTTCCGGCAATGATCAGCACGGTGCGCGGCTTGACCTCGGTCGATGCGCTGTCGCTGGAATTGATGCACACCTACGCCGCGCGTCCGCTGGCGATCTTCCGCAAGCTGCGGCTGCCGAGCGCGCTGCCCTTCATCTTTTCGGCGCTGAAGGTGTGTACCACGCTGTCAATGATCGGCGCGATCGTGAGTGAGTATTTTGGCGGATCGACCGCCGGACTCGGCTTTCGCATCCGCGATGACGCCGGGCTGTTCCGCTATCCTGAAGCGTGGTCGGCGATTTTCATCGCGGCGCTGTATGGCATCCTTTTTTATCTGGTGGTGTCGGCGGTAGAACGAACGCTGATGGCGTGGCATGTCTCGTTCAGAGAGCCATGATCCAGTCGTAGGGGTTTGGCATGCCAAGCCCGCCCCGAACCACCCAAATACGGTCACAATCGCGGCAGCCGCCGCGTGTGTACAACATGTTTCTACAAGGAGAAGATCAGACCATGCGTAAATTCCTCGTCGTCGTCGCGTTGCTCCTGGCGGTCGCTATCGTGCCCGTCAGCGCGCAGGACCTCACACCCGTCAGCGTCGTGCTGAAGTGGGTGCCGCAAGCGCAGTTCGCCGGATATTACGCGGCAAAGGCGCTCGGTTACTATGAAGCAATGGGCTTGGACGTGACCATCCTGGCAGCGGGTGTCGATATCAACCCGCAGCAGTTGGTCAGCTCAGGCGATGTCGAATTTGGCACCGACTGGATGGGCAATCTGTTGGCGACCCGCGCCAGCGGCGTCGATGTGGTCAATATTGCGCAGATTTATCAGCGGTCGGGAATGCGCCAGATCACCTGGGGCGACAGCGATCTGACGACGTTCGATCAGCTGGGCGGCAGAGTGGTCGGCGTGTGGTGCTGCGGCAACCAGTTCCCGACCTATGCGGCACTGTCCAAAGCCGGATTCGATCCGGAAAATCCCGACGATGTGACGATCGCGCAGCAGAACTTCGACATGAATGCGTTCCTGGCGCGCGAGATCGACGCCGCCAGCGCCATGACCTACAACGAGATGGCGCAGGTGCTGGAATTCGTCGCGGAAGATGGCACGTTCCCGGTCTACACCCTCGACAACCTGAACATCCTCGATTTCAACGAGTACGGCACGGCGATGCTGGAAGACGGCATCTTCGCCCGTGCTGAATGGCTGGCGGAAGAAGGCAATGAGGCGATCGCCACCAGCTTCCTGGCAGCTACCTTCCAGGGTTGGGCATACTGTCGTGACAACGCCGACGAATGCGTCGAATTCGTACTTGCCGAGGGTCCGACTCTGGGCGTCGGGCATCAGCTGTGGCAGATGAACGAAGTCAACAAGCTGGTCTGGCCCTCGCCGGAGGGCATCGGCATCATGGACGCGGCGGCGTTCGACGTGACGGCGCAGATCGCGCTCGACTACGGCATCATTACCGAAGCCGCCGAGGGCGATGGCGTCACCTACCGCACCGATCTGGCACAGGCGGCGCTGGATATGCTGATGGAGATGGACGACATGGAGCTCGATATGATGGGCGCGGAATACGTCGCGCCGGACGTGGCGATCACCCCCAACGGCGAATAACACCGCCGCCAAATCGCAGGGACACATATCGTTGCGTCCGCATAAAAAGACACCCCCGCATCACGCGATGCGGGGGTGTCTTTTGTTGTCCAGGGCTTAGGGTGCCACACCCGCCGTGAATATCGGCGGACGCATCGTTATGCGTCCCTGCGAACGGGATGCGTCCCTAGCGCACCGTCACTGACGCCGCGCCGACCGCCGGACTCGCCGTCGCGCCCTGATACGCCAGCGCGGTCGGCGCGTCGGCGTCGATCGTCGTCGTCCCGGACGCGATCGCCCGCAGCTCGACCGTGAACGCCGTGAACCGTCCGTCCACAACCCCACCGAGCTTGCCCGCCGCCACGTCGATCGTGCCGTTGACGTTGTCGAACGTACTGACGATCACG
>Ga0105048_10000198_pt1 | contig 84919 bp, 71 predicted proteins | sample MAT05_FD_78382 | JGI IMG/M metagenome (GOLD analysis project Ga0105048, IMG submission 78382) | Freshwater microbial communities from Lake Fryxell liftoff mats and glacier meltwater in Antarctica - MAT-05 | ecosystem: Environmental > Aquatic > Freshwater > Ice > Liftoff microbial mat | place...
CACAACAACGCGTCCGAACTGGGTGTACGTGGGCGTGTTCGCAAACGCGATGTTAGTTTTGGACCACGCACAGAAGATGGAAAGCAAGCCTGGGATACTTTTATGACCTTAGCTGAAACCAGCGCTATTTAACTTCTACATTAAAGAGAACAAATTCTCCATTGGCGTTTACGCCTTCCATTGCTAATTGAATCGGCAGGCCGGTCCTATCATCCATCACAACAACGGATATGATATAAGATCCTGCAGGCAGGGATGTGGGAATTGGAATAGAAGCATCTACATGATAGGTTTTCAAATTAGAAGATAAAAATGGATCCGCAGGCATCCAGGTTGAAAAATCCACATTTACAGGGGCGCTTACGACAACCTCTCCAGCTAGTTCATCAGTAAGATAAAGGTACATTTTTGGATTCGCCCCCATTTTCACATAAATTGGAGCTGTGCCATTGTTTTGCCAGAACATGGGTACAGCCAACTTCTCGCCAGCATTTACAGAAGTATTCGCCCCCGCCTTTTCAAGAAAAAAACGATAACCAATCGGAACAATCAATTCTTCCAACGTATTCAAATCGCCATAATAATTATTATTATGGATAAAAGATGGGTGCGTACCTTCCACAAGAGTTTGAGCAACATCAGCATCAAAATTGCGTGAGCCGCAAAACTCATAAACAATGGGGGCACTAGCCCATATTTCTGAAATTTCTGTCAGCGGCAACGCATCGTCTCTGCCCAAACAGTCAAAGCGAAACCCAACATCCTTTCTTTTAGTAAACACATACTGAGTTGATTGCAGGATGCCTGCGTAAGGCATCACCAATTGAGTCTTTTTTGCGCCCTCATAATAATAGTTTACCAATTGAATATTGCCATCTCCATCTCTGCATTGATGGGATTTATAAGAACCACCAATAAATATGTCAACCAATCGTCTGCGCGACTGACCATCCAGATTTTCGAATGCGGAAGAATCGGCATTTTTCTGTTCATATTGTTTCGCCCACAACGCATCCCACTCTGTTTGATCCTGCCAGCTCCACTCGTTGAAGTTCCCATACCCGGAAATATCCATAAACGCAATTTCAGAATTCCCATCATATCTCTCAAGAAGAGTATTAACAAACTTCCCCCATTGTTCCTGATATGTGCAATTGGAATAATCAGGTTCTCCAGATGAAAGGATAATTGCACCTTTACCCAAAACCCAGTCAGGGATTTGGTGCCCGCCATAGGATTCGCCGCTCATCGTGAAAACACGAAACGAAATCTGCTTGCCTGCCGCTCTAGCTTGAGAAAATTGTTCATCCAGCAGAGTCCAATCATAAACATCTTCCAATGGATTTAATTTCATCCAGGGAATACTGGTGCGATCTGCGTAGTATACAGTTTCAGGGAAATATGATGAAGCATGTGATAAATCACCCTGCCAACCCATTCCTGGATTGGCTAAATATCCCTCATACAAAATTGGAAAAACGCTCAGCTGATCCCTATCAAGATCAAGGTTTTCATTTACACTTTCAGAAGACAGCGAAGTTTCATCATCAGAATTTACAGCACGAAACAACCACAGGCCTAATAATACAATAGCCAGTAGAAAGAACACAAGTAATGAGCGAAGGCGGGTATCTATTTTTTTGTCCTGTCGTAAAATATAAAAAACCACATCTAAAGGTATAATATCTTAAATATCCAATTATTCCATCTAAAGCCAAGAGAATTCGTATCCATGAAAATCGCTTATGTTATGTCGCGCTTTCCGTTGCTATCAGAAACATTTATCCTCAGAGAAATGATAGAAGTGGAAAAGCAGGGACATGAAATTGTGTTGTACCCTCTTATTTGCCAGGATCAGGCTGTTACACATGAAGAGGCGAAAAAGTGGGCATTGCGTGCCAACAATATTCCATTCATCTCCCTTGAAATATTTCGAGAAAACGTCAAAGCCTTGTTACAAAATCCAATTCAATATATATCTCTGTTGTGGAAGATTTTTTGGGACAATCTTTCGTCTTTTGACTTTTTAACAAAGGGATTATATCTTTTTCCTAAAGCGGTCTACACTGCAAGACAGCTTAAACTTGAAGGGGTAGATCACATTCACGCCCATTACGCAACCCACCCGGCTTTGCTTGCCTGGATTGCGCACAAACTTACCGGAATCACTTATAGTATAACAATTCACTCCCACGATATTTACGATTGTCACGTAATGCTTGAGCCAAAACTAAAAGATGCTCTTTTTATTGCAACAATCTCTAATTATAACGTTGAATATATGACAAATTTACTGGGGCCTTGGGTTCGGGAAAAATGCCGTATTGTACGCTGCGGCATAGATTCTTCAAAATTTATTGTGTCACAAAAAGAACAGGGAAATATTTTTGACATTATTCAAATTGGAACCCTGCATTGGAAAAAAGACCAAATTACTTTAATAAAAACAATGGCGGAATTAAGGGATCGTGATATCCCATTTCAACTTACAATTATTGGCGAAGGAGAAGAGCGCGCAAACCTTGAAGCTGAGATAAAAAAACAAAAAATGGAAGGTGTCGTAAAGTTAGCAGGCGCAAAAACGCAAGCTGAAGTAGCCCACTTACTACCAAAGGCAAATTGCTATATACAATCGAGTGTGAGTGAAGGAATTCCAGTTGCAATTATGGAAGCACTCGCCTGCGAACTACCCGTAGTTGCAACAAATATAACGGGAATTCCTGAATTAGTTATCCATGAAAAGACGGGACTTTTGGCAGAGCCTGGAAATATAAAAAGCCTGGCAGATGCGCTGCAAGCCATATACCTTAACCCATTTCAGGCAAAAGAAATGGGGAAACAAGGGCGGGCGTGGGTAATAGAAGAATTCGACCTTGAAACAAATGCCAAAAAGCTTGTCGCTTATTTCAACAGACAAAATCATCAGCCCAGCAAATACTAATGATCATCGTGGAAATTCAAAACGGTCAAACTTAAAACTTATCCATTCATATCATCTGACAAAAAGACAGGAAAAATGAACGATAGCAAATCCAGCAAAAATTTAACGGGCAAAACCTTAATTTCAAAATATTTGCCCAATGTTTATCAAACAAAAATCCCATGGTGGCCTTTTATCATCGCCGGGATTATTTTATCCGCCCTCTTAGGCGCAGCAACAAGCCTGGGAGATGTGCTGCCAACATCCTATGTGATCGCTGGGATTGCCGGAATATTTGTAGCCATCATTGTTTTACAAAACCCGGAAATCGGCACCTATATTCTAATTATTTCAGTCTTTACAAATATATCTGATATCTTAAACGATCGCGGTTACCCTAGCATTAATCGTCCGCTTATCGCACTTACAATCGGGAGTGTAATCATAAACTATGTTCTAAAAACAGGCAGATATAATCAATTTCCAAAGTTTACCAGATTGGAATGGACGCTTGTCGTTTTTTATATCGCAATTATTATCTCTGTAGTTACATCATCAAACAAAGGTAATGCATTCGATGTAATTCTGGATATCACAAAAGATATTCTTGTGGGGGTCAGTATTTATATTACATTAAACACCGAGGAACGCTGGAAAAAAGGAGTTACCGTATTAATCATTACCTTAACCATTCTGGCAGCCATGGGAGTATTCAAAACTGCAACAGGATCAGATATAACTTTTTTTGACATGGCAAGAAACAGCGCATTTGGCCAGATTTCACATGGAGAATTGCGTTACGGCGGACCGATTGAAGAACCCAATCTATGGGGACAGGTATTGGTATCTTCGCTTCCATTTGTACTTTATCAACTTAAATTGGAAACCAGAAGCACAAGAAAAATACTTATTGTTTTTTCAATATTTACGATATTACTCGCCATGATTTACACAAGCAGCCGCGGAGCAATCGTTGCGCTTGTTGCAATTGTCCCATTCATTGCGATTGATATGAAAATAAAACCTACAAACCTACTAATTGGGTTTTTGCTTTTTATCAGCCTGCTTGCAGTTCTTCCTGCCAGTTACTCTCAACGTTTTCAAAGTTTAAATGTTTTTTTCAAACCAAAGGATACAGCCGCCCAAAATCAGGACGAGTCAATTGTAGGTCGTAAAGCCGTAATGCTGACTGGTCTCGCAATGTTCAAAGAAAACCCGATATTTGGCGTGGGGTTTGGAAATTACGGACTCCACTACTGGGAATTCGCCACAGACCTTGGGCTTGAAGCGAATGCAATCAATGTAGACTATGGGCCAAAATCCAGGTACGCTCACTCACTATACATTGAAATCCTTTCTGAAACAGGGTTAATTGGCTTCCTTACTTTTCTACTTTTCTTTTCGACCTTGTTCATGGAAATGTTCAAAATAAGAAAAGTCTATAACATGTACGCAATTCAAACAGGCTGGTCATCCTGGGCCACCGCCCTCGCCATGTCGGTGCTCACATTCCTGATAAGCGGAATATTTTTACATGGAATATTTTTTCGCTACATTTGGATTCTGATCGGGCTCGCAATGGCCATATCCTCCATATCAAACAGCACAGACAGTAAAAATCAGACGGTAAAATATTAAGCATGGAGACCCCCAACAAAGTGACAGTGAACTCAGATGAGCAATACCAGGAAATGAAAAAAAAGACAACCAGAGGCATGGGCTGGAATTATTTATCATTTGGTTTGGCAAAAGCATTGAACTTTGTCACCATTTCAATACTAGCCCGTTTCCTTGTTCCTGAAAATTTTGGGTTGATCGCCCTTGCCACCCTGACCATTGGCTACCTCTCTGTAGTTAACGATCTGGGGCTGGGAGCCGCTCTAATTCAAAGAAGAGAAAAAATCGAGGAAGCTGCAAACGTCGCATTTATATTAAACATCCTTACTGGCATATTACTGACAATAGCCACTTTTTTTATAGCCCCCTATGTGGCAATATTTTTTAAGGACACCAGAGTTACAATTGTTCTACAGTACCTGGGACTTACTTTCTTAATTACAGCTATTGGGTCAGTACACAACATCCTTTTACAACGCGAAATGAATTTTCGCAAAAAAATCATTCCAGAGCTTGGAAATACAATTGTAAAAGCAATCATTTCAATCAGCCTTGCAGTTACAGGATTCGGTGTCTGGTCATTGGTTATAGGCCAACTTGTTGGAGCAGGATTTGCATCACTACTTTTGTGGTTGGTCACACCCTGGCGTCCTAAATTTATATGGGACACCCAAATCGCAAAAGATCTTTTCAAATATGGCTTTTCCATTATGGGCAATAATGCCCTATCCATTTGGGAGGACAGTTTCGATTATTTCATTATCGGGTTACTGTACACTCCCGCGGCACTTGGGATCTATACACTCGCCTACCAGCTCCCACAAACTCTTGTTCTTAATGTTTTATGGATCATGACCGCCGTGTTGTTTCCTGCATTTTCGTCACTTCAAAATCAAAACGACGCACTTAAGAAAAGCTTTCTAACCATCATAAGGTATGTTGAACTGCTCGTCACCCCACTTTGTTTGGGAATGTTCATAGCCGCAGACCCCATCATTCGAGTGGCATTTGGCGAACAGTGGCTTGATGCAATACCAATTTTGCGGGCATTAAGTCTATACGTCTGGGTTGTTTCCATCGGCTTCCATGTAGGTGATATATATAAAGCCATAGGGCGTCCGGATATTCTTATCAAAACATCCCTGCCTATGTTTTTTGTCCGCATACTTCTATTATGGATCGGAGCACAATACAGTCTGGTTGGGGTTGGGATCGCTCACTTGGTCGCAGGTATTATTTCAAGTATTATCAGGTATTTTGTAGCAAAGCATTTTCTAAAAATAACTTTTATCGATATTATTAAGGAATTAACAGCTTTCATTTGCGGCATTGGCCTCGCTGTATTTGCAATCGCCGCACTATACTTAACAAAAAATAACCCACCCATAATTCAATTGATCGCCACCGTTATCGCAGGAGCAACAGGGTACATAGGAATAGCGTGGATTATCGAAAGAGACATAATCATTACGGCACTACAAACACTAGGCGTAAAAATAAACAACAGAGAAACATAGGCACTATGAAAAAGAGAATCTTATGGATCATTGACGGGCTTGGTCATGGTGGAGCCGAAAGAATGACTCTCTCCATTATGGAAAAATTTGACCGAACCAGGTTTGACTTACGCATATGCGTTCTTCAGGTTAAACAGGGAAATCCCATCGCAGACGAATTGAAACGCATCGGAATCCCCGTTGACCTGATTCTCATCCCAAACCTTCGCCACCCTAAAAATTTACCCAGGCTACTCAAGTACATAAAAGAATTCAACCCCCATATTATTCATACACAACTGGAATTTGCCAATATACTTGGAAATGTCGCATCGGCAATACTTGGAATCCCCAGCGTTTCAACACTCCATACATTGGGCGCGCCACAAAAAGGCGGCGATTATTGGCACAGCCAAGTCGAATGGGCAAGCCTGCGTTTTTTTTGCACACGCGTAATTTCGGTCTCTGAAAGCACCCGCCAGCACCATATAAAATACGGCAATATATCCAGCAGCAAAATCAATACCATCTACAACGGCATTCACCTCTCAGTTTTTGAAGAGGGGGCAAAAAATAACAGCGAAAATAGACTTGCGTCCTTTAATATCCCAAACGGTGCAATTGTTATAATTACAGTAGCAGTTTTACGGGAACCAAAAGGCATTCAATACATGATCGAAGCCATGCCCCTAATTTTAAAGGCTGCACCCGATGTATATTATTTAATTGTCGGCGACGGAGACTACAGCACAAAATTAAAAGAACTTTCCCGTATCCTTAATTTGGAGAGACACATTATATTCACAGGTCAAAGAACAGATATCGCGGATATGCTTTTTGTCGGGGATATTTTTGTACTACCAACATTAATAGATGCCTTGCCAACAGTATTAATAGAGGCCATGGCTGCCGGGAAAGCGCTCATTGCCTCTAATGTTGGTGGCGTTCCAGAAATTATTGAGGATGGAAAAAATGGAATTCTTGTCGAACCCGCAAAACCACAGCAACTTGCAGAAAGCTGCTTGAAATTGATAAAACATAAGCATGAAAGAGAAGCCATGTCAAAAGCTGGATTACAAATTGCACATGAAAAATTCGACATTACAAAACAGGTTGAAACAATATCCAATCTATATGATGAGTTGGTAAAAAATGGGCGATAAGTTAAAAATAACACTGGTTGAACAACGCGGCATGGGTGGAATGATACATTACGCCTATCAAATGTGTACAGCAATGTCGAACGAGGGCGCTGATGTAACATTGGTGACTGCGGCAGAATATGAACTAGAACATCTTCCACATAATTTCAAAATTGAACGAATAATGAATTTGTGGTCTCTAAAACCAGATCCCTTATTACTAAAGACACCTCGTAACAAATTAGAATTACTTGGAGTGAAGATATTCTGGAACATACGACGCGCGTTTCGTGCTGTACAATTGGTCTGGCAATGGATACGCGTTACCAATCACCTCCTCAAAAAACAACCGGATGTAATTCAATTCGGAGCCACTAAATTTCAATTCGAGGCATTATTTTATTCAATTCTGAGGCGTAATAAAATAGTACTAGGGCAGGTATGTCATGAGTTTGAAACGAGAGAAGTTAGTAGAAGTCTGATTAATGGGTGGGGTGATGCATTGTATCGTACCGCATTTCAAAACTTTGACGCCATTTTTTTGCATGGCGAATCCAATGTATCAAAATTCCAGTCCATCTTTAATATTTCCGCAAAAAAAATACATGCTATACGGCATGGAAATGAACAAATTTTCCCGGAAACTGAAAAAAGCGAAGTAATAAGGGGCGCATTAAGAAAAAAATACGGAATAGATCAGACTCACTCGGTTGTCTTGTTTTTTGGAAATGTAACCCCCAGCAAAGGTGTTCCAGACTTAATTACCGCATTTGCAGATGTATATGCAAAAAACAAGAATACAAGGCTTGTTATCGCAGGAATGCCATCCAAATTTATAGACATGAACTTTCTGCATAAAATAGTACTTGATCTCAATTTATCTGAAGCAGTTATCTTCGACAGTCGTTATTTAGACATAGAAGAAATTGGGCCATTAATGCAATTGGCCACTGTAGCAGTGTATCCATACCGAAGCATCACGCAAAGTGGCGCCCTTCAGGTTGCCTATGCATTTGGAAAGCCTGTTGTAGCAACAAATGTTGGCGGATTTCCAGAAGCAGTAGAACAAGGCAAAAGTGGACTACTCGTCCCTCCAGAATCGCCCAAAGAACTTGCCAATGCTATTTCCAGAATTATTAATGACCCTGACCTATCAAAAGAAATGGGCGCATACGGAAAGCATCTATCAGAAACGCGCTTTGCCTGGGAGCCTATTGCAAAAGATATACTCAATGTGTACTCAGGCTTGATTAAATCCTAATATCTTTGATAATTTCCTGAATGCCCGTGAGATTAATTGAGAAAATTCGAAGAAAGCCGGCTTCAAGTCATCTGTTACATACATCTCATGTTTTGCGTGTAAAAGTGACTGTATAAAATTTATCAATGAAATAGATCTATCACCCGACCACACCAGTTCAAACATGGCAGCCAGATCGTAAACCGTGCGAGACCATCCAACCCCGCCTCGGCCATGCGCCTCTTCTACCAATTTATTTTGAGAAAGTTTCCACATCAAGTACGGAAAATCCACCCCAGCATAAACACACATGGCAATCCAGCCCCACGGCCGTGTATTAACATCCAATAATTTGTAAACACCATCCCGCTTATCAAGCATATATTCTATTTCAACCATCCCTGTATACCGAATTCTCTCAAGCCATTTTCCAGCTGAATTTTTAATGTCTAAAAATTCAAGCGACTCAACATAAGCGCTTACGCCAAAACGCGCAGGAGTTAATCTCTTTCTTTCTGCGAATAGATCAGCCAAAACTTTTCCATCCTTACACAAAGCAGCGTATGAAAATTGAGTCCCTGGACCACTTAGGATCATCTCCTGCGCCAAAATAACAGAGGGATCAGCAACTTGTGACATTTCGTTATAAAGCAACGTCAATTCATTATGATTTTCAACCTGCCACGCTCTGCCATTTGAAAACGCATCATGACCTTGATGATGAACCGGCTTAACAATCATTGGAAATTGACCGTCTATCGATTGAATATCATCTATACTTTCAGGATAAAAAGCTTTTGGGTAAGCAGCTCCTACTTCAGCGGCTAATTGATAAGTCATTTTTTTATCGACCGCCCATTGCAAAGTCTCCCAAGGGGGGGTGGTTAATTGGTAACAAGCACTCAATTTTTCATAATGCCTGGCGATCATCGATGCGCCCTTATCTCCATCCGGGAATAAAGACCAACCAAGCAGATTGTTGTCCTCTGCAATAGAAAGAAGTAGTTTTGCCTGATTTTCTTCTTCGACAGGCAGATCAAATCTGCGAAGAACATATCGCGAAAATCTGGTTGGTGAGCGTTTATCATCCAAAATCCATACGGGTATTCCCTGTCGTCCTAAACTCCTTACAACTGCGAGTGCGGTGTAACTGGAAGCAAGGACAACAGCACCCATTTTTTTTTCCAATCTATTTTCATCAAGAATAATCATATTTATAAATCCTTCAATTTTTGAAGCCAATTTCAAGATATTTAATCAAGCCATTTTTAGAATCGTTCCAAGCCGGATATCATGGCAACAAAACGTGGAAAGGAGTCGTAATAAGCCAAAAAGATACGCCGAATCGCAAAAGGGTCTTTCTTGACTGTAGTATAGCGAGTAGGGCCAGCCAACAAACTGAAGGCAATTACAATACCTGTCTCTTTTGCAGCCTGTATTACAACTGGTGAAAAATCGGCATCCCCCCCATTAGGATATGCCAATGCAAACACTGTTTTACCTGTTTCTTCTTCGATCTTCTTTTTAGATTCTCGGATTTCATAAGCAGCCTGCTCAATTGGAATTCGAGTCAAGATGGGATGAGTAACTGTATGAGCGCCAAACTCAATCAATCCGCTTTCACTCATCGCCCTAACTTGGTCCCAGTTTAGATAAAGTTTATCAAACGCCTCTTCAGGAACAACTACGTCCAACGTCTTTCCAATTTGAGACATATACTCTATCTTTTGCACATCAGGGATTTTTTTGAGCGACTCGATCCAACGGTACATTATCAAGTCACGAGAATTCTCATCGATCCAGGAGCAATCTCCAGTTAGAGGAAGATGCGCCTGTTTCTTTTTTGTATGATAAAAGCAATAGGAAATATAATCCCAGTAGAATGGTTTACTCCCGCCAATAAAATCAGTAGCAAGAAATATAATTGCAGGCAAATTTCTTTCTTTTAAGATCGGGTAGGCATTGGAAAAATTATCGCAATATCCATCATCAAAAGTTATTATTGCAGCATGAGGTGGAAGTTTGCTCTCTCCTCGCAACCATAAATCAAGATGCTGGCAACTGATCACATTATAATGCGCCTTAACATAATCCATCTGCAAAGCGAACTGGTTTGAAGTAGCGCTAACATTTATTTTTAACGTATCGAAACCCGCCTGAAATGGGTCGTCAATTCTATGGTAATTCAAAACAGTTAATGTAGTAGAAAAAAAATATTGAACAACGCCAAAAAGTCTGATTTGGACTAACAGGTTTAATAAAAAATTAATTAATTTTGTTTTCATGGGCAGGTATAAAACAATCTTTCAATTAGCGAGCAACCCGCGTCCAAATATGGGACTGCTTGTTGGTAATGAAACTATAAAAACCAGCGAGTGTGGCGAGATTGGAGTTTACTAAAAAGGTGGGGATGTAAAATATTTTCCCAAGAACACCATTAAATTTGAAGGAATTTCCGACTACTGCCATGATGTAGAAAACAAATTGCAAATAAAGAAAAAGCAATCCGTAAGAATAATGCGAGAAAAATAGCATAGGACTCTGGCTTCTTCCAAAAAAAACATTAACTATATTAAAGAAAAAAAGTGTAATAAAAGCAAATGGCACCAGTGCTCTAAAGTATTTATGTGAAAGAAGTTGCCATAAAAGTAACGGGCTGTTGGGCAGCAAACTATTAGACATCGCCATTGTTTGGTACAGCCCTGCATTCATCCGTGTACGCCGTTCAACTTCGTCTTTTGCGGTTTTTGACACGTATTCAAAAGAGCGCGCAGTAGGCACATAAACGACACGATAGTTACGCCGAAGTAAACTCAAAATGATATAGTGGTCATCATTAATAACCTTCTCTTTAGGAGGCACAAAAAGGTCTTTTCGAACAGCCAATATTTCACCAACAGAGCTAACACATGAGCTTAAAATAGTCTCATTCTTTTTAATGGCGGACTCGTATTTCCAATATAAACCTTCTGCTGAACTAAGGTCGCGGCCATCTTCAATAATCAGTTTCGCGCCTGTTGAAGCACCAACCTTTGGCTCTGCAAAAGGAGCAACTAATTCACGCAAGGCATCCTTTTCATACATATTGTTTGCGTCAGAAAAAACAATAATGTCACTTCTTGCAAAATTCATAGCACGAACAATGGCAGCCATCTTACCGTTGCGATCAGCGATATAACTTAATTCCACTGATTTTCCCTGGTAAGAATTAACAATATCCACAGTGTTATCTGATGAACCATCTGCAGCCACAAGAATTTGTAATTTTTCCCGCGGATAATCCAGCAGTAAAGTATTTTCCAGCTTTTCTGCAATATAAGTTTCTTCATTATAAGCAGGGATTAGGAGCGTCACTGAAGGAAAATAAGGGTCGTATTTTTCAACCTTTCCCGACAACTTGGCAAATAGTGCCACCAAGACAGGGTAGCCCAAATATGTATAACCAATGAAAACCAGAGAAAGCCAGAACAATAACAATGAGATTACCATCATTATTATTGTTCCTGCTCCGGTTTTTCCACTATTTTTAATTTTGACTCTCTGCGAATAACGATCAATGCAATGCCGATAATGATAAGAGTAGAAGCAATAATAACTGGAAGAATCCAATTAATCCTACTTGTGACATCCTGCGGCTGATTTTGATTTTCATTATTTCCTTCCCCTTCACTAGAAGGGGTGGCATTTGCCGCAGGTGTAGAAACTAGATCTGAAGGAAGTTGCCCGGCGAGTCCGTCTTTTGTCGGCCCCAAACGCGTATCAGTAGTAATTAATTGATCACCATACACAATTGCAAAATTTCCCTCTAGCTTTGAAGCCAGAGTATCTTTCAACAAAGACTGCCCCGCCATAGGAATGCCCTGTTCGGTATTACCCATTACCGCAAGAATAACGCGTTCTGAATTCCAAGGTGAGGGCAAAACTTGAATGTAACCAACATTAACACCCGGCAAAAGGCGATAATTGACCAACATCGTGGGTTGAAGCGCCTCGTCAAGTCCATTTGCAAATGGGGCCGGTAAAAGGTCATTCAATTTACCTATAATGGGAAGTGTGCTGGCACGGCCAATAAGAATTAAGCTTCGGGTATTCAGCACATCTTCTGGTACTGCATCACCATAAGCGACTCTCAAATCAGGAAGAGCTACTTTGCCCAAATTGCCAAGTAAATATGCGATTTGTGACGCTTCACCCCACGAGGATTTATCCTTCTGAGAAAAAATAAACGCAACATCACTTAAGTTATCGCCTGACAAAAATATCTCAGGAAAGTTCTTAAGATCCAAAGAATTTCCTATATTTAATGAATTTGTTGTAGTAGGCGCATGTAACGATGAGAATTCGCTGATGGTAACCCAACTTCCGTTCAAATCCGGAGATGCGCAATTATTATTCGGCTGTAAGTCACTAACGATTTCCAGGAGGTTCGTGCCGCGACGTAAAATATTAGGAAGAATTTCAATGCGGGTTGTCGAAATTTGTTCCAAAGTATCTTCAAACTGAAGGCTGCCTATTACCTGTCCATTCAAAAAGACAGAAACGCCTGTTTTATCAAACTTCAAAAGATCAGAGTGTGATGTTACCAGTTCCAAATAAGCACCCGTTGAGGAAGCTTGTTCGGAAGATATGGGAAATTTGTATGAAAGGTATTGCCCGCCTTCGTCACCCAAGGTTGCTATTTCATAGCCCAACTCTTCAAAGGTTCTCGTTTCAGCAATTAAAATTTTATTTGTATCCGGATTAATATTACTAATAACAGATACATCAGGGCGTGTTCCGGCAATAATATGACCAACCCCAATTGTTGAGCCAGCTTTCATCACAGCCAACTCCGTGTTGCCACTAACAAACATAACAACTCCTGCCTGATTCCAAGGAGACGAAGCAATTTGAACAATACCATCATCCTTTGTTGCTCCGGCAACAGACAGGCTATCATTTGTGATGGGTACTGGAAGGTTTACGTTCTTAAGAAGAGGCAGATTGGCAGGAAGGCCTACAAAAATCAAATTATTTGCAGCTCTAATTTCCTCTTTCAAATCTCCAACGGGTATTAAACTTGTTATTAATTGGCCATTGGTTATGGAGCCAAGGCCAGCAGACACTGCAAGTGCAGATTGAAGTTCGAGAACAGTGGGCTTATCAGGAATAACAATTACTGTTGCGCTACTGACCAAGGCACCTGGTTGATATAGTGGTTCCGGAAATTTAGCCAAATCCACGGACGGGGCTATATTTATAAATTGGAAATTAATATCAGAGTCGTCACTAACTACCAAACTCGAACTAGCATCTTCTTCATCACAATTAATACTCGCATCAAAAAACAAATTGATAAAATGCCGTCCATCATCTGTGACGGGCTTTAAGGCCTCAGCAGGAATATCAAGCACCAAGGTTACTGGACCTACTTGATTAAGAATTACTGTATCTAGAATAGTCCCATTAAAATAAATCAATAATGACCCACCTACAACGGAACCACCTGATACTGCACCAGTATGAGACATATTAAATTTAAGGGTGATCTTACCGCCAGACGTTAATTGCCAGGTCGAAGGAGTACTAAATAGGATTCTTGCAGAGTCGTAAGGGCCAATCATTATCCTTTCAGAGTAACCAAGTTCTTTAAACGTAAAAGTGCCATCCACTTCCTGTGCCAAAGGGGCTGAAAGAACATTGCTCGCTTTACCTGCCGCTACGTCTGGAACATTACCAAAAAAAACTGACGCCATCACCATGGTTATAGCCATCATTGCAAGTAACTTTCTCATAAATTTATCCTTTTATAAAATTAAAAAAATATCACCCGCCTTCAGGCGAGAGAAAATATATTATTTGAGCTAATTTTCGTTTGTAAACAAAAACGGTTTTGACAAGAAATTTACTGCCGCTTCTTCAAAAGAGGAGGCCTTCTCAACTGCAAGTTCTGCCCGCTTTATCAACTCTTCGGCGCTATCAAACTGATCACGAGCCACGACTCCGATACAAGGGTCTGGTAAAACAACCATATCACCTGCCTTGTCCACTGAAACCGATTCGGCAAGGTAGGTTTGAATTCGTTTAAAAGTAGCTTCAACAGCAGATGCAGGAGTAGATGGTAAAAGCACTGATAATTGAGACCTATCCCAACGCCCTACCACATCCCTGCCTCGTAGTTCGCCCTTTAACGTTTGAGTTAGGTCATGAATAAGACTATCAATAATTGGCTTGGGAAGGATATTGGCCACTTCATCAAGCCCTCTAAAGTTCACAATGGCTACAGATAAGTCAGAATCTATCTGGCGAGTCATCTCCTCGCGTAATCTACGCTCAAAATATGAACGAGTATAAGCAGAAGAAGCCACGTCAATCACTGATCGTTCTCGCAATTTTTCCATTGTGTTTTGTAACTGCTCTCTTGAGAAAGCAAGAACAACACCAATTAGAACACCAAAAACCGCAGCCAAGCTGGCATCGTTTACAGGTACCGGTCGAACGGGCGACGTGGGAGTTTCGGGGCTATCCAGAATACTAAAATTATATACTGGATATAATTGGTTAATATAACTAACGCCCTCTGAAGCTACTGCCTTTGCAATAACAACCACCCCATCAGGGTCAGGACCTTCAACAGTTAATTTTAAAATATTTGTATCCGGGACCACTACAACAAGGATGTTGTATTCACTTGCAACAAAATCAGACCCTAATTTTTGAATCTCGGGGCTTCTTCCATATACAGCCTGACTCGCAAGCAATTCTTTATACGTATTAATAATAGAACGCCTATCCAAAGTATCCAAACTTGAAACTATATCCCAACTACTACTAAATATACCCGCATTCGGGCTAACAATAAATCGTTCACTAGTTTGGTATACGGCGGGGGTAAAATATGAAACCAAAAGAGAAACATTAGTAGCTATCAATGTTGTCACGAGGATAATCCACCATCCCCTTCGAAAGGCTTGCAAGTAAAGAGTAATTTCCATTTTCTATCACCTTGATTACAAAAAATTAGGATTAATTATAAGTATAAAATAAAGTGTTTATTCAGCACCTTATGGAACAATAAATAATATCTAAAGAAGAATCCACGACGTGTATGACGCAAAATTAAAGATTTCCTGCATAAACGAACCAGACAACTTGCCTAATTAGTTTAACATATAATTTATTGAAAAACTCATACTGTACCACGTGGTTTGAAAAGAGTTGCAAACGTACGAATTAGAATATTTATGTCCAACCATATGCTTGCCCGCTCAATATATGCAATATCCATACGTGTGCGTTCATCCATGCTAACTGAGCCACGTGCTGTTACCTGCCATAAACCCGTAATGCCAGGTAACACATCAAGACGTTCAGTTTGCCAAAGATTATAAGTTTCAGGGCCAAAATCAGTTGGGCGCGGACCAACCAAACTCATATTGCCCTTAATTACATTAAATAATTGAGGCAACTCGTCAAGGCTGGTTTTTCTTAGTAGTTTTCCAATTGGGATAACACGGGGGTCGTTAGTAATTTTGAAATCAGGCCATTCCAATTCATTTAAATGCATATATTTTTCCTTCAATTCATTTGCGTTAGGAACCATGGTGCGAAATTTATAAAACAGAAATGGTTTTCCAAAACGTCCTGAACGATTATTGGTGTACATTACAGGCGCGCCAGGGGAACTAACTCGAATTATTAAATATATCAATAAAAATAGAGGAAACCAAAACGGCAGTGCAAGGAAAATAATGGACAAATCCATGGCTCGCTTTGCAAAAAAATATCCCCGTCCAGTAAAGAGTCGCTTTGCGGGGTCAAAGCCCTTAACCCATTGATAACTAAAATCAGACATAATTAGTTGTTATTCTCCGCTTGCTGCACAACAGGTATTGATATCTCTTCCCTTTCTTTCATAAAATGCATCAGTTTGGCATTTGCCACATCAAGCAAATCATCAAAACTTAATGCATCATCTGGAAAAGCCGCAACAGCCCACAAAACCTGTCGCCCAATTCTTTTTTGAATCGAATTTTCAAGCCTTGTAGCCAAGACTTGTGTACTTTGAGAAGCAGTTTCAGGACAGAGAATTATAAAACGATTAAATCTGTCGCGAAAAATCATGTCTGTCTGACGTATATGTTCATCTACTATATGCCCAATACGAGCAAAGGAAAAACGATGGGCTAAGTCGTTTTTAAGAACGGAAACAATCTCAGAGTTTGCAAAATTCTCCCCTGGGCTATCCTGTAAGACGATTATTCCCAATGGACGATGATACCTGCGGCTGCGAGTAATCTCAACCTTGATTTGGATTGAGGCATCATCCAGATTAATGGTACGGCTTGGAAAAGCGCTCAATGCCATCACATCCATAATAGATTCTGCATGACTAATTCCACTAGCAAGCTGATAAGCAAGCCACACCCCAATTTCGATAAATAGAAATTCAAGGAGAATAATCGGTGACGTCCCGTAGGAGGAAGAGGAGCTTCGATCTAATATTTGCAAAAGGGAGACATAAATTGCCCCCCAGACGATCATGGGAATGATTACGTTGGCTTTGGAAATATAAGGGAAAAATATTGTAGCCGGCACAGCCAGTATAGCCAAAAAATAGAAATATTTTGCGAAATCTATAATCGGAGAATCGGAATAATCAAACTGTGCGAGTACAAAAATTACGGCGAGGTAAAAAGTTACCCAGAATATAGACTGTTTCAAATTAGACATTTATCACCTGCATGACTTATTCCTACACCAAGAATTGCGATTGCTATAAAAAATACATACTTAAATTAACAATTGAACCATTTTAGTTTGTAATTTACAAGGACTCTTATGACAAACAATAAAAATTGTTCAAAAGTACGGAAAAGCATGTTTCAATCCACTAAATCACATGTTAATTTCATATCAACATATACAAAACTGATTTTAACATATAAACCCGACAAACAAAATCCTGCGAGAAAAATCAAAAACTGCGGCTTTTTATTCTTCTCACATTAATTCGCTATTATTTGCACCTTTCGCGACAAGCCTGACCTATAAAGTTGGAAATCTGTCAATTTACATGTATAGTCGTTATATCTAGTAAAAACAGGTTGTTATAAAGTAAGAAATAGTGCTGAAAATTCATCCATGAGGAAGAGGAAGAAAAAAATGACAGATAATTCAGTTCTTTTTAATTTGGAACCACCTATTATCACGGTATACGGCACTGCATGGTGTCCAGACTGTAAGCGCGCCAAGCAATTTTTTGGGGAGCACCGTGTGCAATATCAAAATGTTGACATCGAAGAAACCCAGGAAGGCGTAACTTTTGTAGAAAATCTCAACAAAGGTATGCGCGTTATCCCAACAATTATATTCCCAGATGGTGAAATTCTTGTGGAGCCCTCTAATGCAAAGCTCGCTGAAAAACTAGGTCTAAAAACCAATGCCAGCAAAGAGTACTACGATATCATTATTATTGGTAGCGGCCCATCTGGACTAACAGCGGCATTATACCTTGCCCGTGAAGGATTAGAAACTCTGGTCATCGAAAAATCGGGGCTTGGCGGCCAGGCTGGGATCACACAAACACTTGATAACTTCCCTGGATTTGACGAGGGGATTTCGGGAGCAGATTTTGCAGATCGACTTACCAGACAGGCACAAAAATTTGGTGTGGAACTCTTACAAGCCCAGGAAGTCATGGAAATCGAGCAAGATGGGCAATACCATGTTGTACATACAGGCTCTGGTAATCATTACCATAGCAAAGTGGTATTACTTACCTCGGGTGCCCGCTACCGACGTATGGATATACCAGGCGAAGATGAACTCATTGGCATAAATGTCCATTTTTGCGCCACTTGTGACGGCGCTTTCTATAAAAACAAGAAAGTGTTGGTGGTTGGTGGAGGAAACAGCGGATTTGAAGAAGGGCTTTTCCTTACCAAATTCGCCACTCAGGTTGATATTATCGTAAATTCGCAGGAACCAAAAGCAAGCAAATTATTACAGGACAAAGTAGCTGAAAAAGAAAACATGAAAGTACTACTTAATCACAATATCAAGGAATTAAAAGGAAAAAATAAACTCGAATATGTTCTAGTTGAAGACAAAAGCACAGGTGAAAATAAAGAACTCCATTACGATGGCCTGTTTGTGTTTATTGGTCTCACCCCAAATAACAACCTGCTAAAAGAGACAGCCAAACTTGATCAGTGGGGCTTTATTAAAACAGATCAAATGATGACCAGCATTCCAGGCATTTTCGCGGCAGGCGACGTGCGCTCAGGGTCCACGAAACAAGCTGCTTCTGCGGCTGGAGAAGGCGCTTCAGCCGCAATTGCCATTCGAGAATACTTGAAAACAATCGGCGAATAAGGAAGCAACATAGTTTGTAATTTGAAATTCAACCATGGAGAAATAAAATTGAACGACCTATATACACTGCAACCATCACAGATCGTGATGTACACTACTGAATATTGCTCAGATTGTTATAGCGCAAAAGCATTCTTCGAAGCCAATGCGATTCAGTACCTGCGGGTTGGGCTTGAAGGGAATGAAGAGGCAACAGAGTTTGTCGTAAATATAAATAAAGGCAGAAGAAGTGTTCCAACGATTATCTTTCCGGATGGCGAGGTACTTGTTGAGCCAAATTGGGAGGAGCTTCGAGTAAAGACATCTGGGCTTAAATAAAATATCAGACGGTATACTGAAAAATATAATTGCAAATAGAGGTATTTCGAAACTTCCTATTGGAAAATACCTCTATTTGTGATTTAATCGATATTGAAAGACTTTGGTCATGCGGGAGCATATGAAATCATGAAAAAAATGTCGGTTTTATTAATAATTATCTTTTTTCTTAGTGCGTGTGATGCTTGGGGCGTTTCACCTCAACCATTTCCAGTTTGGACACCCATTCCCTCACGTACGCCAGGCGTTATTACTGCAACGCCAATTATTCTTTTCCCCACGCTCGTCGAAACTATCATTCCAAATGTGACGGTCATTTCTCCCAGTACTGCAACCAACACAGAAACACCGTCACCTGTTCCAACATACACACCAATTACGCCAACAGAAACATCAACTTCTACGCCAGTTCAATCTGTGGCTATGGATATTCTCGGTTGTAATACAAGCATTGATATTACCCACGGTATGGGCGAGGTAACAAACGCCTATGTAATCGTGAAAAATACTGGGACTATGGATTTATCCAACACATGTGCGCTGCTGCGCGCAGTTGATGAAGGTAGAGAACATCCTGACAAGAAAGTTTGTGTCGCGAATCTGCCTATACAAAATCAGGTAACTTTAAAATTAACAGTGGACTCTGCCTACAAACAAGACACGGTTATTCAAGTAGATACCTCTTCGAACGATGTATTATTGTTACGTTTGGATAAATCATCATGCACAGATATTGGCTTATTTGGCGGCGCACCCGTTGACCTGGGTGTAGTTAAACCGATTCAATAGCAATTCCCATAAACTCCGTTATCATTTTTTCAAAGGCATGGTAAACATAACAACACTGCCTCGATAGAATTCTGGAATATGCACACTTCATCAGCTAGAATATGTATGAGGGCACGTGGCAGGCTTGAGTTAAGAGAAGATGCGCTTTTCGTTGTCTTGAATCTGCAATCGATTCACTACAATCTGAATTAAGGGTGGTATGTCATAGGGTAGGCATCCAGTTGAATTGCATTAGATTAAGCGACCCGCCTCAGAATAAATCTATTGATGCATTTCAATGGTTATAGATTTTTTGAATATGCGCCAACACATCCTGTTGTAATTGAAATGCTTGTTGTGCTGTATGAGCAACTACAATACATCCAAAGCGATGATTATGAAGCGCGCGCGTGATGGTAATAATTAATCCAAAACGATCATCATTATTGATTGGAAAAAGATAATCCTGCAAGACATCCACCAACTCTTGCGGGTCTGTAATCGAGCCTGAATTCATTGCTTCATAACTTATGAAAGAAGCTTTTTCAATATAGTCATCGCCATAAAAATGTTTAGCGAAATCATGGACATGCGTTCCACCTGTGCGGCGCGCGTTAATTTCCAACAAATATAAATGCCCATCATCACGGACAATACAATCGATATCAAAATGCCCTACGTAGCCCAAAGCTTGCAACTGCTCTGCAAGTATCAATCCACTGGATTTCAATTTTGGATACCAGGCCGTTTCATATAAACTTTTATCCACTTGAATGCCGCAAAAATCCCCGAATTTCAAGAAAAGCTGCCCTGAGACATACGTGACTTCTGGCTGGCCCTCGCCCAATTTTGGTACTTTGATTTCAAGCGATGGAGAAAGTTGATCACGTGCCGGCACATAGCGTTCAACAACGATCAACTCATGATTAAAGTATGGATCATTTAACAAGGTTTGTTTAATTTCAGCGTCCAGATCCCCTTCGTGCGGATGAATGACGAAAGTGCCGATTCCGCTCTCACCTGTATCTGCTTTTAAGATACAAGATTCGCCTCGGCTGCTAAATGACTCTGCAACTCGAATTGCCTGGTCGAGGTTATAACAAGCGATGCCGAAGGGCAGTACATCATCAGCATCTGGCAGCCAGGTGGAGGCAAGAATGCGATAGCCAGCTTTGGTATCCACATAATCACGCAGCCAAAAATCTTTTTTTTCAGGGCTTTCAGGGGTCTGCACATCTAATTGATACTCGTTACGAAGCACATCTACCAATTGTAAAAACTCGGGTGTAGTTGCGTATGGGATCAATTGAACAAGACGCTTTTCCCCTGCGTATGCAATAATTCGATTGAGCAGATGAGTCTCACGTAAAATATCCCTACTCAAATAATGAGTAGGGATATTAGGGAAAGCATGAGTGGTGGAAGGGAAGTTCAGCCTTTCACAGATCAAATCAGCATGGGCAATTTGGTAACTCACAATGACCAATTTTGGATCACCAGCCCAAAGCAGGGTGCGGTCTGCATGATAGGCTTCACTCAAAATTAACTCTTCGCGTTCTTTTGGATCAGCACAACGACCTAGAAAATCAACGTGGGCTTCTGCAAAGTTACTGATTACCACGGTTGGAATATCATTTTTAACAGGCATCCACAAATCTATCCTTGTTTTTTAGAGTCTGGCAAATCCTCGTTCTTTGTTTTTTGTTGACGCATTTTTTGAGCTTTAGCGTGTAATTCCTGAAAGAATTCAGATTCAACGATATCGCCAACCTGCTTCTGCCGTTTGGCTTGATCAATTTCGATCTTTAATTCTTTCACCTGACGATTCAAGGATTGTTCGCGCTTATAAACCTTATCAACCATGCCTTCAAATACCCGTCCAAGAGTTCCTATCTCGTCGCGTAAGGATGATTCCTTCTTGTCACCTTCTAAATACTCCAATCCTTTTGCGTAATCGCCTTCACCGATTTTCTCGGCTGCACGGGTAAGTAATTGGATGGGTTTGGTAAAAACACCAGAAACCAGGTAGACAAGAATAAATAATGTTATATAGGTCACAGAAAAAGCGGCCAAAACCTGACTAAGTATTTTTTGGCGTACTTCGTCAACATAATCTGCTTTGAAATCAATTCCAAGACCAGCGACAGTTTCACCTTTGGAATTTTTTATCGGCGCAAAAGCGGAAACAAAGCGGCCAAAATCATCCTTATACGATACAACTTTACATCCAGGGGCGCCATATGTACAACCATTGGTTGGAATACCTTCTGGCGAATCTTGAAGAGTAATTTCTTTCAGCCCTGATAAGTTTGGGCCAGGGTTTTCAGTTGTCCAATGTTCCATAAAGTGAGCACCCGTTCTAGGGTCATTTAGGGCACCGCCACTCGTAACGAAAATCAACTCATTCGGCTGATCACCTTGAATATAAGTATAGATACCAGCTCGAGGTTCAACCTGTTTAGTTGACCATAAAATTTTGGCTTGCTCCCAATACCGCGGATCTGTAGTATAGCCATCTGCATCTGGAGTTACCTTAGTATACAAAGCCTGTAGTTGATCGCCATCAATCAACTTTACCGTACCTTGAAGCGTGGCGACCAGATCGTCGGTGATGCGCTGTAAAGCCAACTGTGTTGAAAAATCATAAAACCAATAAAAGGCTACCGCGAAAACCACGGTAAAGATCAAGGTAAACCCAACAAGCAATTTTATTCTAAGACTGACAAAAAAAGTGCGTTTTTCTTTAGTTTCCATTGTTTTATACATCCTTTGAAATAGACTTTAAAGCATCGACTACTACCCAATGATCTTCCTGCAAACCATAATGATCAACCAATAATGCGTAAATAAATACCTTCAATAATTCGACATTTCGTAAATCAAAACTTCCAGCGCCCTGCGCGGGGTAAACACCCAGATACATTGGTTTGTAAGTAATTTCTTTTAATGCGTATGGATCTATCAAAGATTTTACACTTTCAGGCGACGGGGGTTCATTGTAGTTTATATCCAACTCAACCATGCCGTATCCTTTAAATGTTTCCAGCACTTTTCGAGATTCTACCTCGACGAGCACACCAGAAGCCATCTGTTTTCCATACATAAAAGCATCTTGATTGACTTGTTCCTGTCGCAAATCAATCAACAGGTGAGCCAAACGCCCATATGCTTTGTATTTAATGGGCTTAAATTTCTCAGCTACAGCCAAATCCAGCCCGATGCCGCAGTTACGGTTGATATTATACTTAAAAACAACCATACCCGCAGCCTCATTATTAATAGTAGCCAGCCATTGATGTACCACCATTGATTTATCGCTGTCAACAGGCTGTTCCGCGCGATGGCGCATGACGGGAACATAGCGAGCATACTCTGGGAACAACTCAAGGTATAAGTTTATCAACTCTTCGAGATGATCTGAGTTACCATTGACCACATCGTGTATCTCAAGGCCGAGTTCTTCAATTTGCATGGCTAAAATTCTATATTATCCAATACACTTTTTCGTTTTGATCTGGAAAAACGCCAGTCCAATATACTCGCATCATATACTTTTCGCATTCGAAAACTTGCCCAAACCGCCCCTACAGCAGCTACAGCGCCAATTCCCAGATAAATATTATGATAGACCTCTTCAGAAAAAATATTATTTTTCCACAAATAGGCCAGCAACCCCAGAATTAATGCACTTATGATGGTAGCCCCATTGTAAAAAGTTGTATCCATAAATATAGCAACCCGCCCGCGACGCTCGTCTGGAATCAATCCCTGCAACGTTTTACGGGCTGGTTCATCCCAGCCCCTTTGGACAAGACGGGCAAAGAAGCGGCCAATGCCTGCTCCCATTAACCCCGTTATAGCAATCGCAATTCCTAAAGACCCAACAAGAGTAATGGGCAGGAAAATTAAAACACCTTTCAAAGCTGACTTTCCCAATAATCGGCCTGCGATTAACCATTGAAATATCAACAATCCAATAGTTTGAACAGTCTTGTAATAACCAAGAAATTGTTGAAATTCGAGCGTTGTACCCGTACTGCCTTCAATCAGTCGTAAAAAATGATACTCCAGCATTGCCAGTGCAATACCACTTAATGTCATAAAAACCGCAACCATTTTCAACATTGGAATACTGCCAAAATAGTCCATGCCTATTTTAAAACTGTCCTTCAACCCAGAGTTCTCAGCCCGAGACTGGCGAGCTCGAACTTGGCGCCCAAAATAAGTAAAGCGCAAAATTACCAACCCAAATAAAAGAACGATACTGGCCAACATAAAAATTTCCGATGGCTTAGCGGACAATTGTTCAAGAATACGGGCGGATACACCAGCCAGCGAGTTCCCTGCAATTCCACCAATTACTGCACCAGAAGCAAGCAATGGAAAAATTCGTTTCCCATCAGAGAGAGCAAAGGTATCATTCGCCAATGCCCAAAAAGCAAGCGGCATAATGTAATACTGCTGATCAGAAATAATGGATAAACCAGGATAACTCAGCCACTCCGGCGTGCCGATTTGAAATAAAAAGCGCAAGCCAAGATAAAACATTGACAGAAAAAACAGCAGCCAGGAAACCAAACTTAACCTGGAAGAGCGATCCACCAGCACCGAATATCCGCCTGCGGCGATCAAAGTCAATATGGTTGTAACCAGCCATAACCAGGGAATCTTCTCTACGCCCAGAGTATTAACAAAGCCCGCTGTGGCAACCACATCCGACAATTCCAAAACCATCATGTTTATAACCAACAAAAGCCATAGCGAAAAAACCAAAATGCCTTCACCAGGTTTCAGGTTAAAAAAGTTTAATATTTTTTCTGTCACAAAAGCCTCAAATTGGTTTGATTTTAAATTCTAAAAATTACGAACGTTCATATCAAGACTATATAGCTCGGTTTCTATTGTGTTGTAATCTGTAGTAAATTAATAAAAACTTCTGTTTCCTCAAAACATGGTGATTGGAATTATTTATTATAACTTGAGTTTGGCATTTTCCTACGAAAAAATACCGAAAATTTACTAGAAAATAACTGGCACAATGGAAAAACACTTCAAATACTGGCGACATTCTATGGATATTTCCGTAACGTGGGAAAGGGCTGGTAAAAGTGTATAATTGTATAATGACAGATGAACAAATAAAATCCCTTGCACGCAGTAAAATCGCCATGCTGATAGATGGTGACAACGCTCAGGCTGCCCTGCTCTCCCAAATGCTTGTGGAGACTGGCCGTCATGGTCAGGTAACGGTCCGCCGCATTTATGGGGATTGGACAACAACAAGCATGAACTCATGGAAGGAAATTCTTAATTTTCACGCATTCCAACCCATTCAACAATTCCGCTATACAATCGGCAAAAATGCCACGGACAGCGCCATGATCATTGACGCGATGGACATTCTGCACTCAGACGTGGTGGATGGCTTCTGTCTGGTTTCGAGCGATAGTGACTACACCCGTTTGGCTACCCGCATCCGCGAGACCGGCATCTTCGTAATGGGCATTGGAGAAAAGAAAACCCCCAAGCCTTTCGTTAATGCCTGCGATGTCTTTGTTTATACTGAAAACCTTGTTACAGAAAAAAAACTAGCCTCGCAACCACGTATACAAAAAAGTGGAACAAAGAAAGCCAAAGACGAAAAGGAAGAAGCAGACCCAATGCCACTACTTACCCAAGCCTTCGAAATGGCGGTTCAACAGGATGGATGGGCATCTCTCGCCAACATGGGCAACGCACTCTATCAACTGGATCCTGCTTTTGATCCGCGCACCTATGGCCATAAACAACTTTCGAAAATGATGAATAAACTAAAAGATCGTTTTGATATGAAAACACAGGTCATGGATGGCTCGACATTGTTCTTCGTAAAAATTAAAGAATAGAGAGTAAAAAATCCGCTGGAAGCAACCAGCGGATTTTTTACTTGCCAAAACTACCTGCTCTTTTTCCAACGAGATCCTTGTACACATCCGTAATTTGGGCAGCAATTTTCTCCCAGGCATAATCCGTTGCATATTCGGCTGCGCGCTTTCCCATAGATACGCGTAAATCTTCATCGCCTAATAACCAGGATAGCTTCTCGCACAGCGCTTCAGGTTCGCTATCAGGAATTGTATACCCAGTCGTTCCATTTTGTACCAAATAGCCAAGCCCGCCAACTTCTGAGGCAACTACCGGTGTGCCGCAAGCCATGGCTTCCAACGCTACCATACCAAAAGATTCATAAAGCGACGGCATGACAACCACTTCAGCCGCAGAATAATAATATGGAAGTGTGTCCTGCCCACGCTTGCCAAGAAAAACAACCATCCCACCCACACACAACTCATCACATAGTTTTTGTAAGCGGGTCATCTCTTCAGACATGTCTTCAGGAATTGCATTCGGCTCGCCGCCAATAATCGCCAAATGTACAGGGCGACGAATTTCCTGTACATCCAGGCAAGACATGGCTTCGATCAATGTGTCCACCCCTTTCAATGGTTCAATACGTCCCACAAAAAGAACCATACGATTCTCAGGCTTCAAACCAATATATTGCTTGGCTTCATCAGGCGGAATTGGATAAAAATGACTCGTGTCTACGCCAGGCGGAATAATGACCATTTTGCGGTCATCTGCACGGTAGAGGAATCTCAACTGTGTCTGTTCAGCTAACGTGGCGACAACGATCCGGTCGGCTCGACGGAGAACCTGCCTCTCCCCGTTGAGTCGATCCTCGCCTGCGCGTTCACTCTCCGAACGTGCCACACGATTCTTCATCTCGCCTAAAGTATGAAACATATGCACAATTGGCGTTCCGCCCCAGGCATCACTCAAAGCCTCAGCCGCCAATCCAGACATCCAATAATGACTATGGATCACATCGTATTTAATTCCCTTTTCAACAGCAAATTGTTTTATCCCTTCCACAAAATCAGGGATGTAATTTGCCATTTGCCGCTTGTTCTTTGGCTCTTCCGGGCCAGAAGGCACATGCACCACGCGATTGCCATAGCCAAGATCATGCAAGACATGCGGAACATGCTCATCCTGCGAGCGCGTAAACACATCCACGTGAATGCCTATTCGACCCAACTCACGTGTTAAATCACGAACGTAGACATTCATTCCACCGGTGTCTTTTCCGCCCAAGGTGGCTAATGGGCATGTATGATAAGAAAGCATGGCAATACGTAACATAGTTTTCTGGATTCCCAAGACACAGACAACATGTAAAGCTAAAAACTTGCGAGTTTACTTGTAATCCTTTATAATCTCCGCCGCTCTAAAAACCTTAAGGAGTATGCCACCGTAGCTCAGCTGGTAGAGCAAACGATTCGTAATCGTTAGGTCGTCGGGTCGTAGCCGACCGGTGGCTCAGAATAAAAAAAACGACAGACCCCAGATTTTTATAATCTTGGGGTCTGTCGTTTTTTTTATTCCCAATCAAATATACTGTCCAATTGTTCTTCAGGCACATCAAACACGGAGCCATTTTCGGGCAATGCTTCGCGCGTCATCCACTTTGGCAGGCGGTCATCTTCTTTGGTGAAGCCTGCTCGTTTGTTGAATTCGCGTTCCATTTTAATGGTTTCTTTTCCGAGTGCTTGTAAAATATTATCGGGCAAATCATCCCAACCATAGCGTGCCTGTAACAAACGCTTCACTACCCCATCAGGCGTGGCTGCATAACCAAAGCCTGCAAAGATACAAGCACCAATCGTGTCGTATCCACCCATGTTTAATTGGGCATTACGCGATGCTTCGATTTGAGCATTCGGGTCAAGGTGATCTACCTTTGCACGGATGGTGAGTCCGCATGTGTGATCTGCGCCCTGCGGAGTCGTGGCGTACGTGACACCTGTGCCTTTGATCGAGCGCGGTTCATAGGCACTCATGGCTTGACGCTTGACAACAGGCACACGTTCAATTCCATAATGGTCACCCATATCTGCTGCGCCGTCGCCGAGCTTACGTCCGAGTTCAGTGCCTTTGCGAATCTCGTCAATCAACTTCATCGCGCCATCGCCATCGCCCCAGTTCATTAAACCAGCTTCTGCAGCAACACCGAGCGCCGCACCCACCTCAATTGAATCAAGTCCAAGATCATTTACGTGCCAATTCAAACGTCCAATAGTATCTAATGAATCGATATCAAGATTCGTGCCCATAAGTCCGATCGTTTCATACTCGAGCGGCGAAACAATAATCTTGCCGTCTTCTCCGCCAAAAACATTCGAGCATTTGATCGTACAGCCCGCCATACAGGCATGAGACGGGTCAGACGGCTTGCCACGGGTTAAAGTAAATTCACGTAATGCTTCACCGCTGATATTATCCACATGGTCAAACGTACCGCGTGAAAAATTATGAGCAGGTAATGCGGCAAAACTTTGGCACAATTGCGCAATTGCCGCTGTGCCGTAATCTCGATAGGTTACAGATTGCGGATGTTCCATAACGGACTTTGTATAATCTTTCTGCGCGACTTTGAACGCTTCGGGACTCACAATGGAAGGCTTCTGCCCGCCAGCATGATCGAATACGATCGCTTTTAAGCCCTTCGAACCCATCACCGCGCCGAGTCCGCCGCGAGCAGCAATGCGTGCCGGGACTTTGTCTTTATCAATATTCTGGATCCCCGCGGATTTCATCAGCATTTCACCGCCGGGGCCAATCAAGGCGATGGCAACTTTATCGCCATATTTTTCAAGCAGTTTCGGTGCAGTTTCATAAACGCCAACACCCACCAAATCATCAGCCTTTTCCCACTTGGCGCCATTGAGCGAAAGATGCAAAATCCAGAAACCATCTTCTTTGGGTTTGTCTTCAATAATGAGCGCTTTCATGCCCATGAAGGCCATGTGATAACCCGTTCGTCCGCCTGCGTTGGCTTCTTTTATACCGCCAGTTAATGGAGACTTGCCGCCGACAGAAATTCTATCTGTAGACGAAAGCATATGCCCCACCAACAAACCTGGCGCAAAGATGAGTTTATTCTCCGCACCTAGCGGATCACATTTTGCATCCATTTCGTCAAGCATGATACGTGCGAGTAGTCCACGGCCGCCGAGGCGCTCCCATGTTTGAGGGACATCTTCACGATGAAGGGTTTGTTCACGCACATTGACACGCCAGACTTGTGATTTGTAATCAGTCATTATTTGCTCCATTTGGATATGAGTATATCCAAATCCATTTTCAAAAAGTTTGCAAATTGTGTAGTGGGACACAGCGGCGCTGTATCCCACAGATTATTCAAATAGAGACTGTACTGCTTCTCTAAATACCTTCGTGTGATAGTTCACATCTTCCTGCGTAGTTTCGGGGGAGATCAGCGCCATATTATGGAAAGGGGTCATCAGAATGCCACGGTTGAGGGTGTAGAGATGCATGTAGCGGTCAAGTTCTGCGTCAATGGCGGCGTGAGCTTCTCCGCCATTTTTGGGCGGGTTGGGACGGAACCAATATTCAGAACGATTGCCCAATTGCTTAACGATCCACGGCAATTCAAACTCCTTGATCACATCTTGAACGCCAGCCGTAAATTGTTCTTGAAGTGCTGTAGCTTTGGTATAAAACTCTTCTGTTAATACATGCTGCAATGTAGCTTTCATGGCCGCAATGGACAAAGCATTCCCTGAAAGTGTGCCGCCAATACCGCCTACATCTGAGTCTTCCACTGAAAGTTTTGCAGTGAAGGCTTGCGCTACTTCTTCAGTGAACCCATAAATGGCGGCGGGCACTCCTCCAGCGAGAGGTTTGCCGAGGGTTAAGAAATCAGGCTGAAGACCGTGCGAAGCGCTGTATCCGCCTGGACCTGCGCAGATGGTGTGAGTCTCGTCAATGATGAGATAGGTCCCGTATTTGCGAGTCAATTCGCGCAGAGCATCGTGATAACCAGGTTTGGGATGGATGATACCAATGTTAGTCATGACTGGTTCAGCAAGGACAGCTGCGACTTCGCGCGAAGAGAGCGCAGTTTCGAGCGCGCCGATATCGTTGAATTCAATCACCTTGGAGGTTTCACGCGGATCAATTTGCGGGCCCATATTATTGGGGCGCGACATGGGCGTGCCTTCCTCGTCCATTGTGATGAAGGTCTCATCCACTGAGCCATGATAACAATAATTGAAGACAAGAATTTTCGGCCGGCCCGTGATGAGACGCGCCATGCGCAACGCAAAACGATTCGCATCGGTGGCGGTAAGGGCAAACTGCCAAAATGGAAGTTTGAAACGGCGCTGCAATTCTTCGCCGACCCAGATCACATCTTCAAACGGCAGCATAAGCGTGATACCTTTTTGAATTTGCTCGGTAATGGCTTTGACAGTTGCTTCGGGTGCATGGCCTGTCATTGCGCCTGTATCACCGAGACAAAAATCAATATAGGAATTACCATCCACATCGGTGAAGTGTGCGCCTTTGGCTTCTTTGGCGAAGATGGGAAATGAACCCGCCCAGCGGATCATCCATAACATCGGCACGCCGCCATGTAATGACTTGCGCGCGCGTTGATAAAGCTCATAGGATTTGGAGTGGGTCTTATGAAATAGTTGTTCTTCGTTCTTTAGAAGTTGCGTGAGTTTGTTACGGTCAAGGGGTTGGGTCATAATTTTTAAGGGGTCACAAGTTTAAAGGTTAGCAGGTTTGAAAGTTTGAACGTTACAACTTTTCAACCTTTAAACCTGCTAACGTGAATTCAATTAGCTTATATTTTCTTTAAGCGCTTCGCCGAAGATTTTCAGCCCGTCATTAATCTGCTCGGATGTAACATTCAACGGAGGAATCCAACGCAGGATATTGTCATAGGTACCGCAAGATAAAAGCAGCATACCTTTTTCTTCAGCAGAGTGAACAATGTCTTTGACCAATGGTTTGGCTTTGGCTTGGGTTCCATCCACGACAAATTCAGTGCCGACCATTAAACCTTTGCCGCGCACGTCGCCGATCTGCGGATATTCTTCCTGGAATTTGTGCAAGCCTGTCATTAGCTGGATGCCTTTTTCTGTAGCATTTTCCAACATCTTTTCGTCTCGCATCGCGCGGATAGTTGCCACGCCTGCCGCACAAGCGACTGCGTTGCCGCCATAGGTTCCGCCAATGGAACCGACATCGAGTTTCTTCATGATTTCTGTGCGGGTGAATACACCTGAAAGCGGCATACCGGAAGCGATACCTTTCGCAGCTGTGATGATATCTGGCACAACATCAAAATGCTCGAGCGCGAACCATTTACCCGTGCGGCCAAAACCTGATTGCACTTCGTCGAAGATCAGCATAATTCCGTGTTTGTCGCAGATTTCGCGCAAACCCTTCATAAATGATGTCGGCGGGACAATATACCCGCCTTCACCCAAAACAGATTCAATCAAAATTGCGGCAGTATCCTTTGGCGCGGTTTGTGAGACGAGCAGATATTCAAGCTGACCTAACGCATATTGACTGGCTTGTTCTTCGCTCATACCCATGTTAAAAGCGTACGGGAAGGGCGAAACGTAAATCCCTGCGGGCAGTGGGCCGAAACCCGTGCGATAGCCCGTCTTGGACGTTGTGAGCGCCATGGTGGCATGTGTGCGTCCGTGGAAGGAACCGTTGAAAACGATAATATTCTGCCTGCCTGTGGCGGCTTTCGCAATTTTGACTGCGTTTTCAAGAGCTTCCGCGCCTGAATTCGCAAAGTAGAAACTATCAATTTCAGGCGGGACAATTTTCCGAATCTCTTCAATCAATTGCAGCATTGGCTTGTGAACAACAATATTTGCCTGCGCATGCAAAAACAAGCCAGCCTGCTCACGAATCGCTTCAACTACTTTCGGGTGACAGTGACCGGTGTTGGTCACGCCAATTCCGCTGGTGAAATCCAGTAGTTTTTTGCCATCGTCGGTGTAGATATATGCACCTTCGGCACGGTCTGCAACAAAGTTGAAGATTCGGCTCCAGGCGGGAGTCATGTGGGGGAAGTTATCTTGATAGAGTTGATTGGTCATAATTATCCTTGAGATTGAAGAGCCTAAACACGAAGGACACGAAGTACACAAAGGGGAAGACAATTAATCTTGCCCACTTTTTCCTTCGTGTCCATTGTGTCCTTGATGTAATGTTTTTATGAAGGCAAATATTCGGCTGCCCATTCAATGTCATGCTTCTTCAAAGTCTCGCGGGTCGGTACACCGTCATTGGTCCAACCTGCCAGCTTGTAATATGTATTGAGAGCAGAATCAAATTCATCTTGAGACAGAACGAAGCCCGCTGTTGGGCCAGTCCCTTTCAAAGCTTTGAGGAATTTCTTTGGCAGTTGATCGTCCTTGCGTCCGAATCCTTCGCGGGCATTAAAAGTACGGAAGAGGTCCAAACGGCGACGGCCAACTTCCATGATTTCTTCGAGGGTCAAATCCCAGCCTGTGACTGAGTTCATCATCGCGACCGTATCTTTGCCATCATATAGAGTCCACGTGGGACCGTAGACGAACTGACAGAGTTCAGCAGAATCCAACATTGAATAAAAGACCTCGGTCTCATATGCAAAGCGGACCTTTTCATCCGTTAGGCTGTAAGCAGGCTGCGGTGAACCAAGCCCAATTTGCTTGAGGCGGTCAAGGTTGAAATCGCCAACGCCTTCTTCGTAGTATGGATCATGCTCGCTCGATTGATGATCTGCACCAAAAGGGTTGACGGCATAGATCAGCGCGAGGCTGCGTTTGGCTTGCGGCATATGCGCGGGAGCTTCAGCGCCCTTAAAGGTGATCAGGAATTCATCTGAACCTTTGCCCCAAACCTTGGCGGCCCGTTCAGAACCCATGCCGAGTGTCTTGCCAAACTCGCCTTCCCCCTTGACCATCCTATACAAAGCCTGAATCATCGCATCGGTATTCCCGAATTTGAGTTCAAGCCCGCCTGTTTGTTCCTTGGTAATCACACCATTCTCAAAACATTCCATCGCAAAAGCGATGGTTGCGCCAGCGGCAATCGAATCAACTGCGTATTCGTTGCAAACTTGATTGGCCAAGGAAATCGCCGCGAGATCGTCCACTCCGCAGTACGAGCCAAACGTGCCAAGAGTTTCATATTCGGGGCCGCCATAACGTGGGTCCACTTTATAAGCGCCTTCTTTAATTTCAACCACACGTTTGCATTTGACCACACACGCATAACAGGTATCACGTTCCTTCAAAATGGTTTCAGCCATTTTCTCGCCGCTGATCGGTTCACAACTTTCAAATTGACCTTCGGTATAGTTACGAGTCGGCAATGTGCCGATGGCGTTGTTGAACAAAACCACAACCGCCGTACCAAACTTGGCAAGGCCGTCCATATCACCATTTTCAGGAATAGCTTTCGGGCCAATACGATTCAAAGCGGTTAATGCTTTTGCATCAGCCACGGCTACTTTTTTCTTTCCACGCACCACAACAGCTTTCAAATTCTTGGAAGCCATAACAAGTCCCATACCCGTGCGCCCATTATGGCGGTTGGACATGGAACACAGCGAAGAAAACAGCACGCCATTTTCCGCGCCGATGCCGTGCTGTAAAATTTCAGCCTTCGGGTCAACTTCTTTATGGATAATATCGTCCACTTCCCCCGTCAACTTACCCATCAAATGCGCGGCATCGCGCAATTCGTAATTTCCATCAATGATCGCCAAATACACGGGCTTGGGCGATTTTCCTTTGATAACGATTCCATCAAACCCTGCAAACTTTAATTCAGCAGGAAAAAATCCGCCGCTTTGTGAATCGCCAATACCGCCGCTAATCGGAGATTTCGCATTCGCATTCAAACGACTTTGGCCAGAGATCGCTGCGCCCGTTGTTACACCAGCCATTAAGGTTAATACATTTTCAGGGCTAGTCGGCTCAGCGCCTTTGGGCATATCGCGCAGAATGTAGTGCATTCCCATCGCCGAACCGCCTAAATACTTGCGGTAAAAAGCCTCTTTTGGCTCTTCCACCTCAAGCGTGCCTTTTGTCAAATCAACATGCAAGATCTTGCCGTTATACCCGTTGGGCATGACATCCTCCGAAAATATAGTTTTTCTTGATTATACAATTACGGATGAGTTATGGCAACTTGACTTTTCCGAAAGCGACAGCATCCACCTTTCTCACGTCCTTTTCCCACACTCAACCAGGCGCTTCTTTCCTAACCGACGTTTGATTCTGTTTTCTGACGCATTTCATTCCCTTTATCCTTTCTGTTACCCCTCCGTTCTTCTGAGTTTTACAGTAAAGGTTGTTCCAATATTCACCTCACTCACCACCGAAATTGTCCCGCCCAATTCATCCACAATGGATTTGACAATATACAGCCCAATCCCGCTGCCCGGGACTTCAGCAACGGTCACATTTTTCGCGCGGTAGAAACGTTCAAACAAATGCGGAATCGCATCAGTCGGAATTCCAAGCCCGTGATCTGTGATAGACACAATCGCTTTGGCCTTGTCAATTTCCGCCTTAACTTCAACCTGCCCACCTTCAGGTGAAAATTTCAGCGCGTTATTGATAAGGTTAATAAAAACCTGCGAAAGCCCGCCCGCATCACCAAGAATAGACATGCTCCCCAGCCCAGCCTCCAGCTCAATTGAAACATTCCGCTTATTCGCAATTACCTTCACGGCAAGTATCGATTCTTTCAATACAGGCATCAGGTCTATGGGAACAGCATCAAGATGCATATTCCCGCTTTCCAATCGCCCCGCCATCAGTAATTGATTAATCAGTTCCTTCTGACGATTCAGCTCGTTTACCAGCACGCTCCAATACTCGTCAGTCTCCTCCTGCGTCCCGCCTTGCTGTAATAACTCGGTCATCAGGATCGCAGAAGTTAATGGTGTGCGTAACTCATGGGAGGCACGGTTAATAAAATCAGATTTCATCTGGTCGAGCCGCGCCTGTTCGGTAATGTCGCGCACAATGATCAGCGCCTCGCCCAGGCTGATCGGATGCAAACGCGCCTCAAAGGTCTGCTGATGATTCGGCAGTTTGAATCCGTATACCCAGTGCGAAGAAACAAATGCGTTCTGTTCGTCAGTTTCAAGAATCATCTTCACTACATCAAGAGGCCACAAGTCTTGCAGCTTTCTACCAATTACCGTCTCGCCCGGCGCATACAGCGGATGACTTGGATTCGCGTTATAGTCGAGAATGCGCCCCGTTAAATCTGTACGCAGCAACAGATCTGGCAGTGCATTCACAATCACACGATTGCGCACCTCGCTTATTTGAATTGTCTCTTCATAGCGCAGCCGCTCCAACGCTGCGCCGATCAGGTTTGCGGTCGTCTGAATCGTGTCAAATTCATTCGCCAGCCAGGAGAGTTGATTCTGTTTATCGAACAAAGCAAGAAAACCCCATGAACCCATCGCACCCTGAATGGGAATGACAAGGATTGAAATAACGGGGATTTGCAGGTTATTAATTTTTACCCCAGTCACAGAAAATACACGGGCAGGGTTATCTGCAATCGAGTCTAAAAATGGATGAAGCGCAGAAGCGATATTGAAGCCAGCCGCTTCATGATCCACCCATTGATATTGCTCCATCATCGCAGAGACATGAATATTAAATAATACACAGCAAAAAACATCCACCGCGTACCCAAGCGATTCCAGCACTTCCGGGATGGCGGCTTGAATATTAGGAGAACGGAATAATCCTGCGGTAGCCTCGCCGATCACAGTCAGTGCGCGCATATGCCGTTTCAAACTGGCCTCAGCCATGTTGCGCTCGGAAATATCACGCGCCAATAATTGAATATACGAGGGCAGACCCAGATCATTATGCACAACTGAAATGCTTAACTCCACAGGCAGCAGACTGTCATCTTTTTTCTTCAGCGTAGTTTTAGACAATCTCAAAGGTTTTTCAAGCAACGTATCACGCCCGCTGGTATCTTCCAACGGCATGATCTCTTCAACAGGCAAACCCATTAATTGAAATTCTTCATACCCCAGCAATCGAAGAGCCTGATGGTTGGCAGTGATAAATTTGAAATCCAACCCGATGATAAACACACACTCCCCTGTTTGCTCAAACAAGGCGCGGTAGTCAAGATTCGCACCCAGTTTATGCCTGCCGCTGCTCTGCACTTTCATCGCAACAGGGAGCCTATCCAGCGGAATTGTTTTCTCATCCATATTCTATATCTTCCGGGCGCACACCGGGCAGTACTGCCAATACACAACAACCTGTTTCAGAATCAACAATTCTGACATTACCGCCGAAGCTTGAAAACACTGAGCGCGCAATGGTCAACCCAACGCCCAAGCCTTGATACTCACGCGCATCTCCCTGGCTGACCTGATAAAACTGTTCAAATACTTTCTCGCGTAACTCAACAGGAATTCCCTTGCCTTCATCCTGTATTGATATCGATGCACCGCCATTCTCATCCGGCGTGACAACTAACCCCACCCTGCCATGCACAGGGCTAAAGCGAAAAGCATTATCCAACAAGTGAACCAAAGCTTGAGAAAACTCGCGGCGCGGCGCCTTGATAATCCCCTCCAACGGCAGCGCATGAAAAAACTGCAACCCCTTCGCTTCGTATCTTGCCAAACGCCTTTTGATAGGCACAAGAATATGATTCTCAATATCAATCGGCTGGCGCATGGTGTTTAATTTCTTCTGGTCAACATCCGCCAGAAGCATAATATCTGCGATCAACGACTCGAGGCGGTCGGCGCTTGAATGGGCAATGCGAATAAACTCTCCTTGTTCTTCGGGAGTCGTAAACTTATGATTCATAATCATATCGAGTGACATCATCACGTTCCCTATCGGCGTGCGCAGTTCGTGGCTAAAGTTTTGAAAAACTTCCTTACGAAGTTTCCCCATTTCCTCCTGCACAACCTGTTTGGCCTGCTCACGGCCATGCTCCTGCTCGGTCTTCACACGGCGCAAGACTGCTTCGATACGCGCGATTAATTCTTCAGTCACAAAAGGTTTCGTTATGTAATCATCTGCTCCGCCGCGAATGCCCGATACCCGATCTTCGCTGGCAGTGCGGGCTGTTAAAAAAATAAAAGGGATTGGAGCAAGCTGCGGATCACTGCTCATTTGCTCCTTCATCTCAAACCCATTCAGGGAAGGCATCATCACGTCCGAAACAATTAAGTCGGGCTGCGATAATTTTGCTTTGATGTAGCCATCGTCGCCATTCATCGCGGTGACTACGCGGTATCCATGCCGCCCAAGCGTGGCGGCGAGTCCCATGCGAATCGCCGGCTCGTCGTCTATGACCAGGATCGTGGTTTGATTATCCATATATTGCCTCCCGAAGTTTATGCATTGCTATATTATCCCTTCATCACAGCAAGCAATCATTATAAGGACATGACAAATTTCCCTCTTCACCTTTTGGATAAAAAAACCGCATCAGCCTACTCCTTGCTGATGCGGTTTCGAATTACATTTTCTCCCCTTTACTTATGCGGCCATTTCCCTCATTCCATAGGGGAATCCGTAATCAGCCATTTTCTCCATGAACGGATCAGGCGGGAAAGCCTCAGGGCCAAGAACACCAACACCCTTCCAAACGCCGTGCTGAATCAAATCCATGGCAATGACTGCGCTGAAAGCGGTTTGCGCCACCACTGCCTGACAACCCCACGTATCCATGCAGGCTTTATTATCGGCCACCTGGTAAAGATATACCTGGCGCGCTTTGCCATCCTTTGTACCTTTTACCCATGTGCCCGCGCAAGTTTTGCCAGACATTTTATCGCCGAGATGGGCAGGGTCAGGCAGGCAGGCCGCCACCACATCACGCGGCGCAACCTGCAACCCTTTAACGGTAATCTTCTCTTTATTATCAAGACCCAGCATGTGTAAAGTCTTAAGCACGCTGATGAATTGATCCCCCAAACCATATTTGAACGTGGCGCGTTTGGTCTTGATCCAACGCGGCATGAGCAACACTTCTTCATGCTCCACGTTGACAATTTCCACGGGGCCAATTTCGGGGAAGTCGAATACTTCGGGTTCAGAGAATGGCGCGGTGGTGATCCATTCTCCATTTTGCCAGATCACAGGCGGATTCAAACATTCTTCGATGGTTGTCCAGATTGAGAAATTGGGAGCGAACTCGTAGCCTGCAATGGTAATGTTCGCGCCATCACGGATGCCGAGTTCTTCAATTTCATCAAAAAGATGGTCGGCGGCGTAACGCGCAAACACATCGGCCATGCCAGGCTCCACGCCAAAGCCAACCAGCGCGAGTAAATTTTTCTTTTCCCAATCCTGAGCTTTATCAAATTGATAATCACCCAGTTTGATACCGGGTTTATTAAACGGGTCCGTTGGATGCGGCTCAGATAAAGTCATGGCCATATCCATATACATCACACCGACACTGTAAGCCGCATCGAATATTTGCTTGTTGAAGATCGGGTCAACTGAATTCATGATCAAGTCTACGTTATATTGTTTAGCAAGGTCTTCAATGCCCTTTTGGTTACTTGCGTCAATGAATTCAACGGGGAAGCGTTGATTGTCTCCCATTTTTTTCTGCACTTCTTCGGCGCGCTTGATGTTATAGTCTGCGAGCACCATTTGTTCCATCCAGGCACGCGGCTTTGCAATTGCGGCAATTGCCTCTCCCACCCCACCAACACCAACAAGTAATACTTTCATAATCTTTTTATTTCTCCATTTGTTTTATAACTCGCGAGTGCGAGTTAGGTTGACTATTATTCAGGAAAGAAAATGCTCATTGAGGCGAGGCAGGCTTGAGGGCAGAAAGATGCGGAGCATTACATCCTAAAAATAAATCTCTTTCATGATCTTCAAGTGGATAAAGGATTCGGTTTCGCGAATCCCATCTACCTTGGCTAATTTTTCGGTAAGGAATTTAAGCAGGTCTTCGTGGTCACGGCAAAAAACTTCGCAGACAATATCATACCGCCCGCTAACCACGACCATATAAACCACTTCATCCAGCTTGGCTATTTTTTCAGCAACCTGTAACATCTTGCCACCTTCGGTGTGGATGCCGATCAGCGCCATGGTTCGAATCCCCATCATGAGCGGATTTGTAACGGCTACAACTTTGAGATACCCAAGCTCAACCAGGCGGTTGTAGCGCTGGCGGATCATGCCAGGCGAAACATTGAGCTGCTCTGCGATTTGAGCAAAGGCTTCCCTGCCATCCTTGCGCATGGCATCAATAATATATTGGTCAATGTTGTCAAGACGGCCTGATTGATTGTTACCGATTACGCTTTCCATTGGTTTATTTTATTCCTTTTTTGAACTAAAGTCAATATTTTTATAACTATTCGTTATTATTTATCTTTATTTTATACCTGACAGTGCTTTTAGCAAGCTGGATATACTGAAAGTTATAAACATAAATGCCCCGATAGGTGATTTTCACCTATCGGGGCATTTATTATTTAACGAAAAATTTTTGTACGGTTGGGGGCAACGTTACTGCCCGCCTTTTACTTCAACCCAGATGTCGTCATATCGGGCAGTAGCTTCGCCAACATCAGCGATACGATGGCCATTCTTGATGGCATCTGCCGGGACGTTGGTGATCGGAGATGCTATGTAAGCATCATAAAGCGCGGTCTCGTTGGCTTTTGCGTAATCAAGCGCGGCCTGATTGGGATTGGTGTATGGGAAGTCACGCAGCATCATCCAGAAGATATTGCCTTGCATCGTGTAATTGAGCAAAGCATAAGCCGCATCTGCATGAGGAGCATCTTTCAGCATGGCCCAGTTATCCTGCCAAAGGATTGCGCCTTCGGTTGGGTATATATACTGAATGGCGGGGTTTTCCTTTTGGGCAAGCAATGCTTCTGCGGTCCATGTCATGCCGAGGTCAACATCGCCGGCGATGAGGGCGGTCTTCGGGCTGTCACTATCAAAGAGCTTGATACCGGGGACGAGTAGAGCCAATTTTGCCTTTGCTTCGTCAAGTTGAGCAGGATCGGTGGTGTTGACATCGTAGCCAAGGGTTAAGAGGGTCAAACCAATCGTGGCGCGTGAGTCATCAAGGAATACCATATTGCCTGCATATTCAGGTTTCCAAAGATCTTCCCAGGAAGCGGGGATATTCTTAACCACATCGGTATTGACCACGATTGCATCAGTCCCTGCCTGATACGGAATGGTGTATTTATTACCTGGGTCGAATTCGAAATCAAGATAGTTTGCATCAAAATTCTTCAAGGCGGGCAATTTGGCGTGATCAAGTTCCTGCAAAAGGTTTTGACGTGCCATCAAAGCCACAATGTAGTCGGTGGGCTGAACCAGATCATAGTTGGAGCCGCCGGCAGAGACTTTAGCATACATTTCTTCATTGCTCGAATATTCATCGCGGTTAACTTTGACGCCATAGACCAATTCGAAACATTCGATCATCTCAACTGGAATATATTCCGTCCACACAAAAATATTGACTTCGGTGGAAGTTACTTCCATGGGAAATTCAGGCTCAGGGCATGTATAACCAGTCGATGTAACTTTGGGTCCCTGAGAAATGGCGGGTTCAGTGGCTGCGGTGGAGCCTCCACCGCACGCGGCCAGCGCCATGCTTGCAATAACCAGCAGCGTCAATAGCTTAAATAGATTGTTTTTTTTCATCTCTTCCTCCTAAGAAGATATTGAAATCATTTGGCACGCGTTTTTTTCAAAACACGGAATACCTGAGTTAACGAGTCTTTCTTCTTTCATCTTCAAAATAAAAAAATCGGGATGAAAAGAAAGGAAATTACAACTGTTTATGAATGCTGCTTCGAGTCGCGGTTTTGCAAAATCTGCAATAATAATACCGCGAAAAATACGACCAAAATCCACACGGTTGAAAGCGCGTTGACCTGCGGCGTGATAATACGTCGCAGCAAACCGTAGACATAAATCGGCAAGGTCGTGGAGCCGGGCCCATTCGTAAAGAACGTAATCACAAAATCATCCAGCGACAAAGTAAATGCCAGCAACGCACCAGACATAATGCCAGGCAGAATCATGGGGAATGTGACACGCCGAAAGGTCATCCATTCGTTTGCGCCCAGATCCATGGCGGCTTCTTCATAGGATTTATCAAAACCCTGCAAGCGAGCCTGCACCACCAGCGTAACAAACGGAACCATAAACGCAATGTGGCTCATGGTTACGGTTGCTATGCCAAGCGATAGGCGCGCATCGCCTGTGAGATTGAAAGTCTCATTTGCCCAGCCAAAGAACTGGCTAAACAAAGTTAAGACACCGATACCCATTACGATCTCCGGAATAACAATGGGAATATAAAGCGCAAGTTGCGAGAATGGCTTCATCTTGAAATTGTAGCGTTGAAGCGCAAGCGCAGACATGGTGCCAATCACCGTGGAAATAATTGTTGCAATAAAAGCAATCGTGAGCGTATTCCCAGCTGCTTCTGCCACATCATTATTCTTTGCAAGATCACAATACCAGTGAAACGGTCCACATGGACTTGATAAAACAAGACTGCCATCCATGACCACCTTATCGCTAAATGCAGGGATAAATCCTTCAAAAGTAACATTTGCGCGTGAGGCATTGAATGAATACAGAATCAACCCAACAATTGGCGCGTATAAAAATATGTATACCAAAACTGCGGCGGTAATGACAAAGGGAGAGCGGCGAAAAGGGTTCATGCGACTACGATCTCCTCTCCAAACCCAAACTTACGCGTATAGAAATAAGTAACGATCAGCGTCATTACCATCAAAATAAGCGATGCGGCAGAACCAAAGGTTGGGTCGCGCGCGTCCAAAAATTGACGCTGAATCAAATTACCAACCAAAATAACCTGACGTCCACCAAGAATATCCGAGACAATAAATGTTCCCATGACGGGGATAAAGACAAGGATCGTTCCCGCCACCACCCCCGGCATAGACAAGGGAAGCGTCACGCGCAGGAATGTCTTGACTGAGTTCGCGCCCAAATCTGCGGCGGCTTCATACAATGAAGTATCAATCTTTTCAAGGGAGGTATAAATGGGCAGGATCATAAATGGCAAAAATTCATATACCATCCCCACCAACACCGCGCCCGGGGTATACAACATCTCCAGGGGCGTAAATGGAATATGCAATAAATTCATCATCCAGCCGAGAATAATATTGATCGCGCCTTCTTTTCGCAATAACATCATCCACGCATAGACTCGGATCACGAAGTTTGTCCACAACGGAATCAGCACCATAAACAAATACATATTGCGCTGTTTTGGATGGGCACGCGCAATAAAATACGCCAGCGGATAGGCCAGCGTAATCACAAACAATGTTGTATTAAACGCCAAAGATAACGAGCGCCCAAGGATATTCATATACAACGGATCGAAGCAGGAAGCCTGTCCATCGGGACAATCTGTACTATACCCAAACAAGCGGACGTAATTATCCAAAGTAAAGGAATAGATCACATTGCCATCCGGACTACGCCTGCCAAAGCTCACAACCAAAGTGAGTATCAACGGAATGATCAACAGCACAAACAACCACACCGTAGTGGGAAGCGCCAATAACATACCCTGCGCAGATTTATTTTCACGAAGTCGTTGAAGCATGGCTAATCCTTCTTTAACACAAGTGTATTCTCAGGCATGAGCATTAACCAAACTTCCTGCCCCACCGAATAAAACGATTTCGGATCAAGCCGCGAAATACGGTTCTGTTCCAACACCTTCAACTTGGTGCCATGCAGGTCCACATAAATATGTGTGTCCGCGCCGATGTACACCGTATTGGTCACTCGCGCATGAAACATATTTTGATTGACTGCATTTTTCTCAGCAATACGAATTTTCTCAGGACGGATGCATACAACAACATCCTCACCTTTGACAATTCCCTCAGAAATAGGCATACCGATTACCTCAGTATTCAATCCGGGGACGAAGACACTCGCTTCCTCCTTTGAGATAGACTTGACCTTGCCTTCGAGAAAATTCGACTCCCCGATAAAGTCTGCGACAAATTTATTGGCTGGCCGTTCATACACTTCCACAGGAGTTCCCATCTGCTGCACCTTGCCTTTGCTCATCACCGCAATGCGGTCAGACATGGTCAAGGCTTCTTCCTGATCGTGAGTAACATAGATAAATGTAATTCCAAGCTGTTGTTGCAGCGCCTTCAATTCAAGCTGCATTTCCTTGCGCAATTTTAGATCAAGCGCACCAAGCGGTTCATCCAGTAATAACACATCTGGTGTTTTCACCAGAGCGCGGGCAAGCGCCACACGTTGTTGTTGTCCGCCTGAAAGCTGTTTCGGTTTGCGGCGATCCATGCCTGTCAGTTGAACCATCTCAAGCGCATGACCCACACGATTTTTGATCTCTTCTTCCTTGGCGCCTTCCATCTCCAAACCAAACGCCAGATTTTGATACACAGTCAAATGCTGAAACAGTGCGTAGCTCTGAAACACTGTATTCACCTTGCGCTGAAATGGCGGCGTATGCCCCATGGCCTTCCCTTCGATGTAAACTTCGCCCTCAGTAGGCCACTCAAATCCTGCAATCATACGCAGGGAAGTGGTTTTACCGCAGCCTGAAGAACCCAGCATGGAGAAAAACTCCCCATTCTTAATCCGCATGGTCACATGATCCACCGCGGCCATTTCACTCCCCTCTGGAGTTATAAATTTTTTTACTACATCGCGCATTTCAACTGCAAATTCATTGGTCATCTATCTTCTCCATGATGGAATTGGAAGTATATAGTACGAAAACCTGTTAATTATATTGCCGTGCTAATTTCTTTCAATACATTACTCAAGCGATCAAGCAATATATCCATTTGCTCGTATGAAATAATGAGCGGAGGCTCAACACGAATGGTCTGCGCGCTGGTCAATGTTCCAGCGACGAGAATACCGCGCTTGAACAAACCCGATGCCACCTTATATCCAATCTCTGGTGTATGAAAGTGCATCCCAATCAACAAACCTTTGCCAGTTATTTTCTCATAAATTTGCGGATACTGCACAGCGAATTTTTCCAAATTTGAAATTAGATAATTTCCCTTATCTGCGGCCTGCTCCCACAATCTCTCGCGCAATGTCACGTGAATCGCCGCGATTGCGGCAGAACAAGCCAACGCGCCGCCGCCTGTGGTGGTGGTATGCATAAAAGGATTCGGATACATCATCGGGTGGAAAATCTCTTCAGTTGTGATCGCCGCACTGATGGGCATCACACCGCCGCCCAAAGACTTGGCGACGGTTAAAATGTCAGGCACCACTCCCCAATGTTCGACGCCCCACAGCTTTCCCGTCCGGCCCAGACCCGTTTGTACTTCATCCGCAATGAGCAAAACACCGTGCTTCTTGGTCGCGGCACGAATGCGCGGCCAAAAATCATCCGCAGGAACAATCGCCCCCGACTCACCCTGAATTGGTTCAAACATGACAGCCGCCACGCCGATACCCACTTTTTCACAAATATCAAGCTGCTTCTCCACCGCGTCTGCATCACCAAATGGGACATGATACACCTGTCCGCCATACAGCGCGCCCATTCGCTCGCGGTAATCTGCTTTCCCCATCAGCGAAAGAGCGCCCATGGTCTTGCCGTGAAATGCTTTCACACCCACAATAAATGCAGACTTGCCCGTATACAGTTTTGCGATCTTCATCGCGGCTTCATTGGCTTCCGTGCCGCTGGCCGCGAACCAGCTATATTTCAAATCACCCGGTGTAATGCTCGCAAGAAGTTTTCCAAGCACGCCGCGCAACGGATCGATCAATTCCTGCGAAGGCATTGGCGAACGATTCAACTGCGCCTTCACCGCATTGACCACATCCGGGTGACTCCAGCCCAGATCCAACATGCCGTAGCCGCCGAGAAAATCAAGATACTCACGGCCTAATACATCTTTGAAGACCGAGCCTGAGCCAGTCCATTCTACTGCCGCCCAGTCACCTGACTCTGTTACTGATTTGCGATACTCCAGCCAGTTGCGATTGTAATGCTCGGCAAAATTATCTTTTGATTCAGCGATGATCTTATACGCTTCTTCCTGTGTAGGAAATTCGTTTTTCTCGATCAAATCCAGCCAGCGCGCTGAATAATCCAATGCATCTTCATAGTCTACAGCCATAATTTTTTTACTCCAAAATTTAGAACTTGCGCGTCCACTCTTTCGGCCAGCGTTCCACAACGATCTTCTTTTGTGTGAAGAACTCCACCGCGTCCATGCCTTGCCCGTGCATATCACCGAAGAAAGAATCCTTCCAACCGCTAAATGGGAAGAATGCCATCGGCGCAGCCACCCCGATATTAATACCAATATTGCCTGCATCGGCTTCATATCGAAAACGACGCGCAGCATTGCCGCTGGTGGTGAACAGACTGGCCTGATTGCCATACTGCCCGCTATTAATTAACTGGATGGCTTCATCGATGGAATTGACATGCATCAGGCTTAATACCGGCCCAAAGATTTCTGTCTTCGAAATCTCGCTTCCAATCGGGACGTCAGACAGGATCGTCGGTCTGACGAAGGATCCACGCTCATAGCCTTTCACGAGCGTACCACGGCCATCCACAGGGACGCCAGCGCCTTCTTTCGCACCGAGTCCGATTAACTGCTCCACACGCTGCCTACTGGCCGTATTGATGACCGGTCCCATTTGCACGCCAGCATCAAGCCCATAGCCGACAGTTCGTGACGAAGCCGCATCGCAAATTAATTCATTAAACGTATTGCGTGACTCGCCCACTGTCACAGCCAGAGAAACTGCCAAACAGCGCTGACCAGCACACCCGAAGGCTGAATCGGCGATGATCTTCGTCGCCATTTCCATATCTGCGTCAGGCAAAATAATGACAGGGTTTTTCGCTCCACCTTGTGCCTGCACACGCTTGCCGTGAAGTGCGGCGGTGCTGTAAATATATTTTGCAATATTGGTTGAGCCCACAAAAGAGATTGCGCGAATCGCGGGATGTTCAAGAATGCCATCCACGGTATCCTTTGCGCCGTTGACCATATTGATCACGCCTTTGGGTAAACCGATCTGCTCGATAAGTTTGAAAATAAATTGCATCGTCATCGGGACTTTTTCAGAAGGCTTGACGATATATGTATTGCCCGCCGCGATGGCATACGGCAAATACCAAAAGACGATCATGCCCGGGAAGTTGAACGGCGCAATCGTGGCGCACACGCCCACAGGCTGACGAATCATCAACTCGTCAATGCCGGGCGCGATATCTTCAGCCAACTCGCCCTTCATCATCATTGGCATACCGCAAGCCACTTCAATGTTTTCGTATGCGCGCACCATTTCAGCTTTGGCTTCTTCAAAAGTTTTACCGGCTTCATTGGTGATATAGCGCGCAATTTCATCCGCATTTTCACGCATCAAATTACGGAGTTTGAATAAATATTGCACACGGTCATTGACGGGGGTTCTGCGCCAGGCGGGCAGTGCCTCACTGGCAGCTTTTGCGGCCGCTTCCACATCTGCCTTCGTGCCAAGCGGAGTGCGCGCAATCACTTCGCCCGTGGCCGGGTTGATGACGTCAAAATATTCTTTTACAACGGGCTTAACCCATTCCCCATTTATGTAGTTTAAGATTTCCATAGGTTTCTCCGAATTCGTTTAAACGTTTTCAGGTTTAAATGTTTAAACGTTCCAACCTGAAAACGTGTCGACTTTCTAACTGGCCTGCGTGTCCATCAATTCTGCCAATCCCTCATCGATCAGTTTCAAGCCTTCGTCTATTTGTTCCTTTGTGATAATCAACGGCGGGACAATGAACAGGATGTTCTTGAAATTGAAAACATACACGCCATTCGCAATTAGGAAGTTTTTGAGAGTTGTTAAATCCATTGGCTCTTTGGTTTCGCGGTTCTTCACCAATTCCATGGCGGTAAACATGCCGATATAACGCACGTCACCAATTGAGATGTGTTTCTTCTTTAAATCTTCGAGTTGCTCGCCAAGATATTTTCCGACCTTTTTGGCATTCTCGAAAATTTTCTCTTCTTCATAAACTTCAATCGTAGCCAGCGCTGTGGCACAAGCCAGGGCGTGACCGTTATAGGTTAAGCCTGCGGAGAGCATATGCGTATCAAAGAATTTCGCGATTTTCTCACTGACAATGGCCGCGCCCAATGGCACATAACCTGAAGTGATGCCTTTGGCAGTTGTAATGATGTCAGGCACGGTGTCCCAATTATCCACGGCAAACCACTCGCCCGTACGTCCCCAACCAGACATGACTTCGTCCGAGATTAACAGGATGCCATATTTGTCACATATCTCGCGCATGCGCGGCCAGTATTCATCGGGTGGAATAATGAGTCCGTTTGTGCCTGTGACTCCTTCAAGAATGATCGCGGCGATCTGGTCTGGACCTTCGTGCTGGATGACCTCTTCAACATGGCTGATACACTCACGATGACAGGTGTCTTTCGTCCAGCCGAATGGACAGCGATAGCAATATGGGTCAAGAAAATGCACAACACCTGAAATCGCCGGCTCAGCGGGCAAACGGCGATAGTCACCGGTCAATGCGATGGCGCCATGTGTTGCACCGTGATAAGAGCGATAACGCGCCAAAATTTTATGCCGCCCTGTATATTGACGGGCAATCTTGATCGCGTTCTCATTTGCTTCTGCGCCGCCCAGTGCAAAAAAGGTTTTCTTTAAGTCACCAGGTGTGATCTCAGCTAGTTTTTTGCCCAGTAAGCCGCGCGGTTCCGTTGCCATTCCGGGTGACACAAACGCCAGGGTGGCAGCTTGATCTTGAATGGCCTTCACTACTTTAGGATGCTGATGCCCAATATTCTCATTTACCAATTGCGATGCAAAATCAAGATATTTTTTTCCATCTGCATCCCAAAAATAAACGCCCTCGGCTTTCGTAACAGGGATCGGGTTGACCTGTCCCTGATTCGACCATGAGAAAAAAGTGTACTCTTTATTGAGATCAACAATTTCTTTTGCAGTTAACTTGTTTGGCATATTTACTCCTTATTTTAAAGTTGAAGGTCAAAGGTCAAAAGTCTGCCTGACCTTCAACCTTCGACCTTTGGCTTTTGACTATTTCTTGACTTCCTTCACGACCTCTGCGTATACATTTAGTGTTTCATCAATGTCTGCATCGCTGTGTTCATAACACAGGAACCACGGTTCGCGCGGATCAAAATCTGGCATCACGCCGCGCAGAATAGCTTTCTCGGCGATTTTGAGATATAGGTCATGGTCACTTTTCGCCCAGTCGCGTTGACAAGTGACAGAGTCTGTATTTAACGAGAAAGAAAACATAGCGGGATATCCCGAAAACACCGCGGGAATGTCATTCTCTTCAAAGATTTCCTTCAAGCCGTCCATCAGGCGTTGTCCGCGTTTTTCAATTGATTTCAAAATAGGTTTGGATTTTAATAAACTTAATGTCGCGTACGCGCCAGCAATACCAGGTTTATTATTTGTATACGTGCCACCCTGTGAAACACCATGCCCGATGATAGACATGATTTCGCGCTTGCCGCCAAAAGCCGCCACAGGGTAACCATTGCCCAAGGCTTTGGCATACGTGACCAGATCGGGATTAAGACCGTAGTATTCCTGTGCGCCGCCGTTCGCGATTCTGAATCCTGTTTTTACTTCATCCAAAATAAAAAGACAGCCATGCTCTTCCGTGCGCTGACGAATAAGCTGCAAAAATCCAGCCTCAGGATTGATCGCCGCGCAATTGCCCTGACACGGCTCGGTGATGACCGCCGCGATCTGCTCGCCATAGGAACGCATGACACGCTCGAAACCTTCAAAATCATTGAACGGGAGTGTGATAATAAAATCACGCATGCCCTGCGGAATACCGGATGAAGCCGGAACAGCAATCGGGCTGCGGCGGTTGCCATAGGCTTCCACGGGCGCGTAAGTTGACCATAATGCATGATCATGCATCCCATGGTAATTACCTTCAAATTTCAAAATTAGATCACGGCCTGTATATGCGCGCGCCACACGGATGGCATGCATGGTGGCTTCTGTGCCAGAACATGTCATCCGAACCATTTCAATCGCAGGCGACATTTCAACGATCATCTCAGCCACTGCCACTTCCAACTCCCCTGTCATGGCGAACAAAACACCTTTTTGAATTTCTTCGATTACTTTTTGATCCACTTCTTCGTATGCATGTCCTAAAATAATGGGACCGAACGCCATGCGGTAATCAATATATTTTTTTCCGTCCACGTCCCATAGATACCCACCCTTGGATTTTTCCACATAAGGAGTAATGCCGTCTCCCCAAAAGCGGAAATTGGAATTCACGCCCAATGGTATGACCTTCTGTGCGCGTGTCTGTAAGGATTGCGTTTTTGCACCAAACATAAATTCTCCTTTGGCAATTGATAATAGACTTCAGAAGTTTTTGAATGGCCAGTGAAGTCCTTGACTACTACGCTGTTGCTTTCCCTTCAACAATCTCTTTCGTGATCCTTTCAGGTACGCGCCACTGATAGACATCCTTAATCACGATTGGCACAATGGACGTGGTTGTTTTACGAACCCCAGTTACCTTGCGAATCACTTCTGTTACAAAGTAATAAATTTCGGCAGTATCCTTTGCAACAACCTGGATGCTGATATCATTTTGGCCGATGCCGCAGGCAACATAGGTCACATTCTCAAAGGCCGCCATTTTTTTTGCCACCTCAAGAATTAAATCCGACTCAACTTCAAGCCAGACATCTGCCTTAATGTTAAATCCAAGAGACTCTGGGTTTACTACTGCACTGATCTGAATCACCCCTTCGTCGATCATACGATCCATGCGATAACGCACAGCCCGTTCAGAAATATCCGTCATACGGCGCGCAATCTCTGAGGCAGACATGCGGCCGTCTTCAAGCAGCAAATTCACAATTTTTATGTCTATTTTGTCGAATTCATACATAATACACCTATTTACCTTCCGAATACTACACAGTAAATATACTTGATAGTCTTTTAATCGTCAAGAGGGGAAAAATATGTGACTTTATGCAATATTTAGAAACCTATCAGTATCATCTAGTCAATCATGGGTAATTCGATTATTATGCTCGCTCTTTATGATTTAATTCTCTGCCATGAAAACTATTTTTTATTTGATTGACCTCCGTCCGCTGCCAGAGATCAATACCAATAACGGATGCAAAATATGATATCCATTCCATTTACAGAAATCCAAAATCAACCAAAAATAATTAAGGCCAAAGAAGTTTCGATCCAGCTTTCCGCCAGGCCTGATAAATATTATCGTCATGGCTGGCAGTCGTGGTCACTTGCGGCGTGGACCGATCTAAGCCCGCTGCCCATACAGAAGCCCGCCATTTTTCATCCCTTGCAAATAAATGCCGAATTTGCGCAGGAAAAAAATCCCAACGGATCATGGCTGGGCGCTGTGGAATTTTCAGATGGTAACATCCTTTTACTGGGCGCACTTTCTACAGATGCACACGTCTTGCTTGTTGAGAATCAATTGTCAGGGCAGTTTGATGCGGATGATGGGGAGTGGTTCGCTGCTTTTGGTCAGGAGGATGTCGTCTTTGCCGAATATGCCGAACAGTTGGGAAATCGCCTTGGAAAATTAAAAAAGAACAGCGCGCCGCGCGTGTGGTGTTCGTGGTACAGCCTTTATACGATCATTGACGAGCCAATCTTAAATAAAATATTTGACAAGCTCGGTAATTTACCTTTCGATGTTCTACAGGTGGATGATGGCTGGCAGGTTAATATCGGTGATTGGCAGGCAAATTATAAGTTTCCATCTGGTATGAATGCGTTGGCTGAAAAAATAAAATCAACGGGTAGAAGAGCAGGGTTATGGCTCGCGCCATTGCTCGCAACAAAATCATCAAAACTTTTTTGCGAGCACAAAGATTGGTTTTTACGAGATGACTATGGACGATTGGTCTCAGCTGGATTTAACTGGGGCGAGCCGCTATACGCGCTCGACACCACGCATCCTGATGTAATTTTGTGGCTGGTTGCGCTCATGCAGCAGGTTCGCGCCTGGGGCTTTGACTATCTCAAATTGGATTTTTTATACGCGGGCGCACTGAAAGGGAAACGATATAAAAACATGCCGCGTGAAGCGGCGTATCGTGAATGCCTGCGTGTGATGCGCGAAGCAATGGGCATGGATGCGTTCTTCCTCACTTGTGGCACGCCCATTCTGCCCGCGATTGGGATGTGTGACGCGATCCGCATTGGGCCTGATGTTTCTCATGATTGGGAAAACTATCGCAACGCGCACCTGTTGTATAACCCATCCACACCTGGGACGAGGAATGCGATTCGCACCGTGATACACAGATTATGGCTGGGATCATTGCTGCATATTGATCCCGATATCGCTTATTTTGAATCAAAAGGGAACTCGCTTACAACAGAACAAAAAACACTTTTACAAGATCTGGCTTACGTTTGCAATTTCAAAGCGACCTCTGATCTGCCGCAATGGATAACAGAAAAAGAATTCAGTGAATTACATTCATTCTTAAACACCACGCCAAAAGTTACACAGCAAAGCCGGTATATCTTTCAAATTGATGATCGCACAGTGGATTTTGAATCGGTGGTTTTATTGCCAAAAACAAAAAGGGGGCCGCTTGGCTTGTGGGCAGATTTTCTAGGCTGGCTGGGAGACAGGCATTTCGTCTTAAGGTTTTTTAAGATGTTGGATGATAATGCCTTACGAAAAAGAAGAAACAGCCTGTAAACAAAAAAACGATCCTTACGGGTCGTTTTTTTGTTTACAGATGCTTCATCCGACTGATTAAGCTTTCAATGTTTTCAAATATTTACGTGCCGTATCCAAAAATTCACGAGCTTGATTGATCATATCGGACACAAGTTCATTGGTGATGTTTGTATCCACATCATAATCGCCAGAGATACGGGCATCAAAACCTGAACGCAAACTTTTATGGAATTTGGGGTCAAGCTCTTTGGTTTTTGCGAACACCTTTCCATAAGCTCCAATAACCTGTCCATGCGTATGAAATTCCATTCCTTTTTCATATAGTAATGCTTCAGCAACATAGAACATTGCATAATAAGCGCGCCCAACCGCCATCTCGGGCTTATTCATGTCCAGTATGGCTTCAGAGACTTCAATTGCATCCAACGCTTTGGTTAGCAATTTACGAGAGTGTTCCTTCATGCAGGCACTCCCTCTCTACGAATATTCCGAAGGACTGGTTTATCGGCTTCCTGCCATTGAATTTCCTTAATGAGAATATAACTAACTGTTAAGTCGTATTTGAGGGATATATCACTGACATAATCACTGGAACGATGATATTCTTTCCAATAATCCCTGTAGGTTTTCAACAGAATCATCACATCCACATCTGAACCCTGGCGATAATCTCCACGGGCGTAAGATCCGTACAAATAGACGGCCTTCAACTTATCTCCGTAGATTTCAGCAAGTCCATCTTTTAATTCTTTCATCAATTTCTTGATGCGTAGAGGAGCCTTTCTAATCATATTTACATCGCACCTTTTATTTTATCCAAATAATTCATCCGTCTTTGCGGCCATGATGAAATCATTTTTATGCAGACCTTTGATTTTATGACTCCACCACTGCACGGTCACCCTGCCCCACTCGGTGATGATTAGCGGATGATGGTCTTCTTTTTCCGAGATCATTGCCACTTTGTTGGTAAACGCAACTGCCTCAATAAAGTTCTTAAGTTTGAAGACGCGTGCCAAACGCTTGATGCCATCCACCTCTTTGATCTGCCATTCTAAAACATGAAGATGTAACTCAGCAATTTCGGCGTCGGTCAACGTGGGTTCACCGCCACGACAGGCAACACATTGACCCGCGGCAAGATTTGTCATTTTACAGCATCAGTCAATTTTGAAATATCAGCAGGAGAAGCCAGCAAGACTCTGATTGTCCGTCGGCCCGCGGCCACAAGAGCTTCATAATCACCTAACGCTTGAGCGCGGATTAATGTGCCGAAAGACATGCCTTGGGTGGGAATTTCCATATCATTTTGTGCATCGTACACAACCTGAATAAACAATCCTTTGTTTGGGCCGCCTTTGTGAAATTGTCCTGTTGAATGCTGGAAACGCGGGCCAAAGCCAGCAGACACGGCGCATTTCGTTTTTTCGCGAATCGCAACGCGTAAATCTTGCAGCGCATCTACAGTTTCTTTATTACGTGGGATATAAGCATTAATCGTAAAGAAATCATTTTCCTGTGAGCCAGAAATAAATGTGTCCAATGCAGACTTCACATCGCTGATATTGACCAAGTCTACATCGGCCAGTTTGCCAGTTTTTTGATAATCAGTGATCTTTGCAATCGTACGCAGTTTACTGTCCTGCACATCAGGCTGGTCAAAGGCATTGATTCCTAGAATATGACACATGACCGAAACCGCAATTTCCCAACGGAAAAATTCCGCGCCTACATCGTAGGGATTGGTAATTGGCAATTCGATTACAGGGAAGCCGGCATTCTTCAAAGCCGCAACGTCAGCATCCAATTCGCCAGCCTGGCGCAGGTAGACAAACAATCGATCCTTGCCGTACATCTCAGGCGCGGCAAGTGGTTCGAGCGGAACAGGAAGCATTCCCTTGCCATGTTTGCCGCTGGATTCAGCGATGACTTGCTCGATCCAACCTGCAAATGCGGATACTGGCGCATCACTCAAAACTGTCAACTTGTCTCTGCCTGCGAGAGCAGACTCAGCCAGTAGAGCGCCTAGTGCAAAACCAGCGCTGCGATTCGTATTTGAAACTTTCTGTATTTTCTCGGCAGAGAAAAGTAGTTTTTCAATATCCATGCCCAGTAACGCGGCTGGCACCAAACCAAAATCAGTCAACGCAGAGAAACGTCCGCCTACATTTGGATCTGCGTTAAATACTTTTCGAAAGCCGCGCTCTTCTGCAAGTTTTTGAAGCGACGTGCCCGCATCTGTGGTGGCGATAAAACGCGAGCCATCGCCTTTGCTAAGTTCCCAGAAATAATCAAAGGCGGCCAATAATTCAGCGGTGCCGCCTGATTTACTGGCGAGGATGTATAAAGATTTTTCGGGCGGATACTGCTCGGCAGCCAACGCAACTTGCTGCGGATCTGTCGAATCAAGAATGGCGAGGCTTAATTTGGCTTCTATATTTGCGGCGGCGATCAAGGAGCTTAACACTTCAGCAGTCAATGATGAGCCGCCCATGCCGATCACGAGGACACGGTCAATGCCTTCGGCGTGAATTTCTTTTGCAAAAGATAAGTATCCGTCAAGACGGGTACGCGCATCTTCAATCGAGTTTAGCCAGCCAAGACGAATTTTGACTTCCGCCTGACCGGCATCGTCGCTTGCCCACAGAGTGGGGTCATGCGCCCAAACTCGAGCGGCAACAGATGAATCTTCCAGTGTAGTTAAACGCCTGGCAACAGAATCAGCTAAAGGTCCAAGAGATGAAGCGGCGTTCTTCCTTCTATCATCCACTACATCAAGCAACACTTTGAACGCATCCGCAAAAGATTTAACGCCTTCCGCTTCCAACTCATCAGTGACTTGCTTCATAGAAACGCCAGCTGTCTCAAGTTCAGCGAGCTGCACTTTGGCTTCATCCAATCCGCGGGTGATGGTGATGGCGGCAGTGCCATGATCGCGGAATGCATCGAGCGTGGCGGGCGGCACAGTGTTGACTGTATCGGGGCCGATCAGGCTGTCTACATAAAGGGTGTCAGAATATGCGGGGTTTTTGGTGCCCGTCGAAGCCCAAAGCGGACGTTGCGCACGGGCGCCGAAACGCGCCTTAAGCGTTGCAAATCGCGCAGAGGTAAATATTTCTTCAAAGGCGTGATAGGCAAGTTTTGCATTTGCAATGGCTGCTTTGCCGAGCAGGCTCGAATCTTTTGGAAGACGCGGATCAATTTTAGTATCCACACGCGAAACAAAAAATGACGCAACCGAAGCAATCATGTTGACAGGTTCATTTGCGGCAACACGATCTTCAAGACCCGAAAGATACGCGTCCATCACTTCGGCGTACCGCTCAAGCGAAAAGATAAGCGTAACGTTTACATTGATACCCGCCGCAATGGTTTGACGAATGGCAGGAACGCCTGCTTTGGTGGCGGGAATTTTCACCATCAGATTCGGGCGGTTGACACGCTCCCAAAGCTCCACTGCTTGTTTGGCTGTGGCTTCGGTTTCATTGGCAAGATACGGGCTTACTTCCAAACTCACGTATCCATCGCCGCCTTTTGTCTCATCATATAACGGGCGGAAGAGATCGCAAGCCTGTTGAATATCTTCAACAGCGAGCTGCCAAAATATTTTTTCAGCATCCCAGCCAGACCACGCCAACGGAATCAGCGCGGCATCGTAATCATTTGTTTTCGCGATTGCATTTTGAAAGATGGTCGGATTCGATGTAACGCCGCGAATATCGCCGCGCTCGATCATAGCTTTGAGTTCACCATGCTGCGCGTCGAGAAGCTTTCTCTGAATATTGTCGTACCAGAGAGATTGTTTGAGAGAGGTAAGTTTCTTGATAGATTCAGACATTATAAAAATAGCTCCTTGAGTTAAGTGCGTACTTCGTACCTAGTGATTGATAACCAACCGCTTATAAATTACGAAGTACTAATTTTTTTCTTCCATCGATTTTATCTTTCCAACCCGCTGCGCCAGTCTTTCTCCGCCTTTGTCATCGCCCGTATAGCGCGCATTCAAAAACGCAGACACCAACACTTTCACCAACTCAGGCCCGATCACACGCCCGCCAAGACAAAGCACATTCATTGCATCGTGTTGAACACCTTGTGCCGCAGAATACGTGTCGTGACAGATCGAGGCATAGACACCTTTCATTTTATTCGCCGCAATCGCCGCGCCAACTCCTGAACCGCAAATCATAATTCCGCGTTCAGCTTCACCGTTTTGAATCTTCTCGCCAACTTTTTTGGTAAAGTCAGGGAAATCAACGGGGTCTGTGTTATATGCGCCCACATCAATTACTTCGTGGCCCGCGGCCTGCACCGCTTCGATCACCACCTCTTTCAACGCAAACCCGCCATGATCACAGCCAACAGCAATTTTCATATCAACTCCACGAATAGACCCCAAAGGTTTTTAAAAACCTCTAGGGTCTCACATATTTACAGTTCTTTCGCCTTCGCAATTACATTCTCAACTGTAAAGCCAAGCTTTTCAAAGATGACTTTTGCAGGAGCGGATGCGCCATAGCGCTCAATGCTGATGACAGATTTTGCGTATCGTTCCCAGCCGATACCTACTCCCGCTTCGACAGCGAGTCTTTTCTGAATATTTTTCGGCAACACAGACTCACGATAAGCTTCATCCTGTTTCTCAAACAGTTCCCAACTGGGGAAGGAAACCACACGCACGCCTTTGCCTTCATCTGCAAGTTTCTGCGCAGATTCAAGGATAAGGCCTACTTCTGAGCCAGAAGCCATTAAGATGATTTCAGGCGTACCAAAATCCTTCACTACATATGCGCCTTTTTCAACCTGCACAGTTGTATCCATGGTCGGCACGTTCTGACGGGTCAACGCGAGCACGGTCGGCCCATTGCGGCGTTCAATTGCCACCTTCCACGCCTGAGCGGTTTCATTTGCGTCCGCAGGACGGATCACTACAAGATTGGGAATGATGCGTAATGATGTTAATTGTTCAATGGGCTGATGCGTGGGGCCGTCTTCGCCAAGGCCAACGCTATCATGCGTAAAGATAAAAATAGATGGGATATGTGACAATGCCGCCAGACGAATGGCAGGCCGCATATAGTCTGCAAAAACAAGGAAGGTAGCGCCGTAAGGAATCAGGCCACCAAAGACAGCCATGCCATTCAACGCGGAGCCCATGGCATGTTCACGCACGCCAAAATGGAAGTTTCGTCCTTCGTACGATTCTTTCTGAAAAGCAGGGCTTCCGTCAATTTTTGTGTTATTCGAAGGCGCAAGGTCTGCAGAGCCGCCGATCAACTCAGGGAGTTTGGATGCAAGCGCGTTAATCGTTTTCCCCGAAGCCACACGCGTTCCCATGCCTTTTTCATCAACAGGAAAAGTTGGCAAAGCGATCTTCCAATCGGCAGGGAACTCACCATTCAATCGGCGCTGTAACTCTGCGCCTAGAGCAGCATGTATACGCTTGAACGCATCGAAACGCATTTTCCAATCATGTTCAAGTTCACGTCCACGATCAACGGCTTGACGATAAAACGCCAACACATCAGTAGGGATAAAGAAGCGCGGCTCCTTCGGCCAGCCAAGATTATCTTTTGCAGCATTCAGTTCTTCATCACCCAGCGGCTCGCCATGCGCCTTGGATGTACCCTGACGATTTGGCGCGCCAAACCCGATGGTCGTGCGGCACATAATCAAGGATGGGCGTGGATCCACTTTCGCTTCCTGAATGAGTTTATCAATAACTTCCACATCGTTACCATCATCCGCGCGCAGTACTTGCCAGCCATAGGCTTTGAATCTCATTGCGCGGTCTTCAGTAAAGGCCAAGTCGGTTGAACCATCAATTGAAATATGATTATCGTCGTAGAGATAGATCAATCGTCCAAGTGATAAATGACCCGCCAGGGAAGCCGCTTCAGAAGCCACGCCTTCCATTAAGTCACCATCGGTGACAATGGCATAGATAAACGGGTTGATGACTTCATGCCCGGGCTGATTGAAATTTGCAGCAAGGTGTGAGGCGGCAATCGCCATGCCCACGCCTGTGGCAAATCCCTGCCCAAGCGGGCCTGTGGTCATTTCTACGCCGGGGGTTAATCCATATTCAGGATGGCCCGGGGTGAGGCTGCCCCATTGGCGAAAGTGTTGCAATTCTTCAAGCGGCAGTTCGTACCCCGTCAGATGCAACAAGGAATACAGGAGCATGGAACCATGCCCACCCGAAAGAACGAAGCGGTCACGTCCCGCCCATTTTGGGTTGCGGGGATTATGTCGCAGGTGACGGGTCCAGATGGTGTAGGCCATCGCGGCGCCACCCATTGGCAAACCAGGGTGGCCAGAGTTGGCCTTTTGCACGCCATCAGCGGACAGAAAACGAAGTGTATTGATTGAGCGTGGTTGTAAATCGGATGTCATGAATACTTCCTATAAAAGAGATTAACTACTATTTTACCAAACGATGAAGATGAATTCGGGCAGGCGTTGAAAATTATATGAGATTGGCGTGGCGCTCTATATCAATCGCAAAGCCTCATCTGCTTTTATTTTTTTATTTATTAATTCTCCACCACACAGATATTATTTTCAGCCCTCGTGACCGCAGACCGCGACCGCTGTCTGCGGTCAATAAATTCATAAAAATATTATGGGTCTCTAAAAACCTACAGTGAAGCATTGCTTAATATTGATCTTTCAATTCAGCAACAGGCAATACGATCTGGCCTTCTTTAATATCGCCAACACTGATTATTTTCCCGCGTTTCTCAACCATCAACCAGGCTGTATAAGCCGCAATCAACGCATCCAACTGCCCGGGTGTATACAGTAACTCCATCGGCCAAATTCCTTTAGCCAGTTTATAACGAGTCACTTCTTCAAAAAAATCCATTGGGTCTTTGACATGAATACCCAATTCATACAGAATCAATTGACGCTGTAAGCGTCCTTCCAAAGAAGTCTTCGCCAGAGGAGTCTGTCCTGTCAGCACGCAATAACAGGCGTGTGGATGAGTTTCCAGAATTTGATAGGCTGATTCTTTCTCAGAATATTTCTGAAACCCCATTTTCTCCAATTTACGATATAGGTCAAAGCCCAATTGCATCCACGTGGGGCAGGCATCTTTGCGAGCGGGCGTGCCAGCGACATGAATTCCACGAGCGCGCAGCTCATACTCCGCCAGCCTATATTCTGCGCCGCGAATTTTTTGGGGCGTGAGCATTTCCTTTTTCAAATTATCACGAACCAATCCACGGTTAACAGCCGCAGGCGCATTCACGGCCACTGTGGCTGATCTCTGCCCGGCAAGAAACGCGGTCACATCTTCCATTTCGCCATCTGCAAGCGCGAGAAGATGCAGGTCTTTATCCAAAGCGGCGTATGTAAAAGACTTGTGCCCTGAGGTCGGGTCGATGCCAACAAAAACTGCGTCAGTAAAAAGCATAATATTTATGGGGTTCCAATCAGGAAATAAAATCTATTTTACACCCCAATTCATGTATACTCGAATAACCATGCAAAAAAATCAAAGAATTATTTTTTACATTCTCTTGCTCATAGTGGGCGCATCCTGGATTGTGCTCAGTAAGAATACAGCAGAGGCTACAGCAGATGGCGTTTCGGCGCCGCAAGCGGGCTTCACGGCGCCTGATTTCACACTCAAAACCCCAACGGGTGAAACGTTTACACTCTCAGAGTTGCGCGGTCAGGCTGTGCTCGTAAATCTCTGGGCTACCTGGTGCCCGCCCTGCCGCGCAGAAATGCCAGCCATTGAAAAAGTTTATCAGGAATACAAAGATCAAGGTTTCATTGTTCTGGCGCTGAACATGACCTATCAAGACGATCCTTTTAAAGTCGTCCCGTTCATACAGGAATATAATCTCACCTTTCCCATTCTGCTTGAAGAAACAGGTGATGTCGCATCGTTGTATCAATTGCGGTCGCTGCCATCTTCCTATTTTATAAACCGCGCCGGCATCATTCAAGAAGTTGTCATCGGCGGCCCCATGTCTGAAGCGCTGCTGCGCACACGTATCGAACAAATCCTACAATAATATGCTGACATTATTTCGCAATCTCTTCTCACCACCCCGCCACATGATCCTGCTCGTCATCGCCACATGGATCGGCCTAAGCCTCGCCGAAAAACGCGCTGAACGTCACGGCATCAGCAAAGAGAATCTCAACAACCTCATCTTTTATGGCCTGATGGCATTTGTCATTGGCGGACGTATTTCATTCATCTTACAAAATCTTTCCGCCTTCGCCAAAAGTCCCCTTGGCGCGATCTCCATCAATCCCGATATCTTCGATCCATTCGGCGCAGTCACAGTCGCAGTCATCGTCGCGTTAATCTATGGTCAGCGCCGTGGGCTTTTACTTTGGCCCACGTTAGATGCGCTCACGCCATTCTTTGCAGCCCTTTCCATTGGCATCGGGTTAAGTCATCTTGCGGCCGGTACATCCTTCGGGAAAGAAGCCGACATCGCCTGGGGAATTAATTTATGGAATGCTACACGGCACCCGACTCAAATCTATGAGACACTCGCATCACTCTTAATCTTTTGCCTGCTCTGGTTCAAAAAGCATGATCCACGCCCGGGCATTCTCTTCCTCAGCTACGCCGCGTTGAAAGCAACCTCACAACTTTTTATTCACGCCTTTCGGGGTGATAGCAGACTGATGTTCGATGGGATACGTCAGGAGCAAGTCGTTGCATGGGCGGCGCTGGCGCTGATATTTATTTTGTTTGAATATCAACTAAAGGAATAAATACATAAAATCATAAGCTGCCGCTAAAGTTTATTCAGCGGCAGCTTATGTCAAATATGGAAAAGCAAGTTTGAGATCAGGAGCGAAGCGGGGTTTAATCCAAAAAATATTTTATATGTGTAAAGAGGAGGCGCCGCGCGAGATGTTCGCCAAAAATTCCTGACGTGTGGCAAGGTTGGCCCGGAATGCCCCATGCATGGCAGAGGTGGTCATACGCGCATCATGTTTCTTCACACCGCGCATCATTGAGCATAAATGCCCAGCCTCAACCACGACCGCCACGCCTTGCGGCTTGAGTAAGTCACGAAGAAAATCTGCAATTTGACGGGTCATGCGTTCCTGCACCTGCAAGCGGCGCGCATACATATCGACAATACGCGGTATCTTTGATAATCCCAGTACTTTACCATCGGGTATGTACGCCACATGTACGCGACCCATAAAGGGCAGCATGTGATGCTCGCACATACTATAAAATTCAATATCACGTACTAAAACCATCTCATCATATTGCACATTAAACAACGCACCATTAATGATGGCGTTTGAATCCATTGTGTATCCGCCAAGCAATTCATGATACATGCGCGCTACACGACGCGGCGTAAACTGAAGCCCTTCGCGATTTGGGTCTTCTCCGACTGCGTTTAATATTTGGGAAACCGCACTTTCTATGGCGGCGTTATCCATATTGTTATTCTCGTCATCTTTTTCGTTCATATCATCATATTCCATGCTCGCTCCAAATAAAAAAACTGGCCTGACAGCAAAGCCGCCAGGCCATTCTATAATTCACCGCTCTAGCCGAGTTCTGGCTCGATTAATCCATAGCTTCCATTGCGACGGCGGTATAACACGTTAACCTTGCTGGTCGCTGCATTATAAAAGATAAAGAAGTTATCGTGTCCAAGGTTTCGCATTTGTACCACCGCTTCCTCTTCACTCATCGGATACAAAACGAATTTCTTTTTGCGCGCAACAAGTGCAGAAAGTTCACCTGTTTCATCGTCAATAATCGGTTCGGCAGCTTCTGCGGCTGAGCGCCCATCTCCACGCCCGTGTTGGTGTTTACCTTTGTAACGTTCAATCTGGCGCTGCATATTATCGAGGGCCATGTCAAATGCAGCCAGAGCTTCATCTGCACGTTCTTCCGTGCGAAGGGTAAAGCCTTTGCCGTATACAGTAATTTGCACAACATTTCGATCTGCGGCATTGCGTGCTGCTTGGTAATGTGCCAATTCCACGCGCGCCTCTTCAATGGTAGGCAGGTAATGATCAAAATTACCTGCTTTCTTGTTTACATATTCCTCAATCTTTTCGGTCAAACGAATACTACGTGTCTGAACTTCCACTTTGTTGGACATACGTCCTCCTATTGGGGATGAAAATTACTAAATACAAAACGCCTACACGTGCCTCAAACCATGATGCGGCAACGCGCGGGCGACAGTCAACGCAAACACATCTTTTGCTCCAGATGAATACAAGGCCTCGGCGCTGGAGGATAAAGTTGATCCTGTTGTAGAGACATCATCCATCACGAGAACATTTTTCCCAACAACCCCCATCCCAGCTTCAAACGCCGCGCGAACATTTTCTCTACGCTCCATACTAGACAAGCCAACTTGGGAACGCGTCTCTTTCCTGCGCTTCAACTGGTTTGGTGCATAATGTACATGTAACGACATTGCAAGCGGTTTTGCAATCATTCCAACCTGATTATATCCCCGTTCCTTCATTCTCTGCCTTCCTAATGGAATCGGAATTACCATATCAATCGGCCAATTTAAGTCCTTTACAAAACCAGTCATCTGCGCCGCAAGAGAATCGCCCATTGAAATGTTACGGCGGTATTTCAGTTTATGTAAAGCAGTCCGTACAGGGTCATTAAAAACAGCCCAGGCCCTTAATGCGCGAAAATGCGGCCGATCCGCGCGGCAGGTATCACACACACCTGCTTTTAACAGCGGAAGGCCGCACGTTTCGCAAAGAACTCCATTTAAGATTTGCACTTTACTCTGACAATCCAAACACCAGCGTGAGCCAGCTTTATCACACCCACCGCATACAGGCGGAAAAAGAATATCCAATCCAACCCAAATCATCTGGTAGAAAGCATAAGCCAAAGGAATTTTTGACAAATTCCACCTCCGCCTAAAGCAGTTTAGGATAATTTTTTGTTTGTTTGTCTCTAATTTCCTAACAATGGCCCAAAAGAATTCGCAATCTGGAATCCTGCGGGGGCCATAAGAATTATCATAATTGATGGAAAAGTCAACAAGGCCATCGGGATAATCATTTTAACAGGGGCTTTATGCGCCAATTCTTCCGCAAATTGACGTCGTTTCATGCGCATCTGGTCAGACTGAATACGAAGAACCTTAGCCAAACTTACCCCAAGCGCCTGACTCTGAATAACTGCCGCGACAAAACTTGTCAACTCGGGAAGCCCAATACGATCAGCCATATCTCTCAAAGACTCACGCTGGGGCTTGCCCAATTGAACTTCACGAATGGCGCGTCCAAACATGATTGAGAGTTCATTTTCCCATTTCTCACTAACTTTTGACATGGCTGCATCAAATCCCAAACCAGCTTCCACGCATATTGTTAAGAGATCAAGCGCATCTGGCATTGCCTTGCGCACCTCATTTTGACGGCTATTAATCTTACTTTGAAGCCATAATTGCGGGAAGAAAAAGCCTAAAGCAGTAAAAATAATTACTGTCATAAAGATTCTGCCGACCGACCAGTTATTGTCAGAAAAGATGGAAACTACAAGCAACAAACCACCAAAAAGGCCTGCACCGACAAAGCGTGTGGCTAAAAATGTGGCAGCGTCAATTCGGCCAGGGTTTCCAGCCAGTTCCAGCTTAAGGGTGGTTTCCTGTAAAAGCCGCTGAGGAGTAAATCGAGTTGAAACATCACCAAGTCTTTTTATAATGGGAACAACAACGCGTTCAATAAAAGGTTGTTGTAGTTCAACATCCTCAAGAGAGAGGGATTCGCCACGTTGAGTCGCTTCAGCTAAACGAGACATAACAGGATCAAAATCGTCCTGCTGGCCTTGCTGCGAAAACCGCGAACCTACTACAACAAGGGTTATTGCGCCGCCTAAAATCACAACGCCAATAATAATAGCAATAATCGTTGAAATACTCATTTTATACCTCGATATCAGCAATCTTCATCATGATAAAGTAACTGGAGCCGATCAAACCAAGAACGAGACAAATAATAGCAGCTGTACAAAGTGGGCCGCCTTGTGTAACAGATAATAAATATTCCGGATTAAGAAACCATAGAATAATAGTAAGAAAAAACGGAATCAAGGAAAGTACACTTCCAGAGGTACGAACTTGAGAGGTAAGCACTCTAACTTCTCCTTTAATTCGGACGCGCTCGCGAATCGTAAATGAGATGTTATCCAAAATCTCTGAAAGGTTACCACCGACTTCGCGCTGGACATTAATAGCTGTAACAACAAAATCAAGGTCTTCACTTGGTATACGGCGAAGTAAGTTTTCCAATGCTGTTTCCATCGGAATACCTATTTGCATTTCCTGTATTACACGCCGAAATTCATCGCAAATCGGCGCTGGAAGTTCTTTACTAATTGCTTCCATGGCCTGCATAGTTGAATACCCAGCGCGTAAACCATTCACCATCAAGTTAAGCATATCAGCTAATTGATCATTAAATTTTTGTAACCGTTTCTTTTGCTGAGAAGCTACATATCGACCTGGAGCAAAAGCGCCGGCAAGACAACCTATAAGAGCAGAAATCGGGTGTCGATTTCCTATAAACCATGCAACAAGCCCACCCAGCAATATCGAAACAATAATCAAAACAAAGTACTCACCAACTTTGAACTTTATATCGGCGCGGGCAAGACTCCGGGCTATTCGATCTCCAATGGACGTTTTTTCAACCCGCCTGGATACCCAGTCAGTAATAACAGAGCGTTGAGCCTGCTGCTCAATACTCTGTTTGTCATCATCTAAATATTGACTAAGGCGCTGCTCAACAATGGCACGCTCGCTATTTGAGGAGACAATAACGCCCACAATCAATAGGACAATTAAAATTATGCCGCCGATGATAATGATCCAAGAAGTCATTCTGATCCTTATAAAAAATTTGCCGTGAGAAATTTCAAAAAACTACATTTTCAATGTCTTCTGCTGAAAATAAAATTAGCGATAATAAAAACACCTCGCAGCAACAGCCATCAAATTAATTAAATAAATTCCAGTTCCTAATACCGACGACGTTCACCAATACCAAAAATTGATGGGGGCAAATGAATGCCAGCCGCTTCAATTTTATCCATAAATTTTGGACGCAAACCTGTAGGTCTTGTTCGACCAATAATTCGACCTTCTTCAGTACCAGTTTGTTCAAACACAAAAATATCAGTCATTGTGATTACATCGCCTTCCATGCCGCTGACCTCTGTAATCGTTGTAACTTTACGAGTGCCATCACGCATGCGCTCCTGCTGGCAAATCAAGTCAACGGCGCCGGCAATCTGCTCACGAATAGCCCTAACGGGAAGATCCATACCTGCCATAAGACACATCGTTTCAATACGAGCAATTGCATCACGCGGAGTATTCGCATGGGCAGTTGTCATGGACCCATCATGACCTGTATTCATTGCTTGTAACATATCCAGGGTTTCGCCGCCACGGCACTCACCAACAATAATTCGTTCAGGACGCATACGAAGTGCATTCATAACCAGGTCACGAATAGTGACTTCTCCACGGCCTTCAATATTGGGAGGGCGAGACTCGAGCGTTACAACATGCTCTTGACGAAGTTGCAACTCAGCGGCATTTTCAATCGTCAAAATACGCTCGTCATCAGGAATGAAACCAGAAAGCACATTCAACAATGTGGTCTTACCTGAGCCAGTACCACCAGAGATAACGATATTTAATCGAGCCTCTACACAGGCTTTTAGAAATTGAACGGCTTCGTTTGTAATTGTGCCAAATTGAATCAATTGATCAATCGTAATTGGATTTTTTGAAAATTTACGAATTGTTAAAACCGGCCCAATCAATGAGATTGGCGGAATAACAGCATTTACACGGGAACCATCCTGCAAGCGCGCATCAACGTACGGACTAGACTCGTCAATACGACGGCCCAATGGAGCTACAATACGATCAATAATACGCATCACGTGCTCGTTACTTTCAAATGTAATCGGCACACGATGTAACTTTCCTTTGCGTTCAATATAAATGTTTTTAGGGCCATTCACCATAATTTCGGTAATAGTGTCGTCTTCCAACAAAGTTTGCAATGGACCTAAGCCGAGTATTTCAGCAGCAATTTGTTCAAATAAACGTGCCCGTTCCGGGCGAGAAAGAACTATATTTTCTTCCGTAAGAATTTGTTCAAACAGATCCTGTATTGTACGGCGAACTTCGTCAGTCCGTGATAGATCCATTGATGGATCAATTTCTGAAAGTAATTTATTTTGAACACGTGTTTTTAAATCAAAATAGGAACCAGCCTGTGGAGATGTAACTGGAGCACTAACTCGTCTGGCTTGCAAAGAGGATAGACGAGAGCTGTCTCCGCTACCTGAACCAGATGGTACGTCACCTGGTTGTTTTGGGGCAGGCGAAGGACTACCGCCGCCTTGCTGGCTTCCACCTTGACCTTGCTCTATGCGTCGAAGCAATGACATTTAGATTACTCCTTAACGTCTAACTTGTGTTTCATCTTTATTTTCCACTGCCGCCAGCCGAGTTCTGACAGCCTCGGCAAGGGATAAAATCCCTCTTCCTACTGGCTGAGATTTATTATCCAACATAAACGGCACGCCACGATTTACTGCAGTAATAACAATTTTTTCATCAAGCGGTATTACTGTAACAATTTCCTGCTTTAGATTATCACTCACGCGCTCAGGCGTGATGGCAATCCTTTTATCATAGCGGTTCATTGTAAATACAATTCGCTCCTTGCTAATTTCCATATTCTGCAATAAATCCAGGAACAGGCGCGAATTCTTAATGGAAGGTATCTCCTGAGTGGTTACCAAAACAAGTACATCGCTAATATCAATTGTTGAAAGGATTACATCAGACAATATAGGAGACGTATCAACAACCACGTACGCGTACATTCGTTGTAAATACTGTAAAACCTTGGAAAATTGATCGGCGCTGATTTTATCCGCCATCTCCGGGCGTTGTGGAGCAGGCAGGATGCGCATTCCAGAAGCGGCATGCTTTATTAATATTTCCTCTACAAGTTCCGGCTCCAACTCATCAACGCGTGGGGCAAGTTCAAGAATTGTGTTCTTACCCTGTTCATTAACAAATATTGCAACATCACCAAATTGTAAATTCGCATCCACCAAAACTGTACGTGTATCTTCGTTGTTTAGTGCCAGAGCAAGGTTAACTGCAATTGTTGTGCAGCCTGTTCCACCTTTTGGACTGTAAACTGTAACAATTTTTCCCTGTGAAACCGGAGTAAAATTCGCAGCCGTCGTTGGAGAACCAGATGGTGAAATAGAGGCCGAACGTTGCTGTGCGCCCTTGGCTCTTTCTACACGAGACATCTCACCAGCACGGCGAACTGCTGAGATTAATTCATCTCCCATGGGAGGCTTTGTCAGAAAGTCGCGCGCTCCAGCCAGCATAGCCTGTCGCATGTAATTCTGGTCATTCTGCACAGATAAAATAATAACCTGGATATGAGGATGCCTTTGCCTGATGATTTCAGTAGCAGTAATCCCATCGACATCAGGCATATTGATATCCATTAAAATCACATCTGGATCTAAATCTTGTGCAAGTTGAATACCTTCCTTGCCAGAACCTGCCGCACCTGCGACATCCACGTCTGACTCAAATTGTAAAAGTTTGCGAACATTTTCTCGCGTCTCGGCAATGTCATCTACAATTAGTACACGAATTTTATCTGCGCTCATGTTATGCTACATCCAATCAACAAGAAAATATATATACAGCAATGCTTCATTTAATAAATTTATTGAGCAGGCGGCACAGCGTCAAGCGGAGAGCCTAGGTTAAGATTACCAAAGCTTATTGTGTACGGTTCAAGCGAATAGGGAAGCTTCGCAGGAACAGGAATATTATATTGACTAAGAAGGAACTGCAAAGTTGAAGCCTCTGTTGCCTGCCGAGCCTGGTCACTTGGATTCCTTAGAGTCAATGATAATTCAGCGTCAGTTAGAATTAAGTAAGAAAGGGTGATTGAATCCTGTGGAGACACAAGTAATGTAACGATATCTGGTCCTACAGGAGCGGGGGCTTGCTGTGCCTGAGGATCCTGTGCAGCAGGAGCCACCGCCGGAGCGGGTGCCGCAAGGTTAGTTGCTGGGTCCAATGGGAAATCCCCAACCCGCATGACAACTACATCCTGCAATAGCATCTGGCATACCATTCTAGGCCGCTGACGTTCGGAGGGAATCAAATAATATGGCTGTTGAAGTGAAGGGTCAAGCTCCAACCGGCCCTGACTGGAACCGCCTGCAGCAACACCAAGCGATAGTGTTGATCCTTCTCCTGTAAAACCTGTACCGGTCAAAGTTGCGGTTTGATTTGGTAGCGCTGATTGAAAAGCAGGGTCTATATCTACAAAAAGAAAACAGGCATTAATATTAACGTGCGCGCCATTATTAACAGCATATCCCGCCAGGGACAAACGATCAGCAGGTATTGAGATAGCTGTCATACCAGAAGGAATTAAAGAAGCCCATTGCGGACCTGAAATGGGAACTGCTGTCGAACCATCATTAACCATCGATTCTGTAATAACAACACCCTGATCAAGCGGGAATTTTGCCACTTTACCGACAAGCAAAGGCATCTCATCACGCGTATACATTACCTCTACGACATTACCTTGAGGAATTGACATGGTAGTTAGCGAATCCTCGGTAATTTTCCCTCCCTGTGCAATATTCTGACCCGCAAAAAACACCTCAACATAAAGTGGCTGTTCGGGTTGGGGGGTAGCTGAAAGCATACGAATAGCCACAAAGCCCACACCCAAGCCAATTATGATGATAAAAAGTACAAGAATTAGAGTTCGTCCACGGCGCATAACCTTCTCCTCTCTTCAATATCTGTAATAGAGTATTTTTATAACACATTCATTATACAAGAAAAATGGCAAAAACATAACTGCAACAGTTTATGAGAAGGCAAAATCAAACAAGACAGCCTTATTATTTTTTTAACAAAACGTATTTCAGTGTAAAACAGCGAGACTCTACTTATATAGAGTCCCTTTGTTTTACGCTGAAATAAATCAATAGCCATTGAGCATATAAATTATACTTTTTTTGAAGGTAAAGACATGGTTTAATCATGGTCATAACCTGACAATCTTGATAACTACCGAATACTAATCTTAAATTTTGACTGGTACTGAGAAAGAAATTCTAGAACCTGTCCCAGCCGCACTATCAATCTCAAAACTTCCACCTAGCATTTCTGATCTCTCTCGAATTAACTTCAAACCCAAATTGTTTGATTCTTTGAGAGACTCAGAGTCAAATCCTTTTCCGTTATCGTCAACACTGACCCTAATCATTTCAGTGCCAAGATCGATTTGAACTTTGACAAGAGAGGCCTGGCTATGTCGGGAAGCATTTCCAAGCAATTCTTGAACAGCCCGAAAAACCATAACTTCCAGATAGGATTCCAACCTGCGTTCAGCACCTGTAACAATCAAACTCACATCCAGATTAGTCTGTTCTTTAAAGGCATCTGAATATTTTTTTAACGTGGGAATCAACCCCAAATCATCCAACATCATTGGACGTAATTCAAAGATGAAACTTCGTACTTTTTGAAAAGTGCCCATAGCTGCGATTTTCAGATTACCCAATTCCTCTTTTGCTTGCACAGGATCAACATCCAAAAGGCGCATGGCAATTTCTGTCTGCAAAATAAAATTGGACAACGCCTGCGCAGGGCCATCATGCATCTGGCGGGACAATCGCTGACGTTCCGCCTCCTGCGCAGTGACAATCATTTCGATACCTGCCATTTGGCTTTTCAAGTTTGAAGCGGCAGCGGAGGAACTCGCAGACTCCCCAATCCCTAAGACTGTTTTCTCCAGGATAGTTTTGTATTTCTCAAGATGACCTTTGTCGTTTTGCAGTTTTTCCAACTGGCCGCGCATTACAAAAAGCCTTTGCTGCGCATCGAGGGCAGAGTCATAGGCCATTTTCGTTTCTTCAGAAGTAGCACCTTGCTTTTGTACCTGCTGAAGATGTGTAGTAATTGCGGTATTCCGCTGTGTAATTTTAGAAAGCTCACCCTGACTTTGCTCAATCATCAAAGTTACTTCTCTCAATGATCTTTGCGTTTCTTCAAGTTCAGATTGATAATCTTTGGAAATACTGTTAGCCATTCACTCACTCCTGAGGTCGAATATCCATATCTTTAAGAGTTACCCAGCCTCGCTTTAATGCAAATACAACTGCCTGGGTTCGATCTTCCACGCCAAATTTACGCAAAATCGCCGTGACATGATTTTTAACCGTCTGATGACTAATGCCCAGTAAATTTGCGATCTCTTTATTACTCATGCCGCGTACTACGCAAGACAGTACTTCCATTTCTCGATCAGATAACGGATGAAATGGGGTACCCGGTTCACTGTAAGAGCGGCGTGCGCCTTCCATCCTATCTTCCACCCAAAGTTCCAGCTCACGGCGGGTAAATACATTGTTGGCAAACACAAATTTACCTTCTGCTACTTCACGAATGATGCGAGAAAGGTTTTGTGGTTCGATGTCTTTCGAACAATACCCATGTGCGCCAGCAAGTGCGGCGTGAACTGCTTGTTCAATATCATCATAGCCAGTCATCAGAATAATTCGCGTGGGTAATCTATCCTGGGATACTTGATGTGTAATTTGCTGGCCATTCATACCTGGCAGGTTTACATCCAGCACGGCGATAGTCGGCTTTTTAGTGCGAATCATTTCCAAGGCATCATCGCCAGTCGCTGACTGGGCAATAATACGCATATCAGGTTCCAATGACAAAGCATCTACAACACCTTGTCGGAACAGCGGGTGATCGTCAACAATTAACAGGGTAATCTGATTCATCCCAAACCCATTCTCTCTCTATGTTTTAAGTTAGTATATTGAAACATTGTTATTTTAACCCATTAAGGGGTTTTCCACAGGTAGACAATCATATTCTTCTGACCAAATACAAGAGTAATAGGGCTATTTGTTGTAAACACAGATTCAGCGGCTGTGGTCAAAAGCGGGTAGAAATCAGGAAAGGCGATCAAATAGCCTGCGCCGCGCTGATTGAGATAATTGGCAAGTTGTGGCTCGTCTCGAATAAATGGAATAACTTCAGGTGAGACCAAACCTGCAAGATCAATTAATTCGTGATGGTCAAAGTAGCCCAACGCGCCGATATCATGGGCAGCAATTAAGGCATCGGGAGGCAGGTTGGCCGCAACCCATTTGGCAGTGACGACCATTTCGCTTTCAATCACGGCAACGTCTTTTGCATAGGATTGAGCTCCGAGGAAAATAAAAGCCAATGTCTGCATGGCAATGCTTGCGCGCCAAATTGTCTGACCGATCCAATGATACCGGGTAAAAAGTTTTCCTTTATCGAATTCAGCAAATGCCAGCAAGCCAAATAAAAAGAAGATCGGCATGGCAGGCATGATATAACGCCCGTGTTGATAAACGGGGAGGCGCGAAATATAGAGGATTAAATATCCCATACACCAGATCAATGCGGCAAGACTGCCCCACATTCTCTGTTTGACAGATTTGACCAGCCAGCCAATGATTCCAGGAATCAATACAAGGCTTGGGCCAACCAGTAATTGCAAAGCCATTTGTCCTAATCGTGCGAATATCGAAATTGTTTGCCATGAAGCATACTCGGCTTGTTTGGCATAAAAGGTATTCGGCATGGGAGTGCCGCCAATGGCGAGGTTGAATAATAAATAGGGAAGGAAGAGAGAGCCGAAACCAATGAGGTAGCGCACAATTGCTGTAAGGCGTGAGCGTGTATCCTGCTCGGTAAACAGGATGGTCATTAGGACGGGACCGAGCAGAGTCAAACCGTCGGGGCGAACCCAGGCCGCTAAACCGGTAAGCAGGCCCAGGGTTAAGTATCGATGCGTGTTCGTCATCAATAAAATAAGAATGGTTGTGACAATTAATCCATGAAGCAAAGTTTCCATGCCAGACATTGCTGCCCATGCAAGATGCCATTCGAAGGCGATGAAAATTCCAACCCACGGAAAACGCGGGCAATATGAATCTACGAGTTTACGGGCAGTCCACTCGCTGATGACTGCCAATGCAAAGAGGGTCGCGGCGCCAAGAAAATATGTCCAGATGTAGGGCGAGAGGTGAAGTAAAAAGCCGATGGCGAGCAATGCCGACCAAAGCGGCGCAGTGGAACCCGCGGAGGGAATGCCGGGGCGGAAGGCCCACTCACCTCGCAGGGCAAGGTTGCGCGCGTACGTTTGGTGAATCCATGAATCATCGAGTGGGAAGCCAATGCCGTATGTGACTTGACTTGTGAGTAAATAAATAATGGTAATCAAGACAACTGCGCCAGCGATAATCAAAAGATCACGAGACAAAAATTTATTTGAGTTCGAGTTTATAGATGTGCGCGCCATCAAGTTCACCTAGGTAAACAAATTTATTGCTATTTTCAGGATTTTGAAATAAGTCTTTTATCGGATCAAGTACAGCTGCTGACTCAAGGATAAGATAATCTGCATTAAATTGATCGGCGGCATCCAGAATAGCTTGCTCGCCGCCATACGGAATAGAAATTGCAGAGCGGCCCGTGGCAAGATAATAACCAGGCGCATTACGCACAATGACGATGTCATTATTTTCGATTCCATTCTCAACCAGGAATTGCTCAATGACGGGATAATTTGCATCTTCGCCTTCGCCCCAGCCCAATGTGAATAACCTGAGATAAACGACATACCCTGTCAGAATCATGGCGACCATAATGAGAGCGCTTCGGAATACTACCCGATTGTTGTCATTACCAATTCCACGTTTTCTCAGGGACAGTAGAATCGACTCAAGACCCAGTGGCGCGAGTACCCACCACATTGGTTGTAAGGCTGCTCCCGCGTGAAAGAATGCGCCGCGCGCGCCTGCAAAGGGAAAGAAAAAGGTCATGACGAAAAAAAGAATCAGCCATGCAAGGCTGACGAACTTGACACGCTCGTCTTTCCAATAATAAATGATGCCTGCGACGATGAATGGGAATAATATGATTCCGCCATGCGCGGCAAATCCGCTTTGGAGATTGTTGCTTAATGCCCACATTCTGTCAGCGATGATGTGCTCCCAGCCGAGGGCGAGGAAAGATTGCATCGTGAGCGTTGTTGGCGGATAAATAAATGTCTGGTCGTAGTTTGCAAGCCAGAGGGCGCGGCTTCCACCTGGAGCCATGAAGGAACCATATACGCCCAAGTTGCGCGCGTACCAGGGAAACATAATGAGGAGAAAGCCGAGTGCAATGAAGAAAGCAGAATGTAAAATGCGGAATACAGAATACGTGATGCGTACTATATGTTGCGTGTTTTGTGTTTCAGGTTGATGGTTGGATGATGAAAGTTGCAGGTCACGGGTTGCGAAGAGGAGGGTGATGCCGAGCCAGAGCAAGCCGTCGCTGCGGGAGAGGGTCATCAAGCCTGCGAGCAGGCCAAGCAGAAACCAGTTGCGTTTGCGGGTTGGGTCTTGAATGAGTTGCGTGGCAAAAATAAAATACAATCCGCCAAAAAGCATGAAGGGGCTGTAGTTATCTGTGACACTTATAAAGGGTGCGTAATAAATAGAAAAGATTGCCAATAATCCTGAAGCAATGGCAAGGTCACGTCTTTGAGAAAATGTATATGCCAAGGCGGCAGTTAGCGGGGGAATGAGCGCTGCAATCAAAATAAAAAATAATCTTGCCGAAGCATAGGTGGTTTGACCTGTGAACCACATCCCCAAGGCGGAGATAATGGAAGCGAGCGGCATCCAGTAGCTGTGTGACGGATGCGGGAGCGAGGTTGTGCCATCCAAAAAATTCCAGAGATATGGTTCGATGAAGCCTTTGCCCATTACAAGTTGAATGCCGCCTGCGTAGTAATAATCTGAGTCAAGATAGCCAGGGATGGGCTGGAACATGGCAATAAAGGCGGTAACGGCGAGGCCGAGGAGGAAGAGGAAAAGGTAGGTGCGAGAGGTCATGGGGAAAAGGATGAATTATGAATTATGAAGGATGAAGGATGAAGGATGAAGGATGAAGGATAAAAAAATCAAGCGCGGTTGGCAAAGTCACTGAGGATGCGTGGAGGACGAATCGCCCACCAGCGAATCCAGTATAAGCCAAGGAGGGTGGAAAGGGGAAGGAAGAGGAAGATCATCTCTTCGGCGATTACACCGAAGCGGTTGATGGCAAAAAGATAAAGAAGCCAGGGCAGTGTAAAAATGACCAGCATGAACAGAATGGTCAGCCCGTCGCCAAATCTGTGCCAGCGGTCATGGACGATGGCGAAGACAAGCGCCAGCGGGATGATGAGTACAGCAAGGTTCTCCATTTCAGTGCGGAAACCTAATAAGGGCGCAACGGCAAGCGAAAGACATGCGGCCCAGTAAAACCGTCGATAGTCGCTGCTGCGGGCAAAGCTCCACTCATAGCCGAGGATAAGCACAAGTATGCCGGTAAATACCCATGAAATCGTGGAGCCATACGTGGGCCAAATGTGAATAAAAATGGAGTGCATGGTGAAGCCAAAATCGGCGCGCAGGTTGTTGGCTGTGGCACGCAGGAAGGGAATAATCCAATAGGGATAGGAAAGAAATGAAACGAAGAACAAGATAAAGCACAGCATAAAAAATCCAGCAAAGATGCGTGTGCGTTTTTCGTAGTAAGCCCGCAAAAAAATGAGTATCAAAAAAGGCGCACCAACTTCCCAATAGTAAAGTGAAAAGGCCAGCAACGCGCCTGTCAGTTCATCCAATTCTTCGCGGTAGGTAAAGAGAATACCAACGTATAAAAGCCCTAGAATCAAAACTGGGTTGGCTTCATAGATGGCTTGAAATGTGTAAAAGTTAAATACAGCGAAGAATATAAACAGAATGGTGAAAATTCGCGGGGCTTCCCATTCTGTCAACCGCAAGCTAAGGATAACAAGCGCGAACAATGCCAGTTCGAGGATTAAGGTAAATATCGCCCGGGCAATTTGCGGGTCGGGAAGAAGCGAGAAAGGATAATAGAACGGGAGAATCTGAAAAGGCGTATCCAGAATATAAGGCTCGTCGCCTGCCTGGGCTGAGTCGTCATAAACCAATCTTTGAACACGGGCAGAGACTTTGCCGCTATAGGGGTCGAACCTTTCAAATCCTGCATCGGGGATTTTGTCTGCACTTTGTACTCGATATTTTCCGTGTTTATAATTTTCGAAAAGAAATCCGCGACTCGCAACCCAGTGAACATAAAAATCGCCGCCTCCGCCTTTCAGCGTGAGATTTGCAAAAACAAGCGCGGCACAGGTCGCAAGAAAAACAATAATCACCAGCACGATAAATTGATAATCGCGAGGAGTTAATGATTTGGAAGGAGGTTGAAACGTGGCGCTCAATTTATTTAATCAAATATCGAAAGATGGGACGAGTGGGCGAATTGCGCACGGCTTCCTTGAAGCCCGCGCGCACAAACGCTGCGGCAGCGCCAGTAAAAATAAAAGACGCAGGTTCTTCCTTATTTGCATCCACAGGATAACCTTCCACAATTGTACCGCCCTGACCCTTTACATAATCTACTGCGGCTTTTAGCAATTCAACTGTAATCCCTTTACGACGGTGTTTTTTCTCGACAAAAAAACAAGTAATCGACCACACTTCCTGATCGTCAACAGGTTTAAGAACGCGCGAATGCGCGAGCTTGGGATATGCGCCGCGCGGCTCGACGGCGATCCAGCCTACGGGGTAGCCTTCAGAATATGCCAGCAAGCCCGGCACTATTTTTGAATCTACAATGGCTTTTTGCATTTGGCGCGCAGTATCGCCCGAGTTTTCGCTGAATTCTTTGCCGCGCAATTTCCAATGCATACACCAACAGCCGCCGCATGCGCCATGTTTACCAAAGAGCAATTCAAAATCACGCCAAAGTTTTTGGGTGAGTGGGTGAAATGAAAGATCCAGTTCCTCGATCAAATTTATTTCTTCAGACATAAAATTTATCTTCCCTCGACAAGGTGATCGTGATCCATGCTGGTTGAAGTCCATTCTTTGAATTGCGAAAGCGCAACCGCGACAAAGATCAACACACAGCCAAAGATTTGGATCAAAACAAGTTTCTCATTCAACAATAACCAACCAGACAGCACAGCAAAAACAGATTCGAGACTCAAGATCAGCGCGGCATCGGCGGGAGGTGTGTGCTGCTGTGCCCAGACTTGAAGTGTGTAACACAAAGCAAGCGAAAAAAATGCGGTGTAAGCAATTGCAAAAAACAACGGCCAGCTAAAGGTCAAAGCGGATTCAACAAAAACGCCCAGCCCCAGATTCAGGATGGCGCAGACAAAGAGCTGCCCCACCGAAAATGATATCGATTCAAAATTGGATGCATACTTCCCAAGGATGATGACGTGAATTGTCCAAAATAATGCACCAATCAATTCAAGCGCGTCTCCAGGCTTGACCTCGAACCTGCCGCCCGTTGACAGGAGAAATGCCCCCGTCCCAGCCAAAACCACCGCCACAATAGACATCCAATGCGGCTTCTCGCGCCAGCCAAAAAATAAAGCAAAAGGCACAAACACTACATATAAACTGGTAATGAAACCCGCGTTGCCGGCTGTAGTGTACACCATACCCGCTTGTTGAAATGCGCTTCCAAGAAATAACAGTAAGCCTGCAATAAGCATCCATTTGTATTGTTCGCGCAGATTTTTTTGAGGCAAAACAGGATTTCGAACTGCGCGAATCGCCAGCGGCAAAACAACAAATGCGGCAAGAAGATAACGCGCACCATTGAACAAGTACACGCTTCCCATTTGACCTGCGACTCGCTGCGCAACGAAAGCAGAACCCCAGACGACAGAGGTAAATAAAAGGGTTAAGTCGGCTTTAAGGCGCATAATATAAGAGGGAAGAATTGAAAGTTATAAAAAACAGTTGGGCTTGTTCTGTTGTCATTATTTTATCGGCCTTCCGCCAAATGAGCATAGTCAATTTTTTTCTGAACTCAAACCCTGCCAGCATGAAGCTATCTCCATCAAACAAGTAAGCAACGCCATAACGACCCATTATATGTAGTGACTATCATTACAAAAAATAGACGGTACAGTATACCGCCGTATAATACAGAAACGGGTACGCACCCGAAATGCACACATCGTATTCAATATAAGCAAATTACCGCATACTTGTACACGAGATCATGGGTGTACAATTGACAAAACCTATCATTCTTTTATTAACCTAACGCCAACGACCATACAGGAATTTTTATATGTATAACCTTGAGCAAATAGCAGTGGAAAAAGATGAAATACGTCAGGCGGTGTTGAACGCCCGCGCCTACAAACCTATTTATGTGAAAATCAAAATTAATTACGGATGCAATCTCAAGTGCGAGATGTGCAAACATTGGCGCGAGACACGTGAATCGCCCATTTCAATGGATCGATTCAAAGAGACTATTTCTGAGCTGGCAGAACTTGGCTGTAAGAAAATCCATTTTTCGGGCGGAGAACCCATGCTCAGGCCGCAACTGCCTGATTTGGTGGAACATGCCACTCAACTCGGAATGCGCGTCACATTGACCACGAATGGCACGTTAATTGATAAAGTCAAAGCCAAACGCCTGGTTGAAATGGGACTGCGCGGCGTGAATGTCTCCATTGATTCACCCATTAAAAAAATCCACGAGAATATTCGTGGAGTGGAAGGCTCGTTCAAGTTGACAACCAAGGCCGTTGAATTATTCAATAAATATTCTCACAAAGGCAAACTGACTGTCCGCATTAACACAGTCGTCAGCCGAAATAATTATTTCAGTCTCGCCACACTTCCTGATCTGGCTCATGAACTCGGTGCCGACGGCATCAACTTGATCCCAGTCGACGATCATTGCGGCGAGCACTTATCGATGCGTAAGAAAGACATCGCATTGTTCAATGAAGAGATCGCGCCGCACATTGAGAAACGCGCGCAAGAATTGGGGATTAATATCGCAGACGAAGACGCCTTCCCTTTTGGCAGAGACGAGAACGAGGTGCGCCTGGGACGCGCTGGCCGTTATGCATTCGGCTACTACAGCAAACATCCATGTTACGCACCGTGGACACACAGCCTGATCGATTTCAATGGACTGGTGTATGTGTGTTGTATGACGCGCGAACAAATCCCTCCGCTGGGCGATATCCGCAAGCAATCCTTCAAAGAAATTTGGGAGGGCGCGGCCTATCAAGCCGTGCGTCTAAAAATGCATCCGCCATCCTTGAAACCCTGTCAACGCTGTGATGATTTTATTGTGGAAAATAAAAAAATATGGGAAACGATTGGGCCGTATTAAACACAAAGGCATCAAGTGCCGTTGTGTTTAAATCTTTAACTTAAATCAGAAAACATCTCACCACTGTCATTATCATTTGTATCACTATAACGACCAAATGTATTCAGATCAGCCGCAGTAAAAGCAGCGGCCGCAATCGGCAAAGCAATAGGCTGATCAAGTCCTTGCTGGCAGGCAAGACACACACGACCTTCCTTCGTAGCATTGGTATGCTCATCACAAAACCCACGGCCACATTTTACACAAGTCCCTAACGAAGGATTTTCACAACGATGCGGAACCAGATAACCGATAATCATTTCACATTTTTCTGCCATTGAGACACCTCATGAAAATTGCATTGCTTTCAGAAAAGTATACACCAGACATCGGCGGACTCGCAATCTCAAGCGGACGATTGGCTGATCTACTTTCATCTATCGGATATGAAGTCCGCGTCTTTGCTCCAAGCTCGAACCTGCTCCCCTCCGAAAAGCGGACTCTTAACTCAAGCAGAGTCAGCGTTACGCGCTTCGGCGCACACAAGCGCGTGGAGGGTATATTAGTCGATTGGATTGAACTCCTCTTTGAAGAACATTCACGTGAGCCATTTGATTTAATCCACGCCTATTTTCTTCCACAGGCAGGATTCGTCGCGGCGTATGCTGGGAAATATTTAAACATTCCCAGCGTGGTTTCCATTCGCGGCAATGACATCGAACGCGCTGCGTTTGACCCAGCCAAATTTTCACACGTGATGTATGCATTGCAAAACGCAGGCGCAGTCACAACAAATGCGAGTGAACTGGCGAAGAAAGCAAAAACATTTTTTGATCGGGAAATTTTCCTAATCCCAAACGGAATTGATATTGATTTGTTTAAGCCGCTGGAGAAGAATAATGCGTTGGCAAAAATCCTCTTTTCAACCACGAATGCGCACGAAGGAAAACCGTATGTGATCGGTTTTGCAGGCGAACTACGAGAAAAAAAGGGAATAAAGACCCTCCTAGATGCTTATGCGCAAGTTTATAAGAGAAGCCCAGCCACCCTTTTCATTGTCGGAGAAATACGTGTTGGGGAAGATAAAAAAATATTTGATGAGTTCCGATTAGCAAATCCCGAATATCAGATGATCGTCACTGGAACCATTTCACATAAAGATATGCCTGCCTATTATGCCTTGATGGATGTATTCGTTCATCCATCCTTGCGGGACGGAATGCCGAATGCGTTGCTCGAAGCGATGGCGTGTGAGAAAACCGTGATTGCAACACCTGTCGGCGGGATCATGGATGTGATCGAAAACGGCAAGAATGGCGTGCTGGTCAATGTCAACGATGCGGATGCTTTGGCGGAGTCAATTCTTCAGACGCTGAGTCAGCTTGAGAAGTACAGAGCCATTTCAAAGTCTGCGAGAGAAACGGTGGTTCGTCGATTTACATCTGAAAAAGAGTTGGAAGCAAATCTGCAAGTCTATAAAAGTCTTGGATTGAAAATCTAATATTGGAGTTCCAATGAAAACTCGAACCGAACACGATCTGCTTGGCGAACGCGAAGTGCCGCTGAATGTTTATTATGGCGTGCATACCCTGCGCGCATTGGAAAATTTTTCGATCAGCGGAATTCCAATCAGTACGTATCCAAACATGGTACGCGCATTGGCATGTGTGAAACAGGCTTGCGCTCAGGCAAATCACGAACTGGAATTATTGGATGAAGAACGGGCAAATGCAATTACAAAAGCCTGTGAAGAAATACGCGGCGGAAAACTGCACGAGCAATTTGTTGTGGATGTAATTCAGGGCGGCGCGGGAACTTCAACCAACATGAACGCGAATGAAGTCATTGCAAATCGCGCATTGGAAATTATGAAACATGAGTTTGGTGAATATAAATATTTACATCCGCTTGAGCATGTGAATTTAAGTCAAAGCACGAATGATGTATATCCAACTGCGATCAAGGTAGCTTTGCATTTCGAAATTGATTTGCTGATCGAAGCCATGGAAATGTTGAAAATTTCATTTGCAGATAAAGCGGCGGAGTTCAAAGATGTTTTGAAAATGGGACGCACGCAATTACAGGATGCGGTACCCATGACGCTCGGTCAGGAATTCAGTACCTATGCAGTGATGCTCGATGAAGATCAACAGCGCCTGCGTGAAGCCGCTTTATTAATTTGCGAGATCAATCTTGGCGCGACGGCAATTGGCACAGGCATTAATGCCCATCCCGAATATGCCGCACTGGCACGCAAACATTTGAGTGACGTGACGGGTATTCCATATATCACCGCAGGAAATCTAGTGGAAGCTACTCAGGATGTCGGCTCCTTTGTGCAAGTTTCAGGAGTATTAAAACGAGTGGCTGTAAAACTCTCGAAGATATGCAATGACCTGCGCCTCCTTTCTTCGGGACCGAGAACTGGATTCGGCGAAATTAATCTTCCTGCCGCCCAGGCAGGTTCGAGCATCATGCCAGGGAAAGTGAATCCTGTGATACCTGAAGTGGTCAATCAAATTGCATTTCTCGTCATCGGTAACGATGTGACCGTTTCCTTCGCCGCGGAAGCGGGACAGTTACAACTTAACGCATTTGAACCGATCATCGCGCATAGTTTATTTGACAGTATCATTTATCTGCGTCAGGGATGTTTAACACTGGCGGAACGCTGCGTGAAAGGCATCACAGCCAATCGCGATCACCTGACCGAATTGTTGAATCGTTCCATTGGAATTGTGACCGCGCTGAATCCGATCATTGGCTATGAAAATGCAACCGAGGTTGCAAAAGAAGCATATGCTACTGGAAAAGGGGTCGCTGAAATCGTACTGGCGCGCGGCTTGTTAACCAAAGAAGAATTGGATGAAGTTTTGCGCCCCGAAAACCTGACCCAACCCGGTTGGTTTAAGAAGTAGGAATAGTGAGAAGTAAAGAGTAAAAAGTAAAAGAAGGCAATCTGCCGCTGTCTGTTAGAGAAAGATAAAGGAGACTCATGACAACACTCTTCGACTCAACCAAAACTGTAAAATCAGAATTATCGCATCAGAAATATATCGCGTCCGATGAGATTGCGACGATTGTGTACCTCTCGCAAAAACTGGGCAAACCGCTTTTAGCAGAAGGTCCCGCAGGGGTGGGCAAAACTGAATTGGCAAAAGCAATTGCAGGCGCCACGGGACGCGAGTTAATCCGCTTGCAATGTTATGAAGGGCTAGATGAATCCAAGGCGTTGTATGAGTGGGAATATTCGAAGCAATTGCTTTATACACAGTTATTGCGCGACAAGTTGAGTGACACGCTTGGCAAAGCGGAGACATTGGCCGAGGCGGCGGATAAATTGGCAAAAGAAGAAGATGTATTTTTCTCAAATCGATTCTTACTGCAACGCCCATTGTTGAAGGCGATCTTGAGTGAGAAACCAACCGTTTTATTGATCGATGAAATTGACCGTGCAGACGCCGAATTCGAAGCCTTTCTGCTCGAAATCTTGAGCGACTTTCAAGTATCTGTGCCAGAATTGGGGACGTTAACTGCAGTTCATAAACCGTTTGTAATTCTTACATCCAACAATACACGCGAATTATCCGAAGCTTTGAAGCGACGCTGTTTGTATCTGTTCATTGATTATCCATCTTTGAGCGAAGAGCTGGCAGTTGTGCGTTTGAAAGTGCCGGATTTGAATCCCAAGTTGGCACAACAGGCCGTGGAATTCGTGCAAAAACTTCGCAAAGCAGACATGCGCAAGTCACCTTCGATCAGCGAAACTTTGGATTGGGCAAATGCGCTCGTGGCGTTGAACGCGTCTAATTTGGACAAGGATATTTTGGAGGATACGCTTTCGGTGTTGTTGAAGCACGAAGCGGATTTGCAAAAGGCGAAGCGACAGTTGAACGCTCCCCCGCCGCAGCAGCCAAAGCCGAGAAAGAATGATGATTTTGGAAGGTTTTCTGGAAATTGAGGTCAAGACGTCATATAAAACTTTAGAGGATGAGAGATGAACAATCACATGAACTTCAAACGCCCGACAAGCATAGAAGAAATGCACGAATGCATGAAAAATTTTTCGACGCCCGAAGGCTGGCAAAAGGGACTGGACTACCAACCGAATCCCAGCGATGTGTTTATCGTCACACCGCCAAAATGCGGAACGACCTGGATGCAGCAGATCGTGCATGGTTTACGCACACGCGGCTCGATGGATTTTCACGATATCACGGGGGTTGTTCCCTGGATCAACATGGCACACGATATGGGCATTGACATCTACGCGCCGCAGGTGGCCCAGCCAAAAGCATTTAAGACACACACTCCATTGAATGAATGCCCAAAAGGCGGGAAGTATATTGTGATTCTACGCGACCCCTATGATGCGCTTCTCTCGCATTATCATTTCTTTGAAGATGTTTTCTTCGAAAAAGGCTCGATAGACATTGTCACTTTTGCAAGAGAACACTATATGCCCGGGCGTGACATTTTCAAACATGTTGCGGGTTTCTGGGATAGACGCAAAGATAAAGATGTTCTGTCTTTATGTTTTGAAAACATGAAGACAGATTTAGCAGGCACAATTGATCGGGTCGCAGAATTTATCGATATTGCACTGGATGATGAATTGAGAGAGATCGTTTTGAAACAATCGGATATTAAATTTATGCAGATTCATCTGGATCAATTCGAAGATCACATCATCCATGAGAAACGCGGGCCCGCCATGGGACTGCCGCTGGATGGAAAAGCCAATAAAGTGAGAAGCGGACAAGTGGGTGAGTCAAAAAAGGCTTTGCCCGATGAAATCAAAAAAGAGTTGGATGATATTTGGAGTGAAGAGATCGCCTTGAAATTCGGCTTGAATTCGTATGAAGACTTGCGGAAAGAATTGGTGAATTAATTTTACGCAGGGGCAGGGCTTGTCCCTGCCCTCTTCCTGTATCAAAAGGATGTGTTTCAAATGAGTTGACAAAAAGAACGTCCCGAAGGTTTTGTCGAGAAAATTTGGTCGTTTGTGCCAACCTTCGGGACGGTTTCAACTGAAATGAAACACACCTGTATCAAAAACAAGGGCGACCACAAGGATCGCCCCTACAAGGAAATAAATTATGGAATCTCGTATCTTACAATTAATTGCGGCGTTGCGCGCGAGCGGGGTGCGTGTGTCTTTGGCGGAATCTGCCGAGGCGTTTTCGGCGGTGGATCTGATGGGAATTCAAGACCGCGAAGAATTTCGTTTGTCATTACGCGCCACGTTGATTAAAGATGTGAAGGATCTTTCTACCTTTGAGAAATTATTTCCGTTGTTCTTCGGGTCGGGACAGCCGCCTGAGATGGGCGGAAATCCGTCAGATGAGATGACTCCTGAAGAAGCGCAGATGTGGGCCGAGGCGATGAGTCAGTTTGCGGAGCAGCTCCGTCAGCGGATGGAAAGGCTGATGAGCGGCGAGCAATTGTCCCGTGCGGAGCTTGAAGCGCTGGGTCAACTCGTCGGATTAAATCAGGCGGATAATCTCAATTATCAAAACTGGATGGCTGAACGCATGAAGCGCGCGATGGCCTTTCCCGAAGTGCAAAAGGCGATGAAGGAATTGATGGAACAGCTGGCGCAAATGGGCATGAGCCGTGAACGGGTCGAACAAATCCGACAGATGATTCAGCAAAATATGCAGGGGATGCAGGAACAGATCAATCAATTCGCGGGCGAACGAATCGCTGAAAATTTAAGCGAGAAGCCGCGCGGAGATAATATTGATAATTTAATGAACCGTCCGTTTGAGGCGTTATCAGATGCGGATAAACAATTGATGCAGCGTGAAGTGCAGAAACTCGCGGCGGCATTGCGCACGCGGATTGCGCTGCGACAAAAGCGCGCCAAGAGTGGACAGATGGATGCGAAGGCGACCATCCGCGCGAGTTTGAAATATAACGGCGTGCCGATGGAAATTAAATTCCGCAATCGTATTCATAAGCCGAAGATCGTGGTGATTTGCGATGTGAGTACATCGATGCGTTTTTGTTCGGAGTTGATGTTGAGTTTTCTTTTCGCCTTGCAAGGACAAGTACGCAAGACGCACGCCTTCGCGTTCATTGATCATCTCGAATCGATCTCTGAAGATTTCAGCGGCTCGAATGCGGATGAGGCAATTCAGTCTGTGTTGTGGCGTATGCCCAGCGGACATTACAACACCGATCTCGGATATGCGTTGAATAATTTCAACGATGAATTTATGGACACACTCAACAGCGGGGCAACGCTCATCATCGTCGGGGATGGACGCAATAATTACAACGATCCGCGCCTTGATATTTTCTCAAGAATGAGCCGCCGCGCCACGCGCACGATCTGGCTGAATCCCGAACCGCCGCTGATGTGGAACGGCGATAGTGACATGGCGAAGTACGCGCCGCTGTGCAGTACTGTGTTGAAGGTCGGCAATTTGCGCGAGTTGGCGAATGCGGTGGATGAGTTGATGACGGGGTGAGGTGGGGATTGGGGATTGGTGAGAAGTAATCAGTTGTCAGTGAGAAGTGAAAAGTGAGAAGGAAGTCCTTGCGAAGCGATTTGCGGGGACTTTTGTTGTAAAATACTCCAACGCCAAATCCAATCTGGGGAGTCCCTGTTTATGTCTTACACTAAAGAAGAAGCTCGAATTAAGACAAAAAAGCTAAAGGAGCAATAAGTGGACGCTAAGAGTTTGAAAATCTCAAAAGTTTTTGCTAGCGGTGGGGACGTTCATTATATTCTTCCACACTTTCAGCGTGAATATGCATGGGAAAAAGAAAATTGGCAAACTCTGCTAAACGATGTAATGGGCTTATACGACGCTTATAAGCCTGAAAAAGAAATAGAGCATTTTATGGGGGCATTAGTTGTTATACAAGATGGTATGCGTAATGGGGTTATACCTGCATTCAAATTGGTAGATGGTCAACAAAGGTTAACAACAATTTCGCTCATGCTAAGCGCTTTTGGAAAAAATATTGAGTTTTCTCACCCAGCAATTTATAAACGAATTAGCCGTTTGCTTACAAATCCAGATGAAACTGATTTACTGTTTTTCAAGCTAATACCAACTACGAAA
>Ga0105048_10000199_pt1 | contig 84907 bp, 76 predicted proteins | sample MAT05_FD_78382 | JGI IMG/M metagenome (GOLD analysis project Ga0105048, IMG submission 78382) | Freshwater microbial communities from Lake Fryxell liftoff mats and glacier meltwater in Antarctica - MAT-05 | ecosystem: Environmental > Aquatic > Freshwater > Ice > Liftoff microbial mat | place...
GCGGCACACGCGCCATCGCCGCCCTGCCTACCGGGACGGTGCTGTTGGAAGTATTGGAAGCCGTCGATACCGAGGTCAGTGCTGACAGCGCGGTCGCTGCCGCACCCGTCGAGGCGCCCACATTGGCGAAGAGCGCCGCGCCGCCGTTCACCCAGCTGCCAGCGCCGACGCTGGCGCAGGACACCGCGTCGATGTTCGCCGCGCCCTCAGACGACGACGCCAATACCGAGGCGATGGCGGACAGCATCATGCCCGCGCAAAACTCGGCGGGATTAGGCGAAGCCCAGTCCGAGTCAAGCGCTGTCATGCGTCAGGCTGCACCCAGCGTGATCATGGGGACGGGGCTGCCCAGCCCATCATCGCTTCCATCGGCGCCCAGAGTACGCCGCGACGCTGTCGATATGCTGTTGCTGCGTATCGTCACGATAGTGATCGGTGCGCTGATGGCGCTGCTCTCGCTGCGTGCAGCATGAGCGGCGCCATCAGTCGCGCTGGTGTCGCGCCTGCTGTACCACAATCGGATTGGTATCGCGCTGCACGTCATAGACCTCGAAATTGAGCGTCGCCAGGTTCAGCACGCCGTAGGTGTGCGAGGTGACGCGCGCATTGTTGAACGTATACAACGATCCGGGATTGACCACACAGCCGCCGCCCACGCGCGCATAGAGTGGGATGTGCGTATGCCCGGTGATCAGGACGCCCACGTTCAGCGATTTGAGCATCATGCTCAGGAGCGTGTCGGAGATATGATCGCGGTACAACCCCCACAGATTGTTGCCCGGCTTGCCATGACACATGAATAACTCGCGCCCTTCCCAGGATGCACGCCAGTCCAAAGGAAGATCGCGTAAGAAAGCTCGATTTTCTGGCGACAGCGCATAACTCAGCTCATCGTGGTTGCCGCGCACGGTCGGGATGCGACGCTCACGAATGACGGTCACCACCTCGTCGGGCTGCGGACCACGCCCGATGAGATCGCCCGCACATATGATGGTATCGACCTTGTGGTACTGGTCGAGTCGGTCCAGAGCTGTGACTAGCGCTTGGAAGTCGCCGTGAATGTCTGAGATGACGCCAACATTCATCTGCGTTCCTAACGAGTGGTCGAAAGTGCCATCATTATAGCAAATCCGGGTGGCAAAACGGGGCATTGAAAACGTGGAGAAACCAGAAAAGCAGTGCGGCGGACATGCTGCTGCACATCCGCCGCACCGCTGTCGAGGAGAAACCCTCGCTGTCGTAATCGACTGATTTCAGTACAACGGCACCGACGGATCGACCTGGCGCGACCATGCCAGGATACCCCCCTGAATGTTGATCAGCCGTGCCGGGTCGTAGCCCACCTCGCGCAGCGCGTTGATCACATCGGTGCTGCGCACCCCCGAACGGCACAGGAACAGCACATCCCGATCGCGCGGAATCTGCCCGATCACCGTCTGATCGGCGGTCTTGCGCCCGGAGACGATCTCGTCCACCGCGATCAACACCTGCGGCTTGGGGATCAGCACCGAGTCGACACCTGCTTCAGCGATGACCGCGACTTCCAGCTCTGGTTCATTGCGTACATCGACGATGAACGGGTGTTCACCGCGATCGAACAACGCTTTCAGCTCGATCGGGGTCATCTGCGGCACGGGCGCATCGAGATCGTAATTCACGTCATGTCCTCCATTGGAGTTCACTCCAGAACCTGCAGATGCGCCAACAGCCCGCGCGGACACCCCCGCGTGCGCAGCGGCATGGGTCGGCGCGTGATCGTGGGACGGGACACCACAAAATTCCTCGTAATCGATCAACTCGACCTGTTCCGCCGGGATGCTGCATACCGGGCAGTGCGGGTCTTTGCGCACCTTGATGGTGCTGAAGGTCATGTCGAGCGCATCGTAGAGCAGCATCCGCCCGATCATCGGGTCGCCGATGCCGGTGATCAACTTGATGCCCTCGGTCGCCTGCATGGTGCCGATGGTGCCAGGCAGCACACCCAACACACCGCCCTCGGCACAGCTCGGCACCAGACCGGGGGGCGGCGGCTCCGGGAACATGCAGCGATAGCACGGGCCTTCTTTGGCGTAGAAGACGCTCAACTGTCCTTCAAAGCGCAAAATGCTGCCGTAGACGTTCGGCTTGCCCAGCTTCACGCAGGCATCGTTGACCAGATAGCGCGTCGGGAAATTGTCGGTGCCGTCGATGATCACATCGTAAGGCGCCAGGATTTCCAGCGCGTTGTCGGAGGTGAGCGGCACGTCGTAGCGGTCGATCTGGATGAAGGGATTCAAATCTTTCATACGGCGTTCGGCGCTCTCGGTCTTCAGCACGCCGACCGTGCTTTCGCCGTGAATGATCTGGCGCTGCAAATTGGTGTGTTCGACCACATCATAATCGACCAGTCCGATCCGCCCCACCCCTGCCGCCGTCAGATACAGCGCCAGCGGGCTGCCCAGTCCGCCCGTGCCGATCAGCAGCACGCTCGATGCCTTGAGTCGGCGCTGTCCCTCGATGCCGAATTCCGGCATGATCACATGCCGCCCATAGCGATGAATCTCGTCGTTGCTCAATGTCCCCAACTGCGAGACGACCGGTTGTCTGGTCATATATCGTTTGTCCTTCCTTATATGCGACGATGCGCGCTGCGCGGACAATATCCGCATTTGTCCCTACAAGACAGGTGAAACCTACAGACCACCCGCGATGCTCGGAATGATGCGTAAACTGGTGTCGGCGTCGATGGCAGTCGCCAGCCCGTCGAGGAAACGCACATCGTCCTCGCCCAGATAGACGTTGACGAAATTGCGCAGCGCCTCGCCATCGTAGAGGTGCTGACGCAGCTCCGGGTAACGGACGGTCAGGTTCGCCAGCGCCGCGCCGACGGTATCGCCCTCGACGGCGACCTGTGACTCGCTGCCCGTGAACACGCGCAGCGGAGTGGGAATACGAATATTTGCCATAGGTTGAATTCCTCTCTACACGGACAAGACAGCGCCTTGTCCTACCCTTTTCACGATTGTGCCGCAATGTGCGCCTTCGCCCACATCTCATTGAGATAGCCGCCGACCACATGCGTCATGGTATCGACCTCGACCAGAAACGAGTCGTGTCCAAGGTCGGCGTGAATCAGGTGATAACGCACCTCGCGTCCAGTGTGCTCTAACGCCGTCACCACATCGAGCGCCTGTTCGGGCGTGTAAAGCCAGTCACTCGAAAAGCTCACCACCAGAAAGCGTGAACGAGTCGCCGCCAGCGCGTCCGCCAACCGAGGAAAGCCCTCCCCGATGTTGAAATAGTCACACGCTTTGGTGACGTACAGGTAGCTGTTGGCGTCGAAGCGGCGAACGAATTTCTCCCCCTGATAGGCGAGATAGCTCTCGACTGCATATTCCGGTTCCGTGAGCGTATAGGGCAAGCTCTGATGCCCTTGCAGTCGCCGATTGAACTTATTTTCCAGCGAGTGTTCGCTCATATAGGTGATATGTCCGATCATGCGCGCCACCGCCAGACCGGATTCGGGCGCCTCACGTCCGTAATAGTCACCGCCATTCCAACGCAGATCGGCATAGATTGCCTGGCGCCCGATCTCGTTGAAGGCGATATTCTGCGCCGACGAACGCGGCGTGCTGGCGAGAAACAGACAGTGCGCCACCCGATCCGGGTGATCGACCGCCCATTGCAGCGCCTGCATTCCGCCCAGGCTGCCCCCCGCGACCGCGAACAGCGTCTCAACGCCCAGATGATCGAGCAGATGTGTTTGCGCTGCCACCATGTCCGCCACTGTCACCGCCGGAAAACGCAGCCCGTAGGGTCGTCCATCGGGCGCGGACGATGCAGGCCCGGTGCTGCCCTGACAGCCGCCGATTACATTGGAACACACAATATAGAAGCGGTCGGTGTCGAACATCTTTCCTGGACCGACCGCTTCATCCCACCAGCCTGGTTTTTCGTGCGGATTATCGGTGTGATAGCCCGCGACGTGCGCATCTCCGGTCAAGGCATGACAGATCAGGATCGCGTTGGCACGGTCGGCGTCGAGCGTGCCATAGGTTTCGTAGGCGATCGTGAAGCCGTCCAGACTCTTGCCGCAGCGTAAAGGCAGCGACATGTCGAAGTGCGCGAGCTGACGCTGCACCACGCCGACCGATCCGGGTTGTTCACGACGAGGACTCGCGCCGTTGACCGACATGCCTGGACACGCCTTTCACATTCTGGTGACGCTGGACGCTGAAGCGCCTATTTTAGCCGATCCTGAACAACGGGGCATGACTGTCGATCATGCCCCGCCCTGCACCGCTGACGTTACGAGACGGCGTGAACGCTCACACCCTGAGAGACCGCCAGCGCCTGATCGAGGTCGCGCAAAATGTCGTCGATATGCTCGATGCCGACCGCCAGACGCACATAGTCGTCGGTCACGCCCACCGAGAATTGTTCTTCCGGGGACAGCTGGCTGTGGGTGGTGCTGGCAGGATGGATCGCCAGTGAGCGCACATCCCCGACATTCGCCACATGCGAGAACAGTCTGAGGCTGTTGATGAATTCGCGTCCTGCCGCTCTGCCCCCCTTGATGCCGAAACCCAGCACCGCGCCAGCGCCTTTGGGCAGATACTTCTTGGCGCGCTCGTAGCTGGGATGGCTCGGCAGACCGGGATAGTTGACCCATTCGACGGCGCTGTGGGTGTTCAGCCATTCCGCGACGCGCTGCGTGTTGGCGATGTGCCGCTCCATGCGCAGCGCCAGCGTCTCCAGACCGATGATGTTCAGGAAGCTGTTGAAAGGCGACTGTGATCCGCCAAAGTCGCGCAAACCGATGATGCGTGCCCGCGCGATGAAGGCAGCCGCGCCCGCCACATCCGCGATCACCGCACCATGATAGGCGCCCTCAGGCTCCACGATCCCACGATGGCGTCCGCTCGCCTTCCAGTCGAAATTACCCCCATCGACGATGACGCCGCCGATGCTCAGTCCGTGCCCGCCGATCCATTTGGTGGTCGAGTGCAGGCTGATGTTGATACCCCACCTGAACGGCTCGAACAGGTAAGGCGTGCCAAAGGTATTGTCGATCACTACTGGCACTTTGTGGTGACGCGCGACCGCGACGATCGCCTCGAAATCAGGAATTTCTAGCTTCGGATTGCCGATCGTCTCCAGATAGATCAGGCGCGTCCTGTCGTTGATCAGCGACTCGATCCGGTCGGGGTCGGCATTCTCGACAAAATGCGTCTTGATACCGAGGTGGCGCAGGCTCTGCGAAAACAGCGTGTAGGTGCCGCCGTACAGCGCCGACGTGCTGATGATCTCGTCGCCCGCGTCTGCCAGTGTCAGGACGGTCAGCGTCTCCGCGAACTGCCCCGATGCCGTCGCCAGACCGCCGATGCCCCCTTCGAGCGCCGCCACGCGCTGCTCGAATACGTCGTTGGTCGGGTTCATGATACGGGTGTAAATATTGCCCGGTTCCGCCAGGGCGAACAGTGCCGCCGCGTGGTCGGTGTCGCGGAATTGATACGCGGTAGTCTGATAGATCGGGACAGCACGGGCGTTGGTGGCGGAGTCCGGCTTGTAACCCGCGTGCAGCGCCAGTGTCTCGAATGCCTGTTTGTGATCGCCATTTTGCGTCATGGGTGGGTCTCCTGGTTTACGTGACGGGGTTGCGTAATCGGGTTGCGTAAAATGAGACGATAAATGTCGATCTAGACGATCGACAGCGTATCAGAAGTGAAAGCAGCACGATCGTCGTCCAGATGCCATGCCAGCATCTCCCCGGCACCCTGCGCGTAAATCGGCGTGATCAGGTAGACGAAGTGCGGCAGCGCGTGATCGCGGTCGTAGACCGACGGAATCGCGGGGGAATCCGGGTGGCTGTGATAGTAGCCCACCAGCGACAAACCGCGTGCGTCCGCCTGATCTTCCAGGCGCATCCAGTCCTGCGGCGTCATGGCATAGCGATGGTAGCGTTCTTCGGGCGTGAAGATATTCTCGATCGGCACGACATCGACGATCGATACCGCGTCGCCTGCCGCAGTGCCGAGCAGGAAACCGCCTGCTTCGTCGGGATGTGCCGCCTCAAGCTGTGCGAGGATGCGCTGGTGCAGCGGTTTTTGAAGCGCGATCTGCATAGGGCTTAACCCCTTTCGTCTGGCTGTGAAAATAAAAAGAGCCAGTTCCACGCCGGAACTGGCTCTCGATCTGCGACCTGATGAAGTGACTAGGTACGCGGCGACTCAAGCGCGGGTTCCGGGTGAACATCGCTGGGCATCATACAACACATCGTCATCCCAGAGCACAGGGAGCTGTGCGAGACGATGATCAGCGAGCGGCAGAACGTCGTGTAAGTCATGTGCATAAACCTAACATGGTTTGCGATCGGGCGCAACAGTCAAGTTAGCGGCTTCGATTTATAATTCAGTGATCTCTGGAACATGCTCATCTTCATAGCGCTCGATCAAAACGCCAGTGATCTCCATCAGCGACGCCAATGGATGTCCCTCATCTTCCCCAACTTGATCGATGAGTTGATCGAGAATGAGGACGAGTTGATCGTATTCTGTTTCATCGTGCGGCATGTACAGAATTTTATGGACGGCATCCCAAGCGGCGGCAGCGTGATTCAGTTCTATTACCATCGCCATAAAGCTATTCCTTCCACTTTCCCTCATCATACTCCGCGTGCGTCAGCACCGCGCGGATAGTTGACTGTTCAGCCGAATTATCGCTGCCTGCACACGACCAAACAGCGTGCCTATCTATATGCGTTTATACAGCCTAATCAGGCGGGGTCAAGGGCACAACTGGTCAACAGACCGCAGCAGCGCGTGATACTACCCCTTTACACCCTTAAAGCTTGTAGAGTCTCCGTGCCCGCCGTTGAGAACCACCCGCCGCGATGTTATACTTTTTGAATATTTGTGAATTTCAGCACGACTCAACCCGGCTCATGACGCGGCGTGCGTCGCTGCGCGACCCTACGAGGAGTTTTTAAGATGACACAGGCAAAAAAAGGACTTGACGGCGTATCGATCGGTGACAGCCGCCTGAGCATGGTCAACGGCACCGAGGGCAAGCTGGTCTACGCGGGCTATAAGATCGAAGACCTGGCGGCGCATGCGCTCTACGAAGAGATCGTCTATCTGCTGTGGAATGGGCATCTGCCCGCCGCCACCGAGCTGGAGCTGCTGCGTGCCGCGATCGCTAAAGAAGCGAGCGTGCCTGATGCAGTGCTGCATGCAATGGCGGACTATCCCAAAGACGCCAACCCGATGGCGGTGCTGCGGACTACCGTGTCGATGCTGGCATTCTACGACGCCGACAGCGAAGACACCAGCATCGAAGCGCAAAAGCGCAAGGCACTGCGCATGACCGGACAGGTGACCACCCTGTGCGCGGCATGGGCGCGTATCCGCAAGGGACAGGCAGCGATCGCGCCGCGTCTCGACCTGAATCTGTCGCAGAATTACATGTACATGCTGACGGGTGCCGAGCCGGAGCCGACCGCTGTCGATGGCATGAACGCCTACATGGTGCTGCTGACTGAACACAGCATGAACGCCAGCACCTTTGCCGCCCGCGTGACGACCAGCACCGGTGCCGATATGCACAGCGCGATCGTCGCCGCTATCGGCACGCTCAAGGGACCCGCGCACGGCGGCGCCAATGAAGAAGCGATGCGCATGTTCCTGGAAATTGGTGAGGTCGCCAACGTCGAGACCTGGTTCAACGAGAATATCAAGTCGGGCAAGCGCCGGATCATGGGAATCGGTCATCGCGTCTACAAGGCGCTCGACCCCCGTGCCGCCGTGCTGCGCGAGCGCGCCAAAGCGCTGGCGGAAGCGACGGGTAACAGCAAGTGGTTCCAGATCGCCGACGATCTGGCGAACATGGCGCGCCAGGATCAGTATTTCATCGAGCGCAACCTGTACGCCAATGTCGATTATTTCAGCGCGATCATGCTGTACACGCTCGATCTGGAAGTCGATCTGTTCACGCCCCTGTTCGCCATGAGCCGTATGGCGGGCTGGACGGCACACATCATCGAGCAGCAGACCGATAACCGCCTGATCCGTCCGGGCGCCGATTATGTCGGTCCGATGGATTTGCAGTGGGTGCCGATCGACCAGCGCGGGTAAACACCGACAACAGCGCGTCGTGTCCCTACAAACGCATCTGGGTTTGTAGGGACACGACGGGTCGGCTTTTATTTCTCCCAATTGCCATTCTGGGCATTGAAACGCCATCCGGCCGGGCTTTCCGGGCTGCACGACGCCGGAACCACTGCCTCCGCCGCTGGACGGAACACCACCTCGACTTCCTCGCCCGTCACGATGCCGATGAAATTTTCCAGCACCAGCCGCGCTTCCTGTTCGGCGCGATCCAGCACGCCACCCTCGACGGCATCGTCTCGAAACTCGGTCATAGCGATGTAATTCGCCAGCAGCCGCGCCTCGTCCCAATCGACCGAGCAGGAGGTGGTGGTGCGATCGTACTGGCGAATATAATCGATGCGGCAGCTCGTGAGCTGAGGCGCGGGCACGATCAGCACGTAGCGCTCGCTTTCCGGGTCGAATGCCAGATCGCCTTCACCGAGCTGGGTCAGATCGATCCCTGCCTCCACCGATCCCTGTGCGACGTGATTGGCGCCAAACCCGCAGGCATTCAGCACGCCCTGTCCGATACCGACAAAAATGTCCGCCTTTGCCAGCTGCGTGCTGACGCTGACCAACTGACCGAGCGGCTGGATGCCCTGCACGATCGTGTCGGTCGTGGTGATCGAGGCGACGGCAGGCATGGACGCGCCGACCCCGATGACCGAGCCGATGCCGTTGAGCAAGCCGCCAAAGGTGCTGACGCCGAAGATCACCAGCACCAGCGGGATCAGCAGCACGATCGCCGCGCAGCCCAGCCCACCCGCGATCACCCACAGGCAGCCAGCACGCGACGCGCGCGCTGTCGGCGTGGTCTCGACGCCATCGTTGGTCTTGATGATGCCGCCGCCGTCGCTGTCGGCGCTCAACATGAGCGGAAAGTCGTTCAAAAGAGTTGTATTCCTGTCTTGTACAGATGAGTCTATGCTGAATTATACGTACAAACCCATCGATCGGGTGCATTTCAGGGGTAAGATAAGTCCAATGAAGCGAAGGTAAGCCGCAATGACCTATGCTGTGACCGCCGTCTTCGACGGACGTTGTGTGATCTGCCAGGCGACTCGCCGTGTCGTGTCGGCGCTGGATTGGCGCGATCGGGTCACCTTTCTCGATCTGCACGACCGCGCCGACGTGACCGCGCGCTTCCCCGCGCTTGACCACGACGTGGCGATGGGTGAAATTCACGTCTACGAACGGGGCGGACGCGAATACGTCGGCTTTTTGGGCACACGCCGGATGCTCAAAGAACTGCCGCTGACCTTTCCGATCTGGATGCTGCTTCAGCTTCCGGGCATGACCTGGATCGGCGCGCGCCTGTATCGTTGGATCGCCAGGCGGCGCTATGCCATCAATCGGTTGTTCGGAATCGATTTAGCGCCCTGCGACGATGTGTGCAAGGTGTGATACAATCTGCGCATTCCCGCCCGTAGCTCAGCAGATAGAGCAAGCGCGTCCTAAGCGTTTGGTCACAGGTGCAAGTCCTGTCGGGCGGACTCTCACAGCAGAACCATCGTTATGCGTCCCTGCGAATGACCCGTTCGTGATACGAGGGTGAGCCATGCCTTTCGGACAATTTACCCCACTGCTGGCACACGGGGCGCTGGGCGCTTTCGACGAGCTGCTGCTGATCGGCGTCGTGGTGGCGTTCATCGTGATCATGGGCATCAGTTATATGCGTTCACGCAGTCTGGAACCGACCGACGCCGCTGATTTAGAGGCGCCTTTCGATCCGTCCAGGGAATTCGATCAGACTGTTCCTGTGGAGGATCGTGACTCATCCGACCGCTACAAGCTCGATTAGCCGCGCCCTGCGACTGACCGCGATCGTCGTCGCTTGTCTGCTGTTCACGGGCAGCGTGCGCGCGCATGGCTACATCATCCGCGCCATCCCCGAAGATCGCGCCGCGCTCGACCGCGCCCCCGCGCGCGCGCAGTACTGGTTCAGCGAAGATCTCGAACCTGCATTCAGCCAATTGATCGTCCGCGACCAGACCGGAACGATCGTCGCGGAGGGGGGTGTCAGTAGGGACGACCTAACCTTGCTGGCGGTACGTCTGCCCCACAGCCTTCCTGATGGTGCCTACCGCAGCGAGCTGCGCATTGCCTTTGCTGGCGATGGGCACGTCATCGTCGCCACGCAGTCATTTTTCGTCGGACAAGCCGCCGATGAGTCTTTCGGCGTGTCCGACGATTCCGGTGCGGTGCCGTTCGAGATCGTCTGGCGGGCGCTGCTGCTGACGGGGACGATGGCGCTGTTCGGCGCCTTCATCCTGTACAACGGCGTGCTGCTGCCTGCCTGGGGCAGCCGTGCTCACCCGGCGGGTGGGCTGCCGCCGCGCTTGATGGCGCGCCTGGATGTGCTGATCATCGCTGCATTGGGGGTGGCGGCGCTGGCAAATGTGCTGGCGCTGCTGCAACAGACCAGCGTCTTTTTCGGCGCGCCGCTGGATCGGGTGATCGCGGAAAATCTGTGGAATACCGTCCGAGTCAGCACCCGTTTTGGCGACACCTGGAACTGGCGGATGCTGCTGTTGGGCACAATCACCGTAATCCACGCCGCTGGACTGTACTACCGCCGGGCGCAGCCAGACCTGATCCGCGCGGGCTGGGCGGCGAACGTGTGGGCGTGCGCGCTGCTGTTAGGCACCTGGAGTGTGGCGAGCCACGCGCCGGGATCGCAGGTGCTGCCCTATCTGGCGCTGATCAGCGATTGGCTGCACGGCTTGGCGGTCGGGGCATGGGCGGGCGGCGCACTCGTGCTGACCTGGGTTCTCCCGTCAGCGCTGGCGCCGCTGTCAGGCGAAGCGCGGCGCCTGGCGCTGCTGGCGGTATTACAGCGTTTTTCACGCCTGGCGATCGTCGGTGTGGCGGTGGTGATCACGACCGGGGTCTACAACGCTGCTAATTGGTTCACCACCACGACGGACGCGGCGACTCCCTATGGCGTCGCTCTGCTGGTCAAGCTGGGCTTGGTCGCCGTGCTGCTCGCGGTCGGCGCGGCACATCAGATCGCGCTCAATCCGGGGCGCTACGCTCGCTGGGGCATGTGGGTCGATCGGGTGCGCGGTCGGGTCGGATCGTTTGCCGGGACGCTGCGCATCGAGTCGGCGCTGACGCTGATCGTGCTGGTCGCGGCAGCATGGTTGAGCGCGACGCCACCGCCGACGCCTGAGATCGTCTCTCCGCCCCCCTTGACCGGGACAATTCAAATCGCCGGACGCGACGTGACGCTGACGATCGCGCCCGGCGGCGTTGGCGTCAACACCTATGATGTCCAGGTGAATGCCGATGGCGTCCCGGTCTCGAACGCTGCCGTGCGTGTGCGCCTGTCCGACCCGGCGCGCGATCGGCGCGGCGCCTGGCTGACCGCCGACGCGATCGACGACGGCTTGTACAGCGCGGCGGATGGCGAGATCGATCGCATCGGCGGGTGGTGGGCGCTGCTCGACGTGGACGGCATGAGCGGCGCGCTGGCGTTGGACGTGCGTGCCGACGCCGCGCTGCTGCGATCGCGTCCGCCGTCACCGGTCAACGCGATCGCGCTGCTCGGCGTCGTCGGGGCGATCGGCATGGCGCTGACCCCGCGCGCGCGGCGGGTGGTGCGCGCGCTCGACCTGAGTCCGGCGGCGCTGACGGTAGCGGTCGGCGCGACGATCGCGGCGCTGGCAGTCGTGGTGGTCGGCTTGGCACTCACATCCAGGGGCGCCGACGAGTACACGCTGGCGTCGGCTCCCCTGCCTGAGATCGTCAATCCGGTGCTGCCGGATGGCAACTCGATCGCGCGCGGCGCGGCGGTCTTCACCACGACCTGTGCCGGGTGGCGTGAAGCGCGCGATTTTCGAGAGCTGGTCGAGCGGCTGCCGCGCCTGGGCGATCAGGATGTCTATTGGGCGCTGGTGCGCGACGGCTGGCGCGGTCTGTCCGTCTGTGCCGACGGACTGGACGACTCGGCACGCTGGGACGCGGTGAACTTCGTGCGCACGTTCGAGCGTCCGGTGCTGTTAACGCTGCCTATCGCTGCACCATCCGGCGCAGGATAATCTCGTCGTCCTCCATCTCACCCGTCGCCACGAACCCCAGGCTTTCGTACAGGCGCACCGCGATTGTATTTTCGGGCACACAGCTAATCGAGAAATGGGTACAGTCCGATCGGGCTTCGAGTTCAGCGAGCATCGCTTCCATCGCGGCACGTCCGTAGCCCTGGCGCTGAAAACGATAATCGATCATCAGCCGCCAGATGTAATAGCCCGATTTGCCCTCGTGAGTATCGGGCGCGACCATGATGAATCCGACGATCTGATCGTCGGCATAGATGGCGCGCGGCTCCGCTCCTGCATTGACGGCTGCCTCCGCCATCGAGACGAGGTTGGAGGAGACAAAATACGGCTTGACCAGTTCGTTGAAGCGCTGATACGCCTCCCACTGTTCGGCGCTGGTCATCATGTGTACGGTGTCGAACAGGTTGTCGTCGGTCACGGCTTGCAGGCGGATCGGCATCATCTATCCTTAAAAATTGCTGGTCACCTCTTGTGACCCCTCGATAATTCTACAGTATCCCGGTCGCATGGCGCAATGGGTTGTGCATCATCCGATGTCGGACTCTGAAAGACATTCACCCACTGGCTCACTTCAGCGGACAGTGGAAGCACCGTCCCTGCACAAGCAGTCCGTTTTGGTGCGTCAGCCCTTTTACCCGATCCGCCGTCCTGTCGCCGGGTCGAAGTACAGCAGCGACTCAGGTTGGAGCGCGCAGGCGATCACCTCACCCGCCATCAGGTGCAGCTCTAACGGCACCTGGATCGTCCAGCGGTCGTATTCGCTGACCACTTCCGCGATCTGCATCCGCTCGGCATAGTGATCGATCACGCTGTCCACCCGCCCGGCGGCTGTGCCCGGCGTCGGCGCGCGCGTCACCACGAACCCTTCAGAACGCACGCCCGCCACCACCCCGGCGCCGTCGGGCAGGTCGGCACGCACCGGAAACGCCCCAAAGGTCTTGTTGACCCAACGGTGACTGGCTACCTTGCCGGGCAGCAGCGTGATCGTCGGCGTGCCGATGAAGGTCGCCACGAACAGATTGATCGGGTTGTGGTAAAGGGTGGTGTAATCGCCCACCTGCTCGATGTGTCCGGCGCGCATCACCGCCACCCGATCGGCGATCGTGATCGCCTCGATCTGGTCGTGCGTGACGTAGAACGACGTGACCGGAAACTCGCGCAGCAGCCGCTTCAGCTCGATGCGCGCCTGATGACGCAGGGCGGCGTCGATGCTGCTGAACGGCTCATCGAACAGAAAGACGCGCGGATCGCGTGCCAGCGCGCGCGCCACCGCCACCCGCTGGCGTTCGCCGCCGGAAAGCTGCCTGGGATGACGCACCAGCAGCCGCTCGATACCCAGCCCGGTAATCTCCGCGATCCGCGCCATCCGCGCCGGAATCTCGGCTTCGCGCCGACGCAGACGCAGGAAAAAGCCGACCGATTTCCCCGCGACCCAATGAGGCATCAGCGCGCCATCCTGAAATACGAAGCCGATCCCGCGATCGCGCCGCTCGATCAGGTTCAGGTCGATATTGTCGTAGAGAATCTGACCTGAGTCAGCGGGAAGCAGCCCGGCGATCATCCTGAGGAGAGTCGATTTGCCGCACCCGGACGGTCCGAGCAGCGCCACCACCTCGCCCGATCCCGCCTTGAGCGAGACATCATCGACCGCAGCCAGCGTCGTGCCGTCGGCGCTGGTGAAAGATTTGTGGACATGCGCGATCGTCACCGTCGTCATGCTGTTATTGTACTCTGCTTTGCGCTAGGATTATCCCCCGTTCGATGCTGTGTCCGATCCGAGCTGAGGAGCGTCCGCGCCATGCAGTTTATCGATTTGAGAAGCGATACCGTCACCCAACCGACTCCCGAAATGCGCCAGGCAATGGCGTATGCCCTGGTCGGAGACGATGTGTACGGCGAAGACCCGACCGTCAACGCGCTGCAGGATCGCGCCGCCGCGCTGTTCGGCAAAGAAGCGGGCTTGTTCGTCGCCAGCGGCACGATGGGTAACCTGGTGTCGGTGCTGGCGCACTGTGGACGGAGCGACGAGATGATCCTCGGCAAGCAGTCGCACATCTTCCGCTACGAGGTCGGCAGCGCCGCCGCCTATGGTGGGGTGCATCCCAACACGCTGGAAGTCCGACGCGATGGCACGCTCGACCTCGACGCCATCCGCGCCGCCATTCGCCCGGTGGACGAACACGTCCCGGTCACACGACTGATCTGTCTGGAAAATACGCACGGCGGCGTCAGCGGCGCGCCGGTGTCGGCGGGCTACATCGCCCAGGTGGGCGCGATCGCCCGCGAGCACAATCTGGCACTGCACATCGACGGCGCGCGTATCTTCAACGCCGCCGCCTACTTTGACATCCCGGTCGCGGAGCTGTGCCGCGACGCCGACAGCCTGACCTTCTGCCTCTCCAAAGGCTTATGCGCGCCTGTCGGGTCGGTGATCGTCGGATCGCACGACTTCATCAGGCGGGCGCACAAAATCCGCAAAAGCTTTGGCGGCGGGATGCGCCAGGCGGGGATTCTGGCAGCCGCCGGGCTGGTCGCGCTCGACACCATGCCACAGCGTCTGCACGAGGATCACACCAACGCCCGCACGCTGGCGGAGGGTTTGTCGCGTCTGCCGGGGATCGAGATCGATCTCGACACCGTGCAGACCAACATGTTCTTCTTCCGCCTTGCCGACGACGCCCCGATCGACGCCGAGACCCTGACGACGCGGCTCAGGGAGGAATACGACATTCTGAGCTTCGCCTATCATCGCAGCGGACGCAGCTTCCGCTTTGTCACGCATTACTGGATCACCGCCGATCATATCGCGCGCGTGCTGGACGCCATGCGGACACTGCTGGTCGGCACGTCTGTCGGCATCGCGGCGGACTAGCCGTGCAGGACACACCGCTGCAGGACGCACCCGCGCCGATCGACCCGATCGACCCGATCGATCTGTCCGACCCGACTCCTGCCACGACCGAGGCACCGTCGCGCGGCAGTGATCCATTTTTCGGCTACCTGATCGCGCTGGCACTCTCGATCGGTCTGACCCCGCTGATCCCGCTCAACGCCGACCTGCGTTATGCGCTGGTATGGGCGCTGTTGGCACTGTTCGGCGTTGCGGGCTGGCTGCTGGGATCGGCGCCGCGCATCGAGGGTGAGACGATCGAAAATCTGGCGTGGGGGCTCGTGTTTGGGCTGCTGGTGGGTGCGCCGATCCTGCTGGTCGGCGGCTCGACGCTGACCACCACCGCCCGGCTGATGTTCACGGTCGGCGCACCAGACGGAATGCTGCTGCCGCCGGGCGCGCTGTTGAGCTTTGTGGTATTCACACAGCCGCTGGCTGAGACCCTGTTCTTTCGCGGTGTCATGCAGCACCGCCGCTCGTTCTGGCTGGTCGGCGTCATGAGCAGCCTGTGGACGCTGGTGCTGTTCCTGCCGATGCTGGAGATCGGGCGCTTTCCGGTGGTGGCGGTGATCATCGGGATCGCGCTGGTGCTGGTCAACATGATCTACAGCTATGTGCGCCAGCGTAATGGACTGGCGGCGGCGTGGTTGTGTCAGATCGTGGTCAATGTCATCATGATCGTACTGCCCTATTTTGGGAGTTGAGCGCTTATGGCGGACTTGTTTCTGATCGTCGGGTTGGGCAACCCCGGCGCGCGTTATGACAACACGCGCCACAATATCGGCTGGATGGCGCTCGATCGTCTGGCGAAGCGGCACGGGCTGGCGCTGTCCAAGATCGAACACAAGGCACAGACCGCCAGCGGGACGATCGGCGGCGTCAAAGCAATCCTCGCCAAGCCGATGACCTTCATGAATCTGAGCGGCGACTCGGTGGTGCCGCTGGCAAATTTCTACAAAATCACCCCTGACCGGATCGTAATCCTGCACGACGATCTCGACATCCCCTTCGGGACGCTGCGCATTCGCAAGACCGGCAGCTCCGGCGGACAGCGCGGCGTGCGCCACATCATCGAGCGGCTCGGCACGCAGGAGATTCCGCGTATGCGCATGGGGATCGGGCGTCCGCCAGGCAGGATCGACCCGTCCGACTTCGTGATGATGCCCTTCAAAGGCGATGACGCCATTACCGCGCTCGAAGTGATGGATCGCACCTGCGATGCCGTCGAATTGTGGCTGAAAGCAGGCATGGACGCCGCCATGAATCGCTACAACCCCGCGCCCGACGCCAAAGACGCCAAAGAGAAACCCAGTCCGAAAAAACAGCCAGAAGAGTCTTAAACCCATGCTCAATCTGTCCGGTCTGGTCGAGTCGCTGCGCGCCGTCCCCGCCTTTCGAGAGGGACTCCATGCCGCCCGCCGCCGCGAGACACCCGCTTACGGTGTGTTACGCGCCGCGCGTCCCTTTGTGGTGGCGGCGCTGGCACGCGAATGGACGGCGCCGATCGTGATCATCACGGCGCGCATCGACCGTGCTTACAACCTGTCGGAACAGCTTCCAGTGTGGATGGGGACGACCGAGGGCATTTACCGCTTTGGTGAACCCGCGCCGCTCTTTTACGAGCGCGCCCCCTGGAGTGACACCGCCATTCGCGCGCGTCTGGAGACGCTGGCGGCGTTGATGCCACCCGAAGACGCCGATCTGACGCCGATGCCCCCGATCATCGTCGCGTCGGCGCGCGCGCTGATGCAGCGCACCCTCCCTGTCAATCACTTTCGCCAGCGCGCGATGGTGCTGCGGCGCGGCGAACGCTACGCCCTCGACAAGCTGATCGCCGGCTGGGTGGCGCTCGGTTACGAACCCGCCTCGATGGTGATCGAACCCGGCACCTTCAGCCGACGTGGGGGTATCCTCGATATTTTCCCGATCGCGCATGATCTCCCAGTGCGGATCGACTTTTTCGATGACGAGATCGAGTCGCTGCGCGCTTTTTCGCCGGACTCGCAGCGCTCGACACGGGCGATCGAGCGGCTGGTGGTCACGCCCGCCCGTGAGGCGCTGCCCACCGATGCGCCACCCCTGGCGGCAGCGCTGGCGACCTGGTTCGCCGGGCTGCCCGACCAGAGCGCTGATGTCGTCAGTCCCAAAGGGGATGCCGCACTGCTGGCGTCTGGCGCTTCCTTTCCGTATCTGGAACATTACCTGCCGTACCTGTATCGCAATCCGGTCAGCCTGCTCGACTATGCCCCCGACGACGCGCTGATCCTGATCGAGGACGGCGCTGAGCTGAACGAGACCATCGACGAAATCGAAGGCGCGGCGCAAAAATCGCGCCAGGAGAAGATCGACGCGGGCATTCTGGCGCCCGATCATCCGATCCCCTATCTGACGCACGCCCAGATCATCGACTCGCTGCGTGGGCGCCCGGTCGCGTACCTGCACAACAGCGCCAGCGACGGCGACAATACCGACTCCGGCGTCATGCGCGGACTGCTGTCACCAGAGCTGCGTTTCGGCGGACAATTGAAGACCTTTCTGCCGCACGCGCGCAAGCTGCGTGATACGGGCGACAGTGTGATCGTGCTGACCAACCAGGCGGCGCGGATGAGCGAAATCTGGCACGAACAGGAGACCGAGTTTCTCGCCAGGAGCGACTCGATCACCGAGCCGCCCCCGCGCAAGACGCTGGCGTTCGTCGAGGGCATGATCGGAGAAGGCTGGCGTCTGCGCACAGGCAACAGCGACATTCACCTGTTCACCGACACCGAAATATTCGGATGGAGCCGCCCCGAACCACGCCGCCGCCGCCCTGCCAAGCGCAACCGCACGCCGGAGCTCGCCTACGCCGATCTGCGTGAGGGCGATTATGTCGTGCATATCGATTACGGCGTCGGTCGCTTTGCCGGGATGCGCAAACGGATCATCGAAAATGTGCAGCGCGAATATCTGGTGATTGAATACGGCGGCACCGATACGCTGTTCGTCCCGATCCATCAGGCTGATCGTCTGACTCGCCACGTCGGCAGCGACGACCGCCCGCCGCCTCTGAACAAGCTCGGACAAGCCGACTGGATTCGCATCAAGAGCAAGGCGAAACAGGCGGTCGAAGACGAGGCACGCGAGCTGCTGGCGCTCTACGCACAGCGCGCCGCCGCGCCGGGTTACGCTTTTGCGCCCGATACCGCCTGGCAGCACGAGCTCGAAGCCTCGTTCCCGTTCGTCGAGACCGAAGACCAGTTGAAGGCAGTCCGCGCCGTCAAGCGCGACATGGAACAGCCGCACCCGATGGATCGACTGATCTGCGGCGATGTCGGCTACGGCAAGACCGAGGTGGCATTACGCGCGGCGTTTAAGGCGGTCACCGATGGCAAACAGGTGGCAGTGCTGGTGCCGACCACCATCCTGGCACAGCAGCATTATCAGACCTTCAGCCGCCGACTCGCGGCGTTTCCGATCACCGTCGATGTACTGTCGCGTTTCCGCACCAAAGAACAGCAAAACAGCGTGATCGCGCGCCTCAACGCGGGCGATGTCGATATCATCATCGGTACGCATCGCATCCTGAGCGCCGACATCACCATCGCCAACCTGGGCTTGATGATCATCGACGAAGAACAGCGTTTCGGCGTCAAACACAAAGACCACTTCAAGAAGCTGCGGGCGCAGGTGGATGTCCTCACCCTGACCGCGACGCCGATCCCGCGCACGCTTTATATGGGTCTGACCGGCGTGCGGGACATCAGCATGATCCAGACCGCCCCCGAAGACCGCCTTCCGGTGATTACCCATGTCGGCGCCTTCGACGATCGACTGGTGCGTCAGGCGGTGCTGCGTGAGATGGAGCGCGGCGGTCAGGTATTCGTGGTACACAACCGGGTCGGTACGATCGATCACATCCGCGACCGCCTGGAGGAGATCGTCCCGGAAGCGCGCATCATCGTCGGGCATGGACAAATGGACGAGCGGATTCTGGAAAATGTCATGGCGTCGTTCAGCACCGGCGAATACGACATTCTGTTGGCAACCTCGATCATCGAGAGCGGTCTGGACATCCCCAACGCCAATACGCTGATCGTCGATCGCGCCGATTGGTTCGGTCTGGCACAGATGTACCAACTGCGCGGGCGGGTCGGACGGGGGGCACAGCAGGCTTACGCCTATTTCTTTCACCCCGCCAACAACAAACTGACCGACGAGGCGCGCGCGCGGCTGGAAACGCTGAGTGAATACCATGCCCTCGGTTCCGGTTATCAGATCGCCATGCGCGACCTGGAATTACGCGGTGCGGGCGATATTCTCAGCACGCGCCAGAGCGGACATGTCGCGGCGATCGGGCTGCATCTGTATACCCAAATGCTGGCGGATGCCGTCCGCCGTCTGAAAGATTCAGCCGGGATAGATGGATCGGGCAGCGATCTGGCACCGCGCTCGGTCAGCGAGAGCAGTCTGGTGATCGACCTGCCTCTGACCGCCTACCTGCCGGGCGAATTCATCCCTGATATGGCGCAGCGTTTGCAGTTCTACCGACGTATCGGCGGCTTGACCGAGGTGAAACAGGTGGACGCCATCCGCGACGAACTGACCGATCGCTTTGGCGCGCTGCCACCCGCCGTCGAGGGCTTGCTCTATCAGATTTATGTCAAGCTGCTGGCGGAAGAAGCCGGCGCGACCGCGATCCTGTATCGCAATACCACCATCGAGATCAAGCTGCCGTATCTGGCGGAGATCAACCGCGACCGCCTCACCCATGCCATCGGCGGTGATACGCGCGTGACGCGCACGGCAGTCGAGGTGCGAGTCACCGACGGCTGGCGCGAACGGCTGGCGGACGTGCTGCAATTCCTGGCGCGGCGGGTGCCGGTCGGGACAGGCATGTAATCGTGGAGGGGAAAAGTTCATGAATCTGGATTCCTTGATCCAGCAGGCAGCGGCACACATCGTCGGCAGCACAAGTATCGCTGCCCTGACCGGGGCGGGCGTGAGCAAAGAGTCGGGCGTGCCGACCTTCCGCGATGCGCTCGAAGGCTTGTGGGCGCAGTACGACCCGACCGCGCTGGCGACCCCGGACGCCTTCAAAGCCGACCCTAAGCTCGTCTGGGACTTCTATGAATTTCGCCGCACGCTCATGCGTCCCGCGCGTCCGAACCCCGGTCATTACGCGCTGGCTGACCTGGAACGGCGCCTGCCGCGTTTCACCCTGATTACGCAGAATGTCGATGATCTGCATGAAGCAGCGGGCAGCCGCAATGTCATCCGTCTGCACGGTCGCATCGACGCCAATCGCTGTTCTGCCAACTGCCAGGGCGATCCCACCCCGGTCGATGTGACTGGGTTAGCCGGGACGCCGCCGCCCTGCCCGCACTGTGGGGCGTTGGTGCGCCCGGATGTGGTCTGGTTCAACGAATATCTGCCGCTTGCCGCGCTGGATGCGGCTAAAATCGCGGCGGTCGAGGCGGATGTGTTTCTGATCGTCGGCACGTCGGGTGTAGTCTCACCCGCCGCCGATCTGCCGCTCTATGCCAGACAAAGCGGCGCCACGCTGATCGAGGTCAACCCGGAACCGAGCGCGCTCACGCCCTACGCCGATCTGTGGCTGCAAGGGTCGTCCGGCGAGGTGCTGCCGCGATTAGTCTCGATGCTGGTAGCTCACCAGGAAAGTAAATGAAGGAAAGATTGAACATGAAGACGCCAAAGGGGAAGGAAAAATGAAGATACTCTTCGTCCCTTCGCGCCTTTCTGTTCAATCTTTTGTCTCTGGTGCAAAGTACGGGGTTCGCCATGTGGATAGGTGAACCCCGTACCGCAGCCCGTCATGAACCGCCGGTCAACTCCCGATCGAAACCGCTGTCACACTGACAGGAGCCGGTGTCCCAGGCTCGGCGGGCAGCACCGTCAGATAATTCAGGCACATTTCATCGTCCGTTCCCTCACCCCACACCACATAGCGCGGTTCCGGGTTGTCGTCGTCGAGGCTGTTATCCCAGGTGCAGGTGATACGGATGACATCGCCCCGATCGATCCACACTGGCTCGACGAAGAAATAGTTCCCCTGCCAGTCAAAATCCCATTCAGGGATGTCGATCAGCACCTGGGCGTCGGGCGCATCGGGATTCAGGACGGTGCGCGTGGTCGCACCTAAGGTGTGCTGATGACTCAGGATCGCCACCCCCCAGCCGCTGAAGGGCGCGCTGTAGTCACACGTCCCAATGGCATTCTCCGCCTGTTGATCGGCATAATCTGCCAGCGTTTGTCCGCACAGGCGCAGCAGCCCATCCGAACGCGGGTTGGCGACATTGCGCATCGCCATGTCACGCGAACATCCTTCCCCTGCCGCCCCCTCTGGACATGGAATTTCCACAGGGGCGACGATAGCGACCGTGCGCAGCGCTTGAAATGCTGCATCGGTCTCTAACTGCATCACCAACTGCGTGCGATCGGATTCAACTTCGGCACCGGGATGGTAGTGCATTTGCAGCACGATGAATCCGCCCGCCGGGATCAGCTTCCCGGTTCCGATCGGGAAGTGAGTCGGTGTCGTGCCCGGCACCCAGCCACCGATAATGCCTCCTCCACCTGCCCCCTGCGGCGCGACCAGTCCTGCTTCCCCGATATACGGGCGCAGCATGTCGATGAAGGCGTCGATACCGCCCGCTGCCTCGACCAGAGCATTCAGCTCTCCGGATGAATCCACGACAGCCAGGGCTGCTGTGAGCTGTTGCGCTGCATCATCGGCTTGCAGCAGACGATAGAAGCCCTCGAAGCCGCCCACCTCGACCAACAGGGGACGAAAGCTGCGGAGCTGCTCGGCACCGAGCTGGGCGCTGGCATCCAGACCCGTCCCGCCATAGCATTCCCATCCCGGTGCCTCGTCGAGCGCATCGCGGCTTGCCGCCTGCGCGCGCTGTGCGGGCATCCCTGGGAACAGGATCGCGTGATGGACGAGCGTGGTGCTGCCTGGAATGACATCGTAGCTGGTGATGGTGGTGTCCTGCGTAAACTGCGGATCAAGAATGAAGCAGCGATAATCATCCTCTATCTCTGTATTGGCGAGATAAGGTTCCGCCATTTGCAGCGTCAAATCCGGGCGTACATCCGGCGCGACCACGATCGGCACGATCGGGACGACGACGCCAGGATCACCAGCCGGGGCGCCCGCCTCGGCCCAGGCGGCAATGACTGCGATCTGTTCGGCGGTCAGGGATCGGTCATACAGGTAATGCGGCGAGTCTCCCCCCGGAGGATAGGGCGGCATATACCCGATCGACGTGTAATAGGCTATGTCTTCTGCGCCGTCAATGACCAGAGAGTCGTCTTCCATCGAAAACCGATCGAAACCGATTTCCCCGTTCATATGACAGGCTGCACACGCAGCCTGCAGGATAGGACGGACATGTTCGTAATAGGTAGGTGTGTAGTCCACGCCCGGTACGGTCACCGGGTCGCCTGGGGACTGTGGGGCGTCGTCGTATGCATAGGCGAACCATACACCCATGACAGCGACAAGACATGCGAAAACAGACATCAAACCTGTCTTTACAGCGCCAGATATGCTGCGAATCATCATTTTTCCTCGTATCCTGCCAGCCTTCATTCCCCACGATACAGGCGAACTTATTCACACCTGTTTGCGGCAGGTTACGCTTGTGTAAATTCATGCGGAACACCTGGGGATGGCAATGATCATCTGGTGCAGACGCATCGTTATGCGTCCCTACGTCCGCCGCCCCGTCTGCATTATAATCATCCCCGTTTCGTACAGCACAAAAAGGCGCACAGCGGCGGCATGGGCAAACCACTCGATTTTCAGCAGATCATCATCAAACTCAACGAATTCTGGGCGGCGCAGGGCTGCGTGATCTGGCAGCCGTACAATATTCAGGTCGGCGCGGGCACGGGCAACCCTGCCACACTGCTCCACGTCCTGGGCAGCGAACCCTGGCGCGTCGCCTACGTCGAGCCGAGCGTGCGCCCGGACGATGGGCGCTACGGCGAAAACCCCAACCGGATGCAGCGTTTCTATCAGTATCAGGTCATCCTCAAGCCCGATCCGGGCAACCCGCAGGAGCTCTACCTCCAGTCCTTAGAAGCGATCGGCATCAGCCAGCGCGAACACGACATTCGGTTTGTCGAGGACAACTGGGAGAGTCCCGCCCTGGGCGCGTGGGGTCTGGGATGGGAAGTCTGGCTCGACGGGCAGGAGATCACGCAGTTTACCTACTTTCAACAGGCAGGCGGACTCGAACTCGATCCGGTCTCGGTCGAGATCACCTATGGACTGGAACGGATCGCCCTGCCGCTGCAAAACAAGGACAGCGTGTGGAAGATCAATTGGGTCGATGATCTGCTCTACGGCGATGTGCTGCTGCGCTCGGAGATCGAACACTGCACCTATTATTTCGAGGTCGCGGACGTGGACGGCTTGCGTCGCACCTTCGACATTTACGCAGACGAGAGCAAACGCGCGCTCGATGCCGGGCTGGTGATCCCGTCCTACGACTATGTGCTGAAGTGCAGCCATCTGTTCAACGTGCTGGATACACGCGGCGCCATCGGCGTCACCGAGCGCGCTGTCTATTTCCGCCGGATGCGCGACATGACGCGGCGCGTAGCCAAAGCCTACGCCGAGCAACGCCAAAGCATGGACTACCCGATCAGCAACCGCAAAATGCGCTGGTCTGTCCCCGCCGCCCCGGAACCGCTGCTGTCCAATGGCGCGGCGCCGACCGACGCCGCGCCGTTCCTGTTCGAGATTGGTGTCGAGGAGCTGCCCCCGCATGACGTGGTGAGCGCGGTCGATCAGCTGCGCAGCGCCATTCCGGTACTGCTGAACAGCTTGCGCCTGAGTCACACGGGCGTCACGGTCTGGGGGACGCCGCGCCGCCTGGTCGTGCATGTAAAGGGTCTGGCAGCGCGCCAGACCGACTCCGAGCAAATAATGAAGGGTCCCTCGGCGGATCGCGCCTTCGACACAGCGGGCGTCCCGACCAAAGCGGCTGAAGGATTTGCCAAAAAGAGCGGTATCAGCGCGTCCGACCTGGTGATCGCCGACATCGACGGCGGGCGCTATGTGACCGCGCTGGTCAAAGAGACCGGACGATCGTCCAGCGCGGTGCTGGCAGAGGCATTACCCGGCGCGATCGCCGCGCTCAAATTTCCGAAGTCGATGCGCTGGAACGACACTGGCATCGCCTTTTCGCGTCCGATCCGCTGGCTGCTGGCGCTGCACGGCGAATCGGCGCTGCGCTTCAGCTACGCAGGCGTGGAAAGCGGCGGCTTCACACGCGGACTGCGCCCATTCGGGTCACCGATGCACCCGATCGCGGGGGCGAACGCCTACGCCACGACATTGGAAAACGAAGGAATCATCCTCGATATCGACGCGCGCCGCAGCACGATCGCCGCACAGGTGAACAAACTGGCGGCAGGTGTCGGCGGACGCATCCTGATCGATGCCGGACTGCTGGACGAGATCACGCAGTTGGTCGAGGCGCCGGTCGCCCTGATCGGACAGTTCGAGGAAAAATATCTGCAACTGCCACGCGAGGTGCTGGTCACCGTGATGCGCGACAAGCAGCGCTATTTTGCCGTCGAAGATCAGAGCGGCAAGCTGCTGCCTTACTTCATCGCGGTGCGCAACGGCGACGATAGCCACCTGGAAAAGGTCACGCACGGCAATGAACAGGTCTTGCGTGCGCGCTTTGCCGACGCCGACTATTTTTACGCTCAGGATACCAAAAAGAGTCTGGCGGACTTCCTGCCGCGGCTGGACACGCTGACCTTTCAGGAAAAGCTCGGATCGATGCTGGACAAAAACAAGCGCATCGAGGCGCTGGTCGATCCGCTGGCGGCGCTGCTGACACTCGCCCCGGCGGACGCCGCGTCCGCCCATGCCGCGTCCGCGCTGCTCAAAGCGGACCTGGCGACCCAGGTCGTGGTCGAGATGACCTCGCTGCAAGGGACGATTGGGCGCGCCTATGCCCGTCTCGCCGGGGCACCCGCAGGGGTCGCTCAGGCGATCTACGAGCATTGGCTGCCGCGCGGCGCCGACGACGATCTGCCCGCCACGCCCGCCGGGATGCTGCTGGCGATCGCGGATCGCCTTGACAGCCTCGTCGGGCTGTTCGCCGCTGGTCTGGAACCGCGCGCTACCACCGATCCCTATGGCTTGCGCCGCGCGGCGTTGGGACTGATTCAGATCACGGTCGGTCGCGGACTCGACCTCGATTTGCGCGCCGCCATCGATGCCGCGTCCGCCGCACAGCCGATCGCGGTGCCAGAGGAGATACGCGCGGCGGTGCTGAATTTCATTGGCGGGCGGCTGCGTGTGTGGGTCGAGGATCAGGGCTGGCGTAACGATGTGGTGACGGCAGTGCTGGCGGAAACATCATCGCGTCCGAATCGCGCCATGCAGATGGTGCGCGAGCTGAGCGCCTGGGTCGAGCGCCCTGACTGGGAACCGATCCTCGACGGCTTTGCGCGCTGTGTGCGCATCACCCGCGCCGAAAGCGAGATCTATCCGGTTTCGGTTGACCTGTTCCAGGCGCCGGAAGAGGGGGCGCTCTACGCCGCCTACCAGACAGCCAAAGGCACGATCACGGCGGAGTCCGGGGTCGATGTGTTCCTGACCGCGTTCATGGGGATGCTGCCCGCGATCACTGCTTATTTTGGGACGGGTAAGGGGGACGGCGTGCTGGTCAACGCCGGTGACCCGGAGGTGCGGCGCAATCGGTTGGGTCTGCTGCAGGCGATCAGCGCCATGCAGCGCGGGCGCGCCGATTTGAGCTATCTGAGCGGTTTTTAACAGGTTACACATCCCTGCTCAGGCGGACACAGGGATGTGTAACGATGCGTCCGACTGTCGCATGTCTTTGCGGACGCATAACAATGCGTCCGCAAAGAAAACCATGCTTCACTGAAGGTTACTTCAGGCGAAATCCGTCGCGCGACAGGTGTGCCAGGAATTCGGCGCGCGTGGCGCTGTCCTCGCGGAATGTACCGAGCATGGCGCTGGTCGTCATGCTGGAGTCCTGCTTCTTGACGCCGCGCATCATCGAACACATATGCACGCCCTCGGCGACAACTGCCACGCCCTGCGGTTCCAGCACTTCGTTGATAAAATCAGCGATCTGCCGCGTCATGCGTTCCTGCACCTGCAAGCGGCGCGCGAACATATCGACGATGCGCGGGATTTTTGACAGCCCGATCACCTTTTTCGCCGGGATGTAGGCGACATGCACGCGCCCTACAAAGGGCAGCATGTGATGTTCGCACAGCGATGAAAACTCGATATCGCGCACGATCACCATATCGTCGTACTCGACCTCGAACAGCGCGCCATTGATCAGCTTGGTCGGGTCGGTACGGTAGCCGCTTAGGAGTTCGTCGTACATGCGTGCGACGCGGTTGGGGGTCTTTTGCAGCCCTTCGCGGCTGGGGTCTTCCCCGACTGCCTCCAAAATCCCGACGGTCGCCTTTTCAATGGCATCATGATCGACGGGAGGCAGGTCGAGCTGAAAGGCATGGAGGAATTCATCGGATACAAATTTCATCTGCATACTCTCCAGAAGATCGCCGTCTTCCTCGTCGTGGTAAGCGGCATTGGTGCCAAACAGCGTATTCATCTGATTTTCCCATCTTACGCTACAGAGCGACTTTGCAACAACTCCCAAAGCATAGATTACAAAAGTAAATATGGCGTTAGTCGAGTATGACGCTTGTCTAAACTCAGAGCGAAATTCGGACAGGCATTCTGTTTATGAGACGCGCCGAATGGTTTGACCCTTTCGAGACTGGCAGGTGTGGTTACAATAAGTGAGACTGGTCATCCCAAAAGGGGGACACGCTTCGATGAGCCTGATCGACTACGGACGCATCATATTGCGACGCGGCTGGATCATCCTGCTGCTGGTGGCATTGGCAGCGGGCAGCGCGCTGCTGCTGAGTCGGCTGCAAACACCGCAGTATCGCGCCACCCAGGTTGTCCTGATTCAGCCCGCGCGTGCCGATCTGGGTTTGGCGGAAGGACTGCTGCGCGAGATCAACTCTTATCAGGTCTTTCTGTTGAGCAGCGAGCGTGGGCAAGAGGTGATCGACGCACTCCAGCTCGATCTGCTGGCGGACGACCTGCTCGGCAAAACGCAGGTCACGGTCAACCGTGAAAATCTGACCGTACAGATCGATGTCACGCTGGAAAACGGCGATGAAGCCGCACGAATAGCGCGTCAGTGGGGTGAGGTCTTTGTCTCGTACCGCGAACGCGACAATCAGATTCGCCAGCAGCAAGACCGCGTGCGCGCTATCCTGCCCGACAAAGCCACCTATAGCCAGACCAGCCCACGCACGACGCTGAACGTGATCGCCGGGGGATTGCTCGGTTTCCTGGTCGGCGGTGTGCTGGTGTTCGTGCTGGAATATCTGGAGAGCAGCATCGTCCATCGCCGCGACGAGATCGAGCGGCTGATCGAGGCGCCGCTGCTGGCGATCATCCCTGAAGGAGACGGTACTCGATGATGACACCCAATCTGGTCACGCTGTCCGATCCGCGTTCGAGTGCAGCGGAAGCCTACCGCACCCTGCGTACCAATCTGATGTTTTCCGGGGTCGAGCGCGCGGTCAACACGCTGCTGATCACATCGGCGGCACACAGTGAGGACAAGAGTCTGCTATTGGCGAATCTCGCGGTGACCTTTGCCCAGGCGGGCAACAGAACGATCGTCGTGGACTCCGACCTGCGCCGTCCGTCGCAGCATACCTTGTGGAACATCGCCAACGAGCGCGGCTTGACCACCATGATCCTCGATCCGGCAGCATTCGCCGCGCCACCACTCGTCGAGACTGCCGTGCCGAATTTGTCGATCCTGCCGAGCGGTGTGCTGCCGCCGATCCCGGCGGACGTGTTGAGCAGTCAGCGTTTGCTCGACGTGATCGCCGCGCTCAGGACGCGCGCGACCTACATCCTGTTCGACAGCCCGCCCGTGCTGGCTGCCAGCGACGCCTCGCTGCTGAGTACCCGGCTGGACGGGGTGGTGCTGGTCGTGCGCGCGGGGGCGACCCGGCGCGATCATGTCGCGCGCGCGCGCCAGTCGTTGGAGCGTGTCGGCGCTCGTCTGCTTGGCGCCGTGCTGACCAATGCGCCGCGTGAAGACGTGGGCAGCTACACGTCATGATGCACGCCCCGATGAAAGCCTTGATACTGAGCGGTGGCAAGGGGACACGCCTGCGCCCTTTCACCTATACACGCGCCAAACAATTGATCCCGGTCGCCAATAAGCCAGTCCTGATCCGCGCGATCGAGACGATCCGCGAGGCGGGCATCACCGAGATTGGCATCGTGATCGGCACGGCAACGGGTGCAGAGATTCGCGCCGCCGTCGGCGATGGATCGGCATATAGTGTCAGTATCACTTACATCGAGCAGGCGAGTCCCGATGGGCTGGCGCACGCGGTCAGGATCGCGCAGCAATTCATCGGGGATTCGCGCTTTGTGATGTATCTCGGTGACAACGTGTTACAAGGGGGGATCGCCTCGCTGGTGCATGAATACAGCCAGCACACCTGGAACAGCCAGATTTTGCTCAAGCAGATGCCCGATCCCCGTTCGTTTGGCGTCGCGGTGCTGCGCGCCGATGGATCGATCGAGCGTCTGGTCGAAAAGCCACCCGTACCGCCGAGCGATCTGGCGCTGATTGGCGTGTACATGTTCGACAATATCATCTTCGAGGCAGTCAACGCCATTCAGCCGTCGCCGCGCGGCGAGTACGAGATCACCGATGCGATTCAGTGGCTCGTCGATCAAGGGTGCAGCGTCCACGCGCATATTCATCGCGGCTGGTTTTTCGATACGGGCAAGCCGATCGACATGATCGACGCCAATTGCAATGTACTCGATACGCTCGTCCCGATGATCGACCCACATGCCGTCGTGATCGACTCGCAGATCGACAGCCGGGTCACCATCGAGCGCGGCGCGCGGGTGGTCAACAGCACCATTCACGGACCCACCATCATCGGTGAAGATACGCTGATCGAAAACAGCTATGTCGGACCGTATACCAGCATCTATCATCATGTCACGGTCGTGAACAGCGAGATCGAACGCAGCATCATTCTGGAAGAAAGTGTCGTGGAGAATGTCCCGACTCGGCTGCACGGCTGCATGATCGGGCGCCATGTCACGCTGAGCGCCAAGACTGAAAAACCGCATAATCTGACGATGAATCTCGGAGACCACAGCACGGTATGGTTAGCATGACTGAAAAAAATAAAGCCGCACCCAAGACGCCCGTAAATAAGACCGAGACTATGACACCGCCTACCACTGAAACACAATCACCAGTGTCCGAATCGCCCAGACAGCCCATCCCGGCTGCATCGACGATACCTGCCAGCGCAACGCCTGCCAGCACCCACAGGATCGATCTGGTCGCCATCGACATCGACGGCACCCTGCTCGACAGCAAGTCGGAAATGACCCCAGGCGTCGAAGCTGCCGTCAAAGCGGCATCCGCCCAGGGCGTGCGCTTCGTCGCGGCGACCGGCAAGACGCGCGGATCGGTGCTGCCCTTCTTCAAAAGACTCGGTATCGATATGCCCGGCATTTTCGTCCAGGGTACGGTCACGCACAACGCTGACGGCGGTGTGCGCTCCCAGGTGACCCTGCCCGACACGATCGTGCGCCAGGTGATCACCTTTATCGAGGATCGCGGCTTCGCCGCCGCCGTCTACAGCGGCGAGCGCATCCTGCTGCGCGCCCCGCATCAACGCATCCTTGACAGTATGCGCTACTATCACGAGATCGAGCCGGAGGTCGTCGGCGCGCTGCAAAACCTGATCGGCGTCGAGTCGATCAACAAGGTGATTGCGATGGGCGATCCGCGCGCCATCACCGCCTTGCGCTGGCAGTTGAACCTGCAAATCGGCACGGCAGCGCGCGTGATTCAGGCGGGCGTGCCGGATATGCTGGAGATCATCCCCAACGGCGTGAGCAAAGCATCGGCGCTGAAGCGGCTGGCGTTTGAACTCAATATCCCGCCGGAACGGATCATGGCGATCGGCGATGCCGAAAACGACATCGAAATGCTCCAGTTTGCCGGACTGGGTGTGGCAATGGGACACGCTGACGAGCGCGTCAAGGCGGCTGCGAATCACGTCGTCGCCAGCAACAATGAAGATGGAGTCGCCGAGGCGCTGCACCGTTTCGTCATCGTCAAGCCACCGACCCCGCCGACCCCGCCGACGCCGGAACCCGCAGCGCCGATCGCTGCCCCAGTGACGGCGGCGGTCGCGGAGACCAAAACCAGTGACACCGCGCCGCCGCCCTCTGTTCAATCGCCGTCCACCGTCACGCCAGACGTGTCGAAGGGCGAGTCGGCGTCATGAAGCACATCCTCGTCACCGGCGGCGCCGGATTTATCGGCAGCGCGTTCGTGCGTATGATGACCGAGCGCTATCCCGACTACAGGATCGTCGTGTACGATAAGCTGACCTACGCGGGCAACGTCGATAATCTGCTGTCCGTCCACGACGAACCTAATTATCACTTCGAGCGCGGTGACATCGCGGCGCGCGAGGCAGTGGCGCGCGTGCTGCGCGACTACCAGATCGACACGATCGTCAACTTTGCGGCTGAGAGTCATGTCGATCGCAGCATCCTCGACGCCGACGCCTTTTTGCACACCAACGCCATCGGCGTCTATATCCTGCTCGACGAAGGGCGCAAGCACGGCATTGGGCGCTTTTTGCAGGTCTCGACCGATGAAGTCTACGGCTCGGTGCCGTCCGGGTTTTCGGTCGAGTCCGACCCGCTCGAACCGCGCAATCCCTATTCGGCGGCAAAGGCGGGCGGCGAGCTGATGGTGCGCGCCTACCGCGAAACCTATGGCTTGGACGTGGTGATCACGCGCGGCAGCAACACCTATGGACCCTATCAGTATCCCGAAAAACTGATGCCGCTGTTCATCACCGAGGCGCTGGACGATCGCGCCCTGCCCGTGTACGGCGACGGCAAGCAGATTCGCGACTGGCTGTACGTCGATGATCACGTCAGCGGGATCGACACCGTGCTGCATCATGGCGCGCCCGGCGAAGCCTACAACATTGCGGGCGAGGATTTACGCCACAACATCGAGGTGGTGCGGGCGCTGCTGCACGAGCTGGGCAAGCCAGAGTCGCTGATCCAGCATGTGCCCGACCGCGAAGGGCACGATCTGCGCTACGCGATGAACAGCGATAAAGCTCGCGCGCTGGGCTGGGAACGCCGTTACACGCTGGATAAAGGTCTCGCGGAGACGGTACGTTGGTATGTCGCCAACGCCTGGTGGTGGCGCAAGATCAAGACCGGGGAGTATCTTGAATACTACCAACGCCAATATGCCGCGCGGCTCGCAGCCTCAGACGATGCCGCAGTTTGACATTGCCTCGCTGCTGCGCTTCACGCCGCCCTGCTATGTCTGTGAACGCTGCTGCGCACTGCTCACACGCATGGATGGCATGTGCGCGGTGTGCGGTGTGGAATACATCATCACCGACGAATTTCCGACGTTCGACGATTATTTTCGTCAGCGCGGCTTGACGATCGGTTATCACGACGTGATCGCCCACAGCCAGCGGCTGGCGCACATCGCCGGACAGTTTCGCGCGGCGGGGTCGGTGCGCGGCGGCAGTGGTGCCTATCCTCCCATGCGGGCGCTGCTGCAGGCGCTGCACAGCGCCGAGCATTTCGTGCATTTCACCACCTACGGCATCAGCGCGCTGCTGGTCGGCGCACTGCGCATGACAGCACAGCGAGTCGCGGTGCGTGGGATCGTGTCCGGCGTCAAGACCGAGGTGATGATGCGCGAATTGACCGATTACCGCGATGAAGCACCGTCGCTGTCACTGCGGCTGTTGTCAGGCGAAGATCGCTATTTTCCACATCAGAAGATCATCGTCATCGATGGGCTGCTGGCGTTCAAGGGCAGCGCCAATATGACCGATTACGGCTGGCGCAAAGCCGCGACCGGCTACGAGGTGATCGACGTGGTGACCGAAAACAGCGAGGTGGTCGAGCTGAACAACCGCTATTTCAGCCCGATCTGGGCGGGCGATCACGCGGGCGAACGTATTTTGATGACGGTCTATTGATAGCTCCACCACACGAAAGGCGCGTATGCGTATCCTGATCACAGGCGCAGCGGGACGGTTGGGCGCCAGCCTCAATGAGCGACTGAGCCAGCCTGCTGAAAATCATACGCTCATTCTGGCGGACATCGACGAATTCGACGCCGCCGACTATGGCGCCGCCCGTGCCTTCATCGTCGATGCCGCACCCGATCTGATCATCCACAGCGCAGCATGGACAGATGTGGACGGATGCGCCCGCGAACCCGACCGCGCCTTGCGAGTCAACGGATTGGGCGCGGGCAATGTCGCGCTGGCGGCGGCACAGGTGAATGCCGCGATCGTCTACGTCAGCACCAACGAAGTCTTCAATGGTGAAAGTGACCGTGCCTATCACGAGTACGACACGCCCGCCCCGATCAACGCTTACGGAGTCAGTAAATGGGCGGGCGAGCAAGCGGTGATGCGCGCCAGCGCGCGCCATATGATCGCTCGCACCTCGTGGTTGTTCGCGCACGGCGGACGCAATTTTGTCCACGTCGTACTGAGCGCCGCCCATGACGGACGTGCGCTGCGCGTGGTCGATGACGAGATCGCCTGTCCGACCTACGCCGACGATCTGGCGGACGCGATCGCACGGCTGATGGCGGTCGGCAGATGGGGCACCTATCATCTGGTCAACGACGGTGCCTGTTCGCGCTACGAGCTGGCGCGTTACATCGTCGAGCGCGCGGGCTTGTCCGCCGACATCACCCCGATCGCCAGTCACGAATGGCAGCGCGCCTCGATCCCGCCGCGCTACTCGCCGCTGCACAACCTCGCCGCTGCATCGGTCGGCGTGACGCTGCGATCCTGGCAGAGCGCGATCGACGCCTTCCTGACGCGCGAAGGTGTGGCGCTCGTCGCGCCATGATCAGTCCGCGCGCGGCGGCGCCGTCCGCCGAGTGGGTGGTCATGCCGGGCACACCGGGTCTGCTTTCGATCGTCATCCCCAATTGGAACGGGCTGCGCTTTCTCGACACCTGCTTCAATGCGCTGGCACTCCAGACCTACGCGGCGATCGAGGTGATCCTGGTCGATAATGCCTCATCGGACGGATCACAGGCGCACATCGCGGCGCATTTCCCCTGGGTGACGTTGATCGCGCTCGACCGCAATCGCGGCTTCACAGGCGCCTGCAATGCGGGCATGATCGCGGCGCGCGGGGAATATATCAGCCTGCTCAATAACGATACCGAGGTCGATCCAGAGTGGGCAGCGGCAGTCGTGGCGGCGTTCGGACGCGATCCGCACGTCGGCAGTGTCGCCAGCAAAATGCTGCTGTTCGATCAGCGCGATCACATCCACACGGCAGGCGATCTCTTCACCCGCGACGGACGCGCGATCAATCGCGGCGTGTGGGAGCTGGACAGCGGGCAGTACGACCACGAAGCCTACGTCTTCAGCGCGTGCGGTGGGTCGTCGGTCTATCGGCGGACGCTGCTGGATGCGATCGGACTGCTGGATGACGACTTCTTTTTTTCGCTGGAGGATGTAGATATTGGCTGGCGGGCACAGCTCGCAGGGTGGCGCTGTCTTTACACACCTGACGCGGTGGTGTACCATCACCTCTCGGCAACAGGCGGGGGCGTCACCGCGAGTTATTATGTCGGACGCAACACGCTCTACCTGCTCGTGAAAGATTATCCATTGTGGCACACCTATTCGGGGCGCATCATCCAAACGCAGATGCGAATTGCCTGGGAAGCCCTGCGCGCCTGGCGCGGGGCAGCGGCACGGGCGCGTCTGCGCGGCATGGCAGCGGGACTGATCGGGATTCCCGCGATGCTGCGCAAGCGACGTCGGATTATGGCACAGCGCCATGTCAGCGACGCCGACATCGACGCGCTGCTCACGCCATGATCGCCTCACGCGGAAAGAGCGTATCGTGAACCAGCCGCCATTTTTGTCGATCATCATCCCGGCGCACAATGAAGAATATCGCCTGCCGCCCAGCCTGGCGAAGATCGATGCCTTCCTCAGGATGCAGCCGTACAGCGCCGAGGTGATCGTCGTCGAAAATGGCAGCCACGATCGCACCGCCGAGGTCGCCCGCATCTACGCCGCCGATCATCCCTATGTCAGGCTGCTGATCGTACAGACGCGCGGCAAGGGACTCGCCGTCAAAGCGGGGATGCTGGCGGCGCGCGGCGCCTATCGTTTCATCTGCGACACCGACCTGTCGATGCCGATCGACGAGATCGTCAAATTCCTCCCCCCTCACGCCAACGGCTTCGACATCAGCATCGCCACCCGCGAGGGCAAAGAGTCGCATCGCATCGGCGAACCGGAATACCGTCACATCATGGGACGGGTGAACAACATCATCATCAAGTTGTTCGCGGTGCGCGACTTTGAGGATACCCAGTGCGGCTTCAAGATGTTCAGCGGCGCAGCGGCGGACGATCTGTTCAGCGTGCAGCGCATGTCCGGGATCGGCTTTGACGTAGAGATCCTGTTCATCGCGGTGCGGCGCGGCTATCGCATCCGCGAGGTGCCGATCACCTGGTATTTCGACGCCGACAGCCGGATGCGCCTGATCAAAGACTCGCTCAATATGCTGCGTGAGATCCGCGACATCCGCCGTAACTGGGGGCGAGGCTACTATGCCAAGCGACCGCACAGCGGGACTTGAGTTCGAGATCGCACGCTGGAATGACGGCTTTCGCGCGGTCGTCGGCGTCGATGAAGCCGGACGCGGCGCGTGGGCGGGACCAGTCATGGCGGGGGCGGTCTGCCTGCCGCCGGGCGATCCGAAGGCACTGCGATCGACGCTGATGGGCGTGCGTGACAGCAAACAGCACACCGCGCGCGGACGCGATCGCCTGGTCGAGCGCATCCAGACGACGGCGCTGGCTTACGGAGTCGGCAGCGCCAGCGCGCACGAGATCGACGCGATTGGGATTGTCCCGGCGACCTGTCTGGCGATGCAGCGCGCCATCGCCGCATTGTGCGACTACGGTCGCGCAGCGGGTATCGCGCCGGATTGTCTGCTGCTGGACTCGATCCGCTGCAACGCGATCGACCTCTACCAGCTCGCTGGCAATGGCGCAGTCCCGACTCAGCCGATCGTGCGCGGCGATCAACTGAGCCTCAGCATCGCCGCCGCCAGCATCCTGGCAAAGGTCGCGCGCGATCGCATCATGACTGAAGACACCGCCGATTACCCCGATTATCATTTTTCCCGGCATAAGGGCTACGGCACGGCAGCGCATCGACGCGCCCTGACCGATTTTGGTGTGACCGATCTGCACCGCAAGAGCTTTGCCCCGATGAAACACCTGCCCCCGCGATGAAGCTGGCGATCGTCCACGACTGGCTGAATCAGCGCGGTGGCGCCGAAGATGTGCTGGAGGCATTGGTCGCACTGTATCCCGACGCCCCGATCTACACCAGCCTGTACGCGCCGGATATCATGCCCGAACGCTATCGATCGTGGGATATTCGTCCGCTGTGGATGGACAAATTACCCTCGATCCACACGCGCCATCAGCCTTATTTGCCGCTGTATCCTGTCGCCTGGGGTGGACTCGATCTGTCGGCATACGACGTAATCCTGAGCAACAAGAGCGGCTTTTGTCACGGCGTCCGCTTTGGAGCGCGAACGATGCACCTGTGCTACTGCCTGGCACCGACGCGCTACGTGTGGGGACTCGATGCCTACGTCGCGCGCGAAGGCATGAGCCGCGCCGCACAGATGGCGTTACGTCCGCTGGTGTCGGTCATGAAACGGTGGGATTACGCCGCCGCGCAGCGCGTGACGCATTTTCTGGCGATCTCGACCGAGATTCAGGATCGCATCGAGACCTACTATGATCGCACTTCCGAGATTGTCTATCCTCCGGTCGAGACGGCGCGCTTTCAGCCGTCGGCACAGGTCGAGGATTATTATCTGATCGTCTCGCGGCTGATCCCCTACAAGCGTATCGACCTGGCGGTACAGGCGGCGACCCGGCTCGGCGTCCCGCTCAAAATCGCCGGACGAGGGCGCGACCTGGATCGGCTGCGCGCTCTGGCGGGCAAGACGGTCGAATTTCTGGGGTTCGTCCCCGACGCCGACCTGCCCGACCTGATGGCGCGCTGCAAAGCTTTTCTGTTTCCGGGTCTGGAAGATTTTGGGATCACCCCGGTACAGGCGCAAGCCGCCGGGCGTCCCGTGATCGCCTACAGCGGCGGCGGCGCGCTCGACACCGTGATTCCCGACGAGACGGGGGCGCTGTTCGACACCATGACCGTTGACAGCCTGATCGAGGCGATGCGCGCCTTCGACGCGGGCGCCTATGACCCCGCCGTGCTGCGTCGTCACGCACAGCGCTTTGATACCGAGGTGTTCAATGGCGCAATCACAGCGGCGGTCGAGTCGCACTGGCGTGCGTTCAGCGTACAGTGAAGCCGGGAAGTTCAGTTGAACGCCCCGACCATCAGTAGGGACGCGCCATGTAGGGACGCATTATGGATGCGTCCGCGCGGGCGCAGGGACTCCTACCCGCCGGTAGTGGCGCTGTCGTTGATGACATCGCGGGCATTTTGCGGTTGAATTGGGCGAGCGTTCAATTCAAAGATGCTGCCGAACGCTTCGATCTGCGCTGTTGACAGTGTGAGCGGGGTATCCAGCAGCAGCCAACGCACGCCTTCGGAGCAAGGCGGGGTCGTCAACGAACCCGTGTAGGTATAATAGGTTTTTTCGGCGGGCAGCATGTCTGATGCGTTGATGGTCGCCCCGTCAATGGTGACGATTTCGCTTGCTTCGGTGGGCGCATTGGCGAATATTGAGGCGTAGGCATCGGCATTCGCATCACCTTCATTCAACATCACGCCGACGACTGCAAGGGCACCTTCGGCACTGCGATGGACAAAGTGAATCTCCAACGGCGACGTGACGCCATTGATGCTGTGTTCACTATGATGGTGGAAGTGGAATTGCAGCAGAGCATACTGCACGTCGTTGTAGACGATGAAACTGCCCGGATCATAGGCGGCTTGGATGGTGTGACCATTGTTGAAAATGTTCAGGGCAGAAGGGGCATAATTAAAGGCGATGTCCCCAATGTCGGTGGAAACGGTGGTCGTAATATCGATCGGGGATTGCGTGGTGCCAGTACCGCACAGGGCGTATTCGTCTTTGATGTCCCCCCAATGTTCTGGTCCTTCTTCCCCTTCATATGTCCAGTGTACTTCGGTTTCCTGGGCAAAGCCGACCAATGGGAGAATGGTCAGTGAGGCAGCGACGAAGATACTTAAAATGAGGGTGCGAAGTTTGATCGGCATGAGATATCCTGTTTGAAGTGAGCTTGTAAGATTGCAACAATAATACTGTACCGTCAAATTTAGATGAGGCGAATTAAGATTTATCCACCGGTCTCACCTGGTGACCAGAAATCAAGTGGATACGAAATTGTACAGTCATTATTGGTACAATCTTTTGTCGCCAGCAGCGTACAGTGAAGACAGGGGCGCTGCATTAAATCTTGGCGCGACCTTCAGGAAGTGCAGCTAATCCCGAAATTGTGCGGGCAGCACTTTTGCGTTATCGTAACAGCCATCATCGGCACATGAGGATTCTCACTTGGACTTGATGATCATCGGACGCATCATCCGGCGCTGGGGGTGGATCGCCCTGATCCCAATCGCCATCACTACCGCGCTGACGCTGCCCGCCCTGCTCAACCGTGCCGCGATACCGGGCGGCTTCAGCAAGAGCGTCACCTACAGCGCGGCACAGCAGCTCGAGGCGATCCCGCGCACGGAGGGCGATTATCAGGACATCTGGCTGTCGTCGGAGCTGACCGTCAACGCCTTCACCGAGTGGATTCGTGGCAGCCGCTTCAAGGACGACGTGACCGCCGCCGCCGCCGCTCAGGGCGTCACCCTCGATCCGACGCTGTTCGGGGTGGCAGCGGACAACGCGCGCAGCGTCGGGCGCATCGATATGAGCTATCCCACCTCCGAGGGCATGACGGCAATCGGCGCGGCGGCGATCACCGTGCTGTCCACACGCAGCGCCGACTATTTTGCCCAGTTGGGCGGGCAGCCCGCCGAGGTGACCATTTTGAGCGAGTCGCCCGTCACGGCGGCGCCCGCGCCGATCGCGGATCGCTTCACGCCGATTTTGCGCATTGGCATCGGCGCGCTCGCCGGGATTGGACTGATGGTGATGGCGTATTTCCTCGACCCGACTTTGCGCGGACGTTCCGAGCTGAACGAGGCGGGTGTGCGCGTCCTCGGCACGATTCCGCGCCGTTGATATGACAACCACCCGCGCTGTGCTGATCATAATCACCAGTGTACTTCTGTACGGCGTCGCCGTCGCGCAAAACGTGACCGAGCCGGTGGTGACTACGGTCACGGTCATCGATCGTCCAGAGCGCGCACCTGACGAACGCCCTTTCGAGGCGATCCGCTGGTCATCGACGCGCGCGGACGCCGAACTGCGCCTCCCGCTCGATACCGCCCTGGCAAATGGCGGCTGGCTGGCAACGGGTTACAGCCTGGAGACCTTGTTCGGTCGAGCGGCGCTGGCGGCAGACTCGGTGAGCGCTGATCGCACCGAGCGAACGATCGCGTTTGCCGGACTGTTGCCCGATGATCGCATCATCGTGGTCACGACCACCGCCCCGACAGCCGCGTTTGGCAGCGATGCTATCGACGTTCAGCGCGTCATCGATGATTTCACAGTGAGCAGCGCGCTGGTCCCGACGCTGCGCCGCTATCAGCGCCTATGGAGCGTACCGCTGCCTGATGAATATGAATGGCGTCATATCACGCTGGATGCACGCTACGTCTATGTCGAGCTGCCATCCGCCGTCGATGTGTTCGACGGGACGAATGGCAGTTTGATGCTGACGATCCCGTTCGATGCGCCAGCGCAGGTGAGCGGGTTCACAGCGCTGGACGGGATCGTCTATGTCGGGGATCGGGCGTGCCGCTGCATCCGGCGCACGCGCGTCAGTGACGGGCGCTGGCTCGACCCGATCGGCACATTCGCCGGGGGTGCGCCGATCGGCATCGGACTGATGGACTCGGCGATCATTGCCATCGACGGCAGAGAGGGGATGGGCTACCAGCGGCGAGTCTTCCCGGTACAAGCCGACGGCACAGTCGGACGTGAGCGACCGTCCACACCCTATGACAGCACAGAGGGAGTGATCGCAGTTATGAAGACGCTTGCATACCCCCTGCTGATCGATTCGATCCCGAACGCCCCCGACACGATCAGGGGATGGGACACGGCTGGCGATCGGCTGGCGCTGATCACCAGCGACGGCGTGATGCACCTCCTCAGCGACGCACTCACGCCGATCCGATACGGTTCTGAGCGCCTGAGCGCCCTGACACCCGTCATCGGCACCGTCAGTGCCGATCGCCCATCTCAGGGTTGGGCATGGTCGGGCACAGCCGGGGACATGTGCCTGTACGCCACCGATCTGGCGCGTCCGTTCCAGGACGCGCTCGGCTTGGATATGGCGATCACGGTGCGCGCGTCCGATGGCAGCGTGATCGCGGAAAATGACGATCACGCTTCAGACGGGCTTTACGGTAGTTACGACGCGGCTATCTGTCCGATCGCGCTCGAATCAGGTGAAAATTATGTCGTCGATGTCACCTGGATCGCCGGGGAGGGCGGCTACGCACTGGCGGCGGTGCCGACGCGCACACTCGACTCGTCGGCGCGTGTGCTGCAAACGGACGGTACGATCCTGGAGATGATCCCGACTGAGCGTCATCGCTATGACGCGCGTGCAGGCGACACCCTCACCCTCACCCTGACGGCGCGCGATGGCGATCTCGATCCGGCGCTGGCACTGATCGCGCCCGACGGATCGCTGATCGCCAGCAACGACGACGCGGCTGACCTGACGCTCGGCGTCAACGCGCAGATCGTACAGGCGCGGCTGCCCGTCGATGGCACCTATATCATTGCAGCCGGACGCTGGTCGGGGACAGGGCGCTATGACCTGATCGTCACCAATACCGCGCCTTAGGCATTACCTCGCCCCTCGGCGCGCAGGAAGTACAGCGCGATCGCCAGCACCGCCGCGCTGAACAGTCCGCCGATCAGAAAGCCTGCCGAGACCGCCTGATAGGCGTTGTTGCCTTCCGAGATACCGACCAGCGTCATCAGGATGATGTTCGCCAGCACGCCGATCGCCGCGATGATGGTCGGCGAGAGCCAGCGCCGCCGCACCCCAAGATACATCGTCACCAGGACGACTGCGAATATCAGGAAGAAAAGCCAGCTTGCTGCGTTTTGCATGGTCGTCCTTAAGGTTGCACAGCGAACGAGGGAAATGGGCGCAGAATGGCGCGCACCGGCGAGGCACACGCCGCGTCCAGCTTGAGCGGCAGCGCGATCAACTCGCAGACACCATCGGGCACGCCGCGCAGCATCAGATTTTCCAGATTGGCGATCCCATGCCGCGCCAGCGCCGCATGACCGGGCAGGTCGGCGCTGTCCGCCGCGTCGAACGACGGCGTATCGATCCCGATCAGCACGACGCCGCGATCCGCCAGCCAGTCGATCAGCGTCACGTCGGGATAAGGGAAGCTATCGTCCCAGACCGAGTCGCCCAGATCGCTGATGCGGGTGTGCAGCAGCAGACGCGGGGTGTGAGTCAGATCGAGATCGTCAGGGAGTGCCAATGGGGTGATCGCCCCGGTCTGCACAGCGACTGTGACCACCCGCGCCACGCCAATATAGGGATCGAGCGCCAGCGCCGCCGGATGCACGCCCGCACCGACGTAATGATAAGGTGCGTCGGCGTGCGTGCCGACATGCGGCGTCGTCGTCAGCGTCACCAGATTGACCGAGGCGCCCTCCTCCAGCCGCAGCAGCGGGCGCACGCTGTAAGGCGTATCGCCGGGAAAGACAGCCGTATGCGCCGATACTGTCCGGCTGATGTCGTAGATCATGCCGATCCTCTTGTTTTATGAGCGATGAACGGTCAGCATCGATTATAATAGGATCATGCGAGGATTGCCCCGCGCATTCATTTATAGCCTGCCAATATGTCCCGCCCATCGATGAGAGAAAGTATCACAACCGGATCATGTCATGCGTGTAGAAATGTATACCGAAAAAACAATTGCGCAGTGTCTCGCCGCTATCAACGAGCGAATGCAGGTCAAAGGCACCAACAGCCGTCCCGGTCTTGAAGGCTGGGTCGAGAAAACTGGTGCCTTTTCGCTGAATATCACCACGCCCGTCGTCGGCAAATTCGAGCGGCGCACCACGCTGCACGGCAAGCTGGAAAAAGGCGATGGTCACACCGTCGTTCAGCTCAATGTCCCGGAAGGTGCCGACCGGCGCGGCATGATCCTGATATTCGGCGCTGTAGGGCTGATCGGTCTGGCGTTGATCGGCAGTGGTAACGTGCTGCTGGCGCTGCTGCTGATCCCGCTGGCTGCCTATCTGTACATCCCGATGCGCGGCGACCGTGAAAACAGCGAGTCGCTGGTGAGCGACGTGCAGCGCACGCTGAAAGCGCGCAATACCCCGCCCAAGCGTGTCACGGCGGAAAGAGAAAAGGCGCAGCCTAAAACCGCACTCAAGCCCGCTGCGTCGAAGCTGGCACCCGCCAAGCCGATTGCCAAGACCCCAAGCAGTACCCGTGAGAAAGGCTGACCGTCGTGAGCGATTCGGCTGCTGCAAAAATCTTGATCGAGCGCCGCGACGCGGTGACCGTCATCACGATCAATCGTCCCGAAGTGCGCAACGCGGTCGATCGCGCGGTCATGGATGGGCTGCGCGACGCGCTGACAACCTGTGCCGACGACGGGACGCGCTGCATCGTGCTGACGGGCGCGGGTGGGGCGTTCTCGTCGGGCGCCGATCTCAAGCAGTTGGCACGCGACGGGTTCAGCGCCGATACGACCTTTGCGCTGCTGACCGACTCTTTCGGACCGACCCTGAAGGCATTACGCGGGTTTCCCTATCCGGTGATCGCGGCGGTGGACGGCTATGCCGCCGGGATCGGCTGTGATCTGGCGCTGGCGTGCGATCTGCGCCTGGTGAGCGCACGGGGACGGTTCGCGGAATTGTTCGTGCGCATCGGCTTGATCCCCGACGGCGGCGGCACCTATCTGCTGCCGCGTCTGGTCGGCATCGGCAGAGCGCTGGAGATGATCCTGACCGGCGAAGATGTGGACGCCGAGGAAGCCCTCCGAATCGGCTTGGCGAACAAAATCTACCCGGTCGAGTCGTTCATGCCTGATACCCTGGCATACGCCGACCGCCTCAGCAGGCAGGCACCGGGGTCGCTGCGCCGGAGCAAAGCCGCGCTGCTGGCGGCGCTGGACAGCACTTACGATGAGTCGCTGGCGCGCGAAGCTGCCTGGCAGCACGAAATTTTGTCGTCCGACGACGGGCGCGAAGGCTTTCAGGCGTTTCTGGAAAAACGTGCGCCGCGCTGGACAGGACAATAATCGACGACCCCTGGGAGGACGCATAACCAATCCTGTGTCCGCCTGGTCACAACGTATTGCAGGGAGGCATCACGCTGGGTGCGATTACAACTTGTGTTCAGCGCGCACATAGTCGAGAAATGCCTGACTGCCCACTGTGATCAGGGCGAAGTTGCGATCATGCGTGTTGTCGTAATAGGGATCAGGCACTTCGTCGATGGTGATCTTTCCGGCGAATTTGGCGTAGCTGAGAAACAGATTGATCTCCGCCAGGCTGCCACCCGATGCGCGCCGGACGTAGGACAGATTCTCCCGATCCATCGCCAGCACGTAATCGAAACTGTCCAGGTCGGCACGCTCAATCTGGCGCGCACGACCACTGTAGGCGATCCCGGCGCGGCTGAGGGCTTGCAGCGTGCCGGGATGGGCGGGTTCGGAGACATGATGGCGGCTCGTGCCCGCCGAATCGACCTCGATGTGATCGCTCAAACCAGCACGCGCCACCTGATCGCGCAGGATCGCTTCCGCCATCGGCGAGCGGCAAATGTTGCCCATGCACACAAACAAAATGCGATAAACCTTTTCCGTCACTTTCGTTTCCCTTTATTACGTCGGTGCACCGTCAACCTGATAATTTTACGCTCAAACGCATCAAGTTGATATTCTCCCAAAATCCGACACAGCAGGGCGTTGACCTCCGCAACACGCCGCGCCGCTGATATGCTATGCTTGATCTGTCACTGCGTACATCGATCGGATGGGAACATGCCGAAGGTTTACGAGGAAAGCGGCTATAAATTCATCATCTTCACCAACGATCATGCGCCCGCTCATGTTCACGTACTGTCGCCAGACGGCATGGTTAAAATCGCCCTCGACGACGACGCCACCGTTATCAAGAATACAGGTGTCAAAGCGGGCGATCTCAAGAAAATGCGTAAAATAGTTAGAATCCGGATCGCCAGGTTGCGCGACGGGTGGAATGCTCTCCACCCCGACAAGAAGGTGTAAAGGAGCCTGTATGTTGCCTACATATATCACCGAGCTGCACGCTGACCGCAATGACGCTGTGTCGCTCCAGTTCTATGGCGACGCCCTCTGCATCGCCACCAAAGACGGACGTGAGATTAAGGTGCCTATCGACTGGTTTACGTTCCTCGACCGCGCCACCACGGAACAGCGCAGCAACTTCCAGCTTTACGGACATTCTATTTACTGGCCCGACCTGGAAGATGGTATCGACATGGATGTCATCCTCCTCGGACGCGCCGGGACATAACTGGGAATCAAAACGCCCCGATTTGAAGGCGAACGAACGAAATTGTTCCCGACCATTGAAACGCGGATACCCTGGTGTTTCACCCGCTTTGCAGCGGCAAAAGAAAGCCTGATACGCTTTATCTATAGCATCAGGACTCTAATTTTGCGCATCGGCTTTCATCCAGGGGTGTAGGGATCATCTTCGTTGAGACCCGCAGCGTCGGCGGCTTCGCGTTCATCATCTGCGACTTTTGCCGCTGCTTCGACTTCAGCCGAGGTGGGTGGGACATCGTGTGATGGGGTCGGCTTTTCCTCGGCACCGCCAGCGGGAGTCGGCGCGGCTTTGTCATCGGGCGTCGGCGGCGCGACCTCTGCATCCGTCGGTACGGCTGGCTCGGCAGAGGCTTCAGGGGTACGTGTGACAGCCGCGCCAAAGGGCGCCGCGTCGTCGATCATATCGGGACGAGTCATGGTAATTTTCCCATCGATAAAGGCGCCTTCTTCGGTCGTGAGCGCTTCGGCGTGAATATCACCCCACACCCGCCCGGTGCGCAAAATCTGCACTTTTTTGCCGCTGACATTGCCGCGTACTGCGCCCGCGATCGAGATGTTGCGCGCGTTGACATCGGCGTTGATGCGTGCCGTCTCTCCGACGAGGACGTTGCCGCTGATCTCCAGCGTGCCAGAAAAATTCCCGTCCAGGCGGACATTGGCGCTGCTGCGTAAATGCCCTTCTAAAATGCTGTTGGCGCCCAGTACGGTCTCGAAACCGACGGGCTGCTGTGCCGAGACCGCGATCGTCGGTTTGCGCTCACCGGTCGGTGCCGGGACGGGCGGAATATCACCGCTCTTGCGACTGCTGAAAAAGGACATAGGACGCCCCACCTCGTACATGGAGGACAGTCTCATAATTATGCGCCAATCGTCGGGACGTGTAAATGTACAGGTGGCTCATGTTGGGCTAAACGACTGACCGAACATCATCCAAAATCGGAAGCATTGTTATAGGTCACTACGCCCCGCATTCGCGGGGACGTGTAACAATGCGTCCGTTCAAAGAGTTTCGACCACTGCGCCAGACAGCGTAGGGAATTCGGCAGGATTGGTGTCTAGACAGCCGATCGGATTGTGTTATGCTTCACTAAGCGAAACGTTTCACATTCTTCAGCCAGCACACTCACACCCTCAAAGGATTCACCAAGCCATGAATGCTGTGGTCGGCGGACACGCTCAGACAGAGCGGCGTAATTACGCGCATTTGGTCTATGACATTGCCTGGTTTGGGCTGGCACTCGCCGCGACCTCACGCTTTCTATCGGTTTACGCGATTCGGCTGGGCGCGACTCCGATCGACCTCGGCTGGATCGCCGCACTGCCCGCGCTGATGCTGCTGATCTTTTCCAGCTTTGCGGTCTGGTGGCTGCATCATTTCAAAAGCACACGCGCCGCGCTGATGCTGCCGGGTTTTGCTTTCCGGCTGCTGTTCCTGCTGCCGATGTTCGCGCCGCTGCTGCCCCCGCGCTGGCGTCCGCTGTGGTTGATCATTGGCGCCAGTCTGCCGGCGATCGGACAGGGAATCGCGGGCGTCATCTTCATCATCCAGCTGCGTCAGGTGATCCCGGACACGCGTATGGCATCGTTGATGGGACGGCGTTCGCTGGCGTTGAATATCTCGGTGGCGATCGGCGCGCTCGGCTTTGGTCTGCTGCTGGAACAAGTGGCGTTTCCGCTCAATTATCAACTGATGTTCGGCATCGCTTTCCTGTTTGCGATGGTGAGCTGGTGGCATGTCTGGAGGCTGCGCGTACTGTCTCCGACCGCGACCGACGTTGTGCCTGTCGCGCCCCTTCAGCCGCGCACCAACCCCTGGCGCAATGCCAATTTCCGCTCGGTGGCGTTGATCACAGGCATCCTGCATCTGGCATTCTTCGCCATTGCCCCGATCATTCCGCTGTTTTTAGTCAGACGGCTGGATGCGACGGAAGGCTTCATGGCGGTCTTTGGCATGATGGAGCTCGTCGGCGGCGCGCTGTTCTCGATCCTGGCGCCACGCCTGATCCAGCGCTTTGGCACGCGCTCGGTGATGGCGCTGGCGATGGTGGCGACCGGGTTCTCGGCGTTGATCATCGCCTGGGCGCCGAGCCTGACGGTCACGCTGATCGCGGCGGCGCTGTCCGGCGCGGCATGGACGGCGGCGGCATCGGTCGGCTTGATGTCCTATTTCATGGAGCGCACGCCGAACGGCGAGACCGAGAGCTACTCGGTCGCCTTTCATCAGGCGATCGGGCTGACCATGTTCATCGGTCCAATGATCGGAAGCGCGCTGGCAAACAATGGCGCCGATCTGGTGTCGATCCTGGTGTTAGGCGCCGGGGTGCGTTTTGTCGCCGGGCTGCTTCTGAGTCCACATATCCGATTGAGACGGGCTGCGGACAATGCCAGCATTGTCCCTGGAAATGGCGGAATTTAGTCCACTTCCTCACATTAAAACCGTATTTTGCCAGGCGTAGGGGTTGGCGTGCCAAACCCTACGCACGCCAACTGTACACCCCAATGCCAGCCAGTATCCCTGCCCCCGCCCACAGTGGCGCGCGCGTGAGCATCTCGACGATCATCCCCAACGGATAATCCGGCACCGGGTGCCCGTGCCAGCCGGTCTTGACCAGCATCAGCAGCGCGGCGATCAGCGCCGCCGCCACCCCGACGGCAGCACCGCGCACCATCGGCAGCATCCGCCATGCCCGACGATCCTTCTCAGCGCCTGGGCGAATCGGACTCAGCACGATCAGCAGCGCGCCGATCCAGCCCAGCAGCGCGGGTGCCAGCGAGTTGGCATCTTCCAGACTCAGCCACACCAGCAGCGCGACCGCGTAGGCACCGATGGCAGCCGCGCGCGGACGGAGGAGCGACATGTTACAGCGGTGACCCTGGCTCGCGCGTGTGCGGCTCGTCGGCAGCCCCATTCGCGCCATTGACGGACGGGCTGTCCGTCGAGGGTGTCCGCGCCTTGCTGCTATCGCGCACCTGCTCGAACCGGAAGACGTGCGCCTCGAACGGATCGAGGATGATCGTCAGCCCTTCGCTGGTCATGCTGCCGCCGTGACGCTGATATTCCGAGCTGTCGATCACGTCGTACAGGCGCCAGATGCGCCCATCGAGCCATGTCCAATACGAGAGATCGACCCGTCCGTGCGAGCCGTGCTGAGTCATGTTGACCACGATCAGCCGATAATCGCCGCTCTGGGGATCGCGCCAGCCATACGCCAGCAGATTCCAGTGGGTGATGTCGCCGGGATCGAGCGGTACCACGTTGAACAGCGTCCACACCCCGCGCTGATAGATCGGAGACCGAATCTCTTTGAGCAAGCGGTTGTACAGCCCTTCGAGATCGCGCCGTTCTACCTCGTCTGGCTGGCGCTTGATCTGCACGGGCAGCTTGACCCGCCGCCCGGTGAACTGCCCATCGTGCAGCAGCACCGCCCCTGGCAGTGTGCAGATCAGGGTCGCGGCGGGTACGCTGCGCCGCGCGCCCAGGGTATCGTAGGCACGCTTCTCGTCGTGATTCTCGATGAAGCGGATCATGTGCTTCTGGTAACGGACTTCCGCTTCGAGATGCTGGCGTAATTTCTGCACGTCGCCCTCGATGATGCGATCGTACAGCACCTTGTCGTAGGCATAGTCGAACCCCTGGGTGATCAGCTCGTACTCTTTGCCCCAGTACGCCTCGGCGACGAAAATAAAATCGGGGTAGTATTTCTTGACGCCCCCGATCATCTCTTTCCAGTATTCTTTGGTCGGGATATCGCCGACGTGCCCGTGCCAGGTGGTGGCGAAAACCTCGTTGATCATCAGCATCGCCATGTCGCAGCGCACCGCGTCGCACTGCTTGGCGATGTCGATCAGCGTGCGCAGGATCGCCTTGCGCAGCGTCGGGCTGAAGACGTTCAACTGCGCAGTGTCCGACCAGCCGGGCCAGAGCGGATCGCGCCCGTGCGCATAGACGCGCTGCCCCCCTTTTTTGCTGGTGTGAAAGTAAAAGTCGCTCGGTCGGCGTGCTACATCGTCGGGTGTGCCAGGGATAAAATAATCAGGATGGGTGTCGAGCCAGGGGTGATCGAACGAAACATGATTGGGCACAAAGTCCAGCATCAGCGTCAGACCGCGCCGCCGTAACCGTTTACGCAGCGCAGCGAGTCCATCCCTGCCGCCGATGCGTTCATCGACCTCGTAGTCGTAGAGCGCATATGCCGACCCGACCACATCGTCATCGATGACATCGGGCAGCGCGCCGCGATACTCGTGCTTGTACTTGAGGGCATTTTGCCGCCCCGCCGGGCTGCGCTGCCAGACCCCCATCATCCAGACCATATCGACGCCGGGACGGGCTATTGTGTCCAGCTCGACATCGGGGATATTGTGCAGGGTGATCGTCTCGCCATAACGTCGGCTCATGGTATTGAGCCATACCCAGGTGTTGATCTGGTACACGAATAAACGGTCGATATCTGTCGGCATGGCGCGACGATCGTCCTCTACAGCACTGGCAGTGGCATTCAGGGTCATGTGCAGGGATGCCCATATTCTAGACAATGAAGTCAAAAAAGCGCCAAAAAATGTGCGCAGTTCAGTTTGTGACACAGTGTCAGCCTCGTCCGTAGACATTTATCGCAGACGACGCCATAATACGTCAAAATTGCCGCTTCTGGGAGAACTAAAAAGCCTATGTCCAATAACCCATATTTCGTGACTCCCGCCCAGGCGGGACAGAATCCGCTGTCGTTCGGCGGATTTCGCCGCACGATGGGCACCACCGACCACATGATGCTGCTGGAAATCTATCTGCCGCGCGAGACGGTCGTGCCTCTACATCAGCACATTCACGATCAGGTCGGCTACATCGTGCATGGGCGCTTCGAGCTGACGGTCGATGGCAGCACACAGATTTTGAACCCTGGCGACAGCTACGCCGTGCCCGGCAACATGCCCCATAGTGGGCGCGCAGTGGTCGATACGGTGCTGGTGGAGATTTTCAGCCCGCCGCGCGAGGAATTCCGCGATCCGGTAGCGGAATAGCGACTCACGGCGCGGTCGGTCGCGCCGTGAAAAACCAGGTAATGCGCGTGATGAATCTCAGTGAATCACGAATTCAGCACGACCATACGGACGCATAACAATGCGTCCGTAGAGAAAATCGTGATTTACTGAATCTGGCGATTTACATTCCGTTGTAGATTATCGACCTATTTCACGTCGTGCCAGGCGGTATGCACTTCGGTGCGCCCCGCCTTCATCGCGCGTAACAGCGCATCCTGATCGACCGGGATCGAGAACACGCGCACGCCGACCGCGTTGTAGATGCCGTTGACGATCGCCGGGGTGGTATTGATCGATGGAATCTCACCGACCCCCTTCGCCCCATACGGTCCCTCGCTGGCGCGATCCTCGACCAGCCGCGAGATAATTTCCGGCGCGTGCGTGATCCCTGGCATCTTGTAGCGCGACAGCAGCCGCGACCAGGGCACGCCGTCCTCGATGATGAACGACTCGGTCAGACAGTTGCCCAATGCCATGACGATACCGCCCTCGATCTGACCCTGAAGCATCAGCGGATTGATCGCCCGTCCGATGTCGGTGCTGCTCAGTATTTTAGGGACACGCACCTCGCCTGTGTCGAGATCGACCTCGACCAGCGCCGCCTGAGTCGCGTAGCTGAAAGCGAAGTGCATATCGCCGCCCTCACCGAGCGGCTGCGTCTTCGGCGCCCAGTACTCGTGACGGGTGCGCGGCTGCAACCCGGTCTGCTTCATGAAGCGGACGACCTCCCCCACCTCGACACTGTGCCCGTTGAAGCGCATCAGCCCTTCTTCGTAGCGGATCATGTCTGGCGCCATGTCCACCAGCTCGGCGGCGGACTGTGCCAGCGCGTCGCGCAGCGCGGACGCGGCGAGCCGGGCGGCGTTGCCGGTCATGAAGGTCTGGCGCGATGCGGTCGTCGGTCCGCCGTTGGGGGTGAGATCGGTGTCGCACAGCAGCACGCGCACACGGTCATACGGGATGTGCAGTTCTTCGGCGGCGCACTGTGCGACGACGTGCGCGATCCCCTGTCCCATGTCGGCGGAGGCGGTGCGCACCTCGACCGTGCCGTCCTCGAACGCCTCGATCTCCACTTCCGACTTGTCCGGGGCGCCGCCGCCGAGTCCGGTATTCTTGTAGGCACAGGCGATCCCCCAGGCATAGGCTTTGTTACCCTCACGCCATGCCCACTTGAAGCCTGATCCGTTGTGGTGCGCCTCCATGTCGCGGGTGACATCCTCGATCGTCTGGAGCAGACCGACCGACTCGCGCAAGACCTGTCCGGTCGCGGTGGTCACGCCGACCTTTTGCGCGTTGATGCGGCGCAGCTCGATCGCGTCCATACCGATCGCCTCGGCGATCATGTCCATATTCTGCTCGACCGCGAACGCCGACTGGGTGACGCCAAAGCCGCGAAAGGCGCCCGACGGGACGTTATTGGTGTACATGGCATAGCAATCGATACGCGCATTGGGCACGCTGTACGGACCGGTCGCGTGGGTGGTGGCGCGCGTCATCACCTTGTCGGACAGCGAGGCATAGGCGCCGCCGTCGCCGTACAATTCGGCTTGCACAGCGGTCAGCTTGCCGTCGCGGGTGGCGCCCGTCTTGATGCGAATGATGGTGGCATGGCGCTTGGGGTGGAAGATCAGCGATTCCTGGCGCGTGTACAGCATCTTGACCGGGCGCCCGGTGACGTTCGCCAGCATCGAGACGTGAATTTGCCCGGCAATGTCCTCTTTGCCGCCAAAGCCTCCGCCGATCAGCGTACCGATCACGCGCACATCGGTCTCAACCAGGTTCATCGCGCGGGCGATCTGATTGCGATCCTGATAGGGAATCTGCGATCCGACGTAGACCGTCAGCTTGTCGTGTTCGCCATAGCCCGCCGGGATACCGATGGCGCATTCCGGCTCCAGGAAGGCGTGTTCGGTCGTCGGCGTGCGGTACTCGTGTTCGACGATCACGTCCGCCGCCGCGAACCCGGCGTCGATGTCGCCGTGCCGGACTTTGATGTGCTTGAGCAGATTGCCCGTCGGGTGATTCTCGTGCAGGATCGGCGCATCGGGTGTGTGCGCATATTCCGGGTCAGCGACGACGGGCAGCGGCTCGTACTCGACCTCGATCAGCGTCAGAGCGAGCGCGGCGATGCTATCGGTGTCGGCGGCGACGATGGCGACCGCATCGCCCGTGTAGCGCACCTTGTCGGCGCACAGCACGGGCCAGTCACGGTGCACCAGCCCATGCAGGTTTTCGCCAGGCACATCGGCGGCGGTCAGCACAGCATGGACGCCGGGCAGCGCCTTTGCCGCGTCCGTCCTGATTCCCAGGATGCGCGCGTGCGGATAGGGCGATCGCAGCGTGAGCGCGGTCAACATGCCCTCGAAGACAAAATCGTCGGTGAACATGGCGGCGCCCGTCACCTTGTCGTAGACCTGCTGCGGCTCGACCGATCGGCTGATCACCTCCATCGGCTCGGACACCACCGGATCGTTGACGGGCAGCGGCGCCAGTCCGCGCTTTTCGCGTGCCGCCGACTCGATCGCCGCCAGCACGCTGGTGTAACCTGTGCAGCGGCAGAAAGTATCCTTGAGCGCGTGCCTGATCTCGTCCTGCGACGGATCGGCGTTTTCCTCCAGCAGCGCCGCCGAGGTCATGATCAAACCGGGCGTGCAGTAGCCGCACTGCACCGCGCCATGCCTGACGAAATTGCTTTGCAGCGGATGCAGCGTCTCGCCGTCCGCCAGACCTTCGATGGTGGTGACCGCGCGCCCCTGTGCTTTGTACGCCGGGTAGATGCACGAATCGACCGGGATACCATCGACCAATACGGTGCAAATGCCGCATTCCGCCTCTTCACAGCCGATCTTGGTGCCCGTCAATCCCAGGTCGAGGCGCAGAAAATGCGCCAGCGTGCGCGAGGGATCGACCGCGCGCTCGATCGGCTGTCCGTTTACAGTGATGTGCAGTGTCGTCGTCATCAGTTTTTTCCTTCGGACGCATCGTTATGCGTCCCTACGACCGTCGTTTGTAGGGACGTATAACAATACGTCCGTATAGTGTCTGCGATGCACCGGCAAAAAATCACCGGGCGCGGGCGATGGCTGAGGTGAGCGTGCGTCTGAGCAGCACGGCGATCATCTCCTGACGGTATTCGGAGGTGGCACGGTACTTGCTGGTGCGCGGGTGCAAGGTCGTCTGCGCGTAGGACGCGACTCGATCGATCGTGGTCTCGTCCGCCGCCTGACCGAGCAGCGCCGCCTCGACCTCGGTCGCGCGTACCGGAGTCGGTGCGACCGGGGCGATCACCACCCGCGCGTCCGCGATCGTGGTGCGCGAGTCGTCGAGCCGCAGCCAGACCGCACAGCCCATGATTGGCAGCGCCACCCCTTGCGGACGCATGATCCGCGAAAACGCGGTCGCTTCGCCGGGGACACACGGCGTGAAACGCAGCCGCAGCAGCAGGTCGCGCGTCGGGTCGAGCAGCGAGTCGCCCGCGCCGCGATAGACCGCCGCGATCGGCAGCCAGCGCCGTTCGCCGTCGTGAACGGCTTCGACCTCGGCGTCGAGCGCCACCAGCGAAATGGTGCCGTCGCCCGCTGGGAGCGCGTGCGCGACATTGCCGCCGAGCGTTGCTACGTTGCGCACCTGCGGCCCGCCGACGACACCGCAGCTCTCGACCAGACACGCCGCCGCTTCTTTCAGCCGCGCCGACGCGACGATCTGCGCATGTGTCACCCCGGCGCCGATGACGATCCGCCCGTCGGACTCGCTGATTTGGCACAGGTCGGGGATATGGGTGATGTCGATCAGCGCCTCGGCAGCCGGGACGCCGTCCGCGCGCGCATCGACCAGCAGGTCGGTGCCGCCCGCGACGATGCGTCCCTGTCCGCTGTAGCGACCGAGCAGGTCGATCGCCTCGTCGATGGTGGTGGGCGTGTGGTAGTGATTCCAGTATTTCATCGTATGCTTTCTGTATTTTCTGCTGTATTTTCTAGTATGTGCGCCGTCAGGGTCGTGCCTGCCATGAGCGCGCCAATCTGTCCGACCGTCGCGTCGGCGCGATCGACCATGCCGACGATCTGCCCCTCGTACATCACGGCGATGCGGTCGGACAGCGCCATGATCTCGTCCAGGTCTTCCGAGATCAACAGGATCGCTGTCCCGCGCGCCCGTTCTTCGAGCAGACGGCGGTGGATCGCCTCGGTCGCACCAATATCGACACCGCGCGTCGGCTGCGCGGCGACGAGCAGGCGCGGCGATCGCGCCAGTTCACGCGCCAGGATCAACTTTTGAATATTACCACCCGACAGCGCCTTGATTGGGGTATCGGTGCCGGGCGTTTTGATGGCGTAGATGCGGATGGCGTCGGCACATGCCGCCCGGATCGCCGTGAAATTCAAGAGCAAGCGTCCACGCGCAAGCGGTTGGCGGTCGTGGTTCTGCAAAATGTAATTTTCCGCACAGGTCATCTGCGCGATCGCGCCGTCGATCATGCGCTCTTCGGGAATGTACGCCGCCCCCAACGCTTTGATGTGCGCAGGCGACCTGCCGGTGACATTGACCCCGCCGATGGCGACCGTCCCGCGCTGCGTCGAACGCAAGCCGACGATCGCCTCCGCCAGTTCGCGCTGCCCGTTGCCCGACACCCCCGCCACGCCGACGATCTCACCCGCGCACACGTCCAGCGCGACCCCGCGCAAGCCGGGTTCGCCGCGCTCATTGAGGGCGTGCAGATCGGTCACCATCAGACGGCGTTCGCCCGCCGTGCCGGGTTGACGCACATAGTCGAACAGGATCGGACGCCCCACCATCATCTGTGCCAGTCCCGCCCGCGTCGCGCCCCTCGTCGGCACGGTGTCGATGCGGCGTCCGTCGCGCAGCACGGTGATGCGGTCGGTAATCGCCAGCACTTCGCCCAGTTTGTGCGAGATGAAGACGATACCGATCCCGTCGGATGTCATCTGACGCAGCACGACGAACAGGTCATCGGCTTCACCAGGCGTCAGCACCGCCGTCGGCTCGTCCAGGATTAACAGTGCCGCGCCTTTATAGAGCGCACGCAGCAGTTCGACGCGCTGCTGTTCTCCGACCGCCAGCGTCCCGGCGACGGCGTGCGGATCGACCTTCAGATGATAGCGCTCGGACAGCGCGCGCAGCCGCCGCGCGATCACATCGGTGTCCAGCAGCCAGCCACGCGACGACCTGAGACCGAGCGCGACATTTTCCGCGACGGTCAGCGACGGCACCAGCATGAAATGCTGATGCACCATGCCGATGCCGCGCCCGATCGCCTCGTGCGGCGTGCGCAGCCTGATCGGTTCGCCGTCGAGGGCGATCGTCCCGGCGTCCGGCTGGTGCAAGCCGTAGAGGATTTTCATCAGCGTACTCTTGCCCGCGCCATTTTCACCGAGCAGCGCGTGAACCTCACCCGCGCGCACCTCGAAATCGACGCCATCGACCGCCAGCACGCCGGGAAAGCGCTTGACGATGCCGCGCATGTGCAGGCTGGCGATAGGGGGTAAGGGTGCTGTGTCGTGCCGAGTCGCCATGCGTGCGTCAGTCCTGAACCTTTGATCGCCAAGTATAGCGAAAAATGCGCACAGCGGCGCAGTCATGATCCACAAGTTGCAAGGTGGAAAAGATGGGGGATTGAACATAGTAGAGTGATGCGCCGCAAAAACCGACAACTTCTGAGCGAATCAGGCAAGCTTAAGCTGCTTGCGGTCTGCTGCAACGTTTGGCAACCAACCACGACGAGTGGACTAGAACGGATTAGGTCAGCGTTATCATGCGTTTCGCAGACGTTTCCATAGACTGTAAGTAAACGCTCTGACAATCTATCTTCAGGAGTTCCATATGTATTTTCATGTGCAGCGCTTGATCAATGACATCGTACCCGACGAACCCGATCCCCAGGCAGCGAATCTGCTGCAAGAGGGACTCGGTGGTCAGTTTGGCGAGATGCGCACGATGATGCAGTATTTCTTCCAGACCTTCAATGCACGGGGGAACGCCAAGCCTTTTAAGGACCTCATTCACGGGATCGGCATTGAAGAGATCAGTCATGTCGAGCTGATCGCCACCACCATTACTCACTTGCTCGATGGATCGCCCCGGTATAAAGGCGGAAAATTTGATGCGCCCGCTGCCGGCGGCAGCACCCCTTTAGAGGTCGCGCGTGAAGCGCAGAACCCGCATCACTTCATCGCATCCAATCAGGGCGCGATGCCCGTCGATGCCGTCGGAAATCCCTGGTCGGGATCATATGTCTACGCCAGCGGAAACCTGGTACTCGATCTGCTATATAACGTCATGCTGGAATCGACCGGTCGGCTGCAAAAATGCCGCATTTACGAGATGACCGAGAATAAGACCGCCCGTGCAACCATCTCTTATCTGATTGTGCGTGATCACGCCCACGAGCTGGCATTCGCCAAAGCCCTTGAAGTCCTGGGTGTCAACTGGGGCAAGGTGCTGCCGATCCCCAACTTTGATGCGAGCCAATATCCTGAGGTGAAGAAGCTGATGGATGACGGATTGCACCTGCGCCAGCACCATTGGCGTTTGGACAGCTCGGAAATGGGCAAGATTTTCCAGGGTGAGGCGCCGACTCACAACGGCGATCAACTCAAGATGGACGACGCGCCGCCGGAAGGCGTCCCGTTCACCGATCTGCCCGAACGACCTGAGTCCTACAGTCCGGGACTCACGCCTGAACTCATGGCACTGGTTGAAGAAGCCGGCAAAATGTCTGGCGCATTCAAGAGCGCTCAAACCACGAATAAGCGTTAGCCTGCCCGATGTGCAATCAGCACGCCCTCCCCTGCACAGTTGCAGGGGAGGGCAAACAGAGCCTTTAATCGCCAGCTTCCGGCGTCGCTTCCATCATTTCAGGTAGTGTCATAATCTCGCCCGCGATGATCCCTATAGCCATTGATGTAGCCGCCCTGATCGGACGCAGCGGTGTAGGCGAACACGTTGTCCAGCCCAAAAGTATTCATGTCAGTGCCCCAGGCGAATAACACTTCCAGGAATTCCGTCGCTAATTCCTCGACGATCGAGCCGTACTGCGATCCGTGCGCGATCACCAGATCGTACTCGCCCGTTGAGCGGACAGCGGGGCGATCACCAGCAGCAGAGCGATCACGACGACGAAAAATCGGAATTTCATGAGACTAGCCTACATTGTAGAAAGCGGTCATGTCGGTTGGCGCTGCCATCGGATCAGTCTCATGTGTTCGATCGATAGGGTGCGGCAGGGCTTCAGGGCAGAGTCAGCGGGGGACCCAACAGCGCCATGCCATGCCTGTGCCACAGCTCGGCATCCTGCGGGGGCATGGCATTCGCTTTCGTCACCTCGCGGAAGAACGCCTCCATCATGCCGGCTGGCGTGAAACTGATCAGGATCTTTCCGGCGGTTTCGCCTGTCGAAGCCCACACATGGGGCACCTGGCGCCGTGCCAGCAGACAGTCCCCCGGTTTCAGGTGCGTAGTCTCGTGCCCGACCTCGAACGTGAACTCACCGTCAATACAATAGAAGAATTCATCCTGTTCATAATGCAGATGACGTGCGGGACCGCCGGGCTTGTGAAAGGTATTCTCAATAACCAGCAGTCCGCTGCTATCCTGCGGGACGACTTTGAAGGCGATCGCGCTAATTCCTAATCCCCGATGTTCGTCAAACCGATCCTCACCCGCGCTCACTCGAATCATGGCTGGGAACGAAGGAAGCGACGCTGTATGGTCATTCACCACAAGGCACCTCAACAATTGATTTCTATAGTATAGCGCAGTCGGGATGCGGCGTTCCAGCGGTGTGCTTTCATGGGGGGCATCACCATCCGGGGCACGGCGTGCGCCATGCCCCGCTGCGATGATGACTCGTGATTTACCCCGTCGCTGTCGCTTCCGGCGTCGCTTCCATCATTTCAGGCAGCGTCATGATCTCGCCCGCGATGATCCCTGCCGTCAGGGTCTCGATCGTCTCCAGCACCATCACCATATCCTCGTCGGACATCAGCTCGCTGACCACCATCTCCAGCCCGCCATTTTCCAGCGTGATGGTGTAAGACTCGCCGCCGAGCGTGCCTTCGCCGATCTTGGCGATCATATCTTTCAGGATCACGTCGAAGCGGTAGACCTGGAACGCCACGCCCGCCCCCTCGGACAAGTCCGCCTGGCTCGACTGTGTGCCGAACCACGCCAGTTCGTTTTCCAGCGCCACGCCGATCGGTCCCACCACCATCTGCGCGGTGCCCGTCAGCACGTCGGCGCCGTTGGCGACGAAGGCGTTGGCGGCTTCGGTCGCCAGCGGCACATCGCTGAACGACTGAATGTAGGTGACGTTGACCTCGACATCGGGGTTGGCAGCCAGCGCGCCGACCTGGAAGCCGTCCACGTACAGCTTGGCGTCACCGACCTCGATGGGTCCGACCACGCCGATGCTGCCGCTCTCGCTGATCATCGCCGCCAGATAGCCATTGATGTAGCCGCCCTGATCGGACGCAGCGGTGTAGGCGAACACGTTGTCCAGCCCAAAAGTATTCACGTCGGTGCCCCAGGCGAACGACACTTCCGGGAATTCCGCCGCTAATTCTTCGACGATCGAGCCGTACTGCGATCCGTGCGCGATCACCAGATCGTACTCGCCCGACGACGCCCACTCGCGCAGCGCCACCGCCGCGTCATCGACGATGAACGTCCCTTCCTGGAATGTGAACTCGAACGCTTCGCCCATTTCCTCATCCAGCAGCGTCAGCGCGTCGAACATGCTCTGGCTGAAGGCGAGATCGGTGGTGGCGCTGGGCGCGACGGCTGCCACGCTGAACACGTCATCCTGTGCGGACAACGGGACGATCGCCAGCGCGATCGCGGCGAACACGAACAGCACGACGAGAGCAAAACGGGATTTCATGGGTACAGCCTCCAGTGATAGGCGGTTCTCGATAAAGATGTCTCACCCGCCTCGATCGAACGGCTTGGTCAGCGCGGTCGGCTTGTCCGTCCCTTTCGAGGCGAAGATCAACGCAAGGAGTGTGATGACATAGGGTGCCATGACGGCGAACTCGGCTGGGATGTCGATGCCGATCGCGCTCATCTGCAGTTGCAGCGCGTTGACAAAGCTGAACAGCAGCGCGCCGATCAGCACCCCGATCGGACGCCAGCGCCCAAAGTAGACCAACGCCACCGCGATGAAACCGAGTCCGCTGGTCAGATTTTGCTGGAACACCTTGAGCAGCGCCACCGATAGCGATGCCCCCGCCAGTCCTGCCAGCATCCCGCCCACCGTCACCGTGATGATGCGCACGCGCGCCACCTTGATGCCCATCGCATCGGCGGCGGCGGGATTCTGCCCGACCGCCCGGATCATCAAACCGAAGGGCGTGCGATTGAGGACGAACAGCGCCAGCGGCACCAGCGCGAAGGCGACGTAGACCAGCAGGTTGTGATTGAAGAAAATCTCCCCAATACCGAGGAATTGAATCTCGGACAGGATCGGGATAGGCAGCCTGGGGAAACCGTCGATCGCGCGCGGCGTGCCGACGAGCTGTTGAAACAGCAGCTCACTCATGCCCAATCCGAACAGATACATCCCGATCCCGGCAATTCCCTGTTCTGCTTTCAGGATCACGCACACCAGCGCCATCACCAGTCCCATCGCCGCGCCGACGCCCAATGCCGCCAGCACTGCCAGCGCCAGATTCCCAGTCGTCAGGGCGGCATAATACCCGCAGAAAGCGCCCATCAGCATGATGCCGTCGAGTCCCAGATTGAGGACGCCGCTGCGCTGTCCGAACATCTCGCCGATCCCCGCGAACATATAGGGAGTCGCCAGCCGGATCGCGGAGGCAAACACGCTCGCCGTCAGAATATTTTCGATCATGATCCTGCCTCTGGCAGAGGTGCTGACGCGATCGGCGCTGCGGGGGGCGGGTTCGCACGCGCTCGCTGGCGCGCCTGAACAAAAATCCGACTGCTGACCACGAACACCACGATCACGCCGTTGATGGTCGTCACCAGCGCCGCCGGGATGCCGACCGCCCGCTGCATCGTCTGCGCGCCGACTAAAAGTCCGCCAAAGAAGATCGACGCCGGGATCGCGCCGATGGGATTGAGTCCGCCGAACAGCGCCGCCACGATGCCGTTGAAGCCGGCGCCGCCTGTGAATCCGCCCGGCGAACCGTCGGTTTGCAGCCTGTATTGCAAGCCCAGCACCTGCACCGCCCCTGCCAAGCCCGCGCAGCCGCCGGACAGGAACATAGCCAGGATCATCTGCCGTCCGACCGCGATCCCGGCATAGCGCGCCGCTCGTTCGTTGTAGCCGACCGCGCGTATGCGGTAGCCGATGGTCGTGCGCCACAGCACAAAGGTCATTACCAGCGCCAGCGCGACCGCGATCAGCAAGCCGATATGCAGGCGGGTGCGGTCGAACAGCGGCGGATCGATCAGTCCGGGGATGCCGATCGCCAGGCGGGGCAGTTCTGCCAGCTCGACGATGCGCGCGGTCTTGGGGATGTTGTTCATGCCCGCTTCAGTGGGATCGAGCAGGATGCCGTTGAGCAGAAAATTCATGATCTGCACAGCGATCTGATTGAGCATGATCGTGCTGAGAATTTCGTTGACGCTGAAACGCGCTTTTAGAAAGCCCGCCAATCCGCCATAGATGCCGCCCGCGACGAATCCCGCCGCCAGCGCCAGCGGGATCGTCCATCCACCGAGTGTCGCGCCGAATGCCAGCGCCGTCGATACCCCGCCGAGCGCACCGATAATCATCTGTCCTTCGCCGCCGATATTGACCACGCTGGCGCGAAAAGCGATGCACACCCCGATCGCCACGAACAGGATCGGAATTGCCTTGACCAGCGTCTCGGCTGCCGCGTTGGGGCTGCCAAACGCACCTTGAAAGAGGGCGCTGTAGGCAGCGCCGACATCGGCGTCCAGCGCCAGCAGCAGCAGCGACGCGGCTGCCAGCGCTGCGATCAGGGCGAGCACCAGCGGGGCGGATTGGGCGAGTCGGTCGGTCAGGCTGCGCAGCGCGATCGGCATCGTGGGCAATTTCCAGACGGCTAATCAACCCTGATCATAGCGCGTCATGGCGTGTTGTAACTTGACGAACTCACCAATGTTGCGCCGCCCTGTTGGGACGATCGGCACAAGCTGACAGGGCTTGGCACGCCAAACCCGTCCTGGCTGTCGCTACACGCCGACATCGCGCCGATTGAACGCCAGCACCCCGCCGCCGAGCAGGGCGGCGCTCACGACGAGCAGCAGCACGACATTGCCCAGATTCAACCCATCGCGGATGACGAACACGCCATCATAGTAGCGGAACAGCGAGAATGTCCGCAGCGTGCCGAACAACGTGCCTGGCGCGGCGACCGCCAGAATATCGATGACGTAGCTGACGATGACCACCACTGCCGCGATCGTCAGCACGCGGCTGCGATTGCCGATCAGTCCGCCCAGAAACACGGTCAGAGTCAGGATCAGCAGCGAACCCGGCAAAATATTGAGCGTGCCAACCGCGATCCTGCCCATGTCGATCGGCAGTGCCGGCGTCGCGGCGATACCGCCCGCGATGCACAGCAGCGTCAGCACGACCACGCCACATGTGAGCAGCGCAAAGGCGGCAGTCTTTTCCAATATCAGGCGCGTCCGCGTCACGGGCAGGCTCAACAATACGTCCATTTGTCCGCGATCTTCCTCGTTGGCGGTCACCTGCAAGCCGACGCCGATGGTGTACGCGGCGAAGACCACCAGCGCAAAGCTGAAAAACTGCGATGCCAGATAGCCTTCCGCCGTCGCCATATACTGCGCATCACCGCCCGCGAACGCCTGCACGAAAAAGGGCGGCAGCGTCTCCATCAGATCGGCGATCTGTTGCAGCGAGTCGACATCCTGCAACACCAGCGCCTGCGTGGCGCCGAGCAGCCCGATCCCGATGCCCCAGAACAGCATCCCGCGCCAGTGCCGACGCAGTGTCTCTGCGAATACAGCCAGTGTCGCGCCGTTCATAATTCGTCCCCTTCCTTGTGATCGTAGAATTTCAGGAAAATCTCCTCTAACGACGGTTTGTCGATGTCCATTGTCACGACGCTCTGTCCGGCGAGTACGGCGAGCAGCGGGTCAAATGCACCAGCATACTGAAATGCCGTCAATGCGCCGTCGCGCCTAAAACTGCTGACTCCAGGCAGGGTACTCAAGGCAGCGCCGCCATCGGCATGTGCGAATCGGACAGTGACATGGCGAAAATCGTCGTGCATCAGTTCATCGACGCGCTGCACCGCCTGCAACACCCCACTGCGCAGAATGGCGACACGATCGCAGATCGCCTGTACTTCACTGAGGATATGAGAGGACAAAAAGACAGTCCGCCCTTCGGCGCGTGCCTCGCGCACCAATTCGTAGAAAATCTGCTGCATCAGTGGATCGAGTCCGCTGGTCGGCTCGTCCAGGATCAGCAGATCGGGCTTGTTCATCATCGCCAGGATCAAGCCGAGCTTGCGCTTGTTGCCCGTTGAATAGGCTTTGACGCGCTTGGTGAGATCGAATTTCAGACGTTCCGCCAGCGCGCGCACGGTCGGCATATCGACACCGCCGCGCACCGAGCCGACATAGCGAATGATCTGGAGGGCGGTCTGGCGCTCCCATAAATTCAATTCGGCGGGCAGATAGCCGATGCGCCCCCGGATCGCGAGGCTTTCTCGGCGCGCGTCCAGTCCGAACAGACGTGCCGTCCCGCTGCTTGGACGGATTAGATCCAACAACAGCCGGATCGTCGTGGTCTTGCCAGCACCGTTTGGTCCGAGATAGCCGAATACTTCCCCTTGTCTCACCGTAAGCGAGAGCGAATCGAGTGCCCGCACATTTTTGGCGTACACTTTGCTGAGACTTTCGGTCTGAAGGATATTTGTACCGCTCATGACCCGTTACGCTTTCTTGTGGACTGCACACAGTGCGCATGTCACCTTCAGGAGTTTACGCCTGATCTGCCCGCAGCTTCAGCCCATACACTGAAATTTACGTTGGAATTTACCTTCTTCACAATCCAGATGCAGCGGTCGATTTAGCCCTTGTCGCGTACCGAGGGGCATGTTCTAATTCGCTCATCTTCAATGGTCAGCTATCTGACACCATTACAGCGTGCATGTGAGCCAACCATGCGGTAACGGTCTATCAGAATAAGAATAAACAATGAGGTGGGTGCCATGCGCGCAATAGTCATCTTGTCACTGTGTCTCATGCTGGGAGCGCTGCGTGCCGACGCACAAACCGACCTCCCCCCCGCGCCGATCGTCAACGATGAGGGCGGGGTGGTCAGTATCACTGGGACGCTCACCTATACCAACGCCCGCTTCACACTGGGCGTGGCGCAGCCTGTGGTCATCCTGGAAGATCAGGCGGGATTCGTCGATCGCAACCGCTATTTTCTGATGCCGTCGGAGTCTCAGGTGTTAGGTCAGTACACCAGCGACTTTTATACGTCGCCAGTCGATTACAGCCTGGCGCTGCCGCAGGTGCCGCGTGGCAGCCCGCGTGATGTCGATTTCGACGGGACAGACGAGCCAGGGGTGCAGGTGTTCGCGGTCGCCTACTGGGAGAATGTCTTTGGCGATCCGTACCTCGAAGAACGCGATCTGTTCGGCGGCGGGTGGTCGAGCGCCTATGCCTCCACCCGCATCAGCGAAGACCCGGCGCTGCAATGGGAGGTGATCGGCGGCATTTTTGTCGTGTATGCGCCGGACGATCAGCAGGGTTTCCCGTCCGACTTTGGCGACGACGTAAAATTGTTCACGGACGATGATCCGCTGGTACGCCTGCCTGCTGGCTATACCGTCGTCGATATGGACACGTCGCCGTTCACCTTTGACCGCTCGCGCGAGGTCGTGATCGACCTGATCGAGCCGGAAGGGGCGGCGCTGGTCGATTACACCGATTACGGTCTGGTCGAGGGGTTCGACGCCTTTGTCGAGAAGCTGCGCAACGAATACGCCTTCACCGAATACAAGCAGATCGACTGGGACGCGCTGATCGCGGAGTTTCGTCCGCGTTTTGCGGAGGCAGAACGCGAACTCAGCGTCGATAAATATCTGCTGGCGCTGCGCGACTTCAACTGGTCGATTCCGGATGGGCATGTCGCGTTTGGTGCAGAATTTTACCTGTCTGAAATGCGCGAACGCGAGACCGACGGCGGTTTAGGCTTGGCAGTCCGCGAGCTGGACGACGGACGAGTGTTGGTCACCTATCTGACGCCCAGCGCCCCCGCCGACAATGCTGGCATCGCGCTGCGCGCCGAGATCATCGCGCTCGACGGCGTGCCGATCGGCGATGCGGCGGGTGCGGTCGTGCCCTGGACATCGCCATTCAGCACCGAGCATGTGCGTCGTCTGGAACAATTCCGTTTTCTGATGCGCTCCCCGATCGGGACAGCGGTCGAGATCACCTATCGTAATCCCGCAGACTCCGAAGCGACGACCGTCACCCTGACCAGCGAACGCGAGTCCACCAGCCTCGACGAAGCGGAAACGGTCGTGCGTGGGGTGCGCAGCGGCTACGAGCTGCCAGTAGAATATTATCTGCTGCCGGAAGGCTACGTGTACGCGCGCATCAATGACTTCAGCGACAACAATCTGCTCTCGATCCAGCTGTGGGAACGGCTGATGGTGTCGATGAACCAGAATGGCGCGCCCGGTCTGATCATCGACATGCGCGAAAATCTGGGTGGGAGCGGCTTTCTCGCCGATCAGATGGCAGCCTATCTGTTCGATGAGCCGCTGATCCTGGGACAAAATGCGGGCTACGATCGCTTCAGCGGGGCGTTTTTCAGCGACTCGCGCGGTGTCGATCGCTTTTATCTGCCCGAACCGAGCAAGCGCTACCTGGGCGCAGTCGCCGTGCTGGTCGGACCAAACTGTAACAGCGCGTGCGAATTTTTCTCTTATAATCTCACGCTGGAGAATCGTGCTGCGATCGTCGGACAGTACCCGACGGCAGGACTGGGAGGAGGCATCGACAACGTGATCATGCCGCTCGGTATCTACTTTCAATACACTGCGGGACGCGCACTCGACGCCGACGGGAATATTCACATCGAGGGCAAGGGCATCGTGCCGACGGTGCAGGTGGCTGTCGATGAAAGCACCGTCTTCAGCGATGGTGACCCGGTGCTGGAGGCGGCGATCCGCCATCTCGACGGCGGCTGATCGCCCTCTTGCACGGGCGTGCTGCTTGCGCATCCGTGTCGATCGGTCTGCATGTGCAATACCTTTCGCGGACTCTTGCTCAAGGACGAACCGTCTTATGAAAGCTGTCATTCTCGCCGCTGGACAGGGAACGCGCTTACGCCCGGTGACCCTCACCATGCCCAAACCGCTGGTGCCCGTCGCCAATCAACCCCTGATCGTGTACGCGATCCACGTCCTGAAAAATGCGGGACTGACCGAGATCGGCATCGTCGTCAACGATCTCGACTCGCCGATCCGGATCGCGTTGGGAGATGGCGCCGCGCATGGCGTCCACCTCGATTACATCGTCCAGGATGAACAGCTCGGTCTGGCGCACGCAGTCAATCTGACGCGCGAATTCGTCGGCAACGATCCGTTTTGTGTGCTGCTCGGCGACAATATTTTTCAGGATAAGATGGAACAGCTCATACGCGATTTTCCAGGGTCGTCGGACGAGGCGGCGGTGGCGCTGATCGAGGTCAGCGATCCGCAGCGTTTCGGTATCGCCCTGATCGAGCAGGGCAAGATCAAGCGCGTGATCGAAAAGCCCAAAGACCCGCCGTCCAACCTGGCGATCGCCGGGGCATATCTGTTCAAGCAGTCGATCTTCGATGCGATCGCACGGATCGAGCCGTCAGCGCGTAAAGAATACGAGATCACCGACGCCATTCAAAAACTGATCGACGCGGGGCACCCGGTCAATGCCTACACGCTGCAAGGCTGGTGGATCGATGCCGGCAAGCCCGACTCGATCATTCAGGCGAACCAACTGGTGCTGGGCGATCTGCCCTTTACGCCCGCGCCCGTCGATCCGGCTCAGGTGATGGGCAGCTGCGATATTTCGTCGCGTGTGCTGCTCGGTGAGGGCAGCCAGGTGATCGACAGTGTGATCCGGGGTCCCGCGATCATTGGCAAAAACGCCATCATACGCGGCAGCTACATCGGACCCTATACCGCCATCGGGGATAATGTGATCGTCGAGAACAGCGAGATCGACGCCAGCATCGTCATGCAGAACTGCAAAATCCTGAATATTCCCCGGCGCATCGACTCCAGCCTGATCGCGGACAATTCACAGGTCGAGGCATCGACGCGCGTCCCGGCTGCCCATCGTCTGATACTGGCGGAAAACAGCTACGTCCGTTTGTAGCTCGCGCGGTGTTCTAAGCCAGGGGTTCAGATATTCATTCCGATCGCTATAGCGTTGTGAAAGTGCGGACATGGTCAGCGAAAAAGTGGCGAAATTGCAGGCGCGCCTGAATGAATCGCGCGCGTTTTTGGACAGCATCCTCGATCAGGTGGGCGATCGCTGGGATGTGCAGATTTACAGCGACGGCGCGGGCTGGACGACCCGGCAGCTGCTGATCCATCTGATGATATCCGACAAAGGGCAGACCGCGACGGTGCAGCAGATTGCGGCGGGCGGAGATCCGCTCCCGGCGGATTTCGACCTGGAACGATTCAACCGCCGCTCGGTCGAGAAAGGCGCCGCCACCACACCCGACGAGGCGCGCGCCGTCATGCGCGAGTCGCGCGGGGCGCTGCTCGCCTGGACGGAGACCGTCACCGATGAGGCGCTCGAACATACCGGACGCCATGCCAGCGGCAATATCTTTTCGGCGACACAGTATTTGAAGATCATGGCGATCCACGAACGCGATCATGCCAGGGACATGGCAAAGGCGCTCGACATCACACCCGTGAACCAGGTCTAGGCGCGCGGATGCACGTCTGTGTCTACTGTGCCGCCAGCACCACGCTGGCACCTGTCTATCACACAGCGGCGGCGGAATTCGGTCGGGCACTGGGCGCGCGCGGTGATACGCTGGTGTACGGCGGGTCGAGTCACGGCTTGATGGGAGAAGTAGCGCGCGGCGTCCATGCCGGAGGCGGCAAGGTGATCGGCTTCATTCCCAGGATGCTGCTGAATGTCGAATTCGCCTACGACAACGCCGACGAACTGGTGATCACCGAGGATATGCGCACGCGCAAAGCGGGCATGGCGAGCCGCGCCGACGCTTTTGTCGCGCTGCCCGGCGGAATCGGCACGCTCGAAGAATTGTTCGAGATCATGACGCTGCGCGCACTGGGTCAGCTCGACAAGCCGCTGGTGCTGTTGAATACCAATAATTTCTACGATCCGCTGTGCGCGCTGATCTCGAAAATGGGCGACGAAGGCTTTTTGCGGCGCACGATCGATGAGCTGTTCATGCTGGCAGCCGATGTGCCGTCGGCGCTGGCGCATCTGGACGTGGGCGGGTAGGGAGGCTGCTGGTTGAAGAGCAGGAGAACTGGATCGCCAGGTCTTAACTTGCGCTGAAGCGCATGGTGCGATAGTGTTATAGATAACATTGAGCAGTCAGCTATTTTACGCACCGTGTGGGGGAAACAATCATGCGTCGTTCGCCGCTGTTTTATGTCGTGCTGCTCGCCCTGTCCGCCGCCATCCTCGTCGTGGGCGCGACCGCGCAGGACAGCGCCGACCCCACGCCAACGCTTAGTCTGACGCTTACCCCCCCCCTTAATTGAGACGCCGTATTCTTCAGTCACGCCCGCCGCGCTCGAAGACGTGCGTATTTCGACCGAGGCGCCAGTCCTGCTGCCAAGCTTCACCGCCACAGTCTCACAAACACCTGTCAGCACACAAACACCGTCATTTACTGAAACCGTCACCCTGGCACTGACTTCGACTTCAATTATTCTGCCAAGCGTTCTTTGGAATACTGTTTTTACCGATAATTTTGCTGTGCCCGATGCCGCAAACTGGTTCTTTACGGCGGCGGGCTGGGCTTATGAACCGCAGTCAGACGGCACGGGCAGGCTGCTGGTCTTCAACAGCACTGCGCCGGCGTTCTATCAGGGCGTCGTCACCGCCGATGTCGCGGTCGAAATAACGGTTGACGTGACTGCTGGAAGCGCTCATGTGTATGCGCGTCACAGCGGCGCGTTCGGTTATGAAGCACGCCTGACTTCAACGGGAGAGGTCGTCCTGCTGCGGGCAGGCGCGGTCATGACCGCTGTGCAGTTGCCCAACTTCAGTGCGGCGACGCCGCACACGCTGCGTCTCAACCTTGTGGGTGGCACGCTTTGGGTGGATGTAGATGGCGTCACAACGCTCGTGGCTGTGGATTCAGCACCGCTGCCGCCGGGGCAGGTTGGTCTTGCCGCGTCGTTCACGCCCCTGCCTGACCTGGTGACACCGATGCCACCACAAAACCAGGTGGCATTCGCTGCTTTCACTGTGAATCAGCCTGCCGATCAGATGACGGTCACGCCACCGTTTCCAACTGCCACAGATTCTATATCCTTTCTGCCGACACCATCGCCAGGGTTTCCTGATTATCGCGCCTACATCCAGTCTGCCGAAGTCGAGCGACAGGCAGTGGCTCAGTCAAATGATTTCGGCTCTCCGAGCAGTACGTGCAATACCTATCTCACAAGCGCATATGCCATTGTTGCTCCGCCCGCTGCAGGCAACCCTCGTGCAGTCGATCTCTATGCTGCCGCCGGTTATGCTCACCAGCCCGACAGCATTTCGCCGTATCCGATTTATTTGTGTCCCGGCGTTTTTCCGATGAACGAGACGCTCGTGCTGTTCGCCAACATCACCATCTATGGGCGCGGCATCGATGTCAGCACCTTTCAATACACAGGCGATCCCAACGTGGTGGGCGGGTTGTTCACGGTCAATGGGGGCACGACGCTGACTTTTCAAAATGTCACCGTCTCTGGTGGATGGGCCCGCGTCACTGCGGCGGGTGCCGTCACAGGCGGAGCCGTGAATGTCCGTGATGGCAGCTTGCGCGTCTTCGACAGCAAGTTCGTCGATAATGATGCCTCCTTTTTGGGTGGAGCCTTCATCGGCGGTCAGAATGTGGAACTCGCGCGCAGCATCCTGACGGGAAACGAGGGTGACGACAGCGGTGGAGTGGTCTATGGCAGCACGGTCAGCGCGATATGCGTGCGTTTCGAGACCAACCGCGCGCTCCTGTTTCGGGGTGGGGCGCTGGCGCTGAATGGCAGCGGTGCCGTCATTTACAACAGCGCATTTATCGGGAATACCGCACCGCAGCAATCGAATCATATTCACAATTACACAGGCAGCGTCATCGATGCGCGCAATAATTACTGGGCGACAGCGCCACAAGTGCCGCAAGACATCACCGCCTTCGTAAATGTAAGCAACCCGTTGAGCAGCGACCCAACAATCGCCTACGCAACCGGTGATTACTACAACTCTGCCTCACCCTGTCGCATGAATATGCCCGTCCCTCTGCCTGTCCTGCCCACCCCTACGGCGAGCAATACCCGCCGTCCAACGCGCACACCCACCGTTACGGGAACGCTGTCGGCAACGCCGACGCGCACACCCACCCCCACCCGAACGCCCACCCTGACGCGCACGCCGTCGCCTACCCGAACACCCTCGCTGACGCGCACGCCGAGCAACACGCCGCGTCCGACGCGCACGCCGACCCTACCTATATGTCCGCTTCCACCCATTGATAATGCTGCTGTACGGTCATTGAGTCCACTGTGTTCCGAAGAAGGTTATGGACTTAGGGCGGATTACTACAGCGGCACCAACTTCGACAGCTATATCGGGACGCAGTTGGGTATGGTAGTCGATCAGGAGTGGGGAAATGGTTCCCCACTCGCTGGTGTAACTCCAGATCAGTTTTCTGTAGACTGGACAGGCGACGTGCGGGTCAACTCCTCTGGCGAATATGAATTCTGTGTCGAAGCGGATGACGGAATTCGGCTATGGATCGATAATCGACTGATCATTGATCGCTGGATCAATCAGGTGCTAACGCGCAGTTGCGGCGTCATCTATCTTGACTCTCTGGTTGGCGGCAATTTCAAACCGCTGCAGCTTCACTATTTTGAAGCCAGTGGAGATGCGACGGTACGATTGTTCTTCCGCTCATTGCCGAATGGCAGCAGCGAGATTGCGTCACGCTCGGTGCTTTACTATTTCGCTGATCCAGAAGATGCGCTGATCGGGCAGATAGCACCCTTCACTGCGCGCCGCCTTCGTGATATTGCACGAACGTATCCCGATCTAATCCCCTGGACGAATGGTATTCCGCCTACCTATCCTGGTGTGCAGTGGAACCGCGAAATGGGAGTTTATTTCCAGGGGCGGATGCTGGCACTGCAAGGGTTGCTTGAGTACAGGGATAACATGCGCTCCGATGAACGAATTGCAGCGACATTCGGACAGGTTTCAGCCGTAAGGCCGGATGGAAGGGCAGATATTATCCTGCTAATCCGGAATACAGAAGGGGTGGAGGTGCCTACAATTTTTCCATCAAGTGACTTGGTCGAGGTCAAAGCCACGAACGCACAAATCTCTCCGAGCTATCGTCAGTATCAGTTTCGCGGCTTCTTTGATGTGGCGCGAAGTGGTCAAACCGATCTTGTGCCGCTTTTAATGTCGGGTTCGTCCGGCTGATCACGACCTCCGACGCGATCCTGACTCCGTCGCTCATCAGCGAAGCGACCGCCCGACAGGTTATCTTGTGTCATGGAACGGTTTCAGAACGGCGAGGGGCGACGCCGCGCACCTCTAGGCTGTCTGTCAACACCGTCACGCTGCTGAACCCGGAAGTAACCCCAACCCTTGGCGGTCTTTTAGAACCGTCCTGTGCTTCAGTTCCCGGAAGCATCGCTATGTTGACGTTGAACTCCAACGTCATACCAGACCAGGATCCAGATATTGCAGAACTGGACTACTCCGAATGACCATGAAATGGCCAAAGGTACAGCGGTTACGCAGGCGCGCGTTTCAGGAACTGTTGAGCGATACCCAGTGGACGCGCGATCTGGAGTTGGAAGCGGTCGTCGGCCGGAAAGAGGGTAGCGCTCAGTTATATGCCCATCCCAGCGGGCAGCTGCTGGACATAATCGATAGGAATCTGGCGGGGCTCTATCCTGATCGTGAATTGTGGCTACAGAGCATGATGGAGTTCAAGGCGGAAGCGGCTAGAGGACCGCAACATATACTTTCGGAACGACTGCTGCACGGGCGCGAGTTCGACCAGCACATAACCGACCTCATCACCGGGCTGGCGCAGGCGTTCAAAATGTCGGCTGAGGAATTTGACTATCGCCCTAGTGACAGTCCGATACTCGATACAATGACGCGCAAGGTCAAAGCACGTGGCAGGCTGAAGTGCCTCCACGATCCGGTCATCTTCTCCGGGCTGGTGGCGTATCTGAGCGAGGCGAGCCGCCGGGTTGTAAATGGTCGCATCGAGATGATCGATTCCTGGAGGTCTCCAGGGAATTGGGAACCGTGGATACTCGATCCACAGGACAGGGCGTTCAATGTCTGGTCCAGCCTTTTCGACATGCTACAGGAAAATGAGTATGGCATCGCGCTCGGCGTGAACATCGAGATCGGGATGCGTCGCGTGCGTGCCTACGCGCCCCCGCCGCCGCGATCGGATGTGCAAAACGCAACTCTGACGCTGGCAGTGAAGCCGAAGCCTTCTGCGAGCGATGCGCCGAATGACCTCGACGAGGAAGATAAAGGAGGCCAGGATGAGTTACAGTCTCCCCCCCGTTTAATAGAGTAACGAGGTAGGTCAGGCGGCGTGGCTGAGTGGGTCGGCGAAGTCCAGACCGGAGCGCAACTGCTGCCGCCGGAACTCGTCCTGGATGCCAGTCTCGATGGTTTGCCCGCCAATAGCATTCCGCCCGGTTGTGAGGCGGATTTGCGGGCAGTCGCGGCGGCGATTCAGCGCCAGGGGAATTAGTCCGACCGACTATCGATGAGCTGTTCATGCTGGCGCCGCCACCACACCGACGAGGCGCGCGGTGTCATGCGTGAGGCGCGTGGCGCTGCTCGCCTGGACGCAGACCGTCACCGATGAGGCGCTCGAACAAAGCGGACGCCATGCGAGCGGCAATATCCTTTCGGCGGTACAGTATCTGAAGATCATGGCGATCCACGAACGCGATCATGGCAAGGACAGGCAGCCGATGTGCCGTCGGCGCTGGCGCATCTGGACGTGGGCGGGTAGGGAGGAGGCTCGATGGGGTGGTCCGAGGTGAAATTATGAGGGGCAAACTCCGTATTCTGACAGGCGTCCTGTGCCTGCTGCTGCTGATCGTCCTGCTTTTTCCCGCCAGCTACAGCGTCTCTACGAGTTCAGGAGCGAGTCGAGTCCGCATTTTCGTCGATCGAACGCGCGTCTTTTCACGATCTGCCTGCGTCAATGTGTCGTGGGATGTCGTGGGTATCCGTGAAATATACCTGAACGAGCTGGGCGTGACGGGCAGCGGCGCCACCGTCATATGTGACAGCGCTGCGCCTGTCACGTTCCGCATCCTGACTCAGACAGGGGAAACCCTCACCTACTCGACAAACATACTGAGCTTTGAAAACAACGGCTGGTTCTGGCTGTTTTGCCTTGTCATGCTCGGTTCGATCATCATTGCAGAGCATCAGCCCATCTCGGTCTACGCGGCACGCGCTGTAAATCGCCTGCGGATTGCCAGTCGTTGGCTGCTGGATCGTCCAGCCTGGGCAGTTGCTTTGCTCACGCTGATCGGTGCGGGGTTGCGCCTCTATCATTTGACTTTTGAATCGCTTTGGTTTGATGAGGTGATGCTCGTTCATATAGCACAGGTGCCGACCCTGACACGGGTCACCGAAATGAACTCGGTTGCAAATAGTGCGCCGCCGCTGTTCGCGTGGTCGCTCTCCGCAGTACTGCATCTGGGAAACAGCGAGGCTATGCTGCGGGCGATCTCGCTCGCTGCGGGGGTCGTCGCAATTCCCATGATGTATGCGCTGGCACGGCAGATTGTGTCGAGGCAATCCGCCTATTTTTGTGCGCTGCTGTTTACAGTGGCGACCACGCAAATTCGTTATGCACAGGAAGTCCGTGAATACGCTCTCGTCGCTTTACTCACGATCGGCATTCTGCTCACCTTCACTGCCTATCGTCGCAGTCGCACAGCGCGCAACAGTGTGCTGCTGGTAGTGGTGTGGAGCGTCAGCATCTTTACACAGTATGGTTTGGCGCTGGTGATCGCATCGCTCAACATTGTTTTTTTCATCGATTGGCTGCGCAGCCAGGATCGCCGCATCCGCGCGCTGACGATCTGGATCTGTCTGCAAGCGATTGTATTCGTCAGTGTGGTGATCGTCTATTTTACGACGCTGCGCTTTCAGTTTACCGCCGGAGGTTTCGCGGGTACGGGTTACCTGGCGTCCAGCTACGGCGACGGCACGCTGGGTTCGCTGGTCAATCTCATCATAAAATCGACTCGTGAAATTATCGAGTTTACATTTCCTGGCGATATTTTTTTCTTGCTCACGCTGATCGGCGGTGCGGCAGTGATCAGCCAGCGGCGCTATCGTGACGCGGGTATCACGATAGTGTGGGTCCTATTCCCATTGACCATTGTGGCGGCATTTTTGCGCTTTTATCCATATCATGGCGCACGTCAGAACATTTTCCTTACGATTCCGCTGCTGCTGGTGGCTGCAATAGGGTATGAATGGCTGGCAGAAGGGCTGCGATGGCGGCGTCTGCATGGGCTGATCGCGGCTGTTCTGGTGATTGGCGGTACTGCAGCCGCGCTGACTACAGCCAACACACCGAGTGCCAGACAGACCCGGCAGGCGATGGCGTATATCGAACAGCATTATCAGCCAGCCGATCGTATTTACGTGCACAGCTATACGCAGCTCGTGTATGAGTACTATCGTACTCAGGGATTGATGGCTGGACTGCCCGATCCGCTCATCGGCATATCGCCCCACATGGAGGGCTATCTGAGCGACATACCGGGGTTGCTGACACACGATGGTCGCATCTGGATGCTGATTGCCGAATGCTCCAACGTGTGCAGTCGTGAGCATTCCGAGCGGATCGGGATTGGGTCGTCGTTTTCGTGGGAGATCGATACTGGGGACACTGCCTTGTTCCTGATCGTGCCAACAGACGCGACATGACTCTTGTGGCGATGCGACGCTATCGCACAGCCATTGTGCCGCTGTGCATGATCGCCGCAGCCGCGCTGCTGTCGATCGCGGTAAATCCGGGTCGCTATGTTCATGCCGCCCAAATCGACGCGGCTGTCATTCAGTTTGGTACGGACACTCCCTGGATCGACACGCGCGATCGATGTATCGATATTGCCTGGCAGGTCGATGGGATTCAAGCCGTTTATATACGAGGTACAGGCGTCACTGGCACAGGCACGATGACGGTGTGCGATGTGATCGATCATCCGCCGACGCTGCGGGTCATTCTGACAGATGACAGCGAGCGCATCTACACGATCGAGATACGTTTACACCCGCTGCGCAGTACACAATCCCTGCTGGCTTTAAGTGCGAGCATTGCGCTGGTGCTGCTGTCGATCGCGCTGATGATTCCGCGAGATGCACTCGACACACTCAGCCGCATGACGAAAAGTGTCACCCGCTTGTCCGCATCTCCGCGACCTTTGACGCTGTTGACATGGGGAGCGGTTGCGGTTGGCATCCTGCTGCGGCTGGCACAGTATCTCTATAACCGTCCCCTGTGGGCGGACGAAGCGGTGATCGGTCTGAATATCCTCGAACGGGATTTTATTCAACTGCTTCAGCCGTTGAGCTACGACCAGGCTGCGCCGATCGGCTTTCTATGGCTGGAACGTCTGGCGGTCAGTCTGTTTGGCGCGCACGAGATGATCCTGCGGCTCGTGCCGCTCATCGCCAGCATTGCCAGCCTGCTGCTGATGAAGCGCGTCGCAGAGGTGTATATCAGCCGCTATGCCGTGCCCGTCGCATTGTGCTGTTTAGCGATCACCGACTCGTATTTATACTTCGCAGTAGAAATCAAGCAGTATGGGCTGGATGTACTGGTCTGTCTGCTGTTTCTGTGGATCACAGACCATCTCACAAAAATCCCGCCCGAAAAATTGCGCATCGGTTTATGGGGGGGCATCGGCGCTGCTCTGCTTTGGTTCTCTCATCCGGCGGTATTTGTGGCAATCGGCGCTGCTGCGACGCTGCTGGTTACGCTGCGCGGACGTTCACGATCGCACTACCTGCGATTGATGGTGCTGTGTGCTGTGTGGATGGGCAGCTTCGTGATCAGCTATCTGGTCTCGCTGCAAACAATCAGCGCCAATGCCTATCTCAATTCATTCTGGGAAGGCGGATTCGCCCCCCGTGAAATCGGTCTGCTGTCGGCATGGTTCGCCAGACAGAGCGATGAAGTGCTGCAATACCTGCTGTTCTTCCCAGAGGCTGCACTATCGGCACTTGCCTTGATCGTGGGCTGGAGCGCGATAAACAAGCGCCGCACGCATGTCCTGGCATTGACGCTGCCGATCGTGTTCGTCCTGCTCGCCGCCCTGATACGACGTTATCCCTTCAGCGATCGATTGATTCTGTTTTTAGGACCGCTGGTGGTACTGCTCGTGGCTGAGGGGGTCGTCGTGCTGCTGCGATCCGTGTCCCGTGTGTCGCAGCCGGCAGCGCTGGTGTTGTCGCTGTTCCTGCTGGTGCCCGTGCTGACCATGACATGGATCATCCCTGGAAACGGAATCGACATCCGCGCTGCCGTGCAATTTATCGCGGACAACGATCAGCCTGCCGATACGGTCTATCTGTACGGCGGAGTCGCGGCAACATATCTGTTTTACGCGCGGCAATTCAATCTTGACCCGACCCGCGTGGAAATTGACGGCTATCAATCCGAGGTGCTGCTAACGGATCGGATCGCCTTCACACCAGGGCAGCGGGTCTGGCTGGTTCGATTAGGCAGCGCGGGTGACCAAAGCACATTCGAGACGACTCAGGACTATTTTGAGACGCATGGCACCCTGATCGATCAGTTCGAGTCGACGGCTGGACGAGTGCTGCTGTACGGGATGGAATCATGAACTCGTAGTCCGCTCTCAGAACAGGTTCATCTGCTGACCCGGTGCCGCGCTCGCTTGCCTGCGCAGCGACGGCGCCGACAACAGACCGTGCACGGCGATCCAATCGGGGTCGGCGCCCTGCCAGCCCCAGACCTCGAAATCGATCCGATCCTTGGCGTCGAACGCGATCCCTTCGGCGAGCAGTCGTTCGCGCTGAGTCGCCGCGCCCTTGCTGCCCGGCGGCAGACTGATGCCACCTTTGCTGTTGATCACCCGGTGCCAGGGTACAGTCGGTTCGTCGGGGAACGAGACCGCGTTCATGGCGTCACCGACCCAGCGCGCGCCCAATTTAGCGTAGTCGTCGGCTTCGACGCCGGGTGGGGTCGGGATCATGGTGGCGATCTGCCTGAAGGTGGTCACCAGTCCGGGTGGCACCTGCTGCACGATCGACCACACAGTGCGGAAGTAGGGAGCGGGATCGGGTAAGTTGAGCATTATGCGTTTATCTCGTACAATTTGAATGAATTAAAATGATACAACACATTGAAAGGATCGTTATGACATCGCCTGCACCTGAAACAACGCTGGGGCAACTGCGTGCGCATTTGATCGAGATCGATGATCTGACCAGCGCGGGGAATGTGCTGGGCTGGGATCAAGCCACCTACATGCCGATCCAGGGCGCGGGCGCCCGCAGCCGCCAGGTGGCAGTACTCGGTCGGCTGGCACATCAGCGCGCGACTGACCCGGCACTCGGTCGGATGCTGGACTCACTGCAAAAATACGGCGAAGACCTGCCCTATGACCACGACGACGCCGCGCTGCTGCGTCTCGCCCGTCGTGATTATGACCGCCAGACCAAAATCCCGACCCCGCTGATCGCCGCCTTCCTTGAACATACGGGCAATCTGTACTCGACCTGGACGAAAGCGCGCCCCGCCAACGATTTTGGCATGGTGCGCGACGGACTCGCCAGGACGCTCGACTACAGCCGCCAGATGGCGAGCTATCTGCCGCACGATCACATCGCCGATCCGCTGATCGCCGCCAGCGATTACGGGATGACCGCCGAAAAAGTGCGCGCCCTGTTCGCGGAATTGCGCGCACAATTGGTGCCGCTGGTGCAGGCGATTATGGCGCAACCGCCGATCGACAACAATGTCATAAAGCAGCATTATCCCGCCGACAAGCAGTTGGCATTCGGCGTCGAGGTGATCAAGGACTACGGCTACGACTTCACACGCGGACGCCAGGACCTGACCCATCACCCGTTCATGACCCGTTTCGCCTCCGGGGATATCCGCATCACCACCCGCATTAAAGAAAACTTCCTCAACGATGCGCTGTTCGGCACGCTGCACGAGGCAGGTCACGCGCTCTACGAGCTGGGGATCGACCCTGCCTACGACGCACTGCCCCTGGGAGAGGGAACGTCGTCGGGTGTGCATGAGTCGCAGTCGCGGATGTGGGAAAACATTGTCGGGCGCAGTCGGGGGTTCTGGACTCATTACTACCCTAAATTGCAAACCTACTTCCCAGACCAGCTGGGCAATGTGTCGCTGGAGATTTTCTACCGGGCGATCAACAAAGTCCAGCGTTCGTTCATCCGCGTCGATGCCGACGAGGTGACCTACAACCTGCACGTCATGATCCGCTTTGAACTGGAGCTGGCGCTGCTGGAAGGCAGCCTGAGCATCGACGACCTGCCCACAGCCTGGCGCGACCGCTACACGTCCGATCTGGGCATCACGCCGCCGGACGACAAAGATGGCGTGTTGCAGGATGTACATTGGTATGGTGGAGCGATCGGCGGCGCCTTTCAGGGCTACACCATCGGCAACCTGATCAGCGCGCAGTTGTACGAGTCGGCGCTGGCAGCGCATCCGTCGATCCCGGACGAGATCGCGCGCGGACAGTTCGCCACCCTGCGCGAATGGCTGACCACCAACGTCTATCGACATGGCGCCAAATTCACCGCCGACGAGCTGGTGCAGCGCGTAACCGGACGTGCGCTGGAGGTGGCGCCGCTGATGCGCTATCTGTCGGGCAAGTACGGGACGCTGTACGGGCTAAAATAGGCGGACAGTCGGACTGCACAGCGCGGCGCCGGGGCTTGGTGTGCCAAACCCCGGCATCCCTTTATTCACATATTCACACCCCGTAAATCGCCCCGTATTTCTCGCGCAGCCCGTCGATGAAATAGCCGCACTCGATCGGCTCGCCGGTGATGCGCTGAGTCAGCTCGTCGGCGGTGAACTTGCGCCCGTGCTGATAGATATTGTCGCGCATCCAGCCGCGCAGCGTGTCGAATTGTCCTTTGGCGATCTCGTCCGGGATCGACGGGTGCGCCAGCAGCGCCTGACGATAATACTGCGCCGCCAGCAAATTGCCGATCGCGTAGGTCGGGAAATAGCCGATCAGCCCGCTCGACCAATGAATATCCTGTAACACGCCGAGCTTGTTGTCGGGTGGAACGATTCCGAGATACGCCTCGAATTTTTCATTCCACACCTGAGGCAGCCTGTCGAGCGGAATGTCGCCGTTCACCAATGCCGTCTCGATCTCGAAGCGCACCATGATATGCAGATTGTAGGTCGCCTCGTCTGCCTCGACGCGCACGAACGATGGCGCTACCCGGTTGATCGCGCGGTAGAAGGTCTCCACATCGACTGCCGCCAGCTGCTTTGGAAAGGTCTCCTGAAGCTGTGGATACGCCCACGTCCAGAAATTGCGCGATCGCCCGACGATGTTCTCCCACAGCCGCGACTGCGACTCGTGGACGCCGAGCGAGGTGCCTTTGGACAACGGCGTCCCTTCCAGGGACGAATCGACGCCCTGCTCGTACATGGCATGACCTGCCTCGTGCATGGTGCCGAACAGCGCCGGATTGAGAAAGTCGCTGCTAAACCGGGTAGTGATGCGCACATCGCCCTGCGCGAAGGTGATGCAGAAGGGATGCACTGCCTCGTCCTGGCGTCCGCGCTCGAAATCGTAGCCGTAGGCGCGCACCATCTTTTCGCCAAACGCCCGCTGTACCTCGACCGGGAAATGCTGGCGCACCACCGCATCGCTGATCTCGACGCCGCTGTTTTTGATGTCCGCCACCAGCCTGACCAGCTCGGCGCGGTGCGAGTCGAACAAGCCCGTGACGCGGCGGGTGGTCATGCCGGGCTCGTACTGATCGAGAAAGGCATCGTAGGGGTGTTCGCTGTAGCCGCGATAATCCGCTTCCTGGCGTTTCAGATCAAGGATACGTCCGAGCGCCGGGATGAACATGCCAAAATCGTCTTTGGCGCGCGCCTCCGTCCAGACCTGGTGCGCCATCGCGGTCGCGGATGCCAGCTCACCGACCAGGCTGGTCGGCACGCAGGTCGCCTGATGATAATCGCGCCGCGCGACGCGCATCATGCTGGCTTCGGTCGATTCGTAGGGCATGGAGTCGGTCTCGCGTTCGGCGCTGGCGATCAACCCGGCGGTTTCGCCGTCGATCAGCATCTCGTGGGCGATCCGGGCGAGTGTCGCCATTTGCGCGGCTCTGGCTGCCCCCCCGCCGCGCGGCATATTGACCTGCTGATCCCAGCTCAGGATGGCGCGGGCGCGATCGACGTTGCGAATTTCTTTCAGCCGGGCGACGAGCGCCTGATACTGTTCCGACATGGTTGACCTCTCTTCCGTTCAAATGATTTTGATCGTCTGAAGAAATTTTAGCAAGGGAGTTGCGATCGCACTAGAACCGTGTTTATGAGGATGCCGCTGGAGGCGGGGGCGCGTCGTAGGTGACACCGGGCACCTGCAGCGCCACCTGATAAGTGCGATCGCCTTCCTGATAGAGCGCGCTGGTGCCGATCGCGCGAATGCGCGTCCACAGCTCGACCGCGCCAGCACCCGACACCCATCCCGGCGTGTTGGTGTACTGAGCCAGCGCGATTCCCGTGCGCTCGGCATCCCAGAAGATCAGCGGCGCCTCGACTGTGAACGCCACTTCGCGCGCACTCAGCCAGCCCGCCGCTGGCGCGATCAGCACAGGCGCCGCGCTCAGATTGCGACAGGCAGACAGCACCCGCTCGAACCAGCCGCTCTCCCAGCCGCTCAATCCGTTGGCACGATGGACCGTGTCGTTGACGGCGATCGTCACCCGCTCCACGATCGGCATGGTGTTCCCGGATGTGGCGCGATCGGTCAGTTTTTCTTCAAACGTGTAGATGCGCTCGTTCACGGTCAGGTAGGCGATGAAGGTGCTGATCACCGCGTCGCTGAGGCGATCCTCCAGGACATTGGCGTCGCGGGTGTCGGTGATGTCCGTCCAGACGATGCGGTTGTCGCCGTACAGCGTACACAGCGGCACCTGACTCATCGCCGCGAACGCCTCGCCACCGACGATCTCCGCCCGGAACAGCACAAACGCCGGATCGCGGGTCCAGGCGATCACCCCGCCGCCGCTGCTGACGCGCGCGGTCGGCGGTCCTGGGGGCACCGACTGCTGGCAGCCGCACAGGATCAGTATCAGCACGGCGATCGCGGCGATCGGGTGCGATCGAGTCGGACGACGCGCTGACATCATAATTGTCTCACCGTGTGCGATAGTCGAATGTGCATTGTGCATCATCGTCCCCTGATCATCCACTGTCACCATCCTATTCTAATCCAATCTCAGTGAATCACGATTTTCTCTACGGACGCATGGTGATGTGTCCCTGCGATCGTGGAAAACGCAGCCGGCACGCCGCATCTGCACCACAAGGGCGCCTTGTCGTTGCGCAAGGGCGTGCTATGCTAAACGGGCGTATCCACACAATGACAGGATGACCTTTTGGGCGAACTCATCGACGACCGCGTCGCTCTCGGCGCTGACGAACCCAGACTGGCGGCGGTACAGGCGGCAACCAATGCCAGCCTCGCCCGCGCGACCGGCATCCTGGCGCTCGGCAATATCGCCAGCCGCGTCCTGGGCATGGCGCGTGATGTGGTGCTGACCAACCTGTTCGGCGCATCCGCCGCCACCGACGCCTTTTTCGTGGCGACGCTGGTGCCGCGCACGCTCTACGATCTGCTGATCGGCGGGCACGTCAACGGAGCGATCATCCCGGTCCTGAGCGAGGTAGTCACGCGCGACGGCAAAGCCGCGTTATGGCGGCTGGTGTCGGTGCTGGTCAGCATGATCACGGTGGTGGTGGCGGCGCTGGTGCTGCTGCTGGTGCTGCTGGCGCCCGCCGTCGTCAACCTGGTGGGGGGAGGCTATGCCCCCGCGACCCAGGCACTCGCCGTCGATCTGCTGCGCATCACCGCACCCGCGATGCTGTTTCTCAGCCTGTTCGCCATCTTGAGCGGCACGCTCTATGCCTTGCGCGCTTTCACCTTTCCGGCACTGGCCGGCGCCATCTTCAACGGCTGCGTCGTGATGGGCACCCTGCTGCTGGCGCCCGCACAGGAGATCGTCGTGGCGGTGTCGCCCGCGCGTGTCTACTGGCTGATCGACCGCCCGATCGAGGGCATTCGCGCGGCGGCGATCGGCTGGCTCTTTGGCGCGATCGTGCAAATGGCATTTCAACTGCCCGGCTTGCGCGCCGCTGCCGCCACGATTCGTCTGACCGTGCGCTGGCGCCACCCGGACATCCGCCGGATCGTGCTGCTGTATCTGCCTGTCATGTTCTCGTTGATCCTCGATGCGCTGGTGCGCGTCTTCAGCTACAACCTCGCCAGCCAGACGGGAGAGAGCAGTCTCAGCTACATGAATTGGGCGACCACGCTGGTGCAGTTTCCACAGGGCTTGGTCGCCACTGCGATCAGCATCGCCATCCTGCCCACGCTGTCGCGCCAGTCGGTGCTGATCGCCCAGGACGGCGAGCGCCCGTTCCGCGATACCCTCGGCTTGGGGCTGCGTATGGCGATCACGCTGATGATTCCGGCTGCCGTCGGGCTGTTCGTGGTGGCGGCACCGATCATCGATCTGCTGTTCGAGCATGGCGCCTTTACCCCCGCCGACACCGAGGTGACGGCGCTGGCGCTGCGCCTGTATCTGGTCGGGCTGCCCTTCGCGGCAGTCGATCTGCTGCTGGTGTACGCCTTTTACGCGCGCCAGGACACGCTCACCCCGGCGCTGATCGGGCTGGTCAGTCTGGTGATCTACATGATCGTGGCGCTGGCGCTGGCGCCGACGATCGGCGTATTCAGTCTGATGATCGCGGACAGTGTGAAGCATATCGTCCACGCCGCCTTGTCCGCGCTGTTTCTGGCGCGGCGGCTGGGCGGGTTTGGCGATCAACGGGTGCTGGTCACCGTCTGCAAAGCGACCGCCGCCGCCGTCGTGATGGCAGGCGGTGCCGTGCTGGTGATCTGGGCGGTGCCGCAGCTGATCGACAGCAAGCGCATCTATGGTGAGATCGCCCTGGTGAGCGCGGCGGGCGCCGTCAGCGTGGTGCTGTACGTCGGTACGGCGCTGCTGCTGCGACTCGAAGCACTGACCTGGGTCGGCGGGATGGTGTGGTCGCGGCTGCGCGGCGGTCGCGGAACGTTATGATATAATTTTCAGTAAATCACGGTTTTCTCTGCGGACGCATTGTTATGCGTCCCTACAACGCCGAATGCGCCCCATTTCGTAGGGACACCGACGATGGCGTCCAGCGGAAAGCTGCGACTCACTGCATTTCCTGAACAAGATAGGAGCCTGAAGCGCCGTATGTACGCTCGTCGTGATTTACTCAATTCAGACGACTCCGGGAGTGATCCCTGGCTGGTACGTCTGCTGCTGTTGACATTCACCGGAGTCGTGCTGCTGCTGCTGCTGCTGGTGATCCTGGTCGCCCTGGTGCAGATTCGCTTTCGTGAGCGCGTGCTGCCTGGCGTCTCCGCCTACGGCATCGACCTGAGCGGCATGACCCGCGACCAGGCACGCGCCGCGCTGCAAACGCAGTTCACCTATGGCGACCAGACTGTGTTCACCTTCCGCGACGGCGAACAATTCTGGCAGGCATCGGCGCGCGACCTGGGCGTCAGCTTCGACGACGAGACGACGGCGAACAACGTCTTTGCGACCGGGCGCGGTGACGGACTGCTGTTCAACCTGTTCGCGCAGGGCTTGACCTGGCTCAATGGCGAGCGCATCGATCCGCTGCTGCGCTACGATCAGGGCGCCGCCGCCGCGTTTCTGGCGGGGATCGCCGCCGACATCGACCGTGCCCCGCGCGATGCGACGCTGACGATCGACGGCGAAAATATCCAGACCACCCCGGCACAGAACGGACGGTTTCTCGACCTCGATACCACCTTGCAGCGGCTCGACAGCGCCATCCTGACGCTGAGTGCCGGCGGGGAGATCGCGCTGGCGATCGAGGAGACGCCGCCGATCGCCTTTGACGCCTCAGCCGCCGCCGAAAAAGCGCGCATCGCCATTTCCTCGCCGCTGCTGCTGGTGGCGGAGACGCCATTCGGCACGCAGATCGGACCCTGGCAGGCGCGCGTCGATCAGATCGCCCGGCTGCTGCGGGTGGTCACCGTCAACGACGGCAGCGGTGGCTTTCGTTACGACGTGACCGTCGATATGAGCGCCTACCGTGTCTATCTGGAGTCGCTGGCGCAGGGCGTGATCGCCTCGCCGGAAAATGCACGCTTCCAGTTCGACGACGCCACCACTCAGTTGATCGTCACGCAATCGTCGTCCAGCGGACGCACACTCAATGTCGATGAGACGCTGGCGCGGATGAGCGAGGCGGTCTTCAGCCGTGACAACCGCACTGTGCCGCTGGCATTCGATTACATCCTGCCGCCCTACCACGACGGCATCACCGCCGCCGAGCTGAATATCAAAGAGTTGATCGCCCAGGGGCGCACGACGTTCGCCGGATCGACCCCGGCACGCCGCGCCAATATCGCGCAGAGCGCCGCCCGTTTCGATGGACTGGTGATCGCGCCCGGCGAAACCTTTTCGTTCAACAGGTTCCTGGGCGATATTTCGCCGGAAGCGGGCTACGTCTCCAGCAAGGTAATCATCGGCGGGCGCACCGTCGATGGCGTCGGTGGTGGGGTGTGTCAGGTGAGCACGACCATGTTCCAGGCGGCATTCTACGCCGGGTATCCGATCGTCGAGCGCTATCCACACGGCTACCGCGTGGGCTATTATGAACGGGGTGAAGGCGTGGGTATGGACGCCGCCATCTACAAGCCGGACGAGACCGACAGCATTTATGCTCAGGAACTCGATCTGCGCTTCGTCAACGACACCGCCTTTCACCTGCTGATCGAGATGAGCTTCATCCCGGAGCGCGACGAACTGGAATTCCGATTTTACAGCACCAGCACCGGACGCCAGATCGTCAAGGTCGGACCAGAGATCATCAACGAGAGCGCCGCTGCCGCCACGCGCTACGAAGCCAACGGCGATTTGCAGCTCGGACAGGAATTGCAGGTCGATTACGCGGCGCGCGGCGCCGAGGTGCGCGTCACGCGCCTGATCCTGGACGAACAGGGCGGCGAGATTCGGCGCGACCTGTTTTACAGCAATTATCAGCCCTGGGGCGCGATCGTGCAGGTGGCGCCGGGGGATTCACGGCTGACCGGGTAAGCGGACGCCGACGCTTCGCCCCTGCGCCAGGGCGATCGCGTTCAAATGACTTACGCGCGGTGGACACCCCCCCCGACCCCCCTGAAAGGGGGGAGCAACGCGCACGCTCTAGTTCATCGACGCTGCATAAACGGCGAACGTCGGGCTTTTCGCCCCCTGAAAGGGGGGTCGGGGGGGTATCATTCCGAGGAGTGATTTTGATCCGATACCCCTCGCCCCTGCGCAACAGGTTGTGGACGGCGATCGGGCGCTGTGCTAGTATCTGTGCATCGATGCTGCCTGGGGATTCGCCATGTCCGACGCCTTCATCTCGTACCGCCGCGATCCGAGCTTTCCGACCGCGCAGCTCGTGCAAACGACGCTGGACGTGAAGCACGGGCTGGACAGCTACCTCGACGTGACCCGTTCCGACGGGGCGCGGGTGCAGTTCCCCGATCGCCTGCTCGCCGCGATCGCCGATGGGCGCGTCTTCATCTGCCTGCTGGCGGACACGACGCTCGACTCCGAGTGGGTGCTCAAAGAGATCCGGCACGCGCACAGCCTGCGCAAGCCGTGCATCCCCGTCTTTCAGGAAAACTGGCAGCCGTATACGGGCGATGACGCGGCGGTGGCGTATCTGCTCGACTTCAACGGTGTGCATATCCTGGAGCGGCGGGGGCTGTATGTCACCGAGGCGATCGACAAAATCGCCGCGATCATCAAAGCGACTCCCGACCTGACGCCTCCCGCCTCAGTCCCGGCACCAGCGCCGACCCCTGTCCCGCAGCCAGCGCGCCGCTCCACGCTGCCACTGGTGACGGCGGGGATCGCGCTGGCGCTGGTCGTCGGGCTGCTGATCATACTGCCCCGGCTGACGAGCGGCGGTGCGCCCACCCCGACTCCGCCGATCCTGACCCAGACCGGAAACGCGGCGGCGCCGCTCGATCTACCGACCGCGACCGAGGCGCCTGCCTTAGCCGATCCGACACGCACACACACGCCCATCCCGCCGACCGCGACCGATACACATGCGCCGACCGCGACCGAGGCGCCTGCCTTAGTCGATCCGACGCGCGCGCCGATCCCGTTGGGCGAGGCGGGCAATCCGGTCACGTCGAACGCGCAGTGGACAGCGCGTGAGCAGGACTTCGGCGGGGTGGCGATGGTCAGGGTGCCAGCGGGCTGCTTCACCATCGGCAGCGATTCGGGTGGAAGCGACGAGCGGAACGGTAACGAGGTGTGCTTCGAGGCGCCGTTCTGGATCGATAAGACCGAGGTGACCCAGGCGCAGTTCGCGGCGTTCGACGGCGTGAAAGCGAATGCGA